>Ga0307487_1002460_pt1 | contig 11816 bp, 11 predicted proteins | sample CBIW12metaG_FD_203665 | JGI IMG/M metagenome (GOLD analysis project Ga0307487, IMG submission 203665) | Sea-ice brine microbial communities from Beaufort Sea near Barrow, Alaska, United States - CBIW 1.2 | ecosystem: Environmental > Aquatic > Marine > Coastal | place: USA: Alaska | collected... | reverse complement strand
CTTTGGGAACGTGCTGAAGGCGGTGGCGGAAGAACGCGTGTGATTGAAAATGGAGCCGTTTTTGAAAAAGGCGGTGTGAATGTTTCCGAAGTCCACGGCCCGCTTCCTCCCGCAATGCAGCAATATTTCAATGTCGGGGAAGTCGATTTCTTTGCCTGTGGCCTGAGTTTGGTGCTTCATCCCAAAAATCCGATGGTGCCAACGGTTCACGCAAACTGGCGCTATTTTGAAATGTACGACAAACAAGGAAATACAATAGACCAATGGTTTGGCGGTGGGCAGGATCTAACGCCCTATTATCTCTTTGAAGAGGATGCTATTCATTTTCATGAGGTCTGCAAAAAAGCCTGCGATATCCACGATCCCAATTTCTACGGGCAATATAAAAAGGACTGTGACAATTATTTTTGGAATTCACACCGGGAAGAAGCCCGCGGAATTGGAGGTTTATTCTTTGATTACCTAAAAGCTTCCGATAAAATGAATGTGGAAGATTGGTATAATTTTGTCACCGAAATTGGCAATAGTTTTTTAGAATCTTACGTTCCAATTGCAGAAAAACGAAAGGACATTACTTACTCCAAAGAACAACGTAAATGGCAGGAAATTCGCCGGGGCCGTTATGTGGAATTCAATTTGGTGCACGATAAAGGCACACTTTTCGGATTAAAAACCAACGGGAGAATAGAAAGTATTCTGATGAGTTTACCCCCGCATGTACAATGGAAATATGACCATCATCCCGAAAAAGGAAGCGAGGAAGAGAAGTTGCTGGAAGTGTTGAAAAATCCGAAGAATTGGGTTGAATAGAAAATTGAGTAAAAAGAACTATTAATCGAAAAATTAAATAATATGTATCCATTAAGAAGAAACAGAAGACTGCGAACTACAGAAGCGATCAGATCCTTGGTTCGGGAAACCATTATTAGCCCGGACGATTTTTTGATGCCGTTATTTGTGGTTGAAGGAAAAAATATAAAAGAAGAAATTACTTCCATGCCAGATTGTTTCAGGTTTAGCCTGGATCTTTTGGAAAAAGAGGTGAAGGAACTTTGGGATTTGGGAATTAAATCGGTATTGCTGTTTGTTAAGGTACCGGAAAATTTAAAAGACAATGCGGGAACTGAGGCAATAAATCCGGAAGGTTTAATGCAACGTGCGATAAAAACGGTAAAGAACGCGGTTCCGGAAATGCTTGTGATGACAGATGTTGCCCTTGATCCTTATTCTTCTTTTGGACATGATGGAGTTGTGAGTGAAGGAAAAATATTAAATGACGACACCACTGCTATTTTAGCCGAAATGGCTCTCTCTCACGCCCAGGCCGGTGCCGATTTTGTGGCTCCCAGCGATATGATGGACGGCCGTATTTTTGAAATTCGAACCCTGCTGGAAGACGAAGGTTTTTATGATACTGGCATTATGAGTTACAGCGCAAAATACGCTTCTGCTTTTTACGGACCATTTCGCAATGCCTTAGGATCAGCTCCGGGTTTTGGAGACAAAAAAACGTATCAAATGGATCCTTCCAATCGCGATGAAGCGGTGAGGGAAACTTTAATGGATATTGAAGAAGGCGCCGATATTGTGATGGTGAAACCGGGCTTATGCTATCTGGATATTGTTCGTGATATCAAAAACGTGGTAAATGTTCCAGTAGCAGTTTACCAGGTGAGCGGCGAATATGCAATGATCAAGGCTGCAGCCGAAAAAGGCTGGTTAGATCACGATGCCGTTGTTATTGAACAACTCACCGCGATAAAACGTGCGGGAGCTAATATAATAGCAACCTATTTTGCCAAAGACGTTGTTAAGCTAATCTCTTAAAAAGAAGTTTTCTGATCAATTAAACCTAACAGGTTTCAAAGACGACCTGTTAGGTTTTCTCAAATAAATAATTATTTTGTTAAAATCTAACAACCAATTTGCATTCTGCATACATTTGATTTGTGAAATTCAATAGATTAAATAGTATTCTTCCCATTTTGCTGCTGGCATTTTTTACTGCCTTCGGCAATCCTGCTATTGCGGGCTCCGGGGATTCTATCGATTTAAATTCGCGGGATTTCGATTATTTACAGGCCGACCAGAATCAAATCGCAATATTCTTTAAGGAAATTTCGGGTATCAGCCTTTTTCAGGTTGAACCGGATAACAATTCCGGAAATTCCGGCGGTAACTTTGAAAAAAATTCCCCTTCTCTTTTAATAAAATATGTTCCCAATGGCCTTAATTCCTGGACCTATCTTCAGGATTTAAGAAAGTTCCTGGGACATCAAATTTTTCCGTTTAATTTTTTTTGGTGATAAATCCGGTTTAAAAACAGGATTTCAGTAGGACTTTTACAAAAAGTCCAATGCTGTTGTAGGCTGAAAATTTCAGAAATCCTGAAAATATTCAGCATAAAAAACATTCAACTCACCTTAAATTTAGAAAAAATGGATTTCAAATCAATCGAAATTGGCATTGCATTAATATTACTGTTTATCGTACCAATATTTTATATGATCTACAGGCAATCAACCAAAGACAAAAGACGATTAAAAAAATTAAATGATCTGAGTGCTCAAAATCAAATGAAACTTGATCATTATGAGTTGTCAAATTCCCTTATGTTGGGATTGGATTCTTCTGCCAAAAAACTGATAATCGTGGAACCTCAAAATGCCATGGAGTTTGACGTAATTGACCTGAGCAAAATAGATGTAAGTGCAATCGCCAAAAAGAGTCACGCTGAAAAAAATAAGCATACCGGAAAAGCTCCATTAATAAGGATTTGTTTGGAATTACTCAAAAACAATCCCAAACAAAAAATTACCGAAATTGTTTTCTATGACGAAGATCAAGAAACAAGTATGGATGCAGATGTGCAACTTGTTCTCGCCAATAAATGGGATAAACTTATCAAGATGAACCTTTCTGCATAAATGAATTAAATAAAAATGTGGGCTGTTGCTGGTTTAAAAACCGGCAACAGCTTTTTTGTTAAAATTGATTTGCAAGCGATTAATAATGATGATTTTGGGTGCAACTTTTATTCTAAGAGTCTTCGTGGCAAAAAATTAAGAAATAAATCCAGCGATTGCCACTAAGACACCAAAAGCACAAAGACTCGCAAAGGTCTTTATGAAAACCCTATGGTCTAATTCCTTCTTTTCGATAAGAATTTCAAACAGAAAGAAGTTCCCGCATTTTCTGAAATAGAACTAAAAAGTTATTTAATATTCCCTAATTTGGGGATTATTAAAAAACCTTTTTCAAACATGCCTTTTCCGCAAAAGCATGCATTATCCATCCAAAAGATATGAATAACATTCGAAAAGCTTATCTAAAAACCCCGCTTGGAATCGCGGAAATTTTTGGTGATGAAGCCGGAATTTCAAAAATTGTTATAACCGGGGAAGAAGCTATTCTTTCTGAAGAAATTCCAACCGAATTGAAAGAATCCATATTTCAATTGAAAGGTTATTTTTCAGGGGAATTAAAGGATTTTAATTTAAAACTCAATCCGGAAGGAACTCCGTTTCAGAAAAAAGTATGGAAAGCTTTAGAGGAAATTTCCTATGGAAAAACCTGTTCCTATATGGAATTATCAAAAAAACTTGGCGATGTAAAAGCCATTCGGGCAGTAGCTGCGGCAAATGGAAAGAACCCGCTTTGGATCGTAATTCCGTGTCATCGGGTAATTGGAAGCGATGGTTCATTAACCGGATATGCTGGTGGATTATGGCGTAAAAAATGGCTTCTGGACTTCGAAAACCCACCGCTTCAGCAAGAGTTATTTTAAATTATTTTTTTCGTTAATCATTTCCATATTAGTTCAATATAGAATAATTAGGTTATGTTTTAAAATTTTATAGAAGCGTTTTTATTTTAAAAAGTAAAACCAAAGATTTCTCCAATAGTATATAGGAATCTCATAAAACGTAAAAATCCTTGTGAATCTTTGTGCTTTTGTGTCCTTATGGCAATAAAGACAATGTATACAGTGGATGATGCCACTAAGTCTCTAAGACTCAAAGTTGCACTAAAAAAAATCATTCTTATCTTCCACAAACTTCTAAAACAGAACTAATAATTACAATTCTTCTTAAATCCCAACTGTTTCTTTAAATTAAGTCATGATTTTATTCGAAAAAATTTCATATTTTTATTATCTATGAAATTAATACTGCGCATTACCGGAATTTTCCTGGCAGCCCTCGCATTGATAATATTGCTTTTGGTGGTCCTTGACTACGGTTATGTTCTTCGCGGATTTCAGGTGGTTTATTTATCGGGCCACACCACCGCTTACATTGATGATTATCCAGAGTTTAAAAACCGCAGGATCGCGGCCGGAAATAATTATCAGCCCTGGCCAAAACACGGCCAATATAATACAGTCACACCTACTGAAAATCTTCAAAAAACCAATGAAGATCTCGGAACAGTCGCGTTTTTAATAATAAAAAACGACAGCATTTGGTATGAGAATTATGCCGAAGGATACGATGAAAATTCCAAAACCAATTCGTTCTCCATGGCAAAAACCATTACAACCGTCTTGTTGGGAAAAGCTATTGACGATGGCTTTATAAAGAGCCTGGACCAGCCGGTTGCCGATTTTCTACCTGAATACAACACTCCCTCGGGTTCTGAAATTACTGTGGGAGATTTGTCCTCTATGTCTTCCGGACTGGATTGGAACGAAGATTATTTTAACCCGTTTTCACAAACCGCGAGAGTATATTTTGATTCTGATATCAGAAAAGTGGTGTTGGATTTAAACGTGGCAGAAAACCCCGGAACCGCATTTAAATACCTCAGCGGAAACACCATCTTATTAGGACTGGTTCTCGAAAAAGCCACCGGAAAAAATTTATCCGGTTATTTAAGCGAGAGTTTCTGGCAACCCCTGGGAATGAAAAATGACGCTTTATGGCAGTTGGACAGCCAGGAAAGCGGAATGGAAAAGGCATACTGCTGTATTGCTTCCAGCGCCCCGGATTTTGCCCGATTTGGAAAGCTGTTTAAAGACCACGGAAAATGGAACAACCAGCAAATTTTAGATTCAGCATTTATCGCAAAGGCAACCCAGCCCAGGTTTAAAGATTCCCCGGAATATGGCTATGGCCTATGGCTGAGCGATTATAACGATAAAGAGATTTTCTATTTGCGCGGGGTGCTGGGACAATATGTGATTGTAATTCCGGAGGACAACCTGATTATTGTTCGTCTAGGCCACGCGTATGGAAAAAGGCAGAAAAACGAAAAACATCACCCCGATTTTTATATTTATATTGATGAAACTTATAAAATGCTGAACAATGCTAAGTAAACTCAACCTGGAACACATATTATTTCTCGACATTGAAACCGTACCGGAAGAAAAGTCATTTACAGATTTATCCGAAGAAAAAATGAAACTTTGGGAAGAGAAATCCTCTTACAAGCGAAAAGATGAATTCACTGCCGAAGAATATTACGACCGTGCGGGAATTTGGGCCGAATTCGGTAAGATTATATGTATTTCGGTGGGATTTTTTAAGATAAAAAGTGATGCACGAAGTTTTAGGGTGACCACTTTTAGTGGCGGCGAAGAAAAATTGCTGAAGGATTTTTCAAATTTACTTGAGACCCACTTTTACAAACCTCATCATTTACTCTGTGCTCATAACGGCAAAGAATTCGATTTTCCGTATATCTCACGGCGTTTGTTGGTACACAACCTTCCGCTGCCGGCCAAACTGGATTTATTCGGCAAAAAACCCTGGGAAGTTCCACATCTGGATACCCTGGAATTGTGGAAATTTGGCGATTACAAACATTATACTTCATTAAAACTGCTCACTCACATCTTGGGGATAGAATCTCCCAAAGGGGATATTGACGGCTCACAGGTTCGGGACGTGTTTTATATAGACCTAGGGATTGCGCGTATTAAATCGTATTGTGAAAAAGACGTAGTTGCGATTGCCCAGGTGATCTTAAAACTCCGCCAGGAAGAATTGCTGACAGATGCTGAGATCATTTCGGTTTAATAGAAAAATAAATTTTTAATTCCAGCCAATTACCTATAATTTTGCAGCTCTCAAAATTAATTCAAGATGGCAAAAACAGACCTGCAAACTTCAACGCTTCCATTCTTCAATTTCCCGGAAGAAATGCAATGGCTTTATGAAAATGGATTCGATCTAGAATTCGAAAAGATCAAGGCAATTCTCTCTTTAGACAGGGAATTATTGATATCCGATTTAATTTCGGTTTTAAACGACAGCATTGTTCGTTTTGAAATTTTCAGTAAAAAAGCGGAAACAGAAGGCCATAACGATGAAAATTTCAATTTCCCCAGCCACGCCATCTTATTGTTAATTGAATTAAAAGCGGAAAATGCCCTGGACCAAATCCTGGAGGTTTTAAAACAAAATCAGGATTTTTACGATTTCTGGTTTGGCGATTTGTTGCATAGCTTTGCCCTCCCTGCAATTTTTTGGTGTGGCCTAAATCAAACAGGCAGCCTATTAAACTTTCTAAAACAACCAAATACTTACTTATACAGCAAATGTTTTGTGAGTGCAGCGGTTATAAGGATCCCGGCACTATTTCCCGAAAGAAGACCTGAAATTTTGAATTGGAGCCGGGAATTGTTGAATTTCTATTGTGGAATACCTGATGACGGCTCTATTGAAGATGCTGAATACAATGGCTTTCTCATTGCCGATTTGACCGATGCCGGTTTTCATGAATTATTACCTGAAATTAAACAACTTTTCGAATCCAAAAATGTAGCAGTTTATATCTGTGGAGATTACAAAGAGATTTCTGAAGATATTACCATTCAGGACTATCCTTATTTTGACCAACTGGAAAAAAGTATTTTTGAAAATTACACTTTTTTAAATGATGAATTGGAAAGCTTTGAAATAGAAAATGAGAAAGATTTTGAAAAAGGTCTTTTTAACGATTCCCGTTTTATAAATGAAATTCAAAAACCAGATCTTAAACTGCCTAAAATAGGCCGAAATGAACCCTGCCCTTGCGGAAGCGGAAAAAAATACAAAAAATGCTGTTTGAACTCCAAATAACAGCTATTTGATCTGCTCAAATGGCATTTGGAATAGCTAAATTAATACTCTACAATTTCAAAAAACTTTGTGAAACTTTGTGCTTTTGAGTCTTTGTGGCATCTTACACAATCTCAGGCTCTAAAAAATAAAAAAACCGCCTCTCTCGAAGCGGTTTCATTTAAGAATCTGATCATTTATCACTAATTTTTCAATTTCTTCTTTTTTTTAAAAAGCGAACTTGATCCCTTGTGATAAAGGCAATTCCGTAGTATAGTTAATGGTATTTGTCTGTCTTCTCATATAAACTTTCCAGGCATCCGATCCAGATTCGCGTCCGCCGCCGGTTTCTTTTTCTCCTCCAAAGGCACCGCCAATTTCAGCGCCGCTGGTTCCAATATTTACATTGGCAATTCCGCAGTCAGAACCTGTTACAGAAAGAAAACGTTCTGCTTCCCGCAAATTATTCGTCATAATGGCAGAAGACAATCCCTGTCTCACGCCATTCTGAATTTCAAGTGCATCTTCCACATTTCCTGAATATTTCATCATATACAACACCGGCGCAAAAGTTTCATGCTGCACGATCTCGTAATTATTTTCGGCTTCGGCAATAGCGGGTTTTACATAACATCCGCTTTCAAAACCTTTTCCTTTCAGAACCCCACCTTCAACGATAATTTTTCCTCCTTCTTTTACAACCTTTTCAAGCGCGTTTTGGTAATTTTTAACCGCATCTTTATCTATTAGCGGGCCCACGTGATTGTTCTCATCCAACGGATTCCCGATTTTTATTTGATTATACGCGGCAACTATGGCATCTCTCACCTTGTCGTAAATAGATTCGTGAATAATCAGCCTTCTGGTAGAAGTACAGCGTTGTCCGGCAGTTCCCACCGCTCCAAACACAGCTCCTATTACCGTCATTTTCACATCGGCATCCGGGGTTACAATAATCGCATTGTTTCCTCCTAATTCCAATAAAGTTCTTCCTAAACGTTCAGCAACTTTTGACGCCACAATTTTCCCCATCCTGGTAGAACCGGTGGCAGAAATAAGTGGAATACGGTTATCTGTAGTCATCATTTCCCCAACTTTATAATCTCCTGTGATCAAACAGGAAATTCCTTCCGGCACCCCGTTTTCATGAAATACTCGGGCAGCTATTTTTTGACAAGCCACAGAAGTTATAGGTGTTTTTTCCGATCCTTTCCAAACGCAGGCATCTCCGCAAACCCAGGCCAAAGCCGTATTCCAGGACCAAACGGCCACAGGGAAGTTAAATGCTGAAATAATCCCAACCACGCCAAGCGGATGGTATTGCTCGTACATACGGTGTCCGGGACGTTCAGAGTGCATGGTAAAGCCGTGCAACTGTCTTGACAAGCCAACCGCAAAATCGCATATATCGATCATTTCCTGCACCTCACCCAGACCTTCCTGGTAAGATTTTCCCATTTCGTAAGAAACGAGTTTTCCCAACGGCTCTTTTAACCGGCGCAACTCATCGTTAAACTTGCGAACAATTTCCCCACGTTGTGGCGCAGGCATCAATCGCCAGGATTTAAAACCCTCAGTGGCAGATGTCATCACTTTTTCAAAATCTTCTTTTGTGGTCGATCTTACCTTCCCTATCAAGGCGCCATCAACGGGAGAATAGGATTCAATAATTTCTCCGCTGCCAAAAAAATCATTTCCGGTAGAAGTTCCTGCGTTTATATCCTCAATCCCCAATTCTTTCAGGGCTTTTTTAATTCCAAATTTTTCAGCTATATCACTCATTAATTCGTGTTTTTACCTGTTTTAAGGTTTATTCCTTGCGAAAATAATAAAAATAACCCGTTAATCATTGTCTGAAGTAAACAGTTTATCCGCTGGCATTACCGTACCGCAATTATCACAGGTGCGTAAATCCTTACTTCCGTAAAAATGTTTGAAGTGCTTTAAAAAATCGGTTTCAATATTTTGCAAAGGAAAATAGACTTCATATAATTTATTGTTGCAATTATCGCAAAACCACAACAACCCGTCTTTAATTTCCTCCCCTACACGTTTTCGCTCTATCACCAAACCAATGGAACCTTCGTGCCTCACTGGCGAATGAGGAACTTTTGCTGGGTGTAAATACATATCCCCGGGGCCGAGTTTCATAGTTACTTTCTCTCCGTTTTCCTGCACATGCAATTCAATTTCCCCTTCCAACTGGTAAAAAAGTTCCTCGGTCTCGTTGTAATGATAATCCTTCCTGGCATTTGGCCCACCAACAATCATCACGATATAATCGTCGGAATTCTTGTAAATATTCTTGTTCCCAACCGGCGGTTTTAACAAATCGCGGTTCTGCTCAACCCATTTATTGAGATTAAAAGGTTTATTAATTGCCATATTATACGTGTTTTAACGAACGCATAAAATTAAACAATCTCAAACAGAAAGTTCTAAAGCTTATCAGAATTTTTTGGGCGTGTGCCGAAAAAGGCACCGCGCTATCCGTTCCAAGTCCTCGGCGCGAAAAGGCGCCTGTGGGCTTTCCACTTCTATCGCTCACGCAAACAAATAAGAAAATTCTACAGTAAAAACCGAAATTCCCAATTTAACGTAAATTTTAGTACTTTTATACACCACAAATTTATCCTTTCAATTATGAAAAAATTACTACTTTTAATTTCACTGGCAGGCATTTTTGCCTGCAACCAATCTTCTGTCGACAAAAAGCCTATTGGGGAAACTCCCAAAAAAACAATTTCAGATAAAGTTGAAAGCGATAATTTCGGGATCGTCATTCACGGCGGCGCTGGTACCATTTTAAAGGAAAATATGACAGATTCCATGGAAATCGCATATAAAACTGTCTTGGAAGAAGCGGTTAAGGCCGGCCACGAAATTTTGGCAAATGGCGGGACTTCCATTGAAGCCGTTCAACGAAGCATCAATATAATGGAAGACTCACCTCTTTTCAACGCTGGAAAAGGCGCCGTATTTACCAATCAGGAAACCAACGAGATGGATGCCGCCATTATGGATGGGGAAACCCTGAATGCCGGTGCGGTTGCCGGGGTTACAACGGTGAAAAACCCCATTAACCTCGCGTTTCAGGTCATGGAAAATTCCCCTCATGTGTTGCTTTCCGGAAAAGGCGCAGAACAATTTGCAAAAGAACGCGGCCTGGAAATCGTAGAACCTTCCTATTTTTATACCGAAGAGAGATTCCAGTCTTTACAACGTGTAAAAGAAGCCGAAAAATCCAAACTGGATTCTGCCAACAGTAAAACAGCTTATTACGACCCTTACATAAAAGATTCCAAATTTGGGACCGTGGGTTGTGTGGCATTAGACAAAAATGGAAATATCGCCGCAGGAACCTCTACCGGGGGAATGACAAACAAAAAATGGAACAGGATTGGGGATGTGCCAATTATTGGCGCGGGAACTTATGCGAATAATGCAACCTGCGCCGTTTCCGGAACCGGATGGGGCGAGTATTTTATCAGGGGGGTTGTAGCTTATGATATTTCGGCCATGATGGAATATAAAAAAATGAGTTTGAAAGAAGCTGCCAAAAAAGTGATCCAGGAAAAACTGACCGAACTGGGCGGCGAAGGCGGGATTATAGCCATAGACAACAAGGGAAATATCGCCATTGAATTCAATTCTGCCGGGATGTACCGCGCCGCGATGAACAAAAAAGGCGAATTGACCATTGGCATCTATAAAGAAAATGAAATTTTGGAGGAATAACACTCCCCCAATTAGCATGAGTAAGGACGCTCCCTATTACTTTCGGGATTATTGGATTAGTTGTTTTATACTTAGTGACTAAAATAGCACTTTTCAACGGAATGCGCGCTGTTTGATATTAACCGATTTTGTGTGCCGTTTCAATCACCATCTTTTTCTTGACTATCTTTAGAATACCAAAACAAGAATTGTCTTATTGCATTTAATTCAGTTTGACCCCGATTTGTATCAAAAAAGATGACATCATTTTTTGCTTTATCAATTTCATCTTTGAAATTATCAACAATTAAATTATGAATTTTTTCCACATCATAATATAGTTTCAGATTTTCATATGTTTCTTTTTTCAGATCCGTTTTATATGGATCGGGATATGTTGAGCTAATTATAGTGGTTGTTAATGAAAATATTAACTCTTTGATGAATTCAGGTTTTTGATCTAATAATTTTTTAAAATATCGATAAAGATCTCTTTGATTAATGTCATACCAAAACCTTAATAGTCCAAATATATTATCCTCGAATTCTACAAATAAATTTGTTTTGTTTTTATCGCACTGACTTAGTGCTCTTTGAAGTAGAATTTCATTTAAGGTTATTATATCATTTTCATGAAACAATCTATCTTCATCATTTTGATGAATTTTAAACCATCTTAAAATCTCTTCTGAAAATTTAAAAGGAACTTTCTCAGTTAGTAGTTCTTTTCCTAATTCTAATTTTTCTTGATATTCTGAATGCGAAAATATTAATCTTTTTATTGTTATTGCAGCTTGAGATTTTGGATTATATATTGAAAACATAAATTTACCGCCTTTCCTTCCAATAAATTTTTCTTGGGTAGAAACGATTATATCAATTAAATTTTTCTTTGACTTCCAATCTAAATCATCTTCGTAATAATCTAATTGACTTAGGCACTTAATCACTAATATTTTTGATATAACATGGTGGGCTTGCGACCATCCTGGCCATGAGATTCTCAAATATGCCCTCCTTCATAAAGCTGCGGTTGAACCGGTAACAGTATTC
>Ga0307487_1002459_pt1 | contig 11817 bp, 8 predicted proteins | sample CBIW12metaG_FD_203665 | JGI IMG/M metagenome (GOLD analysis project Ga0307487, IMG submission 203665) | Sea-ice brine microbial communities from Beaufort Sea near Barrow, Alaska, United States - CBIW 1.2 | ecosystem: Environmental > Aquatic > Marine > Coastal | place: USA: Alaska | collected... | reverse complement strand
CAAACAACTAGCTTAAATATGCAAAGAATTCCATTTAAATCGAACAATCTATTAATTTAGAGCAAAAAACAATCTTGCTTTAGACTTTCTAAAACTGAACCTAAAGTTCATTTCCCCATACCTATCATTAAACTTTTCAAGATACTTTTGAAAGGATCATTCTAGGATTTCAGCTATTCCTATAATTGAAAATTAGGAGATAAGATGTTTTGCAATTTTTCAACGAAATTTTCTAATATCACAAAATAAATGAACAACTTTTTAAATTTAATCAAAAGCTGACAAGTCAACTATTATAACTTTTGGACGAAGCTCCCATGTTTCGAAAGAGAACCTTTCACTATATTAAGACCTATATAATTGTATCAATAACCTTATTTGTAAGGTTGATATTATGTAAGAATCACAAATATTTGATCAACTGTATAATCTAACTCTCAGACGATTTATCATTATTTACTATTATTTTTAAGATGAAATAAGTGAAAAATATATAAACTCCCAACAGAACTAATACAACAAATCTCATTGATATGCCGGCAATTTTATTAATAAGTACCATCCGAGGTATGAGGGCCCCTCCACCTACTTCAATTATCATGAGGCCCGAAATCTCATTTACCCTGCCAGGCATCTTATTGACAGTAAGAGAAAAATCAAAGGAAAAAGATTTCCAGAACTCAAACCTAACAGAAAAATACAAATAGTGGCAAACAGGGAACTCGTGGAAAAAATAAGTAGGATAATAAAAATTATGGTAAAAATTGCTGACCAAAACAGAAAACGATAATTATCAAGCTTAGCCAATAGCAACGCTCCGAGCAAACTACTTATCATTAGAGCAAAGAAATATATACTTATACCAAGGGATGCACTTTCCAAGGAAATATCAAAACGGCCCACCAAAATGTTTCGAATATTGGTATTTATACCACTTCTAACCCTAAAGGTAGCGGCTGTTCAGATCGATCTGCGCTTTCGGGTAAATGAACCCCTTTCTCATGGGAATATGGCTTATACCTATTACTTAGACCCTAGTCGGGCATTCTATCTTCAATCCTCACAATAGGCATGGATGGATAGTTTTTGCCTCTCTACAGGCTTGCTCAGGTTGCGCTTTGGATATAGTGCTTTGATAAACATCTTGCGTACGAGCCGCTCGACCCTTTTATGTTTGGGCTCAAATGGGGTCTCACTCCCTTTAAGAGCCACTACGGCAACCTTTGCTTTAAAAGCCGCCTTAACCTTAAGTTTGGTTCTCTTGATTTTTATATGTTTAAAGTTATTGAAATTTCAAATTAACTCATGGTTCAGATTTAAGGGAGTAATACACATCAACGCACTAGCGGGTAATCAGGCCGATCAGTAGATCAATGTGGCTATAAATAAACATGACCCTATGGGGTGGAATAATTGGAACGAAAATATTATCAATGTAGAAATAGAATTTCGGGCCCCCTTAAATAACTAACGAAAAACTTTACCAAACTCACACTTTAAACCCGGGATCCTATATCTTTGAAATCCCAGATTTAAGAAATACAGACCTTAAGCCAGCTGATCAAACCTATTTAACGGTTGCTGCTGAGTGGGTTACCAAATGAGTAAAACGTTGCAATAAATAGGATCAATAAATACAAATTTAAGGTTCTATCCAGGATACTTATTTGCCAAAAATTGCATGAGATAAACTTGTCTGTATAAGGTACCTGATCAAAATAGGATAGGTATAAGTTTAGAAGTCAGATTCTATATTTAAAAAAATCCTCAGAAGTATTGATTTAAAGCAGGCAAGATAGAGCAAAAATTTACAGCTAACTTTAACTAAATTGTAATATGAACATAAAACTTGGCGTAAGCACCTGGCTGTGGACATCCCCATTTACTACGGAAACGATCGATCTCTTTCCCAAGATAAAGGAAATGGGCTACGATATCGTTGAGATCCCTGTGGAGGATCCGGCATTGATCGACGTGAAAAAGGTAAAGGGTGCCCTAGAGGAAAACGATTTAGGGGCAACGGTCTGTGGTGCCTTTGGGCCCAACAGGGACTTTACCCACGATGATCCCAAATACCATAAAATCAGTTATGAATATATAAATTCCTGCCTGGATATCTGCAATGCCCTGGGAGCGAAATTCTTCGCAGGGCCTATGTACTCCGCAGTTGGTAAAGCAAGGTTGGTTTCCACAGAACAAAAGGAACGTGAATGGGAACGGGCGGTGACCAATCTTCAAAAAGTCTGTGAACTGGCCAAATCAAAAGACCTGGAACTGGCGCTGGAACCGCTCAACCGGTTTGAGTCCGACCTGGTGAACACGGCGGAAGATGTCATGCGGCTCATAAAGGATATCAACCATCCCGCTGCAAAAGTCCTGTTGGATGCCTTTCATATGAACATTGAAGAGCCGGATATCAAAAAAGCGATTTTACTTGCAGGGGACAAATTAATCCATATGCAGGTCTCCGAAAACTATAGGGGAACGCCCGGTACCGGCCAGACGCGATGGGAAGAATATAAGGATGGACTTGAGGCCATTAAATATGAAGGGGCAGTGGCCATAGAAAGCTTCACCCCTGAGGTAAAGGAACTTGCTGGCGCCGTGTGCATCTGGAAACCCCTGGCGCCGAGCCAGGATAGATTTGCCCGGGAAGGTTTTGAATTCTTGAAACAATGGTCCAGTTAAAATTCATAAAATCCATTTTATCTTATGGTGCATTAGAAGTTTTTTTATAAATTTCATAAAAATTTAACATTCATACATATATGGATCAGAAAAAAATCAACATTGCCATAGTAGGATTGGGCTTTGGAGCTGAATTCATTCCGATTTATCAGAAACATCCCCATTCCAATATGTATGCCATCTGTCAACGTACACGGAGTAAGGTAGACGAGATCGGTGATGCTTTTGGAATAGAAAAAAGGTATACCGATTATGACGAACTGCTCAAAGATCCCAATATTGATGCGGTCCATATAAATACGCCCATAAACAGCCATGCAGCGCAATCGTTGGCGGCCTTACGTGCGGGCAAACATGTAGCCTGTACTGTCCCGATGGCAACCACGGTAGAGGAATGCAGGCTGATCGTGGAAACGGTAAATGAAACTGGTCTTACCTATATGATGATGGAAACCGTGATCTACAGTCGCGAATTTCTTTTTATCAAGGAAATGTACGAGAACGGAGAAATGGGGCGCATTCAGTTCCTCAGGGCCTCCCATCAGCAGGAAATGGCGGGCTGGCCGGGATACTGGGAGGGCCTTCCGCCCATGCACTACGCCACACATTGTGTGGGACCGGTACTGGCATTGCCAAAAGCGGAAGCGGAGTATGTTTCCTGTTTTGGCTCGGGCCGAATTGATGAAAAACTCATTCCAAAATATGGATCCCCCTTTGCCATTGAGACCTGCCATATAAAATTCAAAGATTCCGATCTTTCGGCAGAAGTCACGCGCTCCCTCTTTAATACAGCTCGACAATACCGCGAAAGCTTCGATGTTTACGGTTCTATCAAATCTTTTGAATGGACGCAGATTGAGGATGAGGATAGCGTTATACATACCGGAGAGGAGCCTTCCCGCATCAAAATACCGGATTATGCGCACCTGCTGCCCGAAGAGATTCAAAAGTTTACCACCGCTGGAGTCTATGATACCGCTGATAACCAGCATTTATCGTTCATCCAAGGAGCGGGACATGGCGGATCACACCCACATCTCGTACACGAATTTTTATCTGCACTGATGGATAAACGTAAGCCCTATCCCAATGCTTCCCAATCTGCAAATATGACCTGCGTTGGAATTTTAGCACATGAATCTGCCATGAAGGGCGGGGAGATCATCGCTTTGCCAGATTTCACTTTTTCACAATCCTAAGCTTAATTTAAGTATTATGAAACTAATCAATATAAAGACGATTTTCGTCATTTTGACATTATCCTTATTCATGATGGGATGTCAGAACTCAAAAGAAGGAACCATGCGACACATTGTTATTTTTAAATTCAAACCTACGGCTACAGAGGGACAGATCGAAAAGGTGACCAACGCACTAGCAGATCTTGAGAATAAAATACCCGGTATTACGGCCTTTGAACACGGGGTCAACAACAGCCCAGAGAATAAAAACCAAGGATTTACCCACGTTTATCAGTTCACTTTTAAGGATGTGGCAGCCAGAGATACCTATCTGCCGCACCCGGAGCATAAGGCATTTGGAAAAATGCTTGGCGAGATGCAGATCGTCGAGGATGTCTTCGTGGTGGATTATATCCTTACTGATAAATAAGATTAAGAAACACTCACTATTTATATATTTCATTTTCATTGAAAAGTTCTATTACTATTGTTAGGATACAAATAGCCTTTTCATTCTTTAACTATCAAACGACCAATTAAACCGATATTTTCTCTTAAAAAGAAAATTGATCACAACTAAAAATTATATGGATCAAACTCTCAACAAAAGCGCGCTCTTCAATGGAAGCTGCTTTGCCCTTATCACTACGGCCTTTTCTTTTTCAATAAGAGCAGGTATCTTACCGCAATTAGGCGAGGAGTTTGGTCTCTCGGCCGAGCAGTTGGGGTTCATAAATTCTATGTGGTTTTTGGGAATGCCAATCTCCATGATCATCGGTGGATTGGTATATCATAATTTTGGCCCAAAAAACATAATGAGAGTGGCATTTGTGGCTCATACCTTGGGAATTATATTGACCATTTATGCCGGTGGATATACCGGTCTGCTCATTTCCACTCTTTTTATAGGTTTTGGAAATGGCTGTACCGAAGCTGCCTGTAACCCGATGATCGCAGATATGTTTTCTGGCGTCAAGATGAACAAGATGCTCAACAGGTTCCACATGTGGTTTCCCGGTGGGATTTTTCTCGGGGCTCTTATCTCCAAATTTATGACAGATTTTGGTTCATCATGGCAGACTCAAATGTGGCTTCTTATGGTGCCTACCCTTATCTATATTGTATTATTCTTCGGAAAAAAATTCCCTGTACCACAGGTGGAAGGTGCCACATCCCTTAAGAAAAATTTCAAGGCTATGCTGAGCCCCCTTTATATTTTCCTTTTTGTCTGTATGGCACTTACTGCGATTACTGAGTTTGGCCCGAATCAATGGGTAACAATTATTCTGGGCAGTAGCGGGGCCGAGCCGATGATCATTCTTGCGCTTACCACAGGTCTTATGGCTGTTGGGAGATTTTTCGCGGGGCCAGTCGTTGGCAAATTGGGTCAAACTGGGGTTCTTTTATGTTCGGCAATACTGGCGACTATTGGTATTTATATGTTCAGCATCACAACTGGGCCCATGGCCTATGTGGCAGCGGTTATTTTTGCGTTAGGCGTTTGTTATTTTTGGCCGGTGATGGTAGGTTCAGTAGCGCAGAAAGTACCTTTGAGCAGCGCCTTGGGCATGTCCGTAATTGGTGGTTTGGGAATGTTTTCAACCGCAATTTTCCAACCTATTATCGGGAGTTGGATTGATGGTTCACGAGAGATAAACAGAGCTGACGGACTTACGGGAGATGCTCTCGAACTGGCCGCAGGTCAGGATACTCTTCAAAAAATGCTCATGTTCCCCGCGATTTTGATCGTTCTATTCCTGATCTTGTTCTTTTGGCAGAAAAACTCAAAGAGGACAAAGGAATTGGCGATTGATTGATAAGCTTAGAATAGACGTATAATTAATAATCTTAGCCCGCAAGTCGGCTAAGATTATTAATTGATAATTCGTGTTTGAATTGTAAAATTCTCCTTTGCTGAATTTAGGTGGCGCGTTGAGCCAAAACCCTTACATCTTGATGGCCTGTTAATGATGGCCTTAATGCCACGGCCAACTGCTATTTCTTTTTTTATGATTAGACTGCGTAGATTTATGGCGTGAATTCTTGGCGCTATATTCAAAGGGACTGCAACATCCTTTGATCAAGCTCTCCTTTTCACTACTTAGCCTTCACCACCTTCATATCGCCCTGCATGATGCGCCAATGTCCCGGAAAAGTACATATATAAGGATAGGTTCCCGGTTTTTCGGGTGCGGTGAATCTCAGGGTAATCGTTTTCTCAGGATCCAGTAACGGACTTGAAAAAAGCACCTCAGGCATTTTGGGAACATAATCCAGTGCTGCACCTTTAGGATCTGCGGCCAATTTATCTGCGGCCAATCCCACTTTTTCCTTTTCGCCCGGTTTGGTGATTACCAGATTGTGCTGCATAAAATCTGGGTTCTGAAAGACGATCTCCACCGGTTTGCCTGCCTCCACTTCAAACTCCGTTAAATCATATTTCATCTCGTTTTTGATCGTTTTAATGTGGATCACGGTCGCATTTTCTGTGGAAGAAGCTGACTTAGTGGTTTTTTCTTCGGGATCGGGTTTTTGACTCGTGTAATTTTTGGATAGTACCTCGGCGATGGAAGCATCTTTGAAGGGATTATCCTGCGATTTGTCAAGTGATGCATCATACGGTTTGTTAGCAGAGTCAGCACTATTCTTATTATAAGACGCTAAAAAACTATCAGGATGTTTACTTGCAGCAACATAAACGGCTTTAGCCAACCAAGGATCCCTTTTGATCGCTTCTTCCTCGCTTAATCCATAAAGTGCTTGCCCAGCTTCCGCTGAAGCAGTATTTTGTGAGAGATATAAAATGGCAGCGAGTTGAACCCTGGGATCTTTGTCATGTATCAAATCTGTTTTCAACAGTGTTTCCATGTTTGATTTATTTTTTGGAAGAATCTCAACAGCCGCTTTCCGAACGGCATAGGAAGGATGTTTTAAAGATGCAACCAAAACCGCATTTGCTTTTTGTTCCGTACCCATTGCGCCCAGACCTTTAATAGTCCACAATGCATGAAGCGCTCCCGGATTTAAGCCAAGGCTATCCGCCTTTTTTTGGTTTACAAGTTCATATAACTGTGGCAGTACATCCCGGTTATCACGATCTACCAATAGCCGCTGTGCGGTCATTCTCCAGAACATATTATTATTGGAGAGCGCCTCCACAAGTTCATTGGGCTTGTCCATGCTCAATGTCAAGGGCTTATATTCATCGGCGCCTTTCCATACCACGCGCCATACACGCCCGCGGGATTTATCCCTCAAAGGATTTACGTAGGCATTTCCCTCTCCGGTTTGGGCAGCGTACCCTCCCCTTTCATTGGTCGGAGTGGGATTATGCTGTATGATAAAATTGTACCAGTCCAATACCCAAACTGCGCCATCAGGTCCAACCTGGGCTGCAACGGGTGCGACCCACTCATCGGCACCGGCAAAGAGGTTCCAGCCATCGCTTTCGGTATATCCGGCACCATCCCTACCTATTATAGCAATGTGCACCAAATGGCCGGTAGGTTCGCAGACAAAGGCGACCTGATCCCAATAGCTGGATGGATAATCTCGTGCAGTATAAAAATGATGACCAGAGGCCGCGGTAAATCCGCCAAAAACGTCCACTTGACGCACATGCGACGTAATGGGATGCATAGCATAATGACCATCGATTTTCCTATTGCCTTCTTTGGGAATACCTTCCACCCCCTCAAAATCGGCATTGGGAATCCCCACAAAAACGCTGTGTGTATTATTTGCAGTGGAGGCAAAAAGGCTATTATCTTCTGTTAAGCCCAGCCCCCACGTATTGTTGCTGGTACTGGAAACCACCTCAAAATCTGACAGATTTGGTTGAAAACGATAAACGGCTTGGCCAAAATCATAGTTTTTACCGGCAATATCTCCTTTGAACCCCGAATAACCGACCACTCCGTAGATTTTATTGTCGATTCCTCGTTGCAGGTTTGAAGGCCCGGCATGAGTGTCAAAAGTGCCCCAACCGTTGATGATCACTTTTCTAACATCGGCCTTATCGTCTCCATCCGTATCTTTCAGAAATAGAAAATCTGGTGCTTGGGAAAGAATGATTCCGCCGTTAGCGAAGGTAAAACTGGTAGGAATATTCAAGTTTTCGGCAAAAACGGTGAATTTATCGGCTTTTCCATCTCCATTAGTGTCTTCACATATTTTGATCCTGTCGTCGCCCGTTCCATTATCGTTGCGTACGGTGTTTGGATAATCCACTGTTTCAACCACCCAAAGCCTGCCTTTTTCGTCCCAGTTCATGGCAATGGGGTTTATAATTTCAGGTTCGGAAGCAAATAATTTCAATTCAAAACCTGCTGGAACCTGAATCAATTTTTTGGATTCTTCTGGCGAAAGTGGTTCTTGGTATTGTGGTGCCGGATCGCGTTTTTCATAATTGGGAATATTGGGCATGTCCTTATAGACCAACAACGGTATTGTCTTTTTAAATTCATCCCATTGCTCCTTGGCCTTGTCGTTTACGCTCCATAAAATCCCTTGTTTGATCAGGCTTTGGAATTCCGGATTGTCCCACGTCCTTTCATCATGTCCATAAGCTGTATAGAAAACCTTGCCCTCTCCATAGTTCTTGACCCAAGTCCAGGGTTCGTGGTGTTCACCCTCTATACGTTCTTCCAGAACAGTAATGTCGGCGCTTAGATGATCGTGTACATAGGTCTCGTCCCAAGTCGAAAATTCCTTTACGTTTTTCATTATGGGATATTCCCTATTTACAATTTTGGCAGTAAAAGTCGCTGTATCGTGACTTTTGAACTGCCCCCCAACCATTTCTATATAATCCGGAGAATTCCTAAAACAAAAACTGGCAGAATGTATCGGGATAAAGCCCTTGCCCGACTTTACAAAATCCAGAAGGGCCTTTTCCTCTTTTTTGGCAATACTGTCATAATTAGCGTAAATGACCAGTCCGTCATATAGATTCAAATTATTGGCATTCAAATCTTTGATATCCTCGGTATAGGAAATATTAATCCCGTCTTTTGCCAATGCTGAAGCCAGAATGGGAGCATATGCAGCACTATTATGGTGCTCACTGGAATGTCCTAAAAAAAGGATTTCCAATTTTCTAGGGCTGGGATCCTCCCTTTTATTTTTCGAATAAGTCCAGCTTAAAAGCAGGAAAGATAATAGCGCCAAAAAGCTGAATCGGAACATGGACAATTTCATAAGGGATTATTATTTTATCGTAATTTAAAATTCAGTTTGCATACTCTCAACAAAATTGAACATTTTACAGATCAATCATATCTGATGACAGTGTTTTGAGATCCCACATCTTACAAAAGTGCACGGTTTTGAATATCCACTTTAACGGGCATTTGAGGGCGCCTTAAAGAATTCATCATTTACCATGTGAAGTGTTCCCTTTTTCGGTGACCCAACATATACTGCAATCTGTAAATCAATGATTTACAGATTGCAGTATATGTTTATCAAAGCCACATTTTTGTAGCTGGCCATTTAGCTCACCACCTGTTTCGAACTACTTCAAAAATCTATTATTAACAGCTTTCCTTTCTTCATTGTTTCGTTTTTTAAATTACAGAAAAAAGGGTTTAAACCACAGATGATCGGAAGAAATTCTGGCCACTTTCCATTTTTTTTAGTCCGATTCTTTACTATTATTTTTTTATTCTGAAATGGGAACTATTTCATTTCCCGAAGTGGCATAAAGCCCAATCATTGCACCCGTAAAACCACCGGCTACATTTGTCGAAAGAATATCACCGGAGACGGTTCCGCCCAGACTTTCAAAATCAGTTCCATTTAAAGAATAACTAAATGTATAATCATCGTTATCTGCTTCCACCTTAAGTTCTATAGCATCATTAAGGTCTATCTTTTTGCTTGATAGAACTTTGGAATTTCCCTTCTCTGTGCGCTGAAGAACAATGTAATCATCTTTACCTTTTTTGGTTATACCAAAAACATAATTAAACCCTTCATTTTGAAGACATGTTATGCCTGCCAGATCATTTTCGGATTTGGGCTTATAACTAAGTGAGGTTGTAAAAGAAAAAATTTTATGCTGTTGTCTATAAAATAATGTAGATGTAGGTTTTAGCTCTGTTATCTGAGTTTTAAAGGGATTTATTTCCAATCCTTTTTTAGTTTGAGTTGCAAAAGCTTCGCGAGGTCCTCGCAAACCTATCCACCTATAATCCAATATATCAGAAGAAAAATCCTCTTCGTACGTAAAGTTTCCGTTAGGGAAAAATCCTGCTTCTCCGGTTTTATTTTCTACGCCTTTTGGCATTTTCAATTTTGGCTCCATGGGCACAAGACCGTTTTCAAATACAGGAAACGTCCCAGACCAGTCAACGGGAAGGATAAAAGTTTCTCTACCTGTGTTTACAAGGTTTTTAGTATTGGGACGGATTGCTAAAAAGACGCCATAATATTTATCGTCAGGACCTCGTACCAAATCGGCGTGGCCAGCCCAATCTACCATGTCATCGCGATCGTTTGGAAAGTAACGTTGGGTAAGTATAGGATTGCTAGGTGCGGGAACAAAAGGCCCTTTAGGACTATCGCTTTTAAATATAACCTCACTATGCCAGCCACCAGTACCACCTTCGGCACACATTAAATAATATTGTCCGCCTTTTTTATAAAGATGTGGCGCTTCGATCCAAATTGGTTTTTTTGAAAGATCAACCCCTCCGTCTACTATAATTTTATCAGTACCCTGAATTATCTGATCTTTTTCAACATCATATTCCCATACCTTGATAACTCTGTGCCCTTGGTATAATTCTTTTCCTCTGTCAGGAGCATCGTTATGTACAACATACGCCTTGCCATCATCATCAAAGAATATTGACGGATCAATCCCCTGAAAGTCTAGATTAATTGGATCGCTCCAGCCTTTCATGGGATCTTTAGTTTTGACAATTATATTTCCTGCACCTCCTGCGAAGGCAGTAGTGATCATATAAAAAGTATCATTGTTTTCATTATAGGTAATCCCTGGAGCATAAACTCCCTGGCTTATACTGGTATCATGCACATCAAGTTGTGATACTCTGTCAAGCACATGACCTATTTGCGTCCAGTTTACCAGGTCAATTGAGTGAAAAATGGGCACTCCGGGAAACATAGCAAAGGAGGAACAAACTAAGTAGTAATCATCTCCTTTGCGAGTAATAGCAGGGTCCGGATAACAACCCTGTAAAATAGGATTGTAAAATTCATTAGAATCTAATGGGTATTTGTTGTAGACGGCATCATTTCCTTGATATATAACTTTCGAAAAAATGGGAGTGTTTTTTGGTGGATCTTCAATTTGTTTTTCAGTCCTTATTTCAAAACTTGTGAGACTTAAAAAAAGTGTCAAAGTTGATAAAAAAATTAGATGTGTTTTCCTCATTGTTTTCATGTTTAAACTTATTCTTTACTAGTATTTAATAACTGTTATTTTTTACAGAATTGTTCATACCCTCAGAACTGGAATTACTCCGCTTGGATTTGATTCATCAATCCAAATAATTATAAATTTTTGCTTTTGTGGAGCATCTTTAAATAAAAGGTCTTTCCTATTTTTCTAAATAATATTCATATATGCAAGACAGTTATGACTCTTATATTCTTTAATAGGTTTTATTTTAAAAATTCACTTAAAAAGCAAAGGAGCAAAATTCATTAAATTGTTTCTCCATACTGGCCAACTGTGGCCTCCAGGATATTCTGAATAGGTATAATCAATATTCATATCGTCAAACTTTGAAAGCATAGCCTTACAATTTTTGTATGCAATATCTTCCTCACCCCCCATTGCGATCCAGAATTCTTTTAAGTTCTTATTAATTTCTGTGGAATGCTCTTTCATAAAAGCATATTGCCCATCTGAAATTGTAGGGTCATTGGCAAACCATCCGGAACTGAAAACCCCCAGATACGAGAACATATCTGTATT
>Ga0307487_1002458_pt1 | contig 11820 bp, 11 predicted proteins | sample CBIW12metaG_FD_203665 | JGI IMG/M metagenome (GOLD analysis project Ga0307487, IMG submission 203665) | Sea-ice brine microbial communities from Beaufort Sea near Barrow, Alaska, United States - CBIW 1.2 | ecosystem: Environmental > Aquatic > Marine > Coastal | place: USA: Alaska | collected... | reverse complement strand
ACTATGCCGTGACCAAAATGAAGGAATTTCAGAAAGAAGCACTTTCCATTCTTGATGATTATCAGGAATCCCCTTATAGGGATTCACTGGCTTTAATGGTGAATTACGTGATTGAACGTAAAAAGTAACTCCGATACTTCGGGGCCAAATTCCAAATTCCACCCCGTCCCGACGCTTCGGGATCGGGGCCAAATTCCTCCCTGAAGCCCCCAAGCATCGGGGGGATCAAATTCTTATTTTCAATCTCAACTTTGAATTTTAAATTTTAAATTTTGAATCCTTTTTTGGAACTTTCATCAGTTTTTCCTTGGATAGTAATCCGGATCCTCTCCGGCGAGCTTTGCAAAATTCCTGTATGCCTGTATAACTTTTTCATTAGGGTCTTTGTGAATAAAGCGAAAGGCTGGGAAGAGGAACAAAGCTGTAATGCTGTGTGCAAATTAGTGCCGGTTTATTTTAAAACTTCAATTTGTTTTTTTTCTCCATTTAAGAACACCTGATTAAAATAGCTGAAAACTTGAGGAAAATAATCAAATGGCATTCCCGAATGTTCGTGTTTACCACCTTCAAAACTGTATAGCATAAAAGAAGTGTTGAGCTTTCTAAGTTTTTCGGTTATGGTTTTTGATCCGTCCAGCATAATATAGCCGGGGTCACCTGGTTTACACCAATGATGTGGTCCGGTTCCATAAGGCACCAGGTTATCTTCAGTTCCGTGAAAGAAAATTCCCGGAACGGCATTTTCCTGAGTGATATAGCGGGCATCTACGATTGCCCCGGCGAGAGAGAAAACTCCGGAAAAATCAATATTTTCATAAGTTGATACATCATCAAATATCAATTTATCGTTATAAACAGCAATTAAAACGGCTTCAGCACCGGCGCTGCTGCCTCCAACGATTATTTTGGAGGTATCAATGCGAAATTCCTCTTTATGATCTACCATAAATTTAACGGCATCCAAAAAATCTTCAGAAGCCAATTTAAAGGTTTGCATTTTGCCGGATGCTTCATAATCGCAGCCAAAAGACTGGTCTTTCCTGGTAAGGCGGTATGAAATTTGAACGGCAACATAACCTTTTTTAGCCGCGGCATCTGTAAATTTAACCTCCCCCTCATTTGTTCGCGTTCCTCCTGAAAAACCTCCGCCATGCATAAAGATTATTAACGGGCGGGCTTGCAGGGTATCAGTTTTTGGCTGATAAATATCCAGTTTTAGATTTTCACCATCCTTGATAGCATAGGTTTTGGTTATTGGCTTTTCTACCTCAAAAATATCATCGATAAACCGTTCCTGGGCTTGAAATGGGAGTGCCCAAAGTAAAAATAAAAGAAGTGTAATTTGTCTCATTGAGGTAAGTAAATTTAGGAAGTTCAAGATACCTATTTTTGGCTGAATTGAAACTCTAAGCTTACTGAAATTCCAAATTCCACCCAGAAGCATCGGGGCCAAATTCCAAATTCCAAATTCCAAATTCTGGATTCAATTCACTTGATCAAAATCATTCATATTCCAAAAATTTATTTTCGATCTCAACTTTGAATTTTAAATTTTGAATTTTTTTCACATCTTCAGGCAACCTTTCGTAAATTTCATGCGTCTTTATAAATACAAGGCTTTAATTAAACTTCCGTGAAGGTTATACCGCTTATTAAAAACGAAACTCAGTTAATCGCACGGGCTATTAAAAATAACCGGGGGGCTCAACAATGCCTGTACGATTTGCATTCGGGAAAGATGCTTAGCGTTTGCAGAATGTATGTAAAAGACCTGCACCACGCTGAGGAGGTAATGCTCAACGGATTTTTTAAGGTTTTTAAATACCTGGCCAATTTTAAGAATGAAGGAAGTTTTGAAGGATGGATTAGAAAAATTATGATCCGGGAATGCATCTCCTTTTTAAGAAGTGAAATGGTGCTGGAATTTAAAGAGGAAGGCCTTGAAGATTTCAATGGAAGCTTCAATAATATTGAATCTGATATTAATGTTGATGAAATCCAGCAAATCATAGATTCATTACCGGAAGGATACAGAGTGGTATTCGTGATGTATGCCGTGGAGGGGTACAAACATCTGGAAATTTCCAAAATGCTCAATATCAACATTGGAACGTCAAAATCCCAGTTGTTTAAGGCTAGAAAAATGTTACAGGAAAAATTAAAAACTCAAAATATTTCGGGTCATGGGACAGTTAAAATTTGAAAAGGATTTCAGTGAAAAGCTGAACAAGCGGGAGATAGAGCCAAAAGCCGGAAGCTGGGAAGAACTTAGCAGGAGATTAAATTCAGAAGAAAAGAGCAATAGACCTATATTTTGGTGGATTGGAATTGCAGCCACAATAGTTGGAGGGATCCTGATATTTAGCATCCTGTTCAATAAACCCATTTCTGAAACTCCTGTAATTGTCAATGCTCCTGAGGAAATTGCAAAGGAAAAAATTGAATCCCAGCAAATATCTTTTGAAAAACCTGCTTCAGAAGAAATGAGAGAGCCGGAAAAAGCTTCTGTAAAACCTGTTGGAAATATTTATCCTAAAAAAGAACCGGTAGCCAAGTCGAAACTTGCGTCTATAGGAAAACAGCACGAATCCTCAAAAACGGAAAATGATCAAACCCAAAAGGAACCTGACCTGCTGAAGGAGACAAAAAATTCAGGAATTCCTGAAGATGTGATCGCAGAAGCTTCAACAAAAGAAAAGAAAACAGGGGAAATAACAGATGCAGAAGTGGACGCATTGCTGGCTGAAGCTTTAACAAAAATAAATGGAGATAGAAATGCAAAATCTGTTTCAGGGAATATAGATGCCAGGAGCTTGCTTTTCGATGTGGAACTGGAACTGGAACAATCTATAAGGGAGAAGGTTTTTGATGTCCTCAAGGAGGGGTATTTCAAGGCCAGAACTGCTGTTGTCAACAGGAATTAATGGGAATTATAATTTGATATCTTCATATTACTTAAGTTAAATATATTCATCAAAAACCAAAAAAATGAAAACAATTACTATTTGTCTGAGCATTCTCTTATTGAGTTTTGGAATGCAGGAGCTTCAGGCTCAGGAAGAAAAAGTTCCTCAAAAAACAGAACAGTTGGAACAGCAAAAGGAGCAAATAATTGCAGAAGAAAAAGCAGCCTTAAAAAAGAGCCTGGAAGCTATAAGCCTGCAGTTGGAAAACAGTGAAATTTCCCCTGCCGAGGCAGAAAGTCTACGGGAAGAATCGGCTAAAAAACACGCGTTAAATATCGAGAACAGGATTGCAATTGCAGAAAATGAAAATGAATGGGAATTGAGGAATGAGGAGGAAATCACAGAAAAGGACGAAAAAAGTAGCAATTCTGAAAAGGAAATTGAAGAGGAAGATAAATTTCGAAGTAATCGTACCACCAGCCAACTTGTTATTGCCGCCGGTTTTAATAATGCCTTAAAGGATGGACAATCTCTAAACGATTCAGATTTCAAGTTGGGGGGAAGCAGATTTTTTGAATTGGGAATTGCCTGGAAAACCCGTGTTTTTGAAGATTCAAATTGGTTGAGATTGAGATATGGAATATCTTATCAGTTCAACGGACTAAAACCTACAGATAATCGCTATTTTGTGGAAGATGGAAATTTAACGGTTTTAGAAGATTATCCCTTAGATCTCAAAAAATCTAAATTTAAAATGAATAATCTAGTCATTCCTTTGCACTTTGAATTTGGCCCTTCCAATAAATCGGAGACAGATAAAGGAACCTGGTTTAATACCGATAATAAATTTAAAATAGGATTGGGAGGATTTGTCGGGATTAATATTGGTGAACGTCAAAAATTAAAATTTGATGAGGGAAATAAAAACGTTAAACAAAAACTGAAAGGAGATTACAACACCAACGATTTAATTTATGGTTTAAGCGGCTATATTGGTTGGGGAACTACCTCGCTTTATGCTAAATATGATCTGAATCCCATCTTTAAAGATCCCAACGTTGACCTTAACAATATTTCCCTTGGGGTGCGCTTTGATTTTTGATTAACTGGAATTTAATCGATATTAACATCTTTAATTTAACTGTCAGTATTTATCGGGAAATGAAAATTTGAGATGGTTGAAAAATATGTTAAACTATGACAACCAGCTCATTATGTTATTTTTATTCGAAGAATGGCTTAAATTTTGATTAAGGATAAGTAACATTCTGCTAAGATGTTGAAAGAGGATGGTTTTCATTTAATTGAAAACTGTTCTCTTTTTTTATTGCTACATTTGACCTGTCTTACATAACTTATTTCCAGAAAATTTTGATCTCAAAAAACACTATAGACCAGGTATTTGAAACCTCCAGAGTAGAGGAGGTTCTAGGCGATTTTGTTCAGCTAAAAAAATCGGGTAGCAACTATAAAGGTCTGAGCCCGTTCACCGATGAACGAAGCCCCAGCTTTATGGTTTCTCCCGTAAAACAGATCTGGAAGGATTTTTCAAGTGGGAAAGGAGGGAATGTGGTTGCTTTTTTAATGGAGCATGAGCATTTCACCTACCCCGAAGCTATTAAATATCTGGCAAAAAAGTACAATATTGAAATTGAGGAAACCGAGCAAAGTGATGAGCAGAAACAACATGCCGATGAACGTGAGAGTATGTACCTGGTTTCTGAATTTGCAAGTGAGTATTTTCAAAATATATTATTAAAATCGGAACAGGGGAAAGCCATTGGGCTCAGTTATTTTAAGGAACGAGGATTTACCCCCGAAACTATCAAAAAATTTGATCTTGGCTATTGTCTGGACGAATGGGACGCGTTTACTTCTGAAGCGATTAGAAAGGGATACCAACTGGATTATCTCGAAAAAACAGGGCTGAGCATTGTAAAAGGTGAAAGGCAATTCGACAGGTTCAAGGGGCGCGTGATGTTTCCAATTCATTCAATGTCCGGCAGGGTATTGGGTTTTGGGGGAAGAATTTTGATAAACGATAAAAAAGCTGCAAAATACCTAAATTCTCCGGAGAGCGAAATTTACCACAAAAGCAAGGTTTTATATGGAATTTCACATGCCAAGCAAGCTATTGCAAAGGAGGATAACTGCTTTTTGGTAGAGGGTTATACTGATGTGATCCAATTCCATCAAAGCGGAATTGAAAATGTGGTGTCATCTTCCGGAACCTCGCTTACCTCTGAACAGATCCGTCTTGTGAGCCGGCTCACAAAAAATATCACGGTACTTTTTGATGGGGATGCCGCAGGAATGAGGGCTTCCATACGGGGAATAGATCTTATTTTGGAACAGGGGATGAATGTGAAGATCTGTGTTTTCCCCGATGGCGAAGACCCTGATAGTTTTGCGAGGAAGAATTCTCAGGACGAATTGCAGGAATACTTACAGGAAAATGCCAAGGATTTTATAGAGTATAAGGCTTCATTATTGTATGAAGATGCCAAAAATGATCCTGTGAAAAGGGCTAGCCTTATTCACGATATGGTTTCCAGTATTGCCAAGATCCCAAACCAGATCCAACAGGAGGTTTATATTCAGGAATGTTCTAGGATAATGGATATTTCTGAACAAGTGCTTTTTGCTACTTTGACACAACTTCTTGCGAAAGAAGGTAAAACCGGACCAGCCCAACCGGCTAAAACCAAATCTTTAGAGGTTGTCAGGGATAAAGAAACTTCAGAAGTCAAGGTTGATGAATTGTTTGAACTGGAGCGCAAGATAATAAGTTTGCTATTGCTTTACGGAACGGTGGAAGAGGAATTTGAAGATATGGTCCTGAAGGAAAATGATAAAGGCGAACTGGTTTTGGAACCGGAAATTCAAAAAGCCAAAGTTTTTGAAAAGATTTTCCTGGACTTGCAGGAAGATGAAATCGCATTTACCAATGACTTGTTCAGGGAGATTTATACCAGGGTTATTGAAGGCTTAAATCAGGAAGGTGGATTAAGCCAGGAAATTTTTATCAACCAATTGAATTCAGAACTTTCGGCTGAGGTTACAACAATTTTAATGGAAGAAGAGCAATACAGTTTGCATGATTGGGAACGTATGGATATTTTTGTAAAAGCCAAAGATTCCACCATTGGCAGACTTGTTAACGAGACCATTTTGGCCTTGCGCAGGTTTCTTATCACTCAAAAAATAGAAGAACTTTCACAAAAAATAAAAGCTTCCCCTGAAGTTGATTCGAAAGAAATGTTAGAGGATATTATGGATTATTTAACCTTAAAAAAGGTCTTGTCCAACAAACTTAACCGGGTTATGTAGTTCTTAATTGCAGTAATCTGGATTGATGGATCAAATCTGCTACATTATCTACTTTTAGTTTTTTCAACAACCGGGTTTTATAGGTGCTCACAGTTTTTTCATTGATGGTCAATGCTTCTGCAATATCCTTATTCCGCTTTCCGGTAGAGAGTAAATTTAAAACTTCCGCTTCACGGGTAGAGAGTTTTTTAAATTTTGAGATCAGGCTATTGTTCTTAAAAATTCCGGAGTTTAATCTATCGGTAATATCCTTATTTAAATAAATGCCACCACGGATTACCTGCAGGATCGCCATTTTTAAAATATCGGTAGAGACGGTTTTTGAGATATAACCGGAAGCTCCCGATTTTATAGCGCTCAAGGCATACATTTCTTCCGGATGGCAACTCAAAACAAGTATTTTTAATCCGCAATATTCGGATTTTAGAGTTCGAAGAGCTGTGATACCATTAATTTGCGGCAAATCAATTTCCATAATCAGAAGGTCAGGAATTTGGTGTTTCAGGAATCTAAACAACTCGTTTCCAGTTGTTACCTGTCCAATTACCTCGATATCTTCATTACTGCTTAGTAATGATGTAATCCCTTCACGGGTAATTGGATGATGATCTGCAATTAATACTGAATGCATAGAGACATGTTAGCACTAAAATTTACAGCGGTAGGGCTATTGCAATTTAGTTGATTAGAAAAATAGATTATCTAAACTAACTGATTAAAAATTCAAATCTATAGCTATCCGGATTTTTTCGATGAAAGTGTTATTTATTCAGTTGAACGGGGATCTTGCAGATAGGAATAGGCTTCATTTTATGCTGATTCGCATTATGTAAGCGTTTATAGATATTAAAAACTTCAAAATTTCGACCAGTGAAGTCTGTTGCTTTTTTATCTTCTTTATCCATTTTCATTGCCCACTCCAGTTCGTCGTAGTTAGCACCTATCTGGTCTTCATCACTGCGGGAATCACCAAAAAGGCCATCAGAAGGATCTGCCTCCAAAATTTCCTGATTTACATTTAAAAATCGGGCGATTTTATAAACTTCACTTTTCGTCAGATCTGCGATGGGACTAAGGTCAACCCCGCCGTCACCATATTTAGTGAAAAATCCTACTCCAAAATCTTCTATTTTATTCCCGGTACCTGCCACCAAATATTTATGTAAACCGGCAAAATAGTATAACGTTGTCATTCTTAAACGCGCCCGGGTATTGGCCAGTGTTAATTCAAGGTTTTCACATTCATAGGCTTGCGGAACGACTACTTTAAATTGTTCAAAAACAGAGGTGAGATCAACCTGCACGTTGGACACATTGGCAAATTGATGCTTTAAGGATTTAATGTGTTCCTGCCCTCTGGACACATGACTTGGAGCCTGATGGATAGGCATTTCCAGGCATAAAGTGCGAAGGCCGGTCCGGGCACACAAAGTAGAGGTAACCGCAGAGTCTATCCCGCCACTAATTCCAAGAATAAAACCATTCATATTGGCCGAAGTGGCATAATTTTTTAACCAATCTACTATATGATCTACCACCTTTTCAGCTTGCATAATTTTGGGTGTTTAAATTTGTAAGTAATACCTTTGCAGGCAAATTTAGCATAAATACATAATTAATAAAAATCGCCTGCGAAAAAGGCATCACAATATACATCAATGTTCCAAAAAATTATTGTTATTTTTCTGGTCGCAATCTCTTTTTCCTGTGAAAAACACTCGGAAACGGAAAAGGAAATCGAAAAAATTCCCATGGATTTTGAACTGGTCCGGTTCGATCAAAAATTCGCCAATACCACCTCTGAAAGCCTGCCACAGTTAAAAGCAGAATATCCCTTTTTATTTCCGGCCCAATTTCCTGACAGCGTCTGGATGGAAAAGATAAATGATACCATTCAGCAGGAATTAAATACACAAGTTACAAAAGCTTTTTCTGATATTTCTGCTGAAGAAGATGCCCTTCATTCCCTTTTTCAACATATAAAATATTATTTTCCGGAATTTAAAAGCCCAACTGTAATTACAATTACTTCTGAAGTAGATTACAAAAATAAGGTGCTACTATCTCAAGGGTATTTGTTTATAGCGCTTGATACTTATTTAGGGAAAGATCATCCTTTTTATTTGGGAATTCAGGAATATCTAAAGAAAAATTTTGAAAAAAATCAGATAATTCCCGACGTTGCCGCAGAATATGCCAAACAATATGTTTCCCGACCTGACTCTAAAACCTTTTTGGCCCATCTTGTCTATTACGGAAAGATCTTGTATTTAAAAGATACCTGGTTGCCAACTACGCCCGATAACGAAAAAATTGGGTATGCCCCGGAGGAACTGGACTGGGTAAAAGCCAATGAAGAACAAATTTGGCGGTATTTTGTGGAACGCGAACTTATTTTTAATTCAGATTCACAATTACAGACTCGATTTTTATATCCTGCTCCCTTTTCCAAATTTAATCTGGAGCTGGATAACGAATCCCCTGCTATGGTAGGGCAATATATAGGTTGGCGGATCATACGCCAATACATGGATAAAAACGAAGTGAGCCTCCAGGAAATGCTGGATACTGATTCTGAAACAATTTTTAACAACGCAAATTATAAACCAAAGAAATAATGGCAGAATTTAAAAAATCTGAGATCAATATAGAAGTAATATTAGATGAAAATCGCGTGCCGGAAGAAATTTACTGGAGCGCAGATGATGGTGATATTTACAAGGAAGAATCCAAAGCTATGTTGCTTTCCATGTGGGACAACAAGAAAAAAGAAACCCTGCGAATAGATTTGTGGACCAAGGATATGCCTGTAGATGAGATGAAGAAATTTTTTCATCAAACCCTGGTAGCTATGAGTGACTCTTTTAACCGCGCAACCCAGGATCAAAAAATGACAGATACAATGAAGGATTTCTGCGATTATTTTGCCGAAAAAATGGAGTTGAAGGAGTAATTCATTCTTCTTGTAGTCTTCGATATTCCGAGGTTTAAGTTGAAAGAAAATTTTCGATGAACCCGAAGAATTTTCAAGAAAATTACAATTTTCAATTCAGCTAATTGAGAAACAAAAAAATCCGGTTATCAAATTGATAACCGGATTTTTTAATATTTAATACAAAGTGGTTCTATCCGTTCATAGAGATCAAAAACTCTTCGTTTGTTTTGGTTTTCTTGAACCTGTCATTGATGAATTCCATAGCTTCCACAGGGTTCATATCTGCAAGGTATTTTCTCATTACCCACATACGGTGCAAGGTGTTCTCGTCTAGTAGTAAATCGTCACGACGTGTACTGGAAGATGTAAGATCAATGGCAGGGAAAATTCGTCGGTTAGCAATTTTTCTATCCAACTGCAATTCCATATTTCCTGTTCCTTTGAATTCTTCAAAGATCACTTCATCCATTTTTGAACCTGTATCTGTCAATGCGGTTGCTATAATAGAAAGCGAGCCTCCATTTTCAATATTCCTGGCAGCTCCAAAGAAACGTTTTGGTTTGTGCAATGCATTGGCATCCACACCACCACTCAATACTTTTCCGCTGGCAGGTTGTACAGTGTTGTATGCTCTGGCCAATCTCGTGATGGAATCCAACAGGATTACCACATCATGACCACATTCAACCATTCTTTTTGCTTTTTCCAGAACGATATTCGCCACTTTAACGTGTTCGTGTGCTTCCCTGTCAAAGGTAGAAGCAACAACTTCACCTTTCACATTTCGTTGCATATCTGTTACCTCTTCAGGACGTTCATCAATTAATAAGATAATCTGGTAAACTTCAGGGTGGTTAGCGGCAATTGCATTTGCAATGTCCTTAAGCAACATGGTTTTCCCTGTTTTAGGTTGTGAAACTATCATTCCACGTTGTCCTTTACCAATAGGAGAGAACAAATCGATAATCCGGGTAGAAATACTGCTCTGCTTGTCGGCGAGGTTGAATTTTTCTTTTGGGAAAAGCGGGGTTAAATGTTCAAAAGAAATCCTGTCTCTTACCACCTGAGGATCCAATCCGTTGATTTTATTGACCTTGATAAGCGGGAAATATTTTTCCCCTTCCTTTGGAGGACGAATCTGGCCTAAAACTGTATCCCCGGTTTTTAATCCGAAAAGGCGTATTTGAGATTGTGATACATAAATATCATCCGGAGAAGAAAGATAATTATAATCTGAAGATCTCAGGAAACCGTAATTGTCCTGCATGATATCCAGCACTCCTTCACTCTCTATAATGGCATCAAATTCGTAATCCGGTTCGCGGTACCTGTTGCGGCTATCGCGGTTGCCATTATCCTTATTGCTATTATCTTTATTGTAGTTATCCTTGTTGTGGTCAGGTTTATTGCTGCGCGGTTCCTTGCGGTTCTCACGTGGATTTCTCTGGGTATCTTTAGAAGAATTTCCTGTGGAATCTTCTTTTTTTGAAGGATGCGGTCTGGGAGCTGGCCTTCTTTGGGCAGCTACAGGTCTTTCTCTCTCCACTTTTTTAGCCGGATTTCTCGCAGGTTGATCTCTTGGCGAATCTGCAGCAACCTCCGGAGAAGATGTGGTTTTATTTGTATTATCAGATTTTACCTGATCCTGATCCTGAGTTGCGTTCTCTGTGGATTTCTGGTCCTGAGTTGATTTCACAGATGGTTTCCGGACTTGGGCTGACTTTACAGCAGGTTTCCGGTCTTGAGCTGATTTCACAGCAGGTTTCCGATCCTGGGCTGATTTCACAGCAGGTTTTCGTTCTTCCGTAAATCTAACAGTCCTTTTTCTTTCAGGATTTTCAGTGGAAGTTGGTTTTGCAGGCGTAGCCTTATCCAAAACCTCTTTCACCTTACTAGGGTTTGCGGCTTGATGATCTAATATTTGATATACCAGATCTATTTTTTTAACCGTACGGTATTTGGGGACATTTAATGATTTGGCAATGTCTTGAAGCTCAGGTAGCTTCTTAGCTTTTAATTCTGAAATTTCAAACATGAATTATAATTATGAATAAATTTGTCTTTGTTTATTGTAAACTTCTCGAGGAAGAATCGAAAATAATATGAAGTCTTTAAGTAACCTATTTTGAATTGGTTACATAATCTTATTGCAATAATACAACTTTATTTTAAATCTTAGGAAAGAAACGCTTATTTTTGCGACCTTAATCACATTATTCTTATGTTACAACGCCTTCAAACAATTTATTTATTTATCGCTGCTTTATTGAGCAGTGTGCTTATATTTTTTGTTCCTTTGTGGAGCAATGAAGCGGGTGAACCTGTAAATGTTCAGGACGTATTAGTAGTTTTGGCATTTTTCCTTGGATCAGCTGTTTTGTCTTTAGTGAGTATATTTTTATTTAAAAACAGACAGCATCAATTTGTTTTGGGGCGACTTAATATTTTGTTGAACTTTTTTTTGCTAGGACTTTTTGTTTATTGGTCTCTAATGGTACCTGGAGTGATGAAAATCTCTGAGAAAGGTATTGGGATGTTTATTCCTGTTCTTTCTATCGTTTTTTTAGTGCTGGCCAATAAGGCCATTAAAAAGGATGAAGATCTCGTAAAATCTGCAGACCGGTTTCGATAAACCTATTATCTTAGTGT
>Ga0307487_1002454_pt1 | contig 11832 bp, 11 predicted proteins | sample CBIW12metaG_FD_203665 | JGI IMG/M metagenome (GOLD analysis project Ga0307487, IMG submission 203665) | Sea-ice brine microbial communities from Beaufort Sea near Barrow, Alaska, United States - CBIW 1.2 | ecosystem: Environmental > Aquatic > Marine > Coastal | place: USA: Alaska | collected... | reverse complement strand
TGCGGTTTGTTTCACGCGGGTTGTCGTCAAGGCGGGGGTCGGTTCCTCGTGGAGCCACAACCAGTTCGGCCGCTGACGACAGTGTGGGCTCCCAGTCGAAGACAACCCCTCCGCCTGCCCCGATGATTACGGTGGATCCGGGAACGGCGCCAGACTTGAACAGGTCGTCTTCGACACCGAGTCGGGCAAGACGGTCCGCCAAATAACCAACAGCTTCTTCGTTCGTGAAGTCTGTTTGCGCAACCCAACGTTCAGGCTTATCGCCCACTACGCGGTAGACGTTGCCGTAGGTGCCGCCCTCAACCTTGACTACGAAGTCCTTGGCGTTGACAGCACGCGGTCGCAGAACGATTCGTTCCTTGAGCGGTTCAGAGTTGCGCGTTTCGCGCTCGGCCACGACAAGCGCAGCCAAGGCGAAGGAAAGTTCTCGGAGGCCTGCGTGTGTCACAGCAGACACTTCGAATACGCGGTAGCCGCGCTCTTCTAGCTCACTCTTGACGAGGTGTGCCAGGTCGTTGCCGTCAGTGACGTCAATCTTGTTAAGCGCAATGAGCTGTTCGCGTTCCAGCAAAGGTTTCTGGCCCTCAGGTACTGGATAGGAGGCCAACTCACGAAGGATCACGTCGAGATCACTAATCGGGTCGCGACCGGGCTCCAAAGTGGCGCAGTCGAGAACGTGCAACAGCGCGGTGCACCGCTCAACGTGACGCAGGAACTCGAGGCCGAGACCCTTGCCCTCGCTGGCGCCCTCAATCAGACCAGGAACATCGGCAATGGTGTAGCGAACATCGCCGGATTCAACGACGCCCAAGTTTGGGTGCAAAGTAGTGAAGGGGTAGTCAGCGATCTTCGGCTTCGCCGCGCTCATTGCTGCGATCAGGCTTGACTTACCCGCTGACGGGTAACCCACCAGCGCCACGTCGGCGACTGTCTTGAGCTCGAGGAAGATGTCGCCCTCAAAGCCGGGCGTTCCGAGCAAAGCAAAGCCGGGAGCCTTGCGCTTAGTTGATGAGAGAGCCGCGTTGCCGAGGCCGCCCTGGCCACCGGGGCCAACAACCAATCGCATGCCCGGAGCATCCATATCGATGAGAACTTCGCCGTCCTGATCGCGAACGAGCGTGCCTACCGGAACAGAGAGCACCATCTCGGCACCCGCCGTGCCCGCCTTATGGTCGCCCTGACCGGGTTGACCGTGCTGAGACTTACGATGCGGTGAACGGTGGAAATTCAGCAGCGTGGTGACCTGCGGGTCGCTGAAAAGTACGATGTTGCCACCATCGCCACCATTACCGCCGTCAGGGCCGGCAAGGGGCTTGAACTTTTCACGCTTGACCGAAACACACCCGTTGCCACCGTGTCCTGCTAAGAGATGAAGGGTCACCTGGTCGACGAACGATGCCATGATGGTTCCTCCTATTCTCTTGAGCCACGGTTCAAGTCTTTGCTGTGTTAAATGGCGAGAGCGAGCCGAAGCTCGCTCTTCGCTGTAACGTTCACCTGCGAACAGGCAACGGAGAAACTAAACGTTGACGATGTTGACGACCTTGCGGCCGCCCTTAGCACCAAACTGTACCGAGCCCGCTGCGAGAGCGAACAGTGTGTCGTCTCCGCCACGGCCAACATTGACGCCGGGGTGGAAGTGGGTGCCGCGCTGGCGAACGATGATCTCGCCGGCGAGAACAACTTGGCCGCCGAAACGCTTTACGCCGAGGCGCTGAGCGTTGGAGTCACGACCGTTACGGGTGGAGCTTGCGCCCTTTTTATGTGCCATTTTCCTGGAAGTCCTTTACGCTCGTCAGCTACTTGATGCTGGTGATCTTGATGCGGGTCAGCTCTTGACGGTGACCCTGGCGAACCTTGTAACCGGTCTTGTTCTTGAACTTCTGGATGACGATCTTGGGACCGCGCTCATCGTTCAGAACCTCGGCGACGACCTTGATCTTCTCAAGCGCCTTGGCGTCGTGGGTGATCTTGTCGCCATCAACGAACAGAACTGGAGCGAGCTCAACATTGCCGTTCTTGTCGGCTGCGATGCGGTCGAGAACGACAATCGTGCCGACCTCTACCTTCTCCTGCCGCCCACCGGCGCGCACAACTGCGTAAACCACTTTTGACCCTTACTTAACAATTAATAGCTAGAACTACTGAAGCTTGTGGCGAATTCTGCGGGCAAGGCCCAGCACACACCAAGGGACAACGATACTCGACGTGGGCACTTCCGGTCAAACGACACGCTTCTGCCGCTTCCGGCTGAATCACTCTATGGTGACGACTCTGCAGAAATGAGAACGTGTACACCGGAAATTGATTGCAATCTCAACAATCACAACCACAATTCAAGTGCAGCGAGAACTATAGTACGCCGCGAAAGCTCAGCCGGTCAAAAGCCCGGTTTCTAGTCGGAAGTGCAGCGTCACAATCGCCCCTCAACTAGGCTCTCAGCATGACTGTGCTGATCGACCAAGCGATCTGGCCAGCCCATGACACCGTGTGGGCGCACATCGTAAGCGACATGTCGCTCAACGAGTTGCACAAGTTTGCGGAGGTCGCTGGTATCCCCCGGCGTGGCTTCGACCTCGACCACTACGACGTCCCTGCACGAATGTGGGAACACCTCGTCGCACTCGGCGCGGAGCCTGTAGGAATCCGGGAGTTTGTGCGTCGGCTTGAAGCCAGCGGCCTCCGCGTTCCGCAACGTGACAGGATTAAGTAGCGCGCTCACTTCGGTCGTGCGAGCGCTCTACTGAGACGCTGACTGCAAGGATCGCAGCACGGCGATAGCGGAATCCACGGATTCAACGGGTACGAAAATGTGGTCGTGATAGTTGCCTGCGATCACGTTGCAACTTATGTGTGCGTCTCCCAGTGCTCGCGCGAACGCGGCCGCGAGCCCCACTGCTTCGAGTGCGGAGTTAACGCCGAGAATAATCCGCGCCGAGCGAAAATCATATGAAATCGGCTGACGCAGAGCGTGCGCTTCGCACAGGACCACAGAGATACCCTCGGTCTCGACAACCATCGCAATGACAGAGTCGGTCTCGACCTCATTCAGTGACGTGACCGTGGTAAAGACAAAAACGCAGGGTTCAATTGCGGGTTCATCGTGGCCAACAGCGTGTCAAGATCAGAAATCGCGCTCAAAGACCGAACCTACCGCCACACCGCGCCAAAGCCTTCGACACTTCGTGTCACTGCGCCGCTAGCGATATCGACCACGTACGTCGTCACACTTCGAGGACGGGAAACCATCACATACTCGTCGGAGTCGAACACCGAGACGTTCGGCTGAACCTCAACGGCGGCGAATTGCCCGTTGGGTGACACTCGAAAGTCGAGAATTGCCCCCTTGTCACCAACCGTTTCATACAGGACGCGCGAAACCTCACCATCGTCGTAGGCGAGAAGACTGCTAAAGGTGCCACCGTTCTCCCCGACCACAACCATCTTGGCGACCAACTCGCCTGACGCACTCGCGTCGGTGTGCCCCAAGAACGGTTGCTGGCCGTCAATGGGCGACGGATAAAGTCGCATCTCCGAACCATCGCTCAGAGCTACCGAGGCGCTGCCACGTGGATCGCTTACAACCACGTGAGTTCCATCGGCTGAGACTCGATCGAACTCAAAATATTGGCCGAGTGGCACGACCTCACCGGTCGCCAAATCTACTCTCACGAGTGTCGTCGCCGTGGTGAGAGCGACAATGTTTGATGTTCCCGGGATGAATTGCCAGCCCGACACGCGCATGGGCTGGCCGTCAAGACCCTTCACAGCGACAACGTCGCGGCCTCGATCAAGATCGATCGTGTACAGAGTGTGCGATACGGTCACAATCGGGCCGGGATCGTCGCTCGAGATCGTGAAACCGAGAGTTGAGCCCGAACGTGACCCGTCAAGATCGGCCACTTCGCCCACCTCAGGTAACACGACTCTTTCGGTGATACCTGTCTGCGGATTCACCAACTGCAACGTGCCCGTACGGTCGGCAGCAGCCGTCGTGATCGCCAGCAGATCACCCACCGGCACAAACTCTTGGATGCCCTCACCTGCGAACAGCACGGAGCGTTCAGAGCCGCTCAGCCCGGTGCGCACAATCTCGTCAGTCGGCATTCCGCGGTCGAGATAGTACAGCTCAGCCTCACCCGTCGTGAAGGAATAGGTGATCGTCGAGGCCGAACCCCCCGAGGGACTCACAACGTCGCTGACGGTAACCGTATACGCCGTGTTGTAATCCAGAGGTTCATCAAATTTCACCGAAATCAGGTCGGCTTCGTTCGTGATGCTCACTGCAGCAGCCGGTTCAACAGTCACTGCGCCAGACTCCACAATCGAGGCTGTTTGATTGAGAAAAAGGCGCAAAGTTTGGTCTGATGACGCGACAACGGCATCCATGTCGAGCTGGGCACTTGATAGTTTTGGTCCCTGCAGGAAACCCAACGTCAGAAATACCCCACAGAGCGCGAGTAGAACGCCAACCGTCCACGCGAATGCGACCCTAAATGAACGGACGCTAGATCCTTGGGCTTTGCGGCCGAGGCTAATAGAGGTATGGCTCACGCGGCCGCTCCACAGAACGCAATTTTTGGGGAACAAGTACGAGCGACACGTCGCTTCGCGAACTCGGATTGATCTTAAACTTTCCGGTGATCTCGACCCACGCATCGACCTCGAACTCGTCACCCCAGTTGGGCGCATAAACGGCGACACCGGTCGGCTGGGCGTCAACCGCACAGCACGTCACCGTGAAGCGCGAAAGGTAGAAAATATTCTCCGGGTCATCGTCGCTTGCCGTGATGAAGCCCACGACGTTTGCGGTCTTATTCGCATAGAAACTCGGATCACTGGTTTGGCGAAGCAATGATGCCCAATCTACGACAGTGAAGCCTGCGATTAGTGACTGATCAGCGCTAGCAACGTCATCCGCATTCTGGCTATCGCTGCCCACGGTTGACCCTACGATGTCGCGCTGACTGGCCGTGGCACTCGACAGGGTTGTTGGAGGCACCACGACCAAGGAGATCGCTACGACGCCCGACAGCATCAGCGCGATGACGCCGACAAGCCTGGACCACACATTCGAGGATGCGGCTTCTTCAGAGTTGCCAGGTCGAATAGCAATACTCACCACACCCAGTACGAGGGCGATCACGGCCATAACTACCGTGAAGACGACGTAGCGTGGATGGATGTAGAGCACGAGCTGCTGAGTTGCTGCGAGCCACACGGTGGCGCAGACGGCGACCACGATGAGGATGACGCCCCACCAGCGCTGAAGACTAGGCCACATAGTTGATCACCAACCCGATGACAGCACTCATGAGTGCAACAACCAGTGAGAGTCGCAGCAAGACTCTCGCGGTGAATGTGGTGCGCATAATCGCGAGCATCTTGATATCAATGATGGGGCCGAACACCAAGAAGGTGACGATGGAACCGGGCATGAACGTGCTGGCGAACGGCAAGATGAAGAACGCGTCAACGCTGGAACAGACCGAGATCACAAACGCCAGCAGCATCATCGCGAGAATCGACCACAACGGGTTGCTGCCAAGCGCCACAAGAACATCGCGGGGAATCGCCACTTGAATTGCTCCGGCGATGAGTGAGCCGATAAAAACTGCGGGCATCAGCACACTCGACTCGCGCATAAAAATGTCGAGGCTCTTCTCAGAACGCGACAGATGGCGATGATCCTCCTCCGCGGAACACTGTAACGCGAACCTCTCCGTGAGCAGTGCGTGTGGTTGCGGGTAAAGGCTAAAGAGCCATCCCACAATATTCGCGATCGCGAGACCACCAAGAATGCGGCCAACGAGGATGCCGTCGTCGAATCCGAATGCCTGATACGTCGTGAGGATCGTGATCGGATTGATGATGGGCGCTGCTAATAAGAACGTCATCGCTTCGGGCACCGAGAAGCCTTTGAGAATAAGCCCGCGTGCGAGAGGCACATTGCCGCACTCACAAACCGGTAGCGCGATTCCGAACAGTGAAATCGCCGCGCGACGAAGAACCGGCTGCTGTGGCAAATAACGCATCAGTAGATCATCGGGTAGCCACACCTGCACCACGATAGAGAGCACGATACCGAGCACTACAAACGGAAGAGATTCAATGATGACACTCGTCGCCAGCGTCAGCAGATCTTGCGTAAGCCCAGGAACACCTAGTGCACCTAGTTCGCCGGTGAAGGCGCGCAGAGCGAGCACACCGGCCACCCCAAGCGTTCCGATGGCAAGCCACAGCCACCGGCGCCGTGAACGGCGAGGTCGAAGATCATGTCGATGATGATCATCGACGATCGCTGGCACAGTGCGACTCACAAGCTAACCCTACAAAGTCGTGACCTCAAAAGAAGCCGTGAACGCTCGAATTTACTGGTCGCCGCTCGGTGCGACGGTCACCGTCTTGCCCTGGCTGCTAGCGCGACGGGAGCCACGTGACTTTCCTTGACCCGGCTGCTTCGGCTCGGGAAGAGCTTCAAGAACTGACCCCAAGATCTGTTCAGCATCGTGGGTGCTGAGTTTTGGTGCAGTATGCGAAGTCTTCGTTGCCGGCAGATCGAGAATAGCGACTGCGGCTTCTGCCGCGGCCTCGACAACGTCGCTGGTCTGAGTCGTCGACTTGTGCGACTTCTTCTCAGTCTTCGCGACATCCGACTTCTGTGACGGCCCAGAGTCATTCGAAGAACCGGAGTTACTCGAGGACCCCGAGTTACTCGAGGAGCCAGAGTTGTTCGAGGAGCCAGAGTTGTGTCCCGTCGCGGCGGATTCTGAGGCAGCTGGCGGCGCTTCCGCACCGTGCTCTACGTTCGCTACAACGGTGCTCGCGGCTACGCGGGCAAGAGCGTTGCGCACATCCTCAGTGATCGCATGCGTTCCGTTGCTGCCACCATTACTGCCACCATTATTCGAACCACTGTTAGCCGACTTCGCGGTGCCATTGGACTGTTGCTTCTGTGAACCACCATTGCCGCCAGAGCCTGAATTGTTGCCGGCAGAGTTGCCACCGTTGCTACTGCCGTTTCCGCCGCGATTGCGGCCCCGGCGGCCACTACCAGACTGCTCGCTCTGCGTCGGCTGCTGACGGTGCTTAGTGACGGGATCGTGGTGCACAACTACGCCACGACCGGCACAGACCTCACAGTTTTCACTGAAGGTCTCAAGCAAGCCGAGCCCCAACTTCTTGCGAGTCATCTGCACAAGACCGAGCGAAGTGACTTCTGCTACCTGGTGCTTAGTGCGGTCGCGGCTCAAGCATTCGACGAGGCGACGCAAAACGAGGTCGCGGTTCGACTCGAGCACCATATCGATGAAGTCGACAACGATGATTCCGCCGATGTCGCGCAGACGCAACTGACGAACAATCTCCTCAGCAGCTTCAACGTTGTTCTTGGTTACCGTCTCTTCAAGGTTTCCGCCCGAGCCAACAAACTTGCCCGTGTTAACGTCAACCACCGTCATCGCTTCGGTGCGGTCGATAACGAGCGAGCCACCAGAGGGCAACCAGACCTTACGGTCAAGAGCCTTCTCGATCTGCTCCGAGACACGGTACTCCTCAAACGAGTCGACCGTGCTCTCATACGTTTGCAGTCGATCAAGCAGGTCGGGAGCAACAGAACGAACGTAGTTCTCGATCGTCGTGCGAGCATCGTCGCCCTCAATAACAAGCGTGTGGAAATCTTCGTTGAAGACGTCACGGATGATCTTGATCAAGAGATCAGGCTCCGAGTGCAACAGAGCAGGTGCCTGAGCCTTCTCCACCTGCGAGCTGATGTCTGCCCACTGGTTGGTCAGCCGGCTCACGTCGAGCGTGAGCTGCTCTTCGGTTGCGCCCTCAGCCGCAGTGCGCACAATAACGCCGACGTTCTCGGGAAGCACACCCTTGAGAATCTTCTTCAGTCGTGAACGCTCGGTGTCAGGAAGTTTGCGGCTGATGCCACTCATCGAACCGTTCGGAACATACACGAGGTAACGACCGGGCAGCGAGACCTGACTCGTAAGTCGAGCGCCCTTGTGACCGACAGGGTCTTTAGTGACCTGAACGAGCACGCGGTCGCCTGGCTTGAGCGCGAGCTCAATACGGCGCGCCTGCTGCTTGCCATCTGCAGAGTTCTCGGCTGCGGCATCCCAGTCGACTTCTCCCGAGTAGAGCACGGCGTTGCGACCGCGCCCGATGTCGACAAAAGCTGCCTCCATGCTGGGCAAAACGTTCTGCACGCGGCCGAGGTAGACGTTGCCGATGAGGCTTGCGTCTTGGGCCTTCGCAACGTAGTGCTCCACCAAAACACCGTCTTCGAGAACAGCAATCTGGATGCGATCAAACTTTGAGCGGACAACCATGACACGATCAACGCTTTCGCGACGCGCGAGGAACTCGCTTTCGGTCACGACGGGGCGGCGGCGGCCAGCATCGCGGCCGTCGCGGCGGCGCTGCTTCTTAGCTTCGAGACGTGTTGAACCCTTGACCTTGGTCGGCTCGTTGCTTGGCTCAGCCTGCTTGCGCGGCTGGCGCACTCGCACGACTGTATTGGGTGACTCGTCGCCGGGGCGCGCGTCTTCACCTGAGCGACGGCGTGAACGGCGGCGAACATTGCCTGCCTCGTCTTGGGCTCCATCGTCATCGCCGCGGGTGTCGGCATTCGACTTGTCGTTTCGTGACCGTGGGGCGCGAGCGGGAAGTTCGATCAGATCAGGGGCCTGAAACAGCAACGATGTCGTCGACGGGGGGGTTGCCGCTGTCGCCTTTTTGGCCGCGGGCGCCTTCTCGTTCGCAGCTTCGTCAGCGCTTGACTGTGCTGACGATGCCGCGCTCTTGCGCGAACGTGAGTGGGCAGGTGCGGACTTCTGCCCCTGTGTCCCTTTGTTCTGACCGGCATCGGAACCGGCATCTGCGGGGGTCTCGGTGACCGAGGCGGGAACGTCGAGGCCAAGGTGCTGGTTCGCCGTCTTCGCTGCAGGTCGCTTCGCAGACTGCGCAGCGCGAGGGGATTTGGATGCTGCGGAAGGTTCGGCCTTTTCGCTAGCCGCAGGCGTCTGCACCGCAGGCGTCTGCACCGCAGGCGTCTGCACCGCAGGCGTCTCTACTGCGGCTTTGGACGCAGGAAGAATACGGCCAAATAGGCGCTTCTTCTTCGGAACTTCTTTCGAGTTATCGCTTTCATTCACCATTGCTGGTGTACTCCTTGCCCTAATCGGCGACCGCGCCACCCACCGGGTACTCTCTCGTGCGCTATTCCCCCACCAAACCTATGGTTGGAGAACCGCTACTAATTCTTCAGGTCCTGCAACGGGCCCGTGGCTCGCGTTGCAGTTGTGCCCTGTCACGACACTTCGGAACTGGCTATCCGACTCGCGCAACAAGCGTTGCGTAACTGGTCCGGTCGCTATGCCCGGTAAGCCTTCTTGGTGTTATTCCGAGCGCGGCTCGGAGTAACTACGGTTCATTATCGCATGCATTCTCAGAAAATGAGCCTGACGCACATGCCATAATTTCAGCATGACTGCTTCCGGGGTTCGAAACAGGCCCATTGCCCTCGCCATTTTTTTGATCGTCGCTGGGCTCATCGGGCTCTGGGCGTCGCTTCAGCTGATGGTCGAGAAGATTCACACGTTAGAGAATCCGGATGCGCAGCTGAGTTGCGACTTCAGCCTTATTGTCCAGTGCGCGAAAAACTTAGACTCGGCGCAGGGTGCAGTGTTCGGCTTCCCCAACCCTGTACTTGGCCTCATGGGATTCGTAGCCCCACTCGTTGTTGGCGCTGCGATTCTGGGCGGCGCCCGTTTCATTAGTTGGTTCTGGGTGACCTTCAACATCGGCATAGCTGGTGCGTTCGCGTTTTGTCTGTGGCTGGCCTACCAAAGCATTTTCAACCTCGGCACCCTGTGCCCCTGGTGCATGGTCGTCTGGTCAGTCACCATCCCGATGTTCTGGGCGGTCACGCTGCGAAATCTTAAAGTCGGCGCCATTCCTGCACCGCTCGCGCTGCGGAAAGCAGCAGCCGCGTCGTACAGCTGGGTTCCCGTTATCGCACTGGTGGGCTACATCCTCATCGCGGCAGTCGCACAGTACCGACTCGACGTACTCAGCTACCTGTAGCGGAACGATTTAGGCGAACCAGAGCGCCAATTCGCGTGCTGCAGACTCGGCTGAGTCGCTGCCGTGCACGACGTTCTGCTGAACAGGCAGTCCCCAGTCGCGGCCGAGGTCACCACGGATAGTTCCTGGCGCTGCGGTCGTGGGATCGGTCGTGCCTGCGAGCGAGCGGAAACCCTCGATCGCACGGTTGCCTGCGATGCGCAAAGCGACTGTTGGGCCCGACTGCATGAAGTCGAGTAGCGGCTCATAGAACGGTTTGCCTTCGTGCTCCGCATAGTGCTCCGCGAGCAGATCTACGTCGGCCTGCACGAGGCGCACATCAACGAGTTGGTAGCCCTTCGCCTCGATCCGGCGAAGGATTTCTCCGGTCAGGTTGCGAGCAACACCATCGGGCTTAATCAGTACGAGCGTCTCTTCGATGTTCATTGTGTCTCCTCATCGGGGGTGGTCATGGGGGATGAACCAAGAGCTTGTGCCTTGGCTGCGTCGATTTGGCGGCCCTTGACAAAGCAATAGATCCAGATTGCAGCAAATCCGGCACCCACCACAAACATGGGGGTGAGGATGAATCCGAGCGCGATGAGGGCCACTTGAAGCGCCCAACCCACCCAGACCGCCCACCGTCGGTGAAGCATCCGTGCCAACGCAACAAAGACAATAATGAGCACCGCTCCCCCGATGAAAGCGGGAGCGGGCGCCAAAACTCTGAGTCCGAATGCCGTCAACGCGACAAAGAAGATGAGTGTCGCATCGAGTACCAAGACGATGCTCAGAAGCATCTCCGAGACGGAACGTGTTCTTCGTGTGCGCGGGGTTCGGCTCATGGCTTCCAACCCTCTAACTTAGCCAGCGCGAGTGCCTCGCCCACCAGAGAGATAGAACCCGTGACAACGATCGCACGACGCTCGTTCTCTGCAGCCCAACCGCGGGCGAGCGTCATTGCCTCTGTGAAGGAATCGAAATCAGTGGTCTCTTGGGAGAATTCTCGAACAATTTCGACAAGCTCTTCGGGGGGCACTGCGCGGTCAGACTGCGATGAAGTGACGTAGAAACGATTCGCGACTGGAGCAAGTGCTTCGATGATTCCCGAGGCATCCTTGTCGTCAAGCACACCGACAACGAAAGCAATCTCGTCGAACGTGAAGTACTCCGTGAGAGCGGCTGTCAGTGCCGTCGCCCCGTGGGGGTTGTGTGCAGCATCCACAATCACCGTCGGTTCGGCACCGATAACCTGCAGCCGTCCCGGCGACGACACGGTTGCCAGGCCCTCTGCGAGCACATCGGTGACAAGAGCCTGACTGCCAGCACCCAAGAATGACTCAACTGCAGCAATAGCGAGTGCGGCGTTGTGCCCCTGGAATTGGCCAAATAGCGGCAAGAAGAGGTCAGAATAGGTTCCCGCGAGCCCTCGAACAGATATCAGTTGACCGCCGACCGCAACAGCACTGCTGAGTAACTCAAAAGCGTCACCCTCGAACCCAAGCTTCGACTCTGTGAGGTCGGCCGCACGCTCAAGCTCGATCTGAGCATCAGAAGTTTGTTCTGCCGAAACGATCGCAGCTGCTGGCTTGATGATTCCCGCTTTAGTGCGCGCAATCTCTGAGATCGTCGAGCCCAGACGCTGAGTGTGATCCAGTGCAATCGGGCTAAACACTGCCACCTGGCCATCAGCCACGTTCGTGGAATCCCACTCACCGCCCATACCAACTTCAAGAATCGCAACGTCAATAGGAGCAT
>Ga0307487_1002450_pt1 | contig 11839 bp, 9 predicted proteins | sample CBIW12metaG_FD_203665 | JGI IMG/M metagenome (GOLD analysis project Ga0307487, IMG submission 203665) | Sea-ice brine microbial communities from Beaufort Sea near Barrow, Alaska, United States - CBIW 1.2 | ecosystem: Environmental > Aquatic > Marine > Coastal | place: USA: Alaska | collected... | reverse complement strand
GAAATTCACCCGAACCAAAAGTCTTTAAACCTTCGGCGCCTTCTGGTGTGGTATATTTTTCACTTTTTACAACTAGGTTTTTTGCTCCTTGCTGCTCCATCCCAGAGATCGAACCATCTACCGCTTTTTGAAGGTCTATTTCCTGATCACCGGGGACGCGGGTATTGTTTAAAATAACGGCGAAATCTTCGAGATAGCTGCCGTAAGCAAATGTGTTCATTTCTGCTTTTCCCTTAAGTTCGTCGGGCAGCGGAAGTTCCGTTCTTTTCAACACTTTGGGCGTGGAAATGGTAATGGGAGGAAAACCATACTCACTGCGAATCCAGTCGCCTTCCAGTAATTCTTTGGAAGGATGACCCAAAAAGTTATCTTTTACGTAATCAAAACCTTTGGTAGCGATCAGAATTCCGGCGGAAATAATAAGTATGCTCAATACGCCAAAAATTCCCGTAAGGATCAGTTTACGTTTTCTTCTGCGTTCCAGATTGTCGCGATACGCCGCGTCGCGCATCAGTTCTTCTTCGGTAGGCGGTGGTATGGACTCATGCGTTTCTTTGACCACTTGCTCAACGACGAGACGGTCTGCTTCAGATTTACCGGCTTCTGGCGTGATGCGGGCAAATTTTGTCAAATCTGCCGTTCGCAATACCTGTTCCAGTTTTTTGATAGTTTCAGTACTAAAATCAATGTGCCCGCTTTCCTTTTCCTGATAAAGACGGTCTATAAGTTCGCCGGTCGTACTTTCCATGGAACGGTCATAAACTTCTTCATCCAGATAATGACGCACAATATCGGTAAGGCGCGAATAATACGCTTTGGTTGTGGTCTGATCTGTAGTTCTTCCGGGAGTTTTATATTCCTCATCCAGCTGGTGCAGAGAGACGAGCGCTTGTTCAAAAGGTGGTAATTTCTTTTCGGCTTCCGCTTTTCTTCGGCTGCGCCGAATAATAAAAAACAGAAAACCTCCGATTAAAACTAAAATACCAAGAATTATCAATGCCCAGATCCACCAGTTACTCGATGCTTTTTCTACCGCAATAATATCCTTGATATCGTAAAGACCTTGTTTTGTAGTGTCAACCACAACATTATTTACCTCAACGCGTAGTGAATCTGTATAAAAAGGCGATTGCCCGATGCTGATGGTCTGCCGTGGAATCGTATAGGAACCGCTATCAAATTGCGTGAGCCCGTAACGTTTTATAAGCGTCATTTTTGCCTGGGCGTAGGTTGTATCTACCGGGAAGGAATCGATCATTTCCAGTGGTGCAAAGGTCTGCCCTTCGGGAAAAATCACCAGATCTGTAGAATCTGTGATTACATTTACGGTATAATTGAGCTGCTCGCCTATCTTGAGGCTGTCACGGTCAATTGCTGCGGCAACTTCTTGTGCATTAACCTGAAACGAGGCAAAAAACAGCATAAAAAGGGTGAAAATCACCTTAAAAACCTGCTTTTTTGACTTAAAATGGGCTGCCCTAACTGCTTTCATTCTTTTATTATCCTCTTCGTTTAAAATAACCCAGTAACTTTCTTACGTAACTATCATCGGTGCGCACGTCAATGACACCGGCGCCGCTGCGGGTAAAACTTTCATGGTAATAATGCACTTTATCCCGATAAAATTGCGAATAATTGTCCCGTACTTTTCTGCTTCCCGTATTCACGAGCATGAGTTCGCCGGTTTCTTCATCTTCCATTTGCACCACACCCAGACTGGGAATGGTTTCCTCATGCCGATCATAAATGCGGATTCCTGTAATATCGTGCCTCTTTGCCGCGATTTTCAACGTATTGCGGTAATCTTCAGCAATAAAATCGCTAAGCACAAAAACGATCGCTTTTTTCTTCATCACGCCCGATAAAAATTTAAGCGCCTGCGCGACATCTGTCTTTTTACTTTTCGGCTTAAACTCCAGCAGCTCACGGATGATGCGCAGCACGTGATATTTCCCTTTCTTTGGTGGAATATACAGTTCAATCCCATCTGTAAACAGGATTAAACCGATTTTATCATTGTTCTGTGTTGCCGAAAACGCCAAAGTAGCAGCGATTTCGGTCACGATTTCCGACTTAAACTGTTGATCTGTACCAAAAAATTCAGATCCGCTCACATCTGCCATGAGCATCATGGTAAGTTCGCGTTCCTCTTCAAAAACTTTGATGTACGGCTCACTATACCGCGCGGTGACATTCCAATCGATATTGCGCACATCATCACCAAATTGATATTGCCGCACTTCGCTAAAAGTCATTCCACGCCCCTTAAAAGTGGAATGGTATTCCCCACCAAAAATATGATCGGACAGCCTGCGCGTCTTGATCTCGATCTTGCGTACCTTTTTAAGAAGTTCTTTGGTATCCACGGTTCAGTTTGCAGTTTTCAGTTGCAGTATGCAGTTAGTAATTGATGGTTTCAGTCAAAGTTCGCAGTATTTTCGACAACAGACTGACTGCCCACTGCCACTGCCCTCTGAGACTGATCTACGGTACTTCGATCTCGTTTACGATCTTATTGATAATTTCTTCGGTGGTGACATTTTCGGCTTCGGCCTCGTAGGTAATGCCTATTCTGTGCCTTAAAACGTCATGTACGATAGCGCGCACATCTTCTGGGATCACGTAGCCCCTTCCGCGGATAAAAGCGTAACATTTTGACGCTGTCGCCAGATTTATACTTCCCCTGGGAGAAGCACCAAAACTGATGAGCGGCTTGAGGTCAGCAAGCTTATACTTTTCTGGATAGCGCGTTGCGAAAACAATATCAAGGATATACTTTTCGATCTTTTCATCCATATATACTTCCCGAACCGCCGCTTGCGCACGTACGATCTGCTCTACGGAAACAACCGGGTTCACTTTCTCATAATCACCTCGCAGATTCTGACGTACGATCAATTGCTCGTCAGCCAATTTAGGGTAATCTATAACGGTTTTCAGCATAAAACGGTCCATCTGCGCCTCTGGCAAAGGATATGTTCCTTCCTGTTCCACGGGGTTTTGTGTGGCCATTACCAGAAAAGGTTTGTCGAGAATAAAAGTCTCGTCACCAATGGTCACCTGCTTTTCCTGCATGGCTTCCAGCAGCGCACTCTGCACTTTTGCCGGCGCCCTGTTAATCTCATCTGCGAGCACAAAATTGGCAAAAATAGGCCCTTTTTTGATACTGAAATCACTCAGTTTCATGTTGTAAATAAGCGTTCCCACCACATCTGCAGGAAGTAGATCTGGTGTAAACTGAATCCTGCTGAAAAATCCATGTACCGCTTTTGAAAGCGTATTGATCGCCAGCGTTTTAGCCAGTCCGGGAACACCTTCGAGCAAGATATGGCCCTGACCTAAAAGTCCGATGAGCAGCCGCTCCACCATATATTTTTGCCCTATGATGACCTTATTGATCTCCATTGTAAGCACTTTTACAAAAGCGCTCTCACGCTCTATTTTTTCATTAATGGCACCTATATCTACCGGATTACTGGTTTCTTCCATGACAGTTCTATTCGTTTAACGGGTTTTCAACTTTGCAATGTTCGTTTTTATTGTTCAACGCCTTGTTAAGGACAGGTTAAAAAACCTTTGCTTAACACGTATTTAGCGCGCATTATCTAATTTCAAAATCTTAATTTTAGGAACGCGGAATTTAGCAATAATAGCACGTTTTTTAAAGGATTATGAATGATTATCAAGGTTTGCACCAAAAGAATTGCGTTGAGGCAATTATCAAACGCTCCCTATAAGCACCAAATCCAATAACAGCGCAAAGCCCGATCCCAAAAATAAGAATCCAGCCAAGCACTTAATAATTTACCTTTTAAGGATCAAAATCCTTTATTCAACCTCAAAGACTGCGGATTTATACTTGCGTTGCAAAAAATTTCGACTAAAAAGAAGCAAATTATTAATTAAAATTCAGTTGATAAAATCAGTTAAAAAATGAATCAGAAAACAGCATTAATTACTGGCGCCAGCAGTGGTATTGGCCAGGCCACGGCACGTGAATTCGCAAAACAGGGAATCAATCTCATACTCTGCGGAAGAAGGCAGGAACGCCTTGACGAACTCCAAAAAGAACTTTCAAAACATGTAGAAGTCACCACGCTCAACTTTGACATTCGGGATAAAAAACGGGTAAAAGAGGCCATAAATTCGCTTAAAACACCATTTAATCAGATCGATATTTTGATCAATAACGCTGGTAACGCGCACGGTCTAGATACCATTCAGGACGGCGATAGTGACGATTGGGATGCGATGATAGACATTAACGTTAAAGGACTTTTATATGTAAGTCGGGAGATTATACCACAAATGATCGCGCGCAACAATGGCCATATCATTAACATCGGCTCCACCGCCGGCAAAGAAGTGTATCCCAAGGGCAACGTTTACTGCGCCAGTAAGCACGCCGTAGATGCCATAAACCAAGGCATGCGCCTGGACCTAAACGGCTACAACATTCGCGTGGGCGCGGTAAATCCCGGTATGGTGGAGACCGAATTCAGCGAAGTGCGCTTTAAGGGCAACACGGAAAAGGCCAATAAAGTCTATCAAGGTTTTAAGCCCCTCCAAGCGCAAGACATCGCCGAGATCATCTATTTTGTAACCTCCCGCCCCGCCCACGTAAACATCGCAGACCTCACGGTCATGAGCGTGGACCAAGCAAGCTCGACGGTTGTAAACAAAAAATGATTATTATTGTTATTGCTATTTTTATTAAAACCGATCCCTTTTCAATATGGCCCATTATAATTCTTTTGAAGAGCTTGATATTTATCAGATTGCGCGGGGAATCTGTAAAGATATTTGGCTGATCATGCGCAATTCTACACTGGCCACAGATTATAAATTGCGTAATCAAATAAATGGCTCATCAGGGGTCGATCATGGATAATATTGCCGAAGGATTCGGAAGGGGCGGAAATAAAGAATTTGTCAATTTCTTGAGCTTTGCCAAAGGTTCTTGTTGTGAAACCAAAGCGCAATTGCAGCGCTGTTTAGACCGCAAACATATCGATCAAAAAACATATAATGAACTTGCACTACGCTCACAGAACCTTATCGAACAAATCTCAAAATTTTCAAACTACTTAAAGTCTTCAGAAAAAAGAGGCTCAAAATTTGACTGAATTCAATTCCACTATACAGGAATAACAATAAAAATAGCAATAATAATATACAATGATCAACAAACGCCTTCTTATTAAAAACCTGCTCGCGCATAATGACGAGAACAGCTTTTATGATAAAAAGCGACAGATTGATATAGGCAACAAAGAAGGGAAGGCGAAGTTTTTGAAACATGTGTGCGCGCTTTCCAATACCAATCCCAAGAACAACAGTTTTATCGTGATCGGCGTTGAAGATGTCAATAATGAGATCGTGGGCGTTCCGTTTTTTGACGACAGCAAGATTCAGAACCTGATCAATGCGTATTTGACCAATCCGCCGTTGGTATCGTATGAAAACATCCCCTTTCCACACTTACCGCTTGATCTGGTGGTGGGACTGGTCACCATTCGGCCTACGGCCAAACTTACCGCGCTGCGGAAGAATATCTGGAAATACTGGGGCGGCAGCGTTTTTTTTAGGGATGGCAGCATCTCGATGCCCAAGGTTTTTGATATTCAGATAGAAGATGTAAACAGTGCGATCGTGGCGGCCATTGAAACCCACGCCCGCAACAGTATAGGCCTCACCCTTGACGGTGTGCTCGATTTTATCAACCACAGACACAAAGATCTTTATACCAATTATAAGGTTTTTAAAGAGCAGTTTGTGATCTGCTGGGCTGGAAACCAGAAAAAAGCAAATGACAAAACTTTTTATAGTCGCGTGGATATTGAACTTATTAACGAGCAGGTTCGGTTGTTTTATTCTGCGCTTGATGAAGTGATGATCACCATCACCGAAGATACCTTTACGATCTTGGAATATGTACATTTAGGCCTTCAGGACAACCTCAAATACCATCCGTTAGAAGAATTGACCATCAGTTTTAAAGAAAACGGTTTTTATAGTATAGATAGTAAACTAGCCTTTGAAACACCTGAATTTGACAAAAAATTATTGCACCATATCTATAACAACAACAATGCAATCCTTGAGAAATTAAAGATACGAAAATCCCTGAATAAGGGGGAGCGCAATGATCTGAACAACTTAGCCTCGTCCTATTTGATCTGCTTTCTCAACGGTTTTGATCACGCTATGGACAAACTCGAGGAAGCGCGCCCATTTATGAGAACGTATGGCGAAAAACTATACAGCACCTACAAAGAAAACATACGTATTTTAAGAAAAGTAAAATATAATTAATGAAAAGGACACTCGTCATAGGCGATATACACGGCGGTTTAAAGGCTTTGAAACAAGTGCTAAAACGCGCAAAATCAACTCCAGAAGATCATATCGTCTTTCTGGGCGATTATGTAGATGGCTGGAGCGAAAGTGCGCAGGTCATTGATTTTTTATTGGAATTTAAAAAGGAACATAACTGTACGTTCATTCGTGGCAATCATGACGAACTCGTTCGGCAATGGCTGGAAAATGACGATCTCAACCCGAAGTGGTTGAAACATGGCGGCAAGAGCAGCATTTACTCGTACGCTGATTATTCTAAAAAACAGCGGGAGAAGCACATAAATTTCTTTAAAAGTCTGGAAAACTACCATGTGGATGGTAAAAACCGATTGTACGTGCACGCCGGTTTTCAAAACCAGAATGGCCCTGAATTTGAGTGGAACCCGCTTACATTTTACTGGGACCGCACGTTATGGGAACTTGTTGTTGCCATGGATCATTCCATAAAAAAAGACGCTCCCATTTATCCCAAAAGACTTAACCATTACCCGGAAATTTTCATAGGTCACACCCCCGTAACCCGCATCAATGAAGAAAACCCTGTGCAACGGGCCACCGTTTGGAACATAGATACCGGCGCCGCTTTTAAGGGCCCCATCTCCATAATGGATGTGGATACCAAAGAATTCTGGCAGAGCGATCCCGTTTTCACACATTATCCAGATGAAAATGGGAGGAATGAGTGATTGGAAGGGAAAAGTTAAGAGTTAGGAGTGAAAAACTAAAAGTGAAAAGTGAAAAAAGGAATAAAGAGCAATGATATTGAATACTACAAACCGGAACTGAAAACTGCGACTGAAAGGGTGGCTGAGTGAATTTCTTGAAGCGATAGCGGAAAGGAATTTGTACCGAAGCCTCTCATAGTAGGTGGGCCTATTGTTTGAATTGCCTTTTTACTGTTTAGCATGCTTGAGAGCATAGACACACCTTGTTCTGTGAAAGCAAAAGGTTTTGCGCCACCAAGTTTGCTTTTTGATGGTATCACAGATTGTGATACCATATTCTCAATCTCAACTGCTGTAAGTTGAAACATAAAATCTTCTGGGAAACGATCTTTGTTCGTTCTTACTGCTTGTTTCAAGACACGGGTTTCTACACTATACATTTCGGAAAGATCAAAATCGAGCATAACCTTTTCCCCTCTTATTGTATGGATTTTCTATTGTACTTCCTGAAATTGCATGTTTTCTGCATTTTTTAATGTTGGTTAAAATATGGTGTCACAACCTACTATACCTCAAATGAGGTTCATAACAGTTGGACGAGATTTTAATGGGGCAGGATGCTATTAAGTTCGACTGCAGGTGGCTGAGTGAATTTCTTAGAGCGATAGCCGAAAGGAATTTGTACCGAAAAACCGGGTTTGTGACATCTTATTTTCAATTTCAAAAACATCAATCTTTTTTCTCCCCCTTCGGGGGCCGGAGGGATTTGTACACTGCCTCTTCCTCCGCCACCCTTAATATTTCGGCAGGGTTTTCCTCGTGCCTGACAAGATCGTACACCTTCCCGGCCAACCATTTTTTGTGCAGCTCCCTGTGATCGGTCTGTAATGCTTTCGCGAAAGCGGTTACTTGCTCCTTCCTCGCTTTGCGCTTGCCCCTTTCGATCTTGCTCAGCAGGGCCGTATCCATCTGTACGGCGGCCGCGAGTTCGCGCAACAGCATATTCTTGCCCTCGCGCAGTTCCCTTAAATAGCTTCCAAAATCCATAGCCTTATTTTGACTTGTCAATTTTTGACCAAAAATAGGGATATTTTAAATATATTTGTTGAGATTACACTATTAAAATAGTTGACGTAGGACTTTAAAACGTAGGAGAATAAGAAATGCTGTTATTTTCCGAAGAAAAATCAAATGGAACAACAAGTCGAATTTTAGTTTTTCGTCCTAAATCGCAGTAAAACACCGAAACCAAAAAGCCATGCCCAGCCCCAACCCTGCCCTAGATCTCGCCGAACAATTTGTACTGCATACCCGACAGTCGCTTTTTCTCACTGGCCGCGCGGGGACGGGAAAGACCACTTTTTTAAGGAATATCCTCAAAAAAACCACTAAGAACCACGTGGTCGTCGCACCCACGGGCGTTGCGGCGATCAATGCTGGCGGGGTCACCATCCACTCCATGTTTCAACTGCCGCTCACCGCCTTTGTGCCAGACAGTGCTTTCGTTGACCTCAACATCGCCACAAACCGGCACGGCCTTGCAAAACATACCCGCTATAACAAAGATAAGCGGAAACTGCTGCGCGAACTGGAATTGCTGATCATTGACGAAATCAGTATGGTGCGCTGCGATATGCTCGACGCTATCGACTTCCTTCTCCGGCGCACGCGAGGGATCGATCAGCCCTTTGGTGGGGTACAGGTGCTCGTGGTGGGCGATTTGTTTCAATTGGCGCCCGTGGTCAAAGATCATGTTTGGCAAGTGCTGCAGCCCTATTACACGCACCCCTATTTTTACGACGCGCATGCGTGGAAACAGGCGACTGCGGTGACCATTGAGCTTACGCATATCTACCGGCAGAACGAGCAGGAGTTTGTTGACATCCTCAACCGGGTGCGCAACAATACACTCATTCCGGCGGATCTTCAACGTCTGCATCAAAACTACAAACCAAATTTTGAGGCGACGGACAAACCCTACATCACCCTGACCACCCACAATTACAAGGCCGATGCGATCAACGAAAAGAAACTGAAATCCCTTTCTGGAAAAGCCTTCGAGTTCAAGGCTGAAATTGGGGGTACGTTCAAGGAAAATGCCTATCCAGCACAGCAAACCATAACACTGAAAAAGGGCGCGCAGATCATGTTTATCCGCAATGATCCCGAAGAGCACCGCTACTACAATGGAAAACTCGCCGAAGTGGCCGAAGTGACAGACAACCATATCAAAGTCAGCTTCCCCGAGAAACCCAAGGAAACCCTCACACTCCAAAAGACCAAATGGGACAACATCAAGTACTCGGTAGATAAGGAGACCAACGCTATTTTTGAGGACAATCTGGGCAGTTTCACCCAGTATCCCATCCGCCTTGCATGGGCGGTCACCGTGCACAAAAGCCAAGGGCTCACCTTTGAGCGTGCCATCGTTGACCTGGGCGATAGTTTTGCGCCGGGGCAGGCCTACGTTGCCCTGAGCAGGTGCACTTCACTAGATGGACTGGTACTCAAATCGCGCATCCGGGAACAAAATGTGTTTATAGATGAGGCCATTAAAGATTTCCACGAAAGCGGGAAACCGCTCAGCGAGATGGAAAAATTCCTCGCCACCGCCCGTAAACTTTATGCACAGGAACAACTTATCAGCGTTTTTAATCTCTGGAAACAGGAAGAAGCGTTGGCCGAATGGCGGGAGGTTTTTTATAAAAGCAAGCTTAAAAAAGAGCGGGATTATATTGCGCTGTGCGAAAAACTGAACGGTGAGGTCAAAGCCCTAAATCAAACGTCAATAAAATTTCAGCGGCAACTACAATTGCTCTTTAAGGATTATGGGGAGGACGGAAACCAGAAAGAGATCAAACAGCGCTGCAACAAGGCCATTCCTTATTTTACCGACACCATCTTCAACCAGCTCATAAAACCGCTCCACGCGCATATTGAGGATTTGGCTTATAAGAAACAGGTCAAAAAATACCTGCACGAAGTTCAGGAAATGTACTTGGACCTTTGGTTGAAAATGGAACAACTATACAACGCCTCCAACGATGGGGTGGCTTTATATTCAAGTAAAATCAAGCACCAACGTGGCGATCTGAAGATCACTGAAACGGCATCCACTTCCGCTAAGGCGAAAAAGGGCAGCACTTACGATGATACGCTTGCACTTTTCAAGCAAGGTAAAAGCATTGAAGAAATTGCGGAAATCCGCGGGATGAGTCCAAAAACCATCGAAGGGCACATCGCACGATGGATCGAGAAAGGGGAGGTGCATCTGGAAGATGTGATCAAGATAAAACGCATAGAGAAAATCCTCCACTATTTTGATAAATCAGAGGATTGGTCCCTTTCCACAATAAAGGAAAGCATCCCGTTTGACACAACGTACAGCGAACTCAGAATGCTCCGGGCGCATGCAATTTTTAGTAATCGCGATAGCGTTCATTCGTAGTGTTTTTACGAAATTTGCACAAAACTGAAAAAAATCAAGAAGCTTTGGCAAAACAGACTGGCTCATTTTTGAGGAAATTCTCAAGGCTTGTGTAAGCCTCTCAATAATAGCTTTGAATCAAAGAATTTTGACGAGACGATCCTGTTTTGAGCTTTATCCCATTAAGGACGGTCGAAATATATAAAAAACCAATTAATCTGAAAAAAATCAAGTCATGCAAGACAATGTTTATCAGTTTGAAAACTATAAACTGACTGAAAATATTACGCTCCTAGACGGTGAACACCACATCACGCCAAAAATCAGAAAGCTCCTTAAAGAGGTTTACCCCAATGTGCTCAAAGGAAAAAGAAATATTCTGCCCAGATTAAAGAAATTGGCAGCACGTCATCCCGAAGTGCCCAATTTTCAAAACTATATCGTTAATATTCACGTGTTCAATGAAAACTATGATCAGGCCCGTGATGCAGTTGAGGTATTGCTCAAAGAACACCCGGACTATCTTTATGGTAAATTGAACCAGGCAGAAGTGTTTCTTGCAGATGACATCCCAGAACACATCCCAGAGTTACTGGGTGAAAGCCTAGACTTAAAAGCGCTTTATCCAGAACGGGAAGAATTCCACTACGACGAGTTTATTGATTTCAACAATGTTGTGGTGCGTTATTATATGTCCACCTTCAACTATGAAGAGGCCAGAAAACGCATAGACATCATGCTTGATATAGATCCATATCACCCCAGAACTGAGGCCGTTGATGAATATTATAACTTAATTATGATGCTGAAAGCGGAGGAAAACGCAGAAGAAGATGGCGATTTTGAATCAGGATTCGAAGTCATGGATAGACTTACAGCTATACAGACCACAGCTGCGCCTACCTTCAACTTTCCCGAGGAAATGCAATGGCTCTATGCGCAGGGCATGGACATCCCTTCAGAAAAAATAGAACATATTTTGCAACTTCAACGGGATGCATTATTGGATGATCTTTGTCAGGTTTTAAGGGACTGCATGGTGCGCTACTATGCGTTTTCAGAAAGCGAGGGCCTTGCCGATACCAAATTGGATTTTCCAATTCATGCGCTGCTATTGCTCAGCGAATTAGGGATGGAAAATGCAGTGCGATTCATCCTGGATCTCATGCGCCAGGACAGTGATTTAAGAGATTTCTGGTTCGGCGATTGTGTAGAGGATTCTGTAATCCCCGCCCTCGCGATATGTGGCTCAGAAGTACCACAACAACTGGCCAGTTACTTAAAAGAACCGAACATTGATGCATTTAATAAATCCTATGTAGCAACTGCCCTGATAAAAATTGCTCTGCATTTTCCTGATAAAAAGGAAGAGATAGTTGGATTACTT
>Ga0307487_1002446_pt1 | contig 11848 bp, 7 predicted proteins | sample CBIW12metaG_FD_203665 | JGI IMG/M metagenome (GOLD analysis project Ga0307487, IMG submission 203665) | Sea-ice brine microbial communities from Beaufort Sea near Barrow, Alaska, United States - CBIW 1.2 | ecosystem: Environmental > Aquatic > Marine > Coastal | place: USA: Alaska | collected... | reverse complement strand
GCCCAGTTCTTTTAAGGCAACCATGCATTGAAAATAAATTGGAGCAAAAGCTAATTTCTGAGCTTCATATTTTGCTTCCATCGCCGTTATTGTCTTATTCATATTAATTATTTTCAAGATTAATTCAACCTAGTTTTTATTTCAATATTATTTTAATTGTCCAATAACAGGATTGAATTTGGCAAAACTAATTATTCAAAGGAAAAAAAACAGCATTTTAAAAAATATAATTAGGATTATTAAGCAATGAAAAGTTGTCACTGTCTCTATTGATTCATAATCAATTCCTGCTTCAACATGATATATAAATCCTACATCTTTATTTTATACCATTAAAAATACTTCCGAATCAGTCTGATTTTTATTTATTTCAGCAGAAATTACACAAAATGAAAAACCCATAAATCTATGATTTATGGGTTTTGACAAATTTATCTAAAGTTCTAAAAATGAAACTCTAATAATTTATTAAAAAGTTACATTTTTTTTATCTTGATATTTCTAAACCAGACATCATCGCCATGATCTTGCAATCCAACAAAACCTTGTTTATCCGGGCCTCCTGCGTTTAAAAAGTTTTTCATATCCTTGAACTTGCTGTTTTTCACCATTTCCTTCCAGTCATCTGTCCATAAATGATATTCTACAACATTTTCACCATTCTGGTTGTGCACAACTGTACCGCGATACACAATTATGGAAACTTTATTCCATTCACCAACAGGTTTAGCATTTTGAGGTTTTGCCGGAATTAGGTCATATAATGACCCTGCCATACGATTTCCATCCTTACCTAATTTTGCATCTGGATGACGTTCATTGTCCAGAACTTGCATTTCAGGTGCAGATGTATAAATAGGTTCCCCTTCTACTTCTTGTGCCAAATAGAAAATTCCGCTATTTCCACCTTCTGAAATTTTCCATTCCAGTGACAATTCGAAATCCTTAAATTGCTCATCATAGATTATGTCTCCACCGCCGCCGGCTTCACCAGAACCTGATCCTTGTGCTTTTAGGGTACCATCTTCAACAATCCATCCTTGAGTTGGAAATGAATCTTTATCATATCCTCTCCAGCCTTTGGTAGTTTTGCCATCAAACAACAATTCCCAACCTTCATCTTTTTCTTTTTGTGAAAGTTCATTCACTTTTGCCACTGTATCAACAGCTTCAACCTTGACATCCTGATTTTCTTCAGAATTTTTCTTCTTCTCACCACAAGAGGTAAGAGTAGATCCCAAAAGAATAAGTATGACTGGCAAAGAATAAAGTTTCTTTGAAAACTTAGATATTAATATATTTTTTTTCATGTTCTATTTTGATTAAATTAAATTTTAGCGATATAAATTAATTAAGATAATTTCCAGCCTTCCCTGTAATTATGTTTGATATACTCTTGCGAAGCTTGTTTTGCATTAATTGTTTCGAATTGTGTATCAAATTTTGGATCACCGTTGACGACCTTAAATTTATCCGAAGTCACAATTTTGATTTCCTCATCGGCTCCAATATTAGTAATCTCCATTTTATCACTATCCCATTCTAATTTTTTCTTAAGATCTTGTAGACGAATGGCCAAATTACCCATTACAACTACTTCATTAAAAGGTCCTGAATATGCGAAGTTAGAACTTGCCTCAACACGGCTTGCTTTAGGCTCTTTACATGCCCTTACCCAATCCATTTCGTGGCTTACTTCTACACGTGGAATTACTTTTGATATTTGTGGAGGATTATCTTCTCTTCCTATAATATATGGATCATTCCCGTAAGTACTACAAATAATAGTTCCTTTGGTACCAACAACCATACATCCTCCGCCGCCGTCACCCATAATCTTTCCGGGCTTAATTCCTGCAGGTCTCTCAGGAAGCATTCCGCCATCATACCATTTGAATTTTATGGCTGGCCTTTTTATTTTATCCAGACTTTTTCTTTCAGGAAAATAATAAGTAACCATTCCTGCAATAGGAGCGCTTTCCGTGTTAACTTGTGAAGAACTTCCTTCAAAAGCGGTTGGATTACCAAGTTCCAGTGCAAAATACACAGGATCTATAAGATGGCATCCCATATCCCCTAATGCTCCGGTTCCAAAATCCCACCATGCTCTCCAGTTCCAAGGAGTATATGCCGGGTTATATGGTCTGTAATTAGCTGGACCAATAAATTGATCCCAATCTAAAGTAGAAGGTACAGGTGGTGTGTCGACAGGTCTTTCTAAGCCTTGCGGCCAAATTGGTCGATTTGTCCAGGAATGCGCTTCAATAGGATCTCCAATCTCACCATTCTGAATCCATTCTGCAAATAATCGTGTTCCTTCATTTGAATGACCTTGATTACCCATTTGGGTAGCAACTCCGGTTTCTTTTGCCATTCCGGTTAAATATCTCGATTCATAGATTGAATGCGTGAGAGGTTTTTGCAGGTATACATTTTTACCCATGCTCATGCTCGCGCTAGCAGTAAGTGCGTGCGTATGGTCAGGAGTTGCAATTACAACAGCATCTATATCCTTATCCATTTCTTCCAACATCTTACGATAATCCATGTATTTTTTTGCACTAGGATAATCTTTAAAAGTTTTTGCGGCATAATCCCAATCAACATCACAAAGGGCCACTATATTTTGTCCCTTAATATTTGAAAGGTTAGACCTACCCATTCCACCGACACCGATACCTGCTATATTAAGCATATCACTAGGTGCTGTGAAACCCACACCTCCAAGAACGTGTCTCGGAACGATCATTACGCCAGCAGCTGCAACAGCTGTGCTGGAAATGAATTTCCTTCTAGAAAAGTTGTTTGTATTTTTTTTGTCTTTGTCCATAATAATATAGTTTACAGGTATAATTAATCAAGTAAATAATTGCTGTATAAGTTGTTGTTTTAAATAACTAAACTTTTCAACCTTAGTAAATCAGGTAATAGGATTATTCCAATCAGAATTGCTTGGTTAAACACTCACGTGTGAATTCGTGATTCCAATTTAGAAATATGCGAAATAATTAAATTTTCCGTAAAATAATCAAAAGTTTTTAATCTTAGGATTACAGTTAACATGAATTTAATATCTGACCAATGTACTAAATCGATTTATGTTAAAAAAGTATTTGTGCTAAAATTTTCATCATATCCTTCTATTTAAATTCTTTCTCATTATATATATCTCTCCCTTTTTCGAACAATTGAAATCAATTAAATTTTGTTTTATTCAATTTGATAGACATACAAATTCTAAATCTTATTTCCACGAGCTTTTGAGTTCGTAAACATCCATCTTTATAATTTCCAGATCTCCTCCTTTAACTGAAACCTTTATTTCCTTATTTTTTTCGTCTATGTTTATATTAACAGGCATGAAAAACATTCCTTGATTGCTAAATATCTCTAAGCCTATTCTATCTACGTAAATTACGAATTTTAACTGGTTGTTATAAATGGGTAAATGTGCCTTAACACCATCAACGCTCAATTCTTCTTTTTGCACATTGTATACCAAATCAATCCCACGAATGGTAAACTGGACAATTTCAGCCATACCTGGTTCAATCAAGGTTCGAATTTCCAAAAGTTCTGCATTGACGTTTTTGAATATATGAGTTTCTGAATTAGGAATTTTTAGGTCATTAAAAGAGTATTGCTTTACGCGCAGTGCTTTTAGCTCTTCAATTGGAGTGCGGGTTAGTCTAATTCCATTAGGTGTTTTGATCAGGTTTAATTTCATGGGTAAACTCATAGATTGATTAAAATTGGCTCCAACATCATTGGTATTAGTACGCCACCATCCTAATTCTATTCTACGTCCATTAGGTTCATTGCTAAAAGTTTGAGGAGCATAAAAACCACGCCCTACTTGTCCATTTAGCCTTTCTTCTTCAGGCTTAAAAACCTTACCATCAAAAGTCCCAATTGCATACTCGTTATTTGCACCAGTTAGCACCCACTTTTTTTCTGTGCTTCCTTCCACCGGAAGTTCAAAAAATTCCGGGCACTCGTAAAGATATCTGTCGTCCCCAATTCCTCCATTAAAAACACTTGCTAATTCCCATTCTTTTAGGTTAGCTGAGGTCAAAAAATGAATGCTATGCTGATCATTTTTTTCTGTAACGTATAAAACCATTACCCATCTTTTGGAGGGCTCATGCCAGATTACTTTTGGATCCCTGTTCCCATCAGTAATTTTAGAAAGAATTGGATCTGTTTTTTTGAAATTCCTACCATCCTGACTATAGGCAAGTCCTTGAATCCAGGAATCTTCCGCTGTATAAAATAAAACCATCGGTGCATTTGTTCCATCACCTAAACCGCTTGTATTATCAGTATCTACTATTCCACCCCCACTAAACATAGTGCCATAACTATCCGGGTATAGGGCTATATCCAATTCCTTCCAATGAACCAGATCTGTACTTACCGCATGGCCCCAATGCATATTTCCCCATAAAACCCCAAAAGGATTGTGCTGAAAGAATAAATGATATTCTCCTTTAAAATAAACTAAACCATTTGGATCATTGTTCCAGCCTCTTTTGGGTGAGAAATGAAATTGTCCTCGTTGTGGTTCTTGATACAAGCTGTCATTGTCATCATTGTCGGATTGTTTGATAAAGTTGAAACCCAGCGAATTATCATCCAGAGAATCAATCCGAATTTCTAATTCCTCTCCTTTCCACTCACTAATATTGATATAAGCATACCAGTCCGGTGAATTGTTTGACATTTCTATATCAAAAGCCCCTATTTCTTCTCCTTGGACAACAATTTTCACTTTCTTCTTTTTTTCACCATTTTTGATGGGAAGTAGTAGATATTTTTTATTTGCCGTAATGGTTATCCTATGGTTAATCCCTTCTGTAATATTTTTATCATTTTCAATGGATAAAGGCTTATTTGTTTGAGCATGAATGGATGATCCAAATAAATAAAAAACCGATATAATTATAAAAATAGTCTTGATTTCTTTCATTGTTGTGTTTTGCATAAATTTGATTTCTTATCAGAAATTAGGGAGATCATTTAATCCAGTATTTTTATAATTAAATCATCCAGCTCAATTTCTTCAATTCTTGAAGAAAAGTGGGAAAAGATATACAAATATATTTTCATGTAAGCGCTTCCAATGTTCAAATTCTATTTTACCGTTAAATATTGAAAAAAGTATAATAAGTTCTCTATTGGCTAATCGCATAGAATAACTCTTATATTTCATTGCATTTCTGGCAAGTTCATTATTAATTCTTTTAAAATAACAGAAAAATATAAATATATATATTTATATTGCGCTTAATATTCGTTTAGTCCGTTGCAAGGCTCTCAAATATTTAAAAAATTCCAATTGTTTTCTGAATTTTCTATATCAACCAGGAGTTAAATAGGAAATTTTTAAGCTAAAGGCTAAAACGTTTAAGCATAATTTGTCTTTTAGCTAATGAATATGGTAGCTAGACGTTTATTTTTAAAATAATTCTAAACTGATTTAATAATATAATACATGCCCTTTCAAATATTAAAGCAACCTAAAGTATATGATATTTGTATTGTAGGTTCGGGAGCAGGAGGTGGAATGGCTGCTAAAGTACTTGCAGATGCTGGATTTAAAATTGCACTCTTAGAAGCCGGTCCGGACTTTGACCCCGCTAATCCCACCCAACGCACCCAATTACGTGGGCCATGGGAGTCACCAAGACGTGGAGCAGGTTCCACAAGACCCTTCGGAGATTTTGACATGGCTTATGGAGGCTGGCAATTAGATGGAGAGCCTTATACCAAAAAAAATGGAACTGAATTTGACTGGTTTCGTTCTCAAATGGTAGGTGGTCGCACCAATCATTGGGGCCGTATTTCACTCAGATTTGGTCCACTGGATTTTAAAAGAAAAGATTATGATGGCAAAGGAGATAATTGGCCAATAGGATATGACGATGTTAAACCCTTTTACGATAAAATTGACAAACTTATAGGAGTATTTGGGACTAAAGAAAATTTTCCAAATGAACCAGATGGTTATTTTCTTCCTCCACCAAAACCTAGATTACATGAACTCTATTTAAAAAAGGGAACCGAGAGATCAGGAATTCCAATGATACCATCCAGGCTTTCTATACTGACCAAAAGGGTAAATAAAAAACGTGGCGCTTGCTTTTTTTGCAATCAGTGTTCACGATCTTGTTCTATTTACGGGGATTTTTCCTCCTCTTCGGTTTTGGTAAATCCAGCTGTAGAAACAGGTAATGTGGAGTTATTTGTAAATGCTATGGTTAGGGAAGTCTTAACCGACGGAGATGGAAAAGCAAGAGGAGTTTCTTATATAAATAAAGAAGATTTTCAAGAATATGAGATTAAAGCTAAAGTCGTAATATTAGCTGCAAGTGCTTGTAGTTCAGCGCGCTTACTTCTCAATTCTAAATCAGCCCAGCATCCTAATGGATTAGCCAATTCAAGTGATGTTGTTGGTAAATATCTCCATGATTCAACCGGATCTTCCCGAACGGCATTTATCCCATCCTTGATGGATCGCAAACGCTACAATGAAGATGGCGTGGGCGGATTACATATGTATACGCCCTGGTGGTTAAATGGCCAAAAAAACCTTGGATTTACCAGAGGTTATCATATTGAATATTGGGGCGGAATGGGAATGCCGGCTTATGGTTTCGGTTTTAATGCAGATCGTCTCAATGGAAAAGTCCCGGGAAAAGATGGTAACATGAAAAAGGCTGGCGGATATGGACTTGGATTTAAAGAAGATATCCATAGGTTTTATGGGTCTACTATAGGAATGGCGGGACGTGGCGAAAGCATCCCTAGAAAAGACAATTACTGTGAAATAGATCCCAATGTTATAGATCAATTTGGTATTCCTGTCTTAAGGTTTAATTACAAATGGTCAGACGAGGAAAGAAATCAGGCAAGACACATGCAGGATACTTTTGAAGAAATTATTCACTCTATGGGTGGAATGGCATTAGGAGACAAACCGGGAGCTGATAGCGATTATGGACTTGAAAAACCCGGACGGATAATTCATGAAGTTGGTACAACCAGAATGGGAAATGATCCAAAAACCTCGGTTGTTAATCAATATAATCAGGCTCATGATGTTCCCAACTTATTTATAGTTGATGGTGGACCCTTTGTTTCCCAGGCCGATAAAAATCCAACCTGGACGATATTAGCGCTTGCCTGGAGAGCAGCAGATTATTTAACAGAGGAAATGAAAAAGAAGAATATATAAACCTTAGCTATGGATAGAAGAGAATCTATTAAAACAATGGCCCTGGGTAGTCTTGCAACAAGTTTTATTTTAAGTAGTTGCGTTTCCGAAACAGACAGTCCTATTCCAGAAATTTCTGACAAAGAAATTAAAGACAAGGAAGATGGTTATGGTCGTACTCCGCAGGAAGAAGCCAGGGATGTTGAATTAAAAAGTTGGACTTTTTTCTCTGAGCACGAGATGACCACTATAACTTTATTAGCAGCCATCATTATTCCTGCTAGTGACAATTCAGGTTCTATAATTGATGCGGAAGTACCTGAGTTTATAGAATTTATTGCAAAAGATATTCCGGATCATCAAATCCCACTAAGAGGTGGTTTAAGATGGTTAGATCACGAAAGTAATCGAAGATTTGATAAGTTATTCAAGGAGAGCTCAAGCAATCAACAACTTGAAATCCTGGATGATATCGCATATCCAGATGATGTTAAACCGGGATTTCAACAGGGCACCGTGTTTTTTAGCAGACTTAGAAACTTAGTAACAACTGGCTATTTCACAAGTAAAACTGGAGTTGAATATTTGGGATATTTAGGCAATACACCAACAGTTTGGGATGGAGTGCCACAGGATGAACTGGATAAACATAAGATGAAATATGATGAAAAAACTTTAGCTCAATGTATTAAACCTGATGAAAGAAATGATATCATGAATTGGGAGAATTATGAAATAGGATAAACAATCTCATCAAGATTATTCTAATTGATGAAATTTAACTATCCTTGTTTTTTGAATTTTATTTTCAAAAACCTCTGATTAATGACTCTCACTATTTAAGTCCATTAAAGATTAATATAAAACTAGTCAATTAAAGTGTTCGAAGTTTTAATCATTCACTTGTAATTCAAATTAAATGAAATATTTTATTATTGTAACATTCTTTTTTATATTTAATGTTTCAAATGCCCAAAAACAGGTTACCAAAGAAAAAAATAATCCTGTAATTAGTGGCTGGTATGCTGATCCAGAAGGCATTATTTTTGAAAATAAATATTGGATTTTTCCAACCTACTCTGCTCCATATGGCGAACAGGTATTTTTCGATGCATTCTCTTCCTCAGATTTAGTTAATTGGACAAAGCACGAAAAGGTATTAGATACTTCCTCTGTAAAATGGGCGAAAAGGGCTGTTTGGGCACCATCAATTATTCAAAAAAATGAAGAATATTTTCTTTTCTTCGGCGCAAATGATATTCAAAACGATGAAGAATTGGGGGGAATAGGTGTTGCCGTTTCTTCCAAACCTAAAGGTCCTTATAAGGATCACCTCGGAAAACCACTTATAGATAAATTTCACAATGGGGCGCAACCTATAGATCAATTTGCGTTTAAGGATTCCGATGGTCAGTATTACCTATTTTACGGCGGATGGGGTCATTGTAATATCACCAAATTAAATGATGATTTTACTGGTTTTATCCCTTTTGAAAATGGCGAAATTTATAAAGAAATTACCCCTGATAACTATGTGGAAGGTCCTTTTATGTTTATTAGGAATGGCAAATATTATTTTATGTGGTCAGAAGGAGGATGGACTGGCCCAGATTATACTGTTGCCTATGCCATTGCCGATTCCCCAATGGGTCCATTTAAACGGATTGGGGAAATTTTGAAGCAGGATCCCAAAATTGCAACTGGTGCTGGCCATCATTCAATAATAAAGCTTCCAAATGAAGACAGATACTATATTGTATATCACAGAAGGCCTATTGGGGAAACCGATCAAAATTCCAGGGTTACCTGTATGGAAGAAATATTTTTTGATGAAAATGGCTATATCAAACCAGTTACTATAACCCAAACTGGTGTTAAAAGCCATCCTATAGAACATTAGAATTCAATTAAACAGATTATAGAACCATTTAAATTTTACCCTGATATGAAAAAAATGACATTTGCTATAATAGCAATTTTTGCCTTCACACAGCTTAGCTGGGCACAAAATGTTCAAATTGATAAAGTTGAAAATCCCGTAGATTGGGCAGACCCTTTAATGGGAACAGACTCCAATGGTGGCCTCTCTAATGGAAATGTATATCCGGCAATCGCAATGCCTTGGGGAATGAATTTCTGGACTCCACAAACAGGAGAAATGGGAAATGGATGGGCTTACACCTATGATGCAAACAAAATTAGGGGTTTTAAGCAAACTCATCAACCATCACCCTGGATGAATGATTATGGACAATTTTCTCTGATGCCTATTACAGGTAAATTACGCTTTAAGGAAGAGGAAAGACAGAGTTGGTTTTCTCACAAAGCTGAAACTGTTACTCCATATTATTATAGCGTATATCTGGCAGAACATAATGTAACTACCGAAATTACACCTACAGAAAGGGCAGCGCGTTTTAGGTTTACCTTTCCTGAAACCGATAGTTCCTATGTTGTTGTTGATGCTTTTGATAAAGGTTCCTATGTCAAAATAATTCCTGAAGAAAACAAAATTATTGGATACACTACCAGGAATAGTGGAGGAGTTCCTGATAACTTCAAAAACTATTTCGTATTAATTTTTGATAAAGAATTCGAACTTTCAAAAACGTTTAATGGTTCTGATTTGACTGAATCTATGGAAACCGAAGCTGATCATGCTGGCGCTGTAATTGGATTTAAAACAACCAAAGGAGAAATTGTGAATGTGAAAGTAGCATCTTCTTTTATTAGTTATGAGCAGGCAGAAAGAAATTTAAATGAAATTGGTTCAGATGATTTTGATGAACTAAAAGAAAAAGGAAAACAAATCTGGAATAAGGAATTGAGTAGGATTAAAGTAGAAGGAGGAACTCCAGATCAGATCAAGACTTTCTACTCCTGCCTTTACCGTTCATTACTTTTTCCAAGGAAATTCTTTGAATATAACGAAAATGGTGAAGTGGTTCATTATAGCCCTTATAATGGCGAAGTTAAACCTGGATATATGTTTACTGATACCGGATTTTGGGATACTTTCAGATCCCTTTTCCCATTCCTAAACTTAATGTATCCAGAATTAAATGCACAAATGCAAGCAGGCTTGTCCAACGCTTATGATGAAAGCGGATGGTTACCTGAATGGGCCAGTCCTGGGCTTCGGAATATAATGGTTGGAAATAATTCTGCTTCTGTTGTCTCCGATGCCTACCTTAAAAGTGGTGGAGCTTATGATTATGATATTGAAAATTTATATGAAGCTTTGATCCACGGTGCGAATAATGAAGGACCAATGACCGCTGTAGGACGAGCTGGCGTGAAATATTATAATGATTTGGGTTATGTTCCTTACGATGTAGGTATCAATGAAAATGCAGCAAGAACTTTGGAATATGCATATGATGATTTCACTATTTATCAGTTGGCAAAAGCCTTAAACAAACCGAAAAAGGAAATTGAACTCTATAAAAAACGAAGTCTGAATTACAAGAATCTTTTTGATCCTGAAACTAATTTGATGCGAGGGAAAAATGAAGATGGTAAATTTATGGCACCTTTCAACCCATTCAAATGGGGAGATGCTTTTACTGAAGGAAATAGCTGGCATTATTCCTGGTCTGTTTTTCATGACATGCAGGGATTAATTGATCTAATTGGAGGAAAAGAAGCCTTTGTAGATCAATTAGATAAAGTCTTTACGCTACCTCCTGTTTTTGATGATAGTTATTATGGTGGTGTTATTCATGAGATCAGGGAAATGCAAATTGCCAATATGGGACAATATGCACACGGAAATCAGCCAATTCAGCATATGATCTATTTATATAATTATGCAGGACAACCTTGGAAAACACAATATTGGGCAAGAGAAACTATGAACAGGATGTATAAACCAACCCCAGATGGTTATTGTGGTGATGAAGACAACGGACAAACTTCTTCATGGTATGTATTTTCGGCAATTGGATTTTATCCAGTAGCTCCTGCTACAGATCAATATGTGCTTGGTGCTCCTTTATTTAAAAAAGTTACCCTTCAATTACAAAATGGTAAAGAGGTAATTATAAATGCCCCTGAAAATAGCATGACAAATAGATATATTCAGAAAATGAGCTTAAACGGTAAAGATTATTCCAAAAACTGGTTAAGTCATAAAGAACTAATGAAAGGCGCTGTAATTGATATTGAAATGTCAGATTCCCCAAATAAAGCAAGAGGAATAAATAAGGAAGATTTTCCATATTCCTTGTCCAACCAATAGTTTAATAGATATTAAAAGGAGTGGATTAGTTAAATAGCACAAGTGCCTGATTGCGGCTTTATCGAAGAACAATGTATATTTAAATTATTTTTCAATTTTAATCATCTAAAAAGATTACAATGAAAAAACTTTTATACCGATATCTAACCGGTTTGATATTCTTAGTTTCATTTTCTGCAATGTTCTCGCAGGAAATCGAAGGCACTTATGCTATTAAAAACATGGAAACAGGTTTGCTTTTAAGAATAAAGGATGCAAACCAAAAAAATGGAACACCACTGGTCTCCTATTCCGTGGTTAATTGGAAATGTGTGACCTGGGACTTTATTCACGTTAGTGAACAAAGCTATCAGCTTAGGAATTTATTCACCGGTAAAACATTTCAACCGGTG
>Ga0307487_1002443_pt1 | contig 11853 bp, 9 predicted proteins | sample CBIW12metaG_FD_203665 | JGI IMG/M metagenome (GOLD analysis project Ga0307487, IMG submission 203665) | Sea-ice brine microbial communities from Beaufort Sea near Barrow, Alaska, United States - CBIW 1.2 | ecosystem: Environmental > Aquatic > Marine > Coastal | place: USA: Alaska | collected... | reverse complement strand
ATAAATCGTGTAAAAGGCGTTAATAGGGTAGTGTATGATATAAGTTCAAAACCGCCCGCAACCATAGAATGGGAGTAAAATATTTTGGGTTTGTCGGGTTTATTAACCTTGAATTGAATAGAGGTTTAACTGCGGATCATAAATTACAACGACCATTAAAGAACCAATAAAATCTAACAGATGAAGTATGTGATTGTTATAAGCTTGTTTTTTCAAGTGCTTTCAACAACTGCCTTTAGCCAGGCTTTTAAATATCATACGGTAGCTCCGGAGGAAAATGTCTACCGGATCGCTCAAAAATACGATGTTAGTGTTGAATCTATCTATAAATATAATCCTGATGCGAAAAACGGTGTTCAGGTGGGCACAAAACTGGTTATTCCGGTGCAGGGTGAAACCTCGGAAACTTCTGGTGAGGCAGCCGTAAGTTTTAAGTCACATCGGGTTCAGAAAAAAGAAACCTTGTACAGTTTGTCAAAGCAGTATGATGTTAGTATAGATGAGATCAAAAAATATAACAAGCAACTTTACTCCAAAGAATTACAAAATGGGGAGATCATTCAAATTCCCCTATTTGTCAAAGGCGAAACTCAAAGTGTCCGGCCTGTTCAAAAAGCGCAATCTCCCAGATCAACTCAAATAGGCAAGACAAGGGAGCACATTATTTTGCCCAAAGAAACCAAATTTGGAATTGCCAGAAAATATGGAATGACTGTTGGGGAACTGGAAGTGTTAAACCCAACGGTAGGTGTTTTGCAACCTGGGATCATGCTCAAGGTTGGAACCGCTGTTTTGGACGATTATGTATTTCTCACCGGTGATGTCTTTCAATTTTATGAAGTGCAGCCACAGGAAACCATGTATAGCCTAACGCGCAGGTTTCAGGTGGAAGCAGATTCTTTAATGGCTTTAAATCCAGCATTGAAAGATGGATTAAAATGGGGAATGATATTAAAAGTCCCTACAAAAGATGCCAGCGGAAGAACCTTGGAAATAGGAGCGGAATTAACTGGAGAAGCTGAAGCTTTTGATGTAAAACGGCTTGATCTCAAAAATAATTTGAAGAATTTTGACGCCAAAAATTTGGTGTTGATGCTTCCCTACAACCTGAACAAAATTAAAAACGATTCCATTTCGAATTCAAAGGAAATGTTGCAAAATGACAGGGTGATGCGAATTTCCCTTGACTTTTATACCGGGGTTTTAATGGCGATAGAACGTGCTAAGGAATTGGGAATTTCTACCAATTTGAAGGTGTATGATACACAACAACAACCGTCAAAAGTGGCCTCGATTATCCAAACCAATAATTTCAGTAACGTAGATGCAGTAATTGGCCCGCTGTTACAGGCAACTTCAGAGCAGGCAGCTACAAGATTGTCAAATTTAAATGTTCCGGTAATTTCGCCTATTTCAAACAGGGAATTGAGGGCAATTCCCAATTTATATCAGGCCCGGCCCAGCGATGAGCTTTTAAGAGAAGCCATGATCAAATATTTACAGAAAAATTCCCAGGGCAAAAACGTAATTATAGTTGCCGATGGGGCCTCTGGTGCGATTAAAAGCAAATTGATGATTGCCTTGCCAAATGCAAGAACGGTTAACCCAGACGGTAATAGTATAAGTGAAACCACACTGAGTCCTTCACTGGTAGAAGGCCGTGAGAATTGGGTAATTTTGGAATCAGAAAGTGTGGCTTTACTGAGCAGCGCTACTTCAGCATTAAACCGATTGGCAAGAGATAATGAGATCGTCTTGTTTACAACAAACAAGAATAGTTCATTTGAAAGTAGTGTGCTTTCAAATAATCACCTGGGAAGGTTGAAATTTCATTTTCCTTCAGAATATAAAGAGTTTGATGAGATGGTGAGCGATAGTTTTATCGATTCTTATAAAACAAAATACGGATATGTCCCCAATAAATATACGGTTCGTGGTTATGACCTGACCCTTGATGTATTATTGCGTTTGGCGGCGATGGGAACCCTTGAAAAATCGGTGGAAGCAAATATTATCACTGAGTATGTTGAAAATAAATTTTTATATAAACACAAGGCCAACGGGGGATATTATAACGATGCGGTATATATTATGCATCTTAATGAAGACCTAAGCCTTAGCGTTGCAAAAGAATAAAATATGACCTCAAAAGTAATTTATCAGGGTGATTTGCGCACTGAATGTGAGCATTTGCAGAGCAGCAGTAAATTCATCACTGATGCCCCCCTTGATAATCAAGGCAAAGCAGAGGCTTTTTCACCAACCGATACAGTTGCCACGGCAGTAGCCTCATGTATGATAACCACGATGGGGATCAAGGCCAGGGATCTTGAGCTGGATTTGAAAGATACCTATGCTGAGGTTACCAAACATATGGGAGCCAATCCGCGAAGAATTTCAAAAATTGATGTAAATCTATTTATAAAAGGCAAGTTAAGCGACAAGGAAAAGGCAATTTTGGAAAACGTTGGCAGAACCTGTCCTGTGCTCCAAAGTATTCATCCCGATATAGAAAAAAACATTTCCTTTAATTATAACGGGTAATTTTCTTAATTCGAAAAAGTTACCTGATCAATAATTTGCTACTTCAGTCTTTGCGAGCTCAAATTCTGCCATCATTTCACGAACAATTTGGGCTGCGGGTTTAATATCGTGGATAAGTCCCGCAATTTGACCAATTTCGAGTTCTCCATCTTCAATATCCCCTTCAAACATTCCTTTTTTGGCACGTGCGCGCCCGAGTAATTTTAATAATTCTTCCCTGTTTGGTCGGGTATCATAAAGTTTCTGGAGTTCTTCAAAAAACTTGTTTTTCAAAATCCTGACCGGTGCCAGCTCTTTTAAAGTAAGTATGGTATCGCCTTCGTTTGCCTCGATTACCTTCTTTTTGAAATTGATATGGGAAGAAGCCTCGTCGCTGGCTACAAATCGCGAGCCTACCTGAACTGCATCGGCGCCCAGAACCATTGCAGCAAGCATTCCTCGGCCTGTGGCGATTCCTCCTGCCGCGATAAGCGGGATTTGAAGTTGTTCCTTTACCATTGGAATTAGGGTAAAGGTGGTAGTTTCATCCCGGCCATTGTGGCCACCGGCTTCAAAACCTTCGGCAACAACCGCATCAACCCCTGCTTCCTGGGATTTTAAGGCGAATTTTACACTGCTCACAACGTGGACGACCTTTATTCCGTGTGATTGTAAATGACTGGTCCAGGTTTTGGGATTACCTGCAGAAGTAAATACAATTTTCACATCTTCTTCAATGATTATTTTAATAATTTCGTCGATATCAGGATACAACATCGGGACATTCACGGCAAACGGGTTGGAGGTCGCTCTTTTGCATTTTTGGATATGTTCCCTGAGGATCTCAGGATACATGGACCCTGCGCCTATAATCCCCAATCCACCTGCATTGCTTACCGCGCTTGCAAGTTTCCAACCGCTTGCCCAAATCATTCCGGCTTGAATTATTGGATATTTAATATTGAAGAGTTGCGTGATTTTATTGGACATGCTTTTATTGTAATTTTTGATGATGAAAGCTTTAGATAGCTAAAGCTGTAAAACCAATACAATTTAACCATAATATTAAAAAGACAATAGTCTGGAATGGTTTAATTTTCTTCAGATGAAATAACCCCCGAACCCAATAATTCATCTTCCCTGTACCAGGCTACAAACTGACCTTCGGTAATAGCAGACTGCATATTTTTAAAAACTACGTACATCCCGTTTTCGGTTTGGTATAAAGTAGCTTCCTGCAATGGTTGACGATAGCGTATCCTTGCCAAAACCGATAATTCTTCACCTGCTTTTATTGCGAGATCCCGGCGAACCCAATGTACATCATTCCCTTCTACAAAAAGGGCTTTTCTATACAGGCCGGGGTGCTCTTTGCCTTGCCCCGTATAAATAACATTGGAACCTACATCGGTCCCTATTACAAACAAGGGTTCAGGCATTCCACCTACTGCAAGTCCTTTGCGTTGGCCGGTAGTAAAGTAATGAGCTCCCTGATGTTTTCCCACCACTTTTCCATCACTCACTTCGTATTTGTATTTTTTTGAAAGATGGCTCAATTCCTCAATTTTTGAATTGAAGTCCGGAATTTCAGTCTTATAGATTTCCTTTTCGGCATCAATTTCAACAATAACGCCTTCTTTGGGCTTTAATTTTTGCTGAAGGAATTCCGGCAAACGAACTTTTCCAATAAAACAAAGTCCCTGGGAATCTTTTTTGTTTGCGGTGATCAAATGCTGCTCAGCAGCAATTTCCCGAACTTCCGGCTTTTGCAATTCCCCAATTGGAAAAAGTGTTTTGGATAATTGTTCCTGGGTGAGCTGACAAAGAAAATAGGATTGATCCTTATTATCATCTTTTCCGGCAAGCAATTGATAGGTGGTTTTTCCGTCTTTTTGGATTTCCCCTTTCCGGCAATAATGCCCGGTAGCAACATAATCTGCACCCAAAGTGAGCGCGATCTTCATAAAAACATCAAACTTTATTTCCCGGTTGCATAACACATCAGGATTTGGGGTACGTCCAAGTTCGTATTCCCGGAACATATAATCTACTATACGTTCTTTGTATTGTTCGCTCAGATCTACAATCTGAAAAGGGATTCCCAATTTTTCAGCAACCATCATAGCATCGTTGCTATCTTCCAGCCAGGGGCATTCATCGGAAATCGTAACCGAATCATCATGCCAGTTTTTCATAAACAAGCCAATAACCTCATATCCCTGCTGCTGTAGTATATATGCAGCCACACTTGAATCTACACCACCCGATAAACCTACCACTACTTTTTTCATAATTCCAACTTGCCTCAATTTGGCAAAACCATATCAGTTATAATTGATTTAATCTGTCGCCAAACCGGTTGCAAAATTACGAAATAAATTTAGGGGTGGAAAATACCACCCCTAAATTTATATTTTATTGGATTAAATCTATTTCAGCCTTTATTGAAAACTATGGTAGTTCCTTGGGAAGCTGTTGGTCTAAAAGTAAATGTATCAGCATTAAATTGGATTGTGCCATATAAAGGACTAAAATCTTCCAATTCGGGGATTGGAATAGTAAAGGTATAAATTCCGGCTTGTTGCCCCCATTCACTAGGTGTTGAAGGTCCGGCAGTGCAATTTCCATCAATCTCGGTGTAGAATACGGAATTGGTAGTTCCGTCAGCATTGAAAGTCATAAAAGAATTGGTATTGCATTCACTTAAAGTGAAATCAGATCCCGGTACATTATTTACTTCGGCAACAAACCATTTGCCTAGAACAGGATCGGGGGAGGCGTTGTCATCTTTGCTGCAGGCCGTTAAAAGTGCAATACCAAAAAATAAAACGAAAAATTTTTTCATAGTCAAAAGTTTAAAGCTGGTTAGTGATTATTTGTATTCCTACAATTTTGTTCTTGCTGTTCCAATAAAGAGAGGCATAAATAAACGTTTAACTTTTGTTTAATTAAAATTAACAAAAGTTAAACAAAATAATCAAACCTTCTAATTTATCTTTGGGACAATATAAACTTAAAACTCAAAAAAATGAAATTTATTTCAAACCTTAAAAAAATTGCTCTTGTGCTATTCTTATCTTTAGGTGCAATTGCGTGCAATGATGACGATAATGATGTAATCATTGTAGAAACCAATACCATAGCGGATTTTGTCAGTAATAACGCTGATTATTCTTCATTGAATGCCGCACTGGAAGCGGCCGATTTAAAAATTGTTCTGGATGGAAATACAAAATACACGGTGTTTGCTCCCAACAACGCCGCTTTTAGCACATTTTTGACTGCAAACGGATTTGCGGATTTAAGTGAGGTACCGGTTGATCTTTTAACCCAAATCCTGTTGAACCATGTTCAGGCAGGTGTTATAAAAGCGGCAGATCTTTCCACTGGATATATCCCAAGTTCGGCAACCGGGGAAGCATCTGAGGAAAATTTAAGTATGTATATCAATACTGAGGATGGTGTTAGGATTAATGGCGTTTCATCTGTCACTACTGCCAATATTGAAGTTGATAACGGAGTAATTCACGCAGTAAACGCTGTGATTGGTTTGCCGGATATCACCACTTTTGCCCTTGCCGATTCTGAATTTACAACTCTGGTTGCCGCATTGACTGCAGATGAATCCTTTGATTTTGTGAGCACCTTACAAACTCAGGAGAGTCCGGCTCCGTTCACGGTTTTTGCTCCTACCAATCAGGCATTTGCGGATTTTCTGACCGAATTCGATTTTGCTGATTTAGCAGCAATACCTGTTGATGTTCTGGGATCTGTTTTAAGCTACCATGTCGTAACCGAAGCTAATGTTAGAAGTGAAGATATTACAGATGGGATGATGGTCCCTACTTTTGAAGGTGGGGAATTCACGATTAATACGGGAACAGATGTAACAATTACCGATGAAAACGACAGGGTATCTACCGTGATCGCAACCGATGTTCAGGCCACTAACGGAGTAATTCACGTTATAGATACAGTTTTATTTCCCAATTTGGAAGATTGATTTTTTATTGAATACAATATAAAAAAAGGGCCCGGTAAATTTTTACCGGGCTCTTTTTAACTTAAAATTACTTGTGTTTATTTTCCTTTTTTCTTTTGTTCTTCGGCCTGTTCCATCATTTCACCCATTTTTTTGGAAAACTTACTTTGCTTTCGTGGTTTCTTTTTGTTTTCCTGCATTTTTGCGTGAATCTTATCCTCATCAAGGATATAATATTTAATCACGAGCATGATCCCTATGGTAATTAAATTTGAAATAAAGTAATATAAAGATAATCCACTTGCATAGTTGTTGAAGAAAAACAACATCATAAGAGGAGATAAGTACATTATAAACTTCATATTGGGCATCCCGGGTTGTTGGGTTTGCATAGTTTGACCCGTAGTCATCATCATATAAATAAAGATGGCGATAGAGGCCAATATTGGGAACAAACTTACGTGGTCTCCGTAAAAAGGAATGCTAAAGGGTAATTGGGCTATGGTGTCATAACTCGATAGATCATCTGCCCATAAGAAACCTTTTTGGCGCAATTCAAAAGCACTGGGAAAAAACTGGAACAAGGAATAAAACACGGGAATTTGCATTAAAGCCGGCAAACATCCACTTAAGGGGCTCGCTCCTGCCTTGCTTTGCAATTTCATGGTTTCCTGCTGCTTTTTCGCTGCATTGTCCTTATACTTTTCATTTATCTCATTTATTTCAGGACGAAGGATCTTCATTTTTGCCTGAGATAGGTAGGATTTATAAGTAACAGGAGAAAGTATGATTCTCACCACAACGGTCATTACAATAATTGCAAGTCCATAACTGGGCAGAATACCTGCTAAAAAGCTGAAGAAAGGAATGAAAATATGTTTGTTCATCCATCCAAACAGCCCCCAGCCTAATGGCACAACTTCATCTAAATTACGGTCGTAATTATTTAATGTTTTATAATCGGTAGGACCGTAATACCAGTTCATGTTATAATCCAATTCCCCTTCTTTGAGTTCGAGTGGCAAATTTGTAGCAAATGCCTTGGTGTAAACCGTGTCTATTTCCTCCTCCTGCACCAAATTTCGGGAGGTGAATTTTGCTTTTTCAAACGGGGTATCCGTTAATAGAATTGAGGAGAAGAAGTGTTGTTTGTACGCAACATAAGTAACATTTACTGCCTCATCTTCAGTTAATTCTCCCTGTCCTAAATAATCATCATTGCCATCTTCGTATTCAAAACTAATTTCGGTATAACGGTTTTCGTAGGAGATACTCTTGGAATGTCTGTAGCCCTTAAGTTTCCAATCCAGGCTGATGTCGGCAGAGCTATTGATAACCTTGCTCAATCCCTGTGATCGGATGCTGAAATCCATCATATATTCACCGGGCTTCAACACATAACGGTATTCCAGAAATTCGGTTTCCGAAACCTTTAATTTCATTGAAAGAACCTTATTCTGCCCGCTTTGTGATATTGTGGGTTCAAAATACATATTTTCGGTAGCCAATAACCTTCCATCGGTAGTGGTAAATTTCAAATTTAAAGAGGCATTCCCGTCCTTGATCAAATAAATAGGAATAGAGTCGTAAGATTTAAATTGTGTAAGCCGGGCTTTTGAAATATACCCACCTTTATTGTCTATGGTAAGCTCTAAAACATCATTTGAAATGGTGGTGGAAGCATTTGTGGCAGATGCCAACGCTGCGGAATATCCGAAAGCTCCCAACTCTTTTTGTGCATTGGCCAATGCAGTTGAATCCTGCAGGCTTTCCTGAATATTTTCTTGTACAGGAGCTGCTTTTGCTGGAGTTTCTTCAATTTGTTCCGTACTTGTTTCCTTTGTGATTTCTGATTGATCACCTTCAAGGGAATTGTTGTACAACATCCAAATTAAGATCGCGCCAATAAGAAAAAATCCTATGAGGGATTGTATGTCAAATTTTTTTTCTTCCATGTTATGAGATAAAATACTAATGCGGAAATCCCGCTTTAAAAGGTTTTAATTAAAGTAAAAAGATCGGCTATTTTTTTTGGGTCAATTTCACATTGTTTTTTTGTTTTGAATAGGTCACAGCCGCTTTTATAAATGAGATAAAAAGAGGATGAGGTTTTGCCACGGTACTTTTATATTCGGGATGGTACTGTACACCTACAAACCAAGGGTGATCCTTCAGTTCTACAATTTCCACCAGGCCGGTTTCCGGGTTTATTCCGGTGCTTTTTAAACCAACGTGTTCCAGTTCTTCCTTATATTTATTGTTGAATTCGTAACGGTGACGGTGACGTTCATTTATAATATCAGTTTTATAAACCTCTTGTGCGAGAGAACCTTTTGCCAATTTACAAGCCCAGCTACCCAAACGCATAGTCCCTCCCATATGGGTAATATTTTTTTGTTCCTCCATAATATCAATTACAGGGTGCTTAGTGTTGGGATCCATTTCTGTGGAATTAGCATTTTTAAGATGAAGAACATTCCTTGCAATTTCTATCACCGCCATTTGCATCCCCAGGCAAATTCCGAAAAATGGAATTTTGTGCTCACGTGCATATTGAACTGCATCTATTTTTCCTTCAATCCCACGTTCGCCAAATCCGGGGGCCACCAATATTCCGTCTAAATCCGAAATTTTATTTTTGATGGTATTCTCATTGATGAATTCAGAATGGATACTTACAACATTTACCTTTACTTCGTTTTCTGCACCAGCGTGGATAAATGATTCAAAAATAGATTTATATGAATCCCTCAATTCAACATATTTGCCAATCAATCCGATGGTTATTTCAAACTTCGGGTTTTTATGACGTTGTAAAAATTGATTCCAATGTTCCAAATTTGGAGTGGTATTATCTGGAAGCTGTAATTTTTTAAGCACCACGGTATCCAGACCTTCTTCCAGCATTAAATTGGGAACATCGTAAATTGTTGAAGCATCTATAGACTGGATAACCGCTTCCTGACGCACATTGCAAAAGATAGCTAATTTCCGGCGGATGTCATCAGAGAGTTCGTGCTCAGTCCTGCATACCAGGATGTCGGCCCTAATCCCGCTTTCCATCAAGGTTTTAACGCTGTGTTGGGTCGGTTTTGTTTTGAGTTCACCGGCAGCAGCGAGATAGGGGACAAGGGTAAGGTGAATAACCAAAGCGTTGTCATCTCCCAATTCCCATTTAAGTTGTCTCACCGCCTCTATATATGGCAAGGATTCTATATCCCCTACGGTACCTCCAATTTCCGTGATTACAATATCATAATCTCCGCTTTTGCCAAGTAATTGGATACGTTCCTTGATTTCATTGGTGATATGCGGAACAACCTGTACGGTTTTTCCCAGGAATTCCCCGCGGCGTTCTTTTTCAATTACACTTTGGTAGATTCGCCCAGTAGTTACATTGTTGGCCTGAGAAGTATTTACATTTAAAAAACGTTCATAATGCCCCAGATCCAGATCGGTTTCTGCACCATCTTCAGTCACGTAGCATTCCCCATGTTCATATGGATTGAGCGTTCCCGGATCTACATTGATATAAGGATCTAATTTCTGAATAGTAATTTTAAACCCACGAGCTTGTAATAATTTTGCTAATGAAGCAGCTATAATCCCTTTCCCTAAGGAAGAAGAAACCCCTCCGGTTACAAAAATATACTTGGTTTCGGCCATTTTAAATGTGTTTTTTGTGTTGCATTATTCAGGGCGCTAAATTACAAAGAAGAATACTAAAAAGCCCTCAATTTCAAACCTAATATTTTGACCTTTAAAAGATTGAAAATCGCAACCGAAACCGCTAATATTTAGGGTATTTTGTCCTGATAGTGCGCAAGATATGTTCTATTCCATTTAACTTTAATTCAGTGACCTGCTTTAATTGATCGCCCAGTTTACCTTGTGGAAAGCCTTTTTGCTGGAACCAGATAAGGTAATGTTCGGGAATTTCAGACAGGTACCGATCTTTGTATTTCCCAAAATACATTTTGGCATGCGCCAATTCGATAAGTGCTTTATGGTCCGGTTTTATTTCCATTTAACAAAGTTAGAACAATCCATAAAAGGAATCTATTTTATTGTTGAAGGTTCTTGAAAAATAAAAAATCAGGGATTTTAAAATAATAAACTAATGAGTGAAAATGTCAGTTGTGTTTTCAAGTCTGAATTGATTAATTTTGCACAATAAATTCATTTGATGAAACATTCATAAGAAAAAAATTCTCTCAAGGGAAAATGTTTATATGGATGTTACATATGACCAATAAAAAGCAATAGATATCTACATATGAAATACCAATATCAACTTAGGCTTAGTCCGAAAGCCGCGGCAAAGAAGGAATTGTTATGGAAGGAAGTTTCCGGGCATTCTGGCATCCCGGTTTCAGATATTTCTCATGTTGAAATTTTAAAACGCTCCATAGATGCCCGCCAAAAAGCTGTCAAGATAAATTTGAAGGTGGACGTTTATGTCAATGAAGAATTTTTAGACGAACCTATGAGTTTGCCTAATTATCCAAATATTTCGAATCAAGAAGAAGTTTATATTATTGGCGCTGGCCCGGCAGGTTTATTTGCCGCGTTGCGATGTATTGAATTGGGTAAAAAGCCAATAGTAATTGAACGTGGTAAAGATGTAAGAAGCCGGAGGCGCGATCTTAAAGCGCTTAATATTGAACATATTGTAAACGAAGATTCCAATTATTGTTTTGGGGAAGGCGGTGCGGGTACATTCAGCGATGGCAAGTTATATACAAGGTCGAAAAAGCGGGGTGATGTCAATAGGATCTTAAACTTATTTGTGGGATTCGGCGCCACCAAAGAAATTCTGATCGATGCCCATCCTCATATAGGGACCAACAAGCTTCCTGCAATAATCACCAAAATGAGGGAGAAAATAATGGAACTTGGTGGAGAAGTGCTTTTTGAAACCCGGGTTACCGATCTAATAATTAAAAATAACCAAATAGCCGGGATTCAAACTCAGAAAGGAGAATCGTTCAACGCAAAAAACGTGATTCTGGCCACAGGTCATTCTGCACGTGATATTTTTGAGTTATTGGACAGAAAGGGAATAAAAATTGAAGCAAAGCCCTTCGCTTTGGGTGTCCGGGTGGAGCATCCTCAGCAACTTATAGATAAAATTCAGTATAAATGTGATGACAGGGGAGAATTTTTACCTCCATCTCCATACAGCATCGTTAAGCAAATTAATGGCAGGGGGATGTATTCATTTTGTATGTGTCCCGGAGGAGTTATTGCTCCCTGCGCCACAAGTCCGGGCGAAGTGGTTACCAATGGCTGGTCACCCAGCAAGCGGGACCAACCCACTGCAAATTCAGGAATAGTTATCGAGCTGC
>Ga0307487_1002442_pt1 | contig 11860 bp, 10 predicted proteins | sample CBIW12metaG_FD_203665 | JGI IMG/M metagenome (GOLD analysis project Ga0307487, IMG submission 203665) | Sea-ice brine microbial communities from Beaufort Sea near Barrow, Alaska, United States - CBIW 1.2 | ecosystem: Environmental > Aquatic > Marine > Coastal | place: USA: Alaska | collected... | reverse complement strand
CGGAACAAGCCTCTTCGATCCGCTCACCCCGCTGCGGCCGAGCAACGGCGGAATCCTTCTCGGAATCGGGGTCCATCCGGCTGCCGCCGAGTCAGCGCAAGTGGTGCTCGATGCCGCGGAGGCCGGGTTCAACGCACTCATCATCAAATCGTTCGCGGTGAGTTGCGCCCACCTCGCCGACCTCGCCACTGCAGCCTCGATCGATCTTCTCTCCGTTGACGATGACATCGAGTGGCGTCAACTGGATTCTTTGATCAGTTCAGCCTTGGCAAGCACCACCGATGCGCACAGCGCTGACTCTAATCTTGCGGTCGGGGATCTTTTTGCGCTAGCAAATGCGATCGCGGCGATGACTGGTGGGGCGAGCGCAATTGAAGACATGCAGGAGCACGTTTTGGCGTACTCGACAATCGTGGGCCAGCCCATCGATGGAAATCGTCGCGCGGGAATCTTGGGACGTAAAGTGCCTCGGATCGAAACTAGTGCATCGGTTTACGCTGATCTGTTTCGAGCCGATGGAGCACGCCGCATGCCGCGGGCTCCGGATTCCCTTGGCCGCTTGGCCGTCGCCATCCGGGCCGGTAGCCAGCCACTGGGTTCGATCTGGGTTGTCGACGCGGACGGATCATTGACCGCCGATGCGGAACGCGCCATCGAACGTGCCGCCGACGTCGCAGCCCTCCATCTCCTCCGGGCCCGCAGTAGCGCAGACTTGGCCAGGGCTCAAAGCACAGAACTTTTGCGCCGCCTGCTTGAGGGCAGCGAATCTAGTCATCTCATCGCCAGCCAGATGGGTTGTGAACCACAGGGCGAGTTTGTGGTGCTGGCCTGCCAACCAGCGCTATCGGAGTCGGTCAATGAGATGGAAATTTCACGTCTCGTCGATCTCATCCGACTGCATTGTCAAAGCCATCAGCCGAGCGCTGAATGCGTGAATATTGGTACCACCGTTTATGCGCTCTTCTCCGGCGACGCCGTAACGGACCTCAGTCGGGTCAGTACGATGGCCGAAAAATTGATTGCACGTTCTGACGCAGCTTTGATGATCGATCTCAAAATTTGTGTGGGCGCGCGCGCGATGGGTTCGGAGCAGATCTACCGTTCACGGACAGATGCAGACTTGGGGCTTACGTTGCTCTCGCAACCCAACTCGCACACCTCGCTCGTCAATGCACGCGATGCCCGCAGCCAACTCGCTCTTCTCGAAATCTCGCAAATATTGCGAGAAAGCCCCCGACTGGTCTCGGATGCCGCTCGCCAAATGCTGGAAAGTGATAGACGGTTTGGAACTGAGTATGCCAAGACGCTGGGCTGCTACCTCGAGCACGCGCGAGATTCAGCAGCAACAGCCCTCACGCTGTCGGTGCACCAGAATACGCTCCGATACCGTTTGCGCCGGGCGAGCGAAATATTCTCTATCGACCTGACAAATGCCGACGACACTCTGTTGCTCTGGCTGAGTCTTCGAGCGATCGAGCTCAAGTAGCAGCGTGGGTCAGTGAGCAGCGTGGGTTAGGTAGCTGCCCGGGTCAGGCGCTGCGAATCGCCGTCACTAGTCCAGCAATAAGGTTCGCTCGCTCGACCATGAATCCGACCATCAAGTATTCGTGATCGGCGTGGGCACCGCCGCCTACGGCTCCCAGACCATCAAGGGTGGGCACTCCCAGGGCCGCGGTGAAGTTGCCATCGCTTCCGCCGCCGACGGTTGCACTTGTGAGCTCGGGAAGTAGTTGCTGGGCTAACGCAAAGAGCTCTGCCGCGGCGGACTCCGGCATTGGGGGTCGGCTGATTGATCCCTGAACTGTGATCCGTGCCCCTTCGAGATGCGGTGCCAGTGCTGCGAACGCAGCTTCGACGCGTTCTTTTTCGGCGTCTGACTCGACCCGGACGTCAACGATGATGGTGGCCTCTGCGGGAACCACGTTTTCTGCGGTTCCCGCAGAGGCGACGGTTGGAGTGACGGTCGTACCGATCTCGGGCCGATCAAGCGCGGCGATATCCAGTACCTGGTGTGAGGCTTCGATGAGAGCGTTAATCCCCGCTGCCGGTTCAAGGCCTGCATGAGATGAGCGGCCGGCGACCGACACTCGAAACGTGCCACAGCCTTTACGGCCCGTTTTCACTCGTCCGCCTTCGGCCGCGCCCTCGATCACGAGTACGGCGCCACAGGCAAGGGCGCGTTCTTCGATGAGAGCACGCGAGGCGCCGGAGCCAACCTCTTCGTCAGCGGAAATGAGGAGTTCAACGCCTGACCGCTCGTGTTCATCGAGGCTCGCCAAGCCATGAATGGCCTGCACCAATCCGCCGAGCATGTCAAAAACTCCGGGGCCGGTTGCGTGCCCGTCGTTGACCGTGAATGGGCGGCGTTCAAGGGTTCCGAGTGGAAATACGGTGTCATGGTGACCAAGAATCAGCACTTCAGGGTCGCCGCCACCTGACCAGTGGACGAGTGGCCCGGCTTCGCTGTCTATAAGGACGGCCTGCCCGCCGAGGCGGCTCTCGATAACAGCGGTGACAGCGGTGGCCGATGCTGCCAGAGCCGTGAGGTCGCGCGAGGGAGACTCGATTTCGACGAGCGTCTTGAGATCCTCAATCATCGCGTCAACACTCACGGCGACGGCCTTGTGCATCATCATTGGGCAAGGGTAGTACACGTCGTGGCGGGTGGGCTCTCACCATGTTGATACACGCTCGTCAACTGATTGACTTCAGGCGGCACCGCAGAGCAGGGTTAACGCATTCCTACGATTGGAGACCCCCATGGCCGAGCGCATCTCTTCCCAACAGTTTCACGCATCTGAGGGTGTGGAGGATTGGCTGGTGCATTTCGACGGCGTCAAGACATATTTCGCTACCGGATCATTCGCGAAGGGCGTCGAGCTGATCGACACTATTGGGCGGCTCGCCGACGCAGCGAACCATCATCCGGATGTCGACCTGCGCTATCCCGGTGTGCTCGTGAGCCTCTTCACGCACGACATCGGCGCGATCAGTGACCTCGACGTGGCTTTGGCGCGGCAGATCTCTACCGCGGCTCGTGATCTCGGCATTGCGGCTGACCCTTCTCAGGTGCCAACCGTGTAGCTCCTGATAATCAAGCGCGAGAGTGAATGAACGAGCGCTCACTCAGTTACGATGCAGTATGGCAACTCCCACCGCGCCCGCGAACCTGAGCCCCGCGAAAACTAGCCGCGCCGCACCACTCAGCGTGGATGACCGTCGCGCGATGATCATCGCCGCCGTCGCCCCGGTGCTGCGTAAGCATGGGCCAGCCGTGACATCCCGCCAGCTCGCCGAAGCCGCGGGCATCGCAGAAGGAACCATCTACCGGGCGTTCGCCGACAAAGATGACCTGATCCGGGCATCCATCGAGACACATACGGACCCTGCACCTCTGCTGCGTGCCCTCGAGAACATCGACCCGACGCTGGCGCTCGAGGAGAAGATGCAGCAAGCGGTATCGCTTATCCGTGCCAGATTCCGGAATGTCGTCAGCCTCATGTCGCTGTTTGGCGAGTACCGCAAACGGCCCAGCAGCCACCATCATGCGGCCATGAACCGTTCGTTCACGGTATTCTTGGCCCCGCAACTCGACTCGCTGGCGCTCACGCCGGAACGCATCGCGCACCTCGTGCAGCTGCTCGCGTTCTCCTCGTCGATGCCGCACTTTGGTGATCACACCAGCTTCACCGACGAAGAACTCACCGCAATCATCCTGCACGGTATCTGCACGCCGACACCCACCACCGCAACTGAGAAGTAGAACCCATGATGCTACGCCTGCTGCGCCGTTATCTCCGCCCGCACGCCACACTGCTTGTCGGAGTCGCGATCTTCCAGGCCGCCCAGTCGATCGCCAACCTCTACCTGCCGAGCCTTGTCGCCGACATCATCGACAACGGGGTTGCCAAAGGTGACGTCGGTCACATCCTCATGATCGGTGGAGTCATGCTCGCGATCACACTTGTGCAGGTGGTGTGTGCGATCATCGCCGTCTACTTCGGCGCGAAAGCCGCGATGTCCCTCGGGCGCGACCTGCGAGGCGCACTGTTCCACCGGGTCAGCGAGTTCTCGGAACGCGAGGTCTCGAAGTTCGGCGCGCCCACCCTCATCACCCGCTCCACGAACGATGTGCAGCAGGTGCAGATGTTCGTGTTACTGACCTGCACGCTGTTTGTCGCCGCGCCCATCCTCGCCGTCGGCGGTGTCATCATGGCGATCCGGCAGGATGTCGGGCTGTCCTGGCTGATGGCGGTCAGCGTTCCGGTGCTTCTGCTGGCGATCGGGCTCATTGTTGCTCGCATGGTCCCGCTTTTCCGGCAGATGCAGAAACGCATCGACACCGTGAACCAGGTGCTGCGGGAACAGCTCACCGGCATCCGGGTCGTTCGCGCCTTCGTGCGGGAGAAGGATGAAGCCAAGCGCTTTGCGAAGGCCAACCGCACGCTCACCGACACCACACTAGCGACCGGCCGCCTGACGGCCCTCATCTTCCCCATCGTCATGCTCGTGCTCAACGTCTCCAGTGTCGCCGTGGTCTGGTTCGGCGGCCTGCGCGTCGACTCCGGCGAGATGCAGATCGGGGCGCTCGTCGCCTACCTCAGCTACCTGCTCCAGATCCTGATGGCGGTAACGATGGCCACCTTTATGGCGATCATTCTTCCGCGAGCCGCAGTCAGCTCAGATCGGATCAGCGAGATTCTGGACACGGAAAGCTCGGTGACGCCACCCGCGAACCCCGTGACGTCGCTAACCGGGCACGGGACAGTGACGATGGAGCACGTCTCCTTCTCCTACCCCGGTGCCGAGCAGCCGGTGCTGCGCGACCTGCACTTCGATGTTCGACAGGGTCAGACCACCGCGATCATCGGCAGTACCGGCGCTGGCAAGACCACCCTGGTCAACCTGCTCCCGCGCCTCTTCGATGCCACCGACGGCGCAGTCCTGGTCGATGATGTCGACGTTCGCACCATCGACCCCGACCTGCTGTGGGGTCGGATCGGCCTTGTTCCCCAGAAACCATACCTGTTCTCGGGCACGGTGGCGAGCAACCTGCGCTATGGCAAACCCGATGCCACAGACGAAGAACTATGGGAAGCGCTCACCATCGCTCAGGGGCGTGACTTCGTTGAAGCGATGGATGGCCAGCTTGAAGCATCCATCTCTCAGGGCGGCACGAATGTGTCTGGTGGGCAGCGGCAGAGACTCGCGATTGCACGGGCGCTCGTGAAGAAACCGGAGATCTACGTGTTCGATGACTCGTTCTCGGCGCTCGACAGTGCGACGGATGCGCGGCTGCGGCTCGCGCTGCGCAAACATCGCGCCGATGCCACCATGATCATCGTCGCGCAGCGTGTTGCCACGATCCGGGATGCCGAACAGATTCTCGTACTCGAAAGCGGCCAGATTGTCGGCCGCGGAACCCATGAGGAACTGCTCGACAGCTCTGCCACCTACAACGAGATCGTGAATTCACAACTGACGGTGGAGGAGGCAGCATGAGCGACTCGAACCACGACGAGAAGGTCGCTGCCCGTCCGCAGCGCAGCCGCGGACCATTCGGGGGAGCGGCAATGCCCGCCGAGAAAGCCCTCAATTTCGGACCCTCCGCGCGCCGCCTGTTCGGCATGCTGAAGCCGCACCGCGTCGGGCTCGCGTGGGTGCTGTTTTTCACCATTGTCAGTGTCGGTCTCAGCGTGCTCGGCCCGAAATTGCTGGGTCAGGCCACCAACCTTCTGTTCGAGGGTGCCATCTCTCGGGGGCTGCCGGCTGGCAGCACGAAAGCGCAGATCATCGACGGGCTGAGGGCGAACGGCCAAGGGGATCAGGCTGACCTGCTCAGTGGAATGAATCTCACCCCGGGCGCCGGCATCGACATCCGCGCTCTCAGCATGATTCTGATTCTCGTGCTGTCGCTATACATCGTGTCTTCGGTGTTCGGCTGGGCTTCCGCCTATGTGCTCAACACGGTCGTGCAATCGACGATGTACCGGCTGCGTGGCGACGTGGAGAGCAAGATCAATCGCCTGCCGCTCGGCTATTACGACCGGATGAAGCGCGGTGAGCTTCTGAGCCGCGCCACGAACGACATCGACAACGTTTCGCAGAGCCTGCAGCAGACATTCAGCCAACTGATTTCCTCCCTGCTCACCGTGGTTGGCGTCATTGTGATGATGTTCATCGTCTCGCCGCTGCTTGCCGTGATCGCGCTCATCACCATTCCGCTGACCGTCGTGATCACGGTCACGGTCGCAAAACGTTCGCAGACAATGTTCGTAGCGCAGTGGAAGTACACCGGCGAGCTCACCACCGAGGTGGAGGAGAACTTCACCGGGCACTCGCTCGTGAAAGTGTTCGGGCGTCAGCGGGAGGTCGCGGCAGTGTTCGACGCGAAGAATGAGGAGCTCTATAAGGCCAGCTTCGGTGCCCAGTTCGTGTCGGGCATCATCCAGCCGTCCATGATGTTCGTCGGCAACCTGATCTATGTGGCCATCGCCGTTGTCGGTGGGGCGATGGTGGCTGGCGGCACCATGCGCCTCGGAGATGTGCAAGCATTCCTGCAGTACTCGCGGCAATTCACCCAGCCGCTCACCCAGCTCGGCAGCATGGCGAACCTCATTCAGTCGGGTGTCGCCTCCGCTGAGCGGGTATTCGAGTTGCTGGATGCCGAGGAACAATCACCCGACCGCAAGGATGCTGCAAGCCCGGCAGGCACCGCGGGCGAGCTCGTATTCGACGAAGTGTCATTCCGTTATTCCGCCGATAAGCCCCTCATTGAGAACGTATCGCTCACCGCGGCACCGGGGCAGACGGTCGCGATCGTAGGCCAGACGGGTGCCGGCAAGACCACACTCGTGAACCTCATCATGCGCTTCTACGAGTTGGACTCTGGGCGCATCACCCTCGACGGTGTCAACATTGCCGATATGACTCGGGACGATCTTCGCGGCCGCACCGGAATGGTGCTGCAAGATACCTGGCTGTTCGGGGGCACCATCCGCGAGAACATTGCTTATGGTCGACCGGATGCCACGGAGGAGGAGATCATCGCCGCCGCGACGGCCACCTATGTTGACCGTTTCGTACACTCACTTCCCGACGGTTACGACACGGTGCTGGAAGATGATGCGGATAACGTCAGCGCGGGAGAGAAGCAGTTGCTCACCATTGCGCGGGCGTTCCTCGCGAAACCGAGTGTGCTCATCCTCGATGAGGCGACGAGCTCTGTCGACACTCGCACTGAGGTGTTGGTGCAGCAGGCGATGGCGGCACTGCGCAGCAACCGCACCAGTTTTGTGATTGCGCACCGGCTCTCAACGATCCGCGATGCCGACCTCATTCTGGTGATGGATGCCGGACAGATCGTCGAGCAGGGCACGCACCACGAGTTGCTTGAGGCGGAGGGCGCGTACTTCGACCTCTATAACGCGCAATTTGCGGCGCCCGTCAGTGACGTGGTCTGAGGCGACGCCGGGCAGCATCGGTGGCGTAGCGACGACCGGGAGAAGATCTTCTCGGTATGGCGATCGACGAAGGCATTCTGTCACTCAACTCCGCGTGCCGTAACTGCTTACCGGGATGAAGCGGGGAGCCGGTGTTGCCTAACTTGGCGTTCCCGACAAGCTCACAACGGTTCAGTTTCTGCCGGCTGATCGATTCCGTGGTGGTACGTAGCCGAGCCATAGCGCAACCCCACCCGAGACTAATAGAGCGATGTTCACGATGATGTATACGATGCCGTCCTCAGGAATCCACATCGCCGACCAACTACTGAGCGTGCCGATGAGGCTTAAGAGCACAAGCACCGTTCCGAAAACTTTCAGTTGTCTGGGCTTCATCAGTCCAGCGTATCCGGTGCTCGTCTGGGGGCTCGAGAAGCCCGGGTTCTAGTCGGAAGTCAGGGCGACGTTCATCGCAGTGTCCGAACGTGAGACTTTGCGAGTGCTCCACCGGGCTTTATCGTGGGCAAGTCAAACCGGATACAGCCGGTCGTAAACAACACGCATCATGTCTTGGGGCGCACGATCGCCGCCCGGGAAGCGAAAGGTGCGACGAGCACCGAGGCCGCCATCCGCTCATCATTTCACGCAACGCTCGCGACTTAGGCGAACCCTGCGAACGTCATGCCTCTGGCCGCCAGCACCCTACTGTGGGGCTGCGTGGCCGGAGAAGAACACTCTTTGGCTGAGGCGTCGAAGAACCGCAACACGCCCGCGCTGGCAGGAACTCGCTGCGCTCTAGCGGCTGCGCTACACCCGGTCTGTTTCAGGCAGGCCCTAGCCGTCTTAGTCCTTTTTGTCCTCTTTGTCGCCTTTACCATTTTTGTCATCGCCATTTTTGTCCTGCTGACTCGGGGTTGGCGACGGTTCGGGCAGTGCCGCGGTGAGGTCGGCACGGACGAGGTCGATCGACGCCTGAATTTGGGCACTCCGATCAGCGCTTATCGCGCCGGATGCGGTGCCCTCCTTCAGCTGTGTTTCAAGGGCGTCAAGTGCGGCGAGGGCACCCGTGGGATCGCCGACGGCGGCTGCCTGCGTCACCGCGGAGACCGATTCCTGCATTCGTGAGGCTGCCGCAGAGTCAAGTCCGGCTTCGGTCGGCGCACACCCGCTGAGTGCTGCGGTGACCAACATCGCCGCGCACGTTGCAGCGACGACTCGAATGGCCGCGTGTCTCCAAATACTCATGGTGTCACGCTTTCCTGAAGCTGTTTGAGGTGTGTTCCGAGCGTGCCGGATACCTCCGGATACGTCGGTGTGGGTGCGACGGCCGGAGGTTGAGCGTTCGACCAAGCGACCGCACCAACCGCCGCAGCGATGACCATTAGGGCAGCGATAGCGAAGCCGATGGTTTTCGTGCGGATCGCCGCCAGCGGGCGCTTCGGTGCGAGGACTCTTGGTTCCGAGCAGCTGGATGACGAAGTCGTCACTGGTGTTGATGCCTGGGTCAATGCTTGTGGCCAGTTCACTACCTCAGTTGCACCCGTAACTACTGCGGTGTACGCCCTAGTTGCCTGCAGCGCCGTTCTCGCCTCAGCGTCAGCCTCAGTGTCATTGCCAGGCGAGTCGGGCATGCCGGTCGTGGCGACGACGATCACATCCGTGCCCTCGTAAGAGTTGGCAAGCTCTCGGAGTGCGACCGCGACCTGCATCGGCGGTGGCCGATGCTCAGCATCGAGCGCTGTCATGTTCGTCAGAAGGTGGGCCCAGACCTTGCCCAGTGTGTCCGGCACGGTCGGCGTGCGGTTCAGTCGCGCACTAATCGTCTCAATGGCGTTTCCGGGGAACGCCCTCTCGCCGGTCAGGGCTTCCAACAACACGAGACCCAGTGAGTAACAATCGGATGCCCCTGCTGTGTCACCGCCTCGCGCCTGTTCCGGACTCAGGTAGCTCGCGCTGCCGATGATGATACCGGTCGAGGTCAGTCTGGTGCCGTCGACCAATCGGGCAATGCCGAAGTCGGCGAGTTTCGCGTGGAATTGCCGGTCGGGAAGTTCCGAATGCGCCAGCAGAATATTGGCCGGCTTGACGTCCCGGTGCACAATACCCCGGCCGTGCATGTAATGCAGGGCCTCGGCGATATCGGCGCCAAGATGCGCGACGAGGCCCGGCGGAAGCGGCGCAGACATTACCTCGCGCAGGTTCGGTCCGTCGACAAACTCCATGACAAGAAACACTCGATCAGCAGTCTGTGTCTTTTCAGTACCCGCGTCGAAGAGGGTTACCAGCGCATGGTGGTTGAGTGCTGCGAGGGTGTCGATTTCATTGTGTTGGCGGCGTATTTCGTCCGGGTCGGCCACACCGGGCAGCATCAGCTTGACCGCGACCTCACGAGGAAGCAACTGGTCGACGGCGCGGTACACCGAAGCCATGCCCCCGCGGCCGATGAGGCTGGCCACACGGTAGCGGCCACCGATCACGCTGCCGATGATCTCGTCATCCACGTTCGAGGATGGTCGAGTAGATTTACCAACCGCCACGCGAACCTCCTTAGTTCTGACCAGATGATTGTAGACGAGCTAGCCGAGTCGGGTCGATGGCAGATCTGCCGGAGAGGTGGCTCGTCAATTCTTGCGGACACACGTGTCACGTGACACGCCAGCGCCCCCCACCCGAGACTGAATGAATGTGACATGCACTCATCCGTTTCTCGGCAGTTTCATGCCAACGGCACAGGCTTTGCCAATAAAGATTCGAGTTCTCACACAAACACCCTTTTTCGCATTATGAATCCGCGGCCACACCTTATATTCAACCTGTGAGCGCGTGTGCGCTCCAGAGCGGAGACTCACATGACCACCTCAACGATCACCCCCAGCCGCGAGGCTTCCCCCCGCAGCCAAGCTTCCCCCAGCACGGCGGTTGCTTCGGCGCTCGACGTTCGCCGGATCGCCGTTGGCCTCGCACTGGCGGTCACGGCAGCAATTCACATTCTTGACCTGCCAAGCAAAGTACAAGAGGTGCCATACCTTGCGGTCGCGTACGTCTTCCTCATCGTGGCAGCGTTCGTCATCATGGAACGCATCATCCGCGGCGGAATTCTCATCGATTACCTCGCTGCGATCGGCCTTGGCGTCGCCATAATTCTTGCCTTCGTCGTCAACCGCACGGTCGGAATGCCCGGCGCGACCGACGACATCGGCAACTGGCTCGAACCCCTGGGTCTCCTTTCGCTTGTCGTGGAAGGCTTCGTCGTCTGGCAGGCTGCGGCCGCCGTCGCGCTCCTGCGCCGCACACACTGAGCCAAGCCACACTGCGCCACCGACCGGCGGCGAGGAAATGGCGCTGGTACCGTTGGCACATGTCAGCCACCGGATCCAGCCTCACCGAAGCCCTCGCGGCCGTCACCGAGCACTGGCAACCGCACCGCGTGGCGAGCGTCAATGATCACGACGTCAAGATCGTCAAGCTACAGGGCGAGTTCGTGTGGCACAGTCACCCCGACACCGACGAACTGTTCTTGGTGGTGGAGGGGGAGCTCGTCATCCAACTGCGAGACCGCGACATTGTGCTCGGCCCCAACGATCTCTTTGTGATCCCCCACGGCGTTGAGCATTGCCCGAAGGCTGCACACGAGGTATCCGTTGTCATTATTGAACTCAGCGGAACCGTGAACACGGGTGACGCCGGCGGTGACCGCACCTCACCGCTTCGCGAACTGAGCTAGCCGCTCGCTACAGTCGCAGAGAAATACGCTTCGAATGCTGCCTTCGCGACCGAGTAGCGACTGCGCGCAGTTGACGCAGTGAGTCCGGGCACCGCAGCGGCATCCGCGATCGTCAGGTCATCCCAGTGGATGAGCTTGAGCAATTCGGCCTGACTGCTCGGCAGCGTCTCAAGCGCAGCGCGAACCTCAAGTTGCACGTCGTTGTCGCCCTCTGCGGTGGCAAGCGTGTCTGCGCGAATAAGTTCATCGCGAAGAGCCTCCAGAAGCTTGCGTCGACGGCGACCAGCTCGGTGATGGTTGAACAGAGTGTTCCGCGCGACTCCATACAGCCACCGCTTGGCCTCGTCGTCGTGAGCGGGCATTGTGCGTCGTCGGCGCCACGCGACAAGAGCCGTCTCCGAGAAGAGGTCCGCAGCATCCTCTGCGTTCTCGACGCGATAGGTAAAATAGGCGAAGAGGGCTGATTGATGCCGCCGGATCGCATCCCGAGCGTGAGCGTCTACGACGTGCACTCGTCGATTCCTCTCAAGGAGAGGCCCTGCAACGGGGTGCCTCGAGACTCAAACTCGGCCTGTGTCGCCGCGATCACCTGCGACTTCATTGACCTCGAGAGCATCTCGGCCGTTTGCTTGGCCAGTGCAGTTTCGTGGTCCATGAATGTGGAGTTGGGGCGGATGCTCGACCAGTCCTGTGT
>Ga0307487_1002440_pt1 | contig 11866 bp, 8 predicted proteins | sample CBIW12metaG_FD_203665 | JGI IMG/M metagenome (GOLD analysis project Ga0307487, IMG submission 203665) | Sea-ice brine microbial communities from Beaufort Sea near Barrow, Alaska, United States - CBIW 1.2 | ecosystem: Environmental > Aquatic > Marine > Coastal | place: USA: Alaska | collected... | reverse complement strand
GCGCGGACTTGCAAAACTTCAAATAGCTCTTGCCAAGGGTAAAAAGATCTACGATAAACGCGAAAGCATCAAAGACCGCGAAAGCAAGGTCCGTCTGGCCCGGATCAAAAAAGATTTCAACTAAAGCTTTCCGCATATTTATTTAAAAACCCTAATTTGGCTTTGGTTAAACTCAGCTACATGATTCGCAGATTACAGCTTGCAATTTTATTGATTTTCATCTCAAATTCCGTGTTTTCGCAGGTTATTGGCACAGTGACCGATACCGGTGACCAACTTCTCCCCTATGTAAATATTTATACAGAAGATGGTTTAAAAGGCACTACAACCAACGAAGAAGGTGCCTACGAACTAAAATTAACCCAACCCGGGAATTACACGCTGATCTTTCAATTTTTAGGCTATGAAAGCCTGAAAAGACAAGTGAAAATTGAAACTTTTCCCTATAAGTTGGATGTCATACTTATTCCCGAGATCACCAATCTGGAAGAAGTGACGGTGAATGCTGATGAAAATCCGGCAGATAAGATCATCCGCAATGCCATTGACAATCGACGAAAAAACCTGGCAAAAATAGAACAATACACCGCCGATTATTATTCCCGCGGTTTATGGCGGATCAAAAATGCCCCGGAAAAGATCCTTGGGCAGGAGATTGGCGATCTGGGCGGCGGGCTGGATTCTACCAGAAGCGGAATTGTTTACCTAAGCGAAACAATTTCAGAAATTACCTACAAAGCCCCGGACGATTTTAAGGAAAAGATCCTCGCCTCGAAAGTGAGTGGAAATGACAACGGTTTTAGCCTCAATTCTGCACAGGAATCTGATTTTACATTTTACAAAAATACGGTTGATATCAATTCGAAGATTGTTTCACCAATAGCCGATTACGCCTTTAATTATTACAATTACATCCTGGAAGGGGTGTTTTATGACGATGCCGGTCACCTCATCAATAAGATCAGGGTAATTCCCAAACGCCCGAAAGACAGGATTTTCTTTGGAACAATTTATATCGTTGAGGATTCCTGGGAAATCTATGGCATAGAACTCAAAACAACGGGAGAAGCCTTACAATTTGCCCCTATTGAAGTGCTCACATTTACTCAAAATTTCAAATATTCAGATGCCAATAAATTCTGGATAAAGATCTCACAAACCGTCGATTTTAGCTTTGCGATGTTCGGGATTTCCGGGGATGGAAGGTTTACGGCGGTTTACAGCAATTATAACTTCAATCCCAATTTTGTAAAAAACACCTTTTCCCGTGAGGTATTGACTTTTGCCGATGCCGCAAACAAAAAAGATTCCTTGTTTTGGCAGAAGATTCGCCCCGTGCCATTAACCAGTGAGGAATTGACCGATTATATTCGGAAAGACAGCATTCAGATCCTTCGGAAATCCAAAAAATACCTGGATTCTGTGGATGCCGTCAGTAATAAATTTAAACTTTCCAATGCCTTTTTTGGGTACAGTTTCAGCAATTCATATAAAAAGCGAAATTTTAGGATCTCCTCCCCGCTTTTCGGAACTCATTTCAATACAGTGCAGGGTTGGAATACTTCTATAGATCTCAATTTCAGGCAAAATCAGGATGAGAACTTCGGAAAATACTGGCGTATTTTCAGCTCAATAAATTATGGTTTTGGCGAGGATCGGTTCAGAATCACTGGCGGATTTCAGAAAAAATTCAACAACTTTTCCAGGCCTATTTTAACCCTCACGGGCGGAATTGAAACAGCACAAATGAATACTAGTGAACCAATTTCAGAGAGAATAAACGATATCACCAGCCTGTTTTTTGAACGAAATTACCTGAAATTATACCAGCGAAAATTCGCCAAAATTGCCTGGCAACAGGAAATCTTTAACGGGCTTCAGGTTTTTGCCGATCTCAGTTTTCAGGATCGTTCGGCTTTGTTCAATACCACAGATCAATCTTGGATTAACCGGGACAAAAGAGAATACTCTTCCAATAATCCGCTACAACCGGAAAATTTTGGGTCGGTTCCTTTTACCGATCATCAAATTTTCAAGTTCAACCTGTCAGGAAAAATAGATTTTGACCAGAAATATTTGAGTTATCCCGATGGGAAGTACAACATCAATTCAAATAAATATCCAACACTTTATCTGGCTTATGAAAAAGGTTTTGGTTCTGATGTGAATGAATATAATTTTGACCAGGTGCGCGCTTCGGTTACCCAGGAGATCAGTTTGGGAAATAAAGGAGCTTTCAGTTATAATTTAAAAGGCGGAACTTTTTTGGATGAAGGGAACATCGCTTTTTTGGATTATCAGCATTTTAACGGAAACCAGACCAGGATTGGAGACGGAAATTACTTAAACAAATTCCATTTGCTCCCCTACTACGACTTCAGCACAAATAAAAATTATTTTGAAGGACATATAGAACAGGATTTTAAAGGCTGGATCCTGGGGAAAATTCCTCTTATCAACAAACTCAATTACAATTTAATCCTGGGAACGCACTTTCTGGCGACCAAAAACAACAAAACCTATTCGGAAGTTTCTGTAGGAATAGACAATCTGGGGTTCGGAAAATACCGATTATTGAGACTGGATTATGCAGTTTCTAATTTTGAAGGAAACCGGCAGGGAGCTTTCATCTTCGGACTGAAGTTTTTAGGGATATTGGAGTGACAATTTCCTCAATTCTTGTCTTCCAGCAGCGGCACAAAGCGAAAATCGCCGTATTCCTTTTTGTCAAATTCCTTATTGGATTTTCTGATAAACAGAGTCATTATCTGCACATTTTCGCCAATGGGGATCACCAGTCGGCCTCCAACCTTTAACTGGCTCAGCAAAGCATTTGGCACATAAGGCGCTCCGGCGGTGACAATAATTTTATCGAAAGGCGCATATTCAGGCAAGCCTTTATAGCCATCGCCAAAACTTAAATATTTGGGCCTGTAACCTATTTTTGAAAGGAACAATTTCGTTTTCTTATACAATTCCTGCTGGCGTTCTATACTGTAAACTTTGGCGCCCAATTCGCACAACACGGCGGTTTGATAACCGCTTCCCGTCCCTATTTCCAGTACGGTATCGCCTCTTTTAAGTTCCAGCAATTCGGTTTGAAACGCCACGGTATAAGGTTGGGAAATCGTTTGGTCTGCCGCAATTGGAAAAGCCTTATCCTGGTAAGCGTGGTCTTCAAAACTGCTGTCCATGAACAAATGCCTTGGAATGCTTTTGATGGCCTCCAGCACTTTTTTATCTTTTACGCCTTTGGCGGCCACAATTGCTGCCAATTGTTGTCTTTTCCCTTTATGTTTGAACGTATCCCTGTGCACTTTTTGAAAACTTTTAGCGTATAAAATTAAACAAACTAATTAGAGCAGTCAAAGTAAGTTTTATTTATTATTTAAAGCCGGTCCTAACTCATTTACAACCAAAATGGTATTGGCTTTAGCACAAGAAAGGCTATTTTTGTGTAAAATATAAAAAAATGCTGAAAGTTGGTGTAATTGGAGCAGGTCACCTTGGAAAGATCCATTTGAGATTGCTACAGGAATCTTCAAAATATGAATTGGTTGGTTTTTTTGATGCCAATTTGGAATTAGCCACTTCCGTTGAAAAGGAATTTGGATATAAAAGTTTTAAATCTGAAGAAGAATTAATTGCTTCGGTTGAAGTGATTGACGTGGTAACCCCCACCATCACTCATTTTGAGGTGTCAAAAAAAGCAATTACGGCCGGGAGGCACTTGTTTGTCGAAAAACCAATCACCTCCACCTATCTGGAAGCTGAAGAACTTATTGCCCTTGCAAAACATCACAAAGTGAAGGGACAGGTAGGGCATGTGGAGCGTTTTAATCCCGCATTTCGGGCCGTGGCAGATAAAATTGAGAAACCTATGTTTATTGAGGCCCACCGTCTTGCCGAATTCAATCCCCGGGGCACTGATGTTCCCGTGGTCCTGGATTTGATGATCCACGATATTGACGTGATCTTGAGCGTTGTAAAATCTAAGGTGAAAAGCATTTATGCCAGCGGGGTTTCGGTAATAAGTGAAACCCCCGATATTGCCAATGCCAGGATACAGTTTGAAAATGGCTGTGTGGCAAATTTAACCGCAAGTCGTATTTCCCTCAAAAATATGCGAAAAGCGCGATTCTTTCAACGCGACGCCTATATTTCTGTCGATTTTCTTGAACGAAAATGTGAAGTGGTAAAAATGAAGGATGTTCCGGAAAATCCCGATGATTTTGCTATGATCCTGCAAAATGCTGAAGGGGTTAAAAAACAGATCTATTTTGACAATCCCAAAATTGAAGAGCAAAATGCCATCTTAGAGGAGTTGGAAACCTTTGCTGATGCCATCCGGAATAATACAACTCCAATTGTAAGTTTAGAGCAGGGTGCGGAAGCATTGCGCATTGCAAACCAGGTGATAGAAAGTTTCGGGAATTAAAGCCCATTATGGGTATTAATAAAAACAAATATCCGCACATAAATTTTAAGTAAAACTATTGACTTATTAAATATTATTTAAATGAAAAATATAGCAGTTATAGGAGCCGGAACTATGGGCAACGGGATCGCACATACTTTTGCACAATTTGGACATAAAGTACATCTTATCGATATTTCCAAGGTAAGCCTTCAGAAAGGGATGGATACCATCTCCAAAAACCTTGACAGAATGGTTGCCAAAGGAAAAATAACTGAGGAAGAAAAAAAGGAAACCTTAAAAAATATAACTACTCATATTGATATTCCCTCGGGAGTAAAAAATGTGGGACTCATAATAGAAGCCGCAACAGAAAATTTAAAATTAAAAATGGAGATCTTCAAGCAACTGGACAAAAGTGGTGCTGAAGATACCATCCTGGCAACAAACACCTCGTCCATTTCCATCACTCAATTAGCCGCAGGAATTTCCAATCCCGGCCGCGTTATTGGGATGCACTTTATGAATCCTGTTCCCGTGATGAAATTGGTTGAAATTATCCGCGGATATAACACTTCCGATAAGGTTACCAACACCATCATGAAGCTTTCGGAAAAACTGGATAAAGTTCCTGTAGAAGTAAATGATTATCCGGGATTTGTAGCCAACCGGATTTTAATGCCAATGATCAATGAGGCCATTGAAACTTTATATAATGGCGTGGCAGGCGTGTACGAAATTGACACCGTGATGAAACTTGGAATGGCCCACCCTATGGGTCCATTACAATTGGCAGATTTTATAGGATTGGATGTTTGCCATTCCATCATGAAAGTGATGTTTGACGGGTTTAAAAACCCCAAATATGCACCTTGTCCTTTGTTGACAAATATGGTAAATGCCGGCAAATTAGGAATTAAATCCGGAGAAGGTTTTTACGACTATTCTGAAGGCAGGAAAGCTGAAAAAGTTTCAGCTCAATTTTTAAAATAGATTTGAGACAAGAGATTTGAGATATGAGAAAAAACTCTCAATACTCAAATCTCATATCTGAAATCTAACCTCTATATGACAAAAATCCATCCATTTAAAGCAGTAAGACCTACCAGGGACAAGGCGGGGCTTGTGGCTTCCAGGCCTTATGAAGATTACAGTCCTGGGGAACTCACCGCTGAGTTGGAATACAATCCATTTTCGTTTTTGCACATTATCAATCCCGGTTATAAATTTCAGCATGAAATTACCGGTAAAAAACGTTTTCAACTGGTAAAAAACCGATATCTGGAATTTAAAGAGGCCAAAATTTTCATTCAGGATGAAGAGCCGTGTTATTATTTCTATAAAATTATAACCCGAAAAAACATTTTTTCGGGGATCATTGCGGCTGCCAGTGTTCAGGATTACGAGAACAATATCATCAAAAAACACGAAGATACCATCTCCCACCGCGAAACCCTGTTTAAAGATTATTTGAAAGAAGTGGGCTTTAATACCGAGCCGGTACTCTTAACCTATCCGGATTCTGAGGTTATTGAAAGTTTGATCAACCAAGCCATGAAAAGTATTCCCGAATATGAGTTTTCAACTCATAACAAGGAAACCCATTATTTGTGGAAAATTTGTGAGCCTCAGGTAGTAGACCAAATTAAAGCCGAGTTTGAACGAATGCCGTTCATTTATATAGCCGATGGCCACCACCGAAGCGCCTCCTCTGCCCTTTTGGCAAAAGAATCCAAAGAGGCCAACCCAAATCATACCGGAGAGGAACCCTACAATTTTTTTATGAGTTTTCTGATTGCCGAAAGCAATTTAAAAATTCACGAGTATACCCGACTTGTAACCGATCTGAACGGTTTGAGCAGGGAAGAATTCCTGATCCGGCTGGATGGATCCTTCCGAATTGAAAATCGGGGAACCGAGGTTTATTCCCCTTCTAAAAAACATCATTTTAATATGTATTTAGACGGAGAATTTTATTCGCTGTATCTGCGTAAAACGAATTACGAATTTACCGATTCGCTAAGCACTTTGGATCCCTATATTTTATATGAAAAAATTTTAAAGCCCATTTTAGGTATTGAAGATCTGAGAAATGATAGCCGGATTTCTTATATTCACGGGAAGAACGATTTAATTGAAATAAAAGCCAAAATTGACAGCGGAAAATTTGCCGTTGGTTTTGGAATGCTCCCCCTAACGATTGAAGAAATAAAACAGGTAGCAGATGAAGGTTTGACCATGCCTCCAAAAAGCACTTATATTGAACCAAAACTGAGAAGCGGGCTCACCATTTATGAATTTTAAACCTTCAGCGAAAGATGCTTTCAATGAACAGAAGGCACAGAATTAGCTTTATTTTAAAAAGCTTTTTTATTAAATTTACAGTATGAACATTTCAGAAAATATTCAGAAATATAAAGAAGAATTAGGCCCGAATGTTAGGCTGGTAGCAATTTCAAAAACAAAACCCATCAGTGATATTTTGGAGGCTTACAAAGCCGGGCAGCGTATTTTTGGAGAGAACAAAATCCAGGAAATGTCCGCGAAATGGGAAGCCTTGCCCAAAGACATTGAATGGCATATGGTTGGAAGCGTGCAGCGCAATAAGGTGAAATATATGGCCCCGTATGTGGACCTTGTTCATACCGTAGATAGTTTAAAACTGCTCAAAGAAATTAATAAGGAGGCGGGGAAAAATGAACGTAATATTTCCTGCCTTTTGCAGATAAAAATCGCCGAGGAAGATTCAAAATCCGGTATCAGCGCTGAAGAAGCAAAGGAAATCCTAAGTTCAGAAGAATTTTCGAAAATGCAGCATGTAAAAGTTGTTGGCCTGATGGGAATGGCCACATTTACAGAGGATATGGAACAGGTGAAAAAAGAATTTCAAGCTTTAAATTCAGTTTTTAAGGAGTTTAAAAAAGACTATCCGCAGCTAACGACCCTTTCCATGGGAATGAGCGGGGATTATAAAATTGCCGTTGACTGTGGCAGCAATATGGTGAGAATAGGAAGTGCCATATTTGGGGGAAGAGAAACCCCCCAACCCCCGAAGGGGGAGTAAAAATCACTCCTCCTTTGGAGGAAGGCAAAAAAATATAAGAAAATGAAAATGAGTTTATATAAAATGAAAAGTTTGTTAAATAGTGATAATTCCCCCTTTGGGGGTTAGGGGGCTTATGTACGCAATATTAGACATAGAGACTACCGGAGGAAAATATAATGAAGAAGGCGTTACCGAAATTGCCATTTATAAATTTGACGGACAAAAGGTAGTCGATCAATTTATAAGCCTGGTGAATCCGGAACAGCCTATTCAACCCTTTGTAGTTGGCCTTACCGGAATTAATAACGAGATGCTGCGCAACGCCCCCAAATTTTATGAGATTGCAAGGCGCATTGTTGAAATTACGAGTGATTGCATTGTGGTTGCCCATAACGCACAGTTCGACCATCGTATATTACGCATGGAATTTCGCCGGCTGGGATTCGATTTTGAGCGAAAAACCCTATGTACGGTAGAACTCTCGAAAATCTTGATCCCGGAACAGCCATCTTATAGTCTGGGAAAATTAGTACGCGCCTTGGGAATTCCTGTAACCGACAGGCACCGGGCAAGTGGAGATGCATTGGCGACCATTAAATTGTTCAAAATGCTGCTCGCAAAAGATTCTCATAAAACCATTCTTAAGGAGAATGTCAAGAATGAACCTTCGGGGAGAATGGACACGAAATTAATTCAAATGTTGGATGACCTGCCTTCAATTACAGGGGTTTATTATTTGCATAATAAAGCCGGGGAAATTATCTATATAGGAAAAAGCAGGAATATCAGAAAAAGGGTCAGCCAGCATTTTACTACCGACCAACGCCAGGCCAGGGAGATCCAAAAAGAAGTGTCCTCGGTAAGTTTTGAAGCCACAGGAAATGAATTAATAGCCCTCTTAAAAGAAAACGAAGAAATAAAACAGAACAAACCCAAATATAACAAAGCATTAAAAAGGTCCATTTTCAATTATGCACTTTATCAATTTACAGATGAAAACGGATATATCAATTTAGAAATTGGGAAAGCCGATGCCAGAAAAAAGAATATCACCACTTTCACGAGTTTAAAACAGGCGAAGAACGTACTGCATACAATAGTAGAGTCTTCCAGGCTTTGCCTTCGTTTATCGGGATTGCAGGCAGGAAAGGGAAGTTGTTTCAACTACAGCATTAAAACCTGTGAGGGAGCTTGTATAGGCGAAGAGTCACCTTCAGAATATAATGAAAGAGTTTTGGAAATAATTAAAAGATACAGTTATAACAATCAAAATATGTTGGTGATAGACCGCGGGCGCGAGGTAGATGAAAAAAGCGCATTGCTGGTAGAAGAGGGAGTATTTATAGGAATAGGCTATTTCAATTTGAATTATCAGCTAAATAATATCGATATTGTTCGAAATATAATAACTCCAATGACAAACGACCGGGATGCGCGGCACATCATTCAAAGTTATTTAAGGAAAAACAGGAAGTTAAAGATCATTCAACTCAATCCATAATAAATTCCTGAATTTGGAAGAAAGCCAAACCGAAAAACAGAAAACCTCAAATTGGAAATCCTCGCTTCACCGAATAATTTATGAGGTAATTACCCCAATGGACTTCTTCTTTCCTGTTGAATATATACTTCGGATAATCAATTTCAATAAGCTAAAAAAATCGATTTAAGTGCTCGGACATGCCATAATTGCAATGAGAGCAAACATCTTGACGGCGCCAAATTTTGCCATAACTGCGGAAATAAATTAAATGAAGAATAACTATCTTATAAGCATTGTTGGCCCAACGGCAATAGGAAAAACGGCCCTCAGCATCAAACTCGCCAAAGCTTTTGACACCGAAATCCTCTCTGCCGATTCCCGGCAATTTTTCAGGGAAATGAGTATTGGAACGGCTGCGCCATCTAAAAAAGAACTGGCAGCCGCAGTGCATCATTTTATTCATCACAAATCTATTGAAGAGGATTACTCTGTAGGCGATTTTGAAAAAGAAGCTTTGGCAAAAACCGAAGAATTGTTCAGGAAACACAAGCTGATAATTCTTGTTGGCGGGAGCGGGCTCTATGTAAAAAGTTTATTGGAAGGCCTGGACGATTTTCCCGGGGTTGATCCTGAAATCAGGATGAAACTTAATGAAGAGTTTACCGAACATGGCCTTGAACCCTTAAAGGAGCAATTGCAAAGCTTGGATCCCGAATATTATGAAAAAATGGACAGCGAAAACCCGCACCGGGTGATTCGGGCACTGGAAATATGTCTTGGTACAGGAAAATCTTTTTCGTCATTTTTGGATCAACCTAAAACCCAACGGCCTTTTAAATCCATTTCCATAGGGCTCACTGCGCCACGGGAGGAAATTTATGAACGCATTAACCGGCGCGTTGATATTATGATGGACGAAGGATTGCTGGAAGAAGCCAAAAATTTATATCCTAAACGAAAGTTAAACGCGCTAAATACAGTAGGCTACAAAGAATTATTCGCTTTTATTGAAGGAAAACTGAATCTGGAAGAAGCAGTAGAAGAGATCAGGAAAAATACCCGCCGTTTCGCAAAACGCCAGCTCACCTGGTTTAGAAAAGACAAAAACATTCACTGGTTCGATTATAAAACTCCTGCGGAAGAGATCATAGCTTATATAAAGGCGGAAATTTCAGAAATGCAATTCACTAATAGATTATCACCCTAATGATCTTAATTCCCTGTGATGTGTGCAATTTTAAAATATAAACTGCCTGCTGCAAACTGCTTAGATCCATTGAATATTCAACTTGGTTTTCTGAATAAGTTTCGGTAAGAACATACCTCCCACGTGCATCAAAAACCTCCACCATCTCTATACTCCACCCCGATGGCGTATCAAAAGTGAAGGGACCGGGAGTTGGATTTGGATAGATGAAGATGTATTGAAATCCGGTTACCGGGGTTTCTTTACAACTTCCGGATACTGTTACCGTTGCCGTTTGTGTTGTGAAATTCCCACTGCCATCTGTTGCTTTTAAGATTACCGTGTTTTCACCCAAATCATTACAGCCGAAGGTAGAAACATCCAAACTTAGTTGCGGCGTACCACAATTATCGGTAGAACCATTATCTATCATTTCGGGAGTGATGGTTGCGGTTCCGAAAGAATCTAAAGTTACATTGATATTTCTGGTTCTAGCTTCAGGAGAAATCCTGTCTTCCACTATGACATTTATTCCACAAGTACCAGAACCGTCATTTCCGGTATAATTAAAGTCCACCTGATTATTCCCTATATTCGAACAATTAAAACTGGTTTTACTCAAGGTAAAATTCCGATCCCCCGGATCTCCGGTGTAAACATCGCTTGAATTTATGGTGGCATTTCCGGTTTCATCCAGTTGTATTACTACAGGGGATTTGCAGTTAAAATCCCCTGGAACATAATTTCCGATAAGAACCCTTACAATTGTGATACAGGAATCCAGATTCCCAGCCATATCAGCAACTGTTAAGGTCACAATATTTTCTCCAAGATCATTAAAAGTAAAAAGTGTTTTATCAATCTCTACAGAAGTGATTCCACAATGATCTGTTGAATTTAGATTAATTTCTGTCGCAGAAAGGTTGGCAATCCCGTCTGCATTAAGGCTCAAACTGTATTCCCCGACACAGTTCGCCACCGGTGCAATAGTATCCTCCAGAATTAGCTGAAATGAACAATCATCAGTTTGCCCGTTTAGAGTTGCCGTTAATTTTATATTAGTAATAGCTGCACTCACAATTGATCCTGGCAACGGGAATTGGGTAACAAGAGCATTTGCTAAATTAACAGTTGCTAAATTCGAATAATCCGGAACGGTAAATTGGCAGTTTTCATCCAGTTGCCCTACTTGATCCGAAGGACAGTCTATCTTCAAAACTTCATTTTCCGACAGGTTGACCATAAAAGTACAGGTACTGAAATTATTGGCAGAATCTGTTGCGGTAAGAGTAATTTGAGTGTTTACGGTTACTAAACTCCCAATTGCAGGAGATTGGGTCACATTTACCAATCCACAATTATCGTTTGTAATTCCTAAACCTGTATAATCGGGCAAATTAAAACCGATTGCAGGATCATAGTTTTCTGTTTTGTCAGAAGGACAAGTAATTGTGGGTTTCACATTGTCATTAACAGTTACGGTAAAACTACATTCCGCTTTATTTCCGGAAGTATCGGTAGCTTCAAAAGTTACTGTTGTTAATCCAACAGGAAATAAACTTCCGGATGCAGGACCACTTTTTAATGAGATGGTTGCACTTCCGGAATTATCGGTAGCAGTAGGAGTTGCATAATTTACAATTGCGCCACAGGTTGCTGGATCCACATTTCTGACAATAGCTGCAGGGCAAACGATAACAGGATCTTCAGTATCGGAACTTGCTGTTATAGTTA
>Ga0307487_1002437_pt1 | contig 11869 bp, 7 predicted proteins | sample CBIW12metaG_FD_203665 | JGI IMG/M metagenome (GOLD analysis project Ga0307487, IMG submission 203665) | Sea-ice brine microbial communities from Beaufort Sea near Barrow, Alaska, United States - CBIW 1.2 | ecosystem: Environmental > Aquatic > Marine > Coastal | place: USA: Alaska | collected... | reverse complement strand
TGTACCCAGAAAGAATACCCCAGAAAAACTAGCTAACTAGGGGTTGGTCTCGTCGGCCTACGGCCTCCTCACCCAACCCCTAGTTAGAATAAATTTGAACCCTAGACACACTTAAATGAACTATCCCATTAAAATCTATTTAAGAATAAAAAATCATAAACGCCAAATAATCTATGACATACCTCAATATCCAGGAAGAAAACCATACTAATCGGTCAAATCAATTTAAGAAGTGAGATAATGAGATTTCCTTCTGAAACAGAATAGTGTTGTTTGGATAAACTCGCCGTGACGGAATGAATTTATGGAGTAAGCGACACTAGTGAAATTTAACAATTACTCCTTTCAAGGCTACCGCATATCCTTGCAACATAATTTGAAGAATCGCTACAAATGATTTGCGCCTTGCATCTAGGCAAGTTTGAGTTTCAATCCTGTAACATTCCTCCACAGGCAAAGTAAAATTGCTGGGTACCTCCAATTATTTGTGGTAAATATGAAACCTAAAAAGTACGGTTTCTACACCTTCACTCTATTCTCATTCATGTAGAAATTGCGTTGATAGAGCTTTCGAAAGTCGAAAAAAAAAAATTGAATTGCTGGTAAAAATAACTGATAATCAAAGTATTATGAATAGAATTCTAAGTACTTAAATTAAACGTTGACCTTTTTAAAGGCTGGTAGGAAAGAGAAGATTAGTAATGCTAGGCCTATAGGTAATAAAAGCGTACAGACCAATAAGGTCTCGTGATAGAATGGTAATGTCATCTGAAAGCTCCATTCCAATAATCCTTGCCCAAATAGAATTACTTCAGTGATTAGAAAGCCAAGTGCTAAAGTTGCTAAGCCGATCCTTGTGAGCATATTTTGAGGCAGTAAGCCTTGAATACTACAAATCCCCAGACATGTAAGAGTGAACACCCCAAGCATGAGCAGATGAATAAACCCAATGAAAAAATTATGAACCTCAGAGGAAGCTGCTAAAAAAAGTGAAAATATTAAGCTGGCTTGAATCGTAATTTTCACTAACAAAGAAATCAGTCCCAACACAATTAACCCATATCCAAAGTTCTTTTTGGTTACCAGTTCTATTCTGAAAATAGTTAAAAAAGGAGAAATTATCCTCCAGAATACGAGGAGTTGAATCAAGACGCCAAGTGAATTTAGCATATTAAGAAAAGGCAAAGGATAGCTCCAGTAAGCTGGTAAAGCATAAGTCAACACCAATGATAGCTGCAATGCCCAAAAATCAAGTGAAGTGAATTTCACGTCCTTGCCTATTCTTTCCAAAAACAGAAACAGCAAGGCCAGAACACTGTAAATAAACCAACCATTGAATTGAAGATGCAGAAACCACTCAATACTTGCTTGATACAAAGGATCAAGTTTGCCGAATTTAGCGATCACAATTGGAAGCAGCCACACCCCTACCGTCGAAATAAACATCCAATAGATTGCCCATCTTGCAAGGAGTGCGGCATTTTTATTAGGCAATTTTTTTAAGTCCTTCAATAATATAAACCCTAGAGCATAGGCGATTAACAAATGAAAAATCAATAACGCGATACTCACAATTGCGTAGCCTTTCAAAACAAAAGCCAAAGCCATCACCAGACTTCCTAAAGTGTTTGCCAAAAGTAAGGACCGATAGGTTCTGAAATTTTGAATATGATCTTTTAAAAAATAAATGAGAAGGCAACAAATAACGGTGAAACCCCATCCCAACATGGCAAGATGAGAATGCGCGTGAAGAACATTGGTGTATTCAAAATGCGGAAGATCCATCACCCAGAATACTCGCATACTTAAGCCTAGCAACGAAGCGATAAAAAATAGAGTAAGTCCCCAAAGAAGAAAAGGTGTTCTGTCGCTATTAGAGGGTTGGGATAACAGAAAGGGGTCTCTTGAAAGCATTATTCAGGTGGATTTGCTTTAGGCAAAATTAACTATTTGCAAAAGAAAAGGCTATTTGAAAATGGGAATATTGCGTTTTCATGTTCAATAATGTGCTTTCTCTGCCATGTCATTCATAAAATAATAGGGACATTAAACTATAATCCAATGAATTAAATGCCATTTTTTTACTTTCTTCGAAACTGAAAAAAACCCAATTCAAGATAATTTTAAGAGATTAATTAGTTTATAACTAAAATATGAAAGAAATAGTTGATTCAATAAATGCCGTAGTTTGGAGCGATGCCCTCATCGTACTTTGCCTCGGCACAGGAATATATTTTTCAATTGTCACCCGATTTTTGCAAGTCACCTACATTAAGGAAATGGTGCAGTTGCTATTTAAAGGAGAATCATCAGAGAAAGGCGTTTCCTCATTTCAGGCATTTGCAATAGCCATATCAGGAAGAGTCGGAACAGGAAATATCGCCGGAGTTGCCACGGCAATCGCAATGGGTGGTCCAGGAGCAATCTTCTGGATGTGGATGATCGCATTCTTGGGTGCCTCATCTGCTTTTGTGGAATCCACTTTAGGACAAATATATAAGGAAGTCAATGACGGAGAATATCGTGGTGGACCGGCTTACTACATTGAAAAAGGACTTGGCGTCAAATGGTATGCTTTGTTATTTGCGTTTGTTACAATACTTGCTACAGCGCTTTTTATGCCTGGAGTTCAGAGTAACAGTATCGCATTGAGTATGAATAATGCCTTTGACGTTCCAGTGGTGTATACCGGAATAGGGATCACGATATTTTTGGCTTTGATCGTTTTGGGAGGAGTGAAACGAATCAGTAAAGTAGCCGAAGTAGTTATTCCATTTATGGCAGCAGCATACGTATTAATGGCTGTAATAATCATTGCTTTAAACATTCATGAAGTACCCGCAATTTTTGAATTGATCATCAAATCTGCCTTCGATCTTGAAGCTGCATTTAGTGGTGTGTTTGGTATGGCGATTGCCTGGGGTGTGAAGCGCGGAATATATTCCAATGAAGCTGGACAGGGAACTGCACCTCATGCTGCTGCGGCGGCAGAAGTAAGTCATCCAGTGAAGCAGGGATTGGTTCAATCCTTCTCGGTTTATGTAGATACTATTTTCGTGTGTACTGCTACTGCCCTGATGATTCTATTTACCGGACAGTATAACGTGCTGAATCCTGAGGGAGGTTTCATTGTGGAGAATTTACCTGGCGTAGCTTTTGGTCCTGAGTACACGCAATTTGCTGTAGGCACACAGTTCCCAACCTTGGGAGCTGGATTCGTCGCCATCGCTCTGTTATTCTTCGCGTTCACCACGATCATGGCTTATTATTACATCGCCGAGACCAATCTAAGTTATCTCACCAGACATTTTAAAGCGCCCTGGGCGATATGGGTTTTGCGAATTGTGATCTTGGGAGCATCCTTCTACGGCACAATCAAAACAGCTGACATGGCTTGGACTATGGGAGATATTGGCGTTGGGTTGATGGCATGGCTCAATGTGATCGCTATTATTTTGCTTCGCAAACCAGCTTTGAAAGCACTCAAAGATTATCAGCGTCAGAAGAAAGAAGGTAAAGACCCCGTATTTATTGCTAAAGATGTGGGCATTGAAAATGCAGACTTCTGGGTAAAAAGAGATCCTGAAAATTAACCGTGGCATACACCGATGACTTATTCAATCAAAGGGCTTGGTAAAAAAGGAAAGTTCAACCGCGGAGAGCTCGGAGGATAATGCCCAGAGCACAAAGTTTAGACATGCATTAACTGAAAAGCTGGACTCCTCATACGTGAATAGAATGTTGGTATTCTGGCATCGAAGTTATTAAAAGAGCTGAAAGCCCTAAATACTCTAGTCCAGCTCGAGAGGGCTGGGTAAAAATCAAACCAAATGCTGGTAAGCTCTGAAGGAGCGAAATCAACTAGTACTAGAACTAATCGAGTAGGAAAATAGGGGTTAATCCCCTATCTGTCCTCTCACAGCCGTACATACCGCTCGGTATACAGCGGTTTGCTAAAATAATGGTGGACGTGTTTGATTTGTCAGCAGACTTCTCATTCACAGGGTCACTTCCTTACTGTTTCAAAGATGGGCTGAGCTCCTTTTGCACGTTACTTTCGGGTTCCGCCCTGTCCTCCTGCAAACAGTTCTCTTACGTGGTTCGGCTTTACGCCTTCTCTGTGAAAACATCGTAATTGGTTCCCTTACTTTAACATTCAGCCCTTCGGTCTTTGGTGAGACTTCCTTGTATTTGTTTGGTGACAGGACTCGTTTTAGTCCTACTATGGCGTCTGCTGACTTCTGAAAATACCCAAGTGAATCACTGCACACGTTCACCCCTTGGGTATTCGAAAATACCCCACGGTATACTCTCAGATCTCTCAGGGTAAGATCATTCGCTTTCTTTTCATGTAGCCTCTTCATTTACGTTCATGTGTTCGGTGCAGTATAGGGCTTCTGTTTCTTTTGCAACATCACCCACACATCCCCGCCTTATATGAAGCCTCTGTTGGTAGGCTCGAATATTTACCGCCAGCTTCTTTCAGATTCGCAGTCGCCCGCGACACCCTTGCTATTGGCTAACGATAAGTACTGCAACTCTGGTTCGGGACTTGCACCCTAGAGCGTAATGACCATGCCTGACACAATCGGGAGGTCAAAACGGGATTATTTCCCGTTTCGACCTCCCACACCACCCTGCGTACCGTTCGGTATACGGCGGTTCCTTAATTTACCAGGTTGACCTTTTGGTAGTAGTCCGACAAGAAAATATATCCTACTTGTCTGAGTCTGTCGGTGATAATAGTGGTCGTAAGGATGAAGCTTTTGGCAGAATGCCAATCCTTGTTTTCGACAAGATAATCTTTGAGCGATTCGACCTGCATCTTGTCAACACCCCCTGCGCCCTTGTTGCGCTTTACTTTTTTTGTAAGCACTGTTTAGGTTAGCGGGTGACAGAATGAACTCCAACATTCCATATCCTAATCGGTCATTTTCCGTGAGGTTCTTTTCAGTTATCCACATAAAAGTCTGCCCTCCCTCCTAGCCTTCGGATGCCGTCCTATTCTTCTGTGGACAGGTCTCGTTTGTCGAGATTTTCTGCGTTCTTCCTTTCATGCGGTAACATTCATTTACTGCTCACTCTTTTAAGGTTCAGCCCTTCCCCAAGCAGTCATTCTCGGGTACTATGGCTTCGGCTGACTTCTCACAGCTAGCTTTACTCCGTGCCTCTTACGCTGTTTCCACACCTCTGTGAGATCTCCCGCGGTAAGACAATCCACTTTCACTCCATGTCCCATCCATATTTACCCCCCGATGTCCGTGTAATCTTTGGACTTTGACTTGTTTGGGAGTCTCATCCCATCGGTTATCCCTGATAGGATTCGTATTCCTCAGGGCAGAGTTTTGCCGCCAGCTTCCTTCAGATTCCTCCTCACCAAAGACACCCTTGCTATTGGCTAGTGGTTGGCCATTACAAACCCCCACAGTGGACTTTCACCACCTAGTGAATGCCGCACGGCACACCAAAAAAAAGCCGACAAATTGATTGTCGGCTTTTTTTTTGATCGTTTCGACGAAATAGTTAATTTGGTAGTATCAAGAGCCCATCAACTCTAAAGGATAATTGTGCTATTGACGCAAAAAGGATTGCAATAGAGAAAAAATTGAAGGAAACGATCTGAATGAAAAAAATAATCTTTTTATAATTGTGATGTTGCTCGTATCATGTAACAATCGTGCAATTGATTTTGACTATGTTCAAATCATCCCGCAAGTTGAAGACAAGAAACATAAGTTTTCTGACTATGCAGCACTTTGAGTTAAACAAGGAGGATATTAAAGAGGCTGAGCTCATACTCTACAAGGCAGTAGAAGAGCACCAGAATAAATATTCATTATTACTAACTCCAGAGATGTGAAGCAGTTTTAAAAGGAAATGTATAGTTTACCTCAATTAGAAAGGAGAAAAAATTATCTGGATCAATGGGTTTTGTATGATTATGGATATTCCAATAGAGCTATAATCAGGACGATTTGAAATGAAACCATTTGATTGGAAAATGAAAATATCAGATACTGATGATGGAGGAGATTGCAACTGGCATATAATCATAAATATGGATACTAGAAAGTGTAAATCGAGTGTTAATGTAGTTTAAAAGTTAAACCAAGAATATTAACCTAATTACACAGTCAAATTAACCCATATTTATCTATAAATTAACTATCCACCAAAATGAAAAACCTGAAACCCCTCATCACCTACCTCTGCCTTTTGAGTTTATTGGGATGTAATAATGATTCTGATCCCTCAGATATGAGCGTTGACAGATACGTAGAATTATTAAAGAAAGGGAAATATGAGCCTTGGGAGTTACCAAACTTCACCTCTCAGGACATTCTAGCGCTTCTAGCCTATAGAAATGAAAGTCAGCTGATAAAAGACTTTCCAATAAATATGATTTCATCTTCATTGACTGCTGAATGCAGCTTAGGCATGTATGCCTTATGGACCATCGAATCAATCCGGGCTCTTGCTGTAAACTCTAAATACCTGATTGGTTCTTTCCCTTCCCAAAATCCAGTGGTAAAGAAAAAAGCAGATTTTGAATGGATAGCTCAAAGTGAGGCAGTTCGAGCAACTGTAGCCGAATCGTACTTCTCTTGATGGGAAAACAACAAGAACAAAAATTTTAATGAGTTTAAGGAAATAAATCCATTGACGGATACGCTATATCTCTGGCATTGATATTACTAGTCAAAAAATTTAATTACTAAGTATATTGAGATCCGCAAATTTCACAGCTAAATTATTTTATTATAAAGAAATAAAGAGCTCTAAGCCCAAAATATCAGACGCAGCATAAGGGGGTTGAGTTCTAGAATACGGAATTCAAAGGTAAACCGGTAAAAGTGCGAAATGAAATATTTTAAAACCACCGTCAAGTGACTCTCGGCTTTTTTTTTGGCTAGTTTTGAACGAAAGGCGAAATTCTTGCCTTGCTAAAAAGGTGTGAAAAGAATAACTAAGTCAAAGCTTCAGACTTGAGAAGATAAAGGAATTGCTAAGGTCTCTTTTCTGCGAATGCGAAATCAAAATGACTCAATATTAACTCGAACCATCATTCAGCATGATATTCAAGTATCATTTTTACATCGCAACACCTTGGTAATTAATACATTAACCAGCCTATCAAACGGCTCTACTTATGGAAAACAATAGAATAATAACGTATATAACACAAGTACTTGATAATATGCCGTCGGACTGGTTGAGTCTAACCACCCACCGACTGGATATTTATGAGGAAGAGTTGGCCAAAACACAATTCTTAACTGAGTTTGAAAGTTTATTTAATGACAATAATTCTTCGTCCACGGCACTGAGCAAACTGCCCACTGCCTACGACTATATCCGATTGGGACATCCATTATCTTGTATTTTGGAATGGGCAATCGCCAAATCGTCTAATCTACACTCAGAAAACGTGATAAGTTTTTCGTCAAAGACAGTTCCTATTTTGGCTGTTCTGAGAAAAAATTTATTAGAAAATAAAAACACCCAAATCAATTACACTGGCGAATTACCAGATTTTTTTGATGATGAGGCAGTGAAAAATATTTACGGCTATAAATTTGATTTACAGGAGGTTGAGAAAGTGGAAGAGAGTTCAACTTTTGATGGAAGTACCATTTTCATTTCGCAAGAAGAGAACTTTGGTACTATTGAATTATCGGATACTATTGACTTTTTCATTACTGTTCACCCTCTACTCGGAAGTATTTTAGTCGTCAATGGCGAGAAGAATGAACGTTACATCCCTGATATTCAACATGTGCGACGAAGAGAAACCATTGCTATGACGCCAGCCAATTGTCTTAAGGCCTTAAAGACGTTTACAGGACAGTCTTCTGCTGCACCAAAGTACCATATCGAAACAAGCAAAACTCTAGTCTTAAATACACTCAAGCAGATTACTGGCACCAATACAAAACCTCTAGTTGCATCTAGTGGACTTTCTATTCAGTATGCAATTATGATGGGGCTCATAGATGATGCGCTGGAAAACCATAAAGGCAAGGCAATCAAATTTATTGTTCCTCCAAATTGCTACGGGGGTACAAATGACCAAGCAAGACGCGTTGCTGCTTGTCTTGATACTGTAGAAATTGTGGACCTGCTCGTTGATGGTGATAACGACATGGTACAAAGTATTGATACCGTATTAGCACAAATCGCTAGCGAAGATGCTATCCCTTTCATCATCGCTGAAATCCCAACAAATCCAAGAGTGGAAGTTCCGGATCTTAAAAAATTAAAGGAGGTTTTAAGTAAAAAACATCTCACTGAAACAGGCGAAATAGCTATTTCTCCAGTTTTTATTTTAGATCAAACCTTCTGTCCAAATGTTCATTTTTTAGGTGTAGAGGATACACTTTCAACAATTAAGGCGATTTCTTACGCCAGTGGATCCAAATTCCCAAGTGGTGGGCAATGCACTTCGGGCTACTGTGTTGGAAATGATAAAGCAGAAGAGTTAATGGACAAAATAGAAATGCATCTACGACTTTGCGACAACGAAGCTACAAATCTCCAGTATGAAATATTAGCAGAGCAATTGCCTTCCATGAATCAACGGATCAAGGATGCCTATACGAATACACGTGACTTTGTCAACTTCATCCACGATACTTTACCGGCAGCGAAAATCAATTTCGTATCAGAGGAACTGGCCGAACAAGGATTTACTCCTTCCGTGTTTTCATTGGATCTGCCTACTAAAGGCAGTACGAATGCAGAAAAAGAGGCGCATAAAAGAGCGCTAAATCTGAAGTTAATCAAGATGATGATTACTGAGATCCCCAACGAAAGCAAATATTGTGTGAGCTATGGGCAGCTGAAAGGCTGTTACTGGACTATACCTGCTACCTCTACCCAAGGAACGACCAAAGAAGGCGACAAAGATTATATTGTACGAGCCTCACTTTCTCCATCTATGGATCTTGAACTTCACAAAAAAGTCTTTCAAAATTTTGTTGACGAGATTTGATTCTTGTCATATGATAGCTATCCTACGATACGAGTAGCCATATACTTTTGCTTTAAAGGCTGGAAGACCGAAGACGGATGACCGAAGGTACAGTCAACCTTGACCTAGAGTAGGGCTTGTTTTTATAATGCTTTTATCTAGTTATTGGTAGAAAAACAGATAATCGTTTTGAATTACCTATACTCAAACCAATTAAAGCAGGTCTTTTGCTTAGCACACTGAACCAAAGAAACAGATGAAGGATATAGCAGGGAAAAAAGTTTTAATCACAGGTGGAGCATCTGGAATAGGCAAAATAATGGTTCGGCTAATGCTAGAACGACAGGCCAAGGTGATCATCTGGGATATTGATCAAAAAAGCATTGATGCAACCCTCGCCCAATTCACTAACGGAGAAACTATTTTTGGTTATCAAGTCGATGTATCTAATCCTGACCAGATCCAGGAAACGGCTAAAAAAGTAACGCAGGAAATTGGCATTGTTGACGTGGTTATAAATAATGCGGGGATAGTGGTAGGCAAATTCTTCCATGAGCATTCTACATCTGATATTACCAAAACGATGGAAGTGAACGTCAATGCACCTATGCTGGTCACTAGCGCTTTTTTGGGAGATATGATCAATCAGAATTCTGGCCACATCTGCAACATCGCTTCCTCTGGAGGACTTATTTCTAATCCGAAAATGTCCGTTTATGCGGCAAGCAAATGGGCCTTGATTGGCTGGTCGGATAGTTTGCGATTGGAAATGAAGCAACTCAACAAAGACGTGAGTATCACGACTATCATGCCCTATTACATCAATACAGGCATGTTTGACGGAGTGAGATCAAAAATTCCGATTCTCGAACCTGAGGCGGCCGCACTGACGATTGTAAAAGCCATCGAGAATAACACGAGAATGCTGACTATACCCGGATACATTTATCGACTGACTCGGATAGGCCAAGGTTTCTTGTCAGTCAATGCTTTTGATTGGTTTGCCGGCAGTGTGATGGGCATTTATAAAACAATGGAACACTTCGTGGGTCGAAAGAAATGAGTTTCCAAAAAAAAATGCTTCATGGATAGAATTTGGCTAGCAACACTAAAATCTGACTGTTCTCTATGTAGAACGTAGATTATATGAATCAATGGCTGAAGATCAATTTCGGCTACTCCCCTTTCCAAAGGGGTTAGTAGGATTTTTCACATGTAAGAACATATTGATTCATGCAAGCTCACGGGTACTCATTTCAATCAACATACTTTAAAGTGAAAACTTACCTTCTTACACTTCGGCTTTTTATAAAATGATCATACTAATAGGAGCAGGATTATCGGGTCTATTGACGGCTTATCGCCTAAAAAAGGAAGGAATTCCATTCAAGATTCTAGAGGCAAGAACAAGAATCGGCGGAAGAATAAACACGGTAATTGGATCAGATAATACACCGGTTGAAATGGGTGCAACCTGGTTTAGTACTCAGCACAAGTATCTAATTGCGCTCTTGGATGAGTTAGGAATTGGATATTTTGAGCAACACATGGAAGGCAAGGTCTTGTATCAGGTGTCCTCCAGCTCACCGGCAGAAACTATACAAATACCAAGTCAACCCGCCAGTTACAGAATCTCTGGGGGCACTTCCCACCTGATAAACACCTTGTACAATAAGTTGGATAAAAATGATGTTCTGATAGATCAAGCCGTGACCGAAATAAGATTTCAGAAAGATTCTGTTCAGCTTATTGCGAAAGAAACTTTTGAAGCTGATAAAATTGTGCTGGCTCTTCCTCCAAAATTATGGGCGAATAAAATCACATTTGATCCACAACTACCAAGTAATTTAATGGCTGTTGCTACACAAACCCAAACTTGGATGGAAGACTCAATTAAAGTTGCCTTGAGCTTTAGTGCCTCTTTTTGGCAGCAACAAAATCTATCAGGGATGCTATTCAGTAATCCAGGTCCTATTACTGAATTTTATGATCACAGCAATCATGAAAGATCCAAATTCGCACTTTGTGGATTTGTCAATTCTTCCTTTAAGAGCTTATCTATTGAAGAACGTAGAGCTAGGGTAATGAATCAGTTGAAAAGTGCTTTTGGAACACAAGTCGAGGGTTATATTGACTATACAGAATGTGTCTGGAGCGAAGAAAAAAATACGTTTGAACCTTCTGAAGTTGAGCTTATACGCCATCAAAACAATGGAAATCCAATTTTCAGGAACACATTTTTCGAGGATAGATTGATCATTTCCAGCACTGAATCTGCCTCACAATCTCCCGGATATATGGACGGCGCTGTGTATGCGGGAAATGTAACTGCTAAAAAACTAATTGCTCTTTAGTCTCTACAAGAAGATGTGTGATACTGTTTGGTGTTGGGCCAGAAAACCCAAAAAGACTGATGAAAACCTAGAAATAGATAAATGGCAAATTTCTGCTGAATTAAAAATGCTGTGGGAGGATTCGATACTTTGGATAAAAAATGAAACATATTTCCAGAAGAAATAGCTATTAGTTTTATATACAGAAGTGTAAGTATGCGTTACTTTCCAAATGGAAATGGCCGGCTTAGCAGGAAAGTGGATGATAGTAGTATAAATCAGATCTATAAATTATTACTTTTTAACCAGGATGACGATGCTCTCACAGATCTAAATGACTAATGAAATCAATATTTTAACGCCGGTAAAAAATCTAATAAGGTCTGTTTTCAAACCTTATTGGGAGTTGAATGATCTTGACAAATCAACAAATAACGCGCCAGGGAAATCGCTTTTAAAAACGGTTCGTTATTGAGTTAATTTAGGTATATTTATGAGAGGGTAAAAAAAATGCCCACTTGCTACAGTGCCCCAAAAACCCACCCGGCTTTCCCTCATTTTTTTA
>Ga0307487_1002435_pt1 | contig 11874 bp, 8 predicted proteins | sample CBIW12metaG_FD_203665 | JGI IMG/M metagenome (GOLD analysis project Ga0307487, IMG submission 203665) | Sea-ice brine microbial communities from Beaufort Sea near Barrow, Alaska, United States - CBIW 1.2 | ecosystem: Environmental > Aquatic > Marine > Coastal | place: USA: Alaska | collected... | reverse complement strand
TTTAAAACATTATTCAACGGAGGGAATCTCAAATTTTTTATGTCCCCTATTGCCAAAAAAGATTAGTTACACAGCGATATCAACCTGAAAAAGCCAGTTTATGAATAGGAATATAGCAATAGGCGTTGATGTAGGGGGAAGTCACATTACAAGCGCTGCAGTAGATTTAAGAACACTGAGCATCATGCCGGGAACCATGTGCTCAAATCGTGTAGACAACAAAGCAGATCTTAAGGATGTTTTTGAAGACTGGAGCAAAGCTATTAATCAAACCATTGCAAGTGTACCGCAACTAGAGGAACTCTGTATAGGATTCGCAATGCCGGGACCCTTTCACTACAAGACCGGCTTAGCGATGTTTACCGGAAATGATAAATATGAAAGTTTATATAATATTTCCATTCCTGCAGAATTCACAGCATTTATAAAAGGCGTTCACACCCCTGAATTACGGTTCTTAAATGATGCAACAGCTTTTGGCGTTGGGGTTGCCACTACTAAAGAATTAAAGGATCGCAGCAAGATTATCACCCTTACACTAGGCACGGGTTTTGGTTCAGCCTTTATTGAGGATGGAGTTCCGAAAGTTAAATCAGAACAGGTTCCCAAGGGTGGTTACCTTTGGGATGAGCCATTTAAAAAGGGGATTGGCGATGATTATTTTTCCACCCGTTGGTTTGTAAAAAGATACAATGAACTTTCGTCTAAAGAGGTTTGTGAAGTTAAAGCAATTGCAGAAGCCGGAGATGATTCTGCAACAATCGTTTTCCAGGAATTTGCAATGAACATGGTTGAATTTATGATTCCATTTCTGGAAAAATTCCATCCGCAGACCATCGTACTGGGAGGAAATATTTCCAAAGCCCATAAATTATTCCTCCCTGCATTAAAAGCGAGTGTACAAAAATCTGGTTTAAATATCGAATTCAAAATATCAAACCTCACGGAAGGCGCTGCTATTCTAGGAAGTGCAAAACTTTTTCGTCCTGAATTTTGGAACCAGGTAAAAGAAGATTTACCAAACCTTTAAAATTTGAACTTATGGCATCTTCTAAGATAAGGAACAATAAAACTCTTCCCGTATTATTACTAACGTTCATTGTTATGGGGTTTGTGGATGTCGTAGGGGTCTCTACAGGCTATGCCCAGTAGGATTTTGAACTTCCAGACGCTGTGGCCCAGTTTATTCCGGCCATGGTGTTTATCTGGTTTTTTTCTCCATTCCGGTAGGGATTCTACAGGATAAAATTGGCAAAAAGGATATGATGTTAATTGGTATTACCACTACACTTTTAGGTTTATATTTCCTTTTTTAGACTATTCTTTTTTAATGCTACCGGTCTCCTTCATGTTTATAAGCATAGGAAATACCATTATATAAGTACCCGCTAACCCATTACTACAGGAGCTAACCTCTGAAAAAAAATTATCGAGTTACTTAAGTCTTTCTCGGTTTATCAAGACCATTACCTCTCTTTTAGGGCCTATAATTGCCACTTATATGGCTTTATATTATGGCGACTGGCGTCTGGTATTTGTAGTGTACACTATAGTTTCAATACTATTTGTAATATGGCTTTCAGCTACACCCATTAAAGAAAGCATTAAATCAAAAATACCAGCTACCTTCAAATATACTGTTATTATGTTTTGCCTACATTCTTCTGATACCTATTATAAATAAAGAGGGATAAGTATTTGAATCCCTTGGTCAGTGACGATTTATAGTCCTGCTAATCACATATAAATATAAGACCGTTGCACGGTAGAAAAACAATAAAGACTGAAAAATCGACCTTGAAAAGCAAGGCTCAGAAACAGAAGCTTCTTTGGCAACGATCTTATATAGTCAATGCCAATCTATACATGAATACCACAGATTACAAAAAGCTTAAATAAGGCCTTAAACAGAAAATACCAAGAATCTGTTTTTCAAATTTTCCAGTCAACGAATGGTATTAATTGCGCAGGGATAAATACTTGATTTTTAAGTATGTTTACAAATCAAGGATGACCGTTTAATTTTCTCGTTAAATATTTCGCTGTTTTACTGAGTTTATTTTTCGCGACCTCGCTCGGCGTACCTTCCGCTACTACTTTTCCACCTTCTTCTCCAGCTCCCGGACCTATGTCAATAACCCAGTCACTTCCGGCTATTATTTGCATGTCATGCTCCACCACAATTACAGTGTTTCCCACATCAACCAATCTCGCTAGCTGAAGTTGTAATTTCTCTACATCTGATGGATGCAAACCTGTTGTTGGCTCATCTAGAATATAAAGTGTATCTCCTCGGTTCACGCGTTGGAGTTCTTTCGCAAGCTTTATTCGCTGCGCTTCACCTCCGGAAAGTTCAGTTGCCGGTTGGCCTAAACGCAAATATCCCAAACCTACTTCTGTCAGTACTTTAAGGGTGCGGCTTACCCGGTTTTCTTCCTCAAAAAATTCCACAGCTTCATCCACAGTCATGCTCAGAACCTGTGCAATGTTTTTTTCATGATAGGTGATTTCCAAAGTTTCATCATTATAACGCGTTCCATTACAAACAGGACAGGGTGCGTAAACGCTTGGCAGAAACAGTAACTCGACCATTACAAAGCCTTCACCCTCACAATTGGGGCAACGGCCTTTTCCGACATTAAATGAAAATCGACCGGCACTATAATGACGCGATTTGGCCAATGCTGTTGCCGCAAATAATTTCCGAACTACATCAAATAAGCCAGTGTATGTAGCCAAATTGGAGCGAGGAGTTCTACCAATAGGTTTTTGATTTACCACCACCATGCGCTTAATGTTTTCTGAACCTTCGGTGATTTCACCCCCTAATGTTACTACAACATCTTTTTGCAACTCATCTTCTACTTCCTCTTCGGTAGAAGAGCCGTTTCCGAATTGAGTGGTCATTAATTCTACCAAAACCTGGCTCACCAAACTACTTTTACCTGAGCCTGAAATGCCGGTAACACTCGTTAATACGCCTAAAGGAAAAGACACCTCAAGTTCTGCTAAATTATTTCTGGTCACGCCACTTAATTTCAACCATTTTGAAGGTTCCCGAGGTGCGGGGTTTTCAAAAGGGAGATCATTAAAAAGGTGTTCTCTGGTTTTAGACCGCGATATATTCTTTAAACCTTCCGGTGGACCGCTATATAAAATTTCTCCGCCACCTTCACCTGCATCTGGACCAACATCTACCAACCAATCAGCATGGCGAATCACATCCAACTCATGTTCTACGACAAAAAGGGAATTACCGCTCGCTTTCAATCCATCCAATGTTTTCAATAAAGCCTCGGTGTCAGCAGGATGCAAGCCTGCGGAAGGCTCGTCTAGAACGTAAACCACTCCAAATAAATTACTACGTACCTGAGTTGCCAATCGTAAACGCTGATGTTCTCCGGGAGAAAGAGTTGGTGTGCTGCGCTCTAATGATAAGTATCCCAATCCCAATTCCAATAAAACACTGACCCTGGCCACAAGATCTTCAGCGATTCGTTGCGCTACCATTGCTTTCTCTTTATGATTTTCGCCTAATTTGACCAGGCCAGGCGCGGAGCCATCACTATATGGAGAGAAAATAGAAAGTAGTTTTTTTAGCGGTAACCTGGAAATGTCGGCAATATCATAACCGGCAAAAGTTACCGAAAGTGATTCGGGGCGTAAACGCTTACCATGGCAGGTAGGACATTCCCTGCTAAGCATATATTCAGACACGCGCTTTTTCATTAAAGCGCTCTGGGAATTTGCAAAAGTGTGCAGTACATATTTTTTAACACCCGTAAAAGTACCTTTATAACTTGGTTGAATTTTATTCTTTATGGCATGTTCAACCTCTTCTCGGTTTAAGTCTCGATAAACCGGTACTTGTGGCTGTTCATCAGTAAATAAGATCCAGTTGCGGTCTTTTTGAGATAGATCTTTCCAGGGGACATCAACATTATAACCAAGCGTAACCAGAATATCACGAAGATTTTTCCCCTGCCATGCTTTAGGCCATGCATCTATAGCGCGCTCCCGAATGGTTAAAGTATCATCAGGGACCATTGTTTTTTCTGTTACTTCGTATACTCTACCAAGTCCATGGCATTCAGGGCAGGCACCTTCTGGGGTATTCGTTGAAAAGGAATCGGCATATAAAATAGATTGACCTGCCGGATAATTTCCGGCACGGGAATATAGCATACGCAACAGATTTGACAATGTGGTTACAGATCCAACTGAAGAACGGGTCGTCCCAGAACCGCGTTGCTGCTGTAAAGCAACTGCAGGGGGCAAACCTTCAATTTCATCTACTTCTGGTATGGGCATTTGATTAAAAAGGCGCCTTGCATAGGGCGACACAGATTCGAGATACCTACGTTGCGCTTCCGCATACAAAGTGCCAAAGGCAAGGGATGATTTCCCAGATCCTGAAATCCCGGTAAATACTACCAAAGCATCACGGGGAACTTCTAAAGATACATTTTTAAGATTATGTTGTCGTGCTCCATGTATAGTAACGAATCCTTCTTTTAGTGTCTTTCTGTCAAGCGTTTGTTCCATGTCTTCTGATTGGACAAAAAATATACCAGTAATCAACGACCGCAGCTTTTAAATTTGAAATCTATGTTAATCCTTGCTTTTAATTAGATCCGCAACAGTTCAAAGTCCAGGTAAGGTTTCTTATTTTCCTCTATCGCAATAAACATAAAAAAATCGTGAGAAGGATCAATCCTTCTCACGATTAATTAAAAATCTAACTTGTGAAGATAGTAAACCTTATTAATATCCAGGATTTTGTGTTAATTCTGGATTACGTTGAAGTTCTGATTGGGCTATAGGCAGCAAAAGATTTTTTTCTTCAAATGTTTTGCCGAAAGTATTTTGGCTTCCAACTAGATTTTGAAAGTTTGCACTTCCATTTCCCCCTTCAGGATATTTACGCGTACGCACCATATCAAACCAAAGCTTAAAGTCAAATATAAGTTCGCGGTTTCTCTCCAACCAGACTTGCTCAACAAATGCTGTTGCGGAAAGTCCTGATAGTTGTGCGCGTATAGTTTCGGGATCTGTAGTCCAATAGGCCCTGGCCCTTACCTGCGTGAGATAATCCACAGCCTCTGCGGTAACCCCTTCTGATAAGGCTATAGCCTCAGCCGCTACCAGTAAAGCCTCAGGGTAACTGTAAGCCCTTAGGTTTTTTGAGGACTGGGCGGTGGTAAAAAACACATCCTCATCAAACCAGATATAAGGTGTTACCGGGAACGTTATTACTTCGCCACTGGCCGTAGTGTACGTTGTATGAAAATATTGTTTGTTTTGAACCCTAAGATCCAGGTCTTGATCATATTGATCGTATAATCCCGGTCTTGGTTGATAAGCGTTTTGTAGAATAGCATATGCAGAACCCACACTACCTATTACCGAAGAAGGGAAAGAATATTGGGGATAAACAGAAGTCCTGATACCTGCCTCATATTCTATTTGATAGATGTATTCTGTGCCCAGAGCTTGCTCCTTACGTATTTTATTGTACGCACTGTTTTCAGCCACAACATTTCCATTATCATCCCTTTCGTGTGGTGTTAAGGAAAAAGCACCGCTGTTAATGACTTCTCGGGCAGCATCTGCCGCCTTTGCGTAATTATCCTCTTGTAATGGAAAGCCGCTCATTGTTAGATATACATCGGCGAGCAACATTTGAGCAGTTTCAGTGGTAATGCGATAACCGTTGTTGACCATATTCCCTGTGGGAAGGCTCCCTGGAGCAATGGCTTGAGTCAAATCGGCAACTATTTGATCATAAACAACAGCAACCCCATCCCTGGGACGGTTAATTTCACCAAGGCCATCAATAGGTTCGATTATTAATGGCACATCCCCAAAAAGGCGCACCAAATAAAAGTAACCAAAGCCACGGAAAAACTTGGCCTGTGCAATTAAATTTGTACGTTCAGCCTCTGTTAAACCAGGTGTTTCTGGAATATTAGCGATAGCCAGGTTGGCACCTGCAATGCCTCGATAAAGATCTGACCAGATGCCATTAACCACATCATCTACGTTATTAGATGTTAGTAATAGTTGCTGGGCAAGATCTATTTGACGTTCCTGACCTTTAAATTCATTATCAAAAAAGCCAGAAAGATACTGTACATACATTACCCGCGTACCGTTGTATACACCCCCATTAAGGTACATTTGTGGAACTCCATTTTGATAAAGATAGTTCACGGCACTTTCGGCCTGGCCAGGTTCAGTAAAATATTGATCCACGCTTAGTGCATCCCTAGGTTCTTCCTCAAGAAAATCAGAGCAGGAAACTGCAAAAGCTAATAGGATAAAAACGAGTATTTTATTTTTGTAGTTCATAGCGATTAAAATTTAAAGTTGAATCCAAGGGTATATGTTCTCGGCCTAGGATACTGGAAGAAGAAAATATTCTGACCAAACTGGTTGTCATTTGAAGAGCCTTCAGGATCGTAACCTTGAAAACTATCAGATTGTATTACAAAAGCATTATCAAGACTTCCATAAACCCTAAGGGTTTTAATGCCCAGGGAATTCACGAAATCAGTAGGTAAAGTATATCCCAAGGTAAATAGATTACCCCTTAAATACGACCCGTCTGCTACCCAATGGCTATCTACTTGGCTGTTCTGACCAGACGTTGCCTGATTTCTGATTTGTTGTACTTGTGTATCCTGGTTGTTAGGGGTCCAGCCTTGGGTAAGTATGGTGCGCAAACCGTTTGCGATACCAGTTCTATCTTCTGTAGAGTGGGTCGCTTGCTGAAGGATGTCTACATCATAAACAAATTGAAGGTCTACAGAAAAGTCAAAATTGCCAAATCTAAAATTGTTTATAAAGCTACCTGTCCATTTAGGCAGACCGTTTCCTATGATCTGTTGTTCGGCAGATCGTTTAGCTTCTCCGGGAATGGCGCCAACAGCTGCAGCTTCTTCTATTTCATCTGTACCCCATATACCCAGACGCTGCAATCCCCAGAAAGAGGCAACTGGTTCACCTACACGGAGAATGGTATTACTACCGGAAACAAATCCGGGTCCAGGAAATATATCTTCATTATTGGCGCCCAGTTCTTCAATGCGGTTTTCATTGAAGTTTAAATTAAGCTTGGACTCCCAGTAAAATTTTTCTGTAGAGTATACTGAGCCTACTGCAAGCTCAAGACCTTTATTCGAAATAGAACCTATATTATCCCTAATAGTGGAAAATCCCGTAGATCGAGGTATGGGCCTATCAAGTAGCAGGTCTTCGGTAAGTTTGTAATAATAATCCATTTCCAAACTAATCCGCGGATTTGAACTGGTTGCTACTTCTAATCCCACGTCAAATTGGGTGGTTGTTTCCCAACTTACATCCGGGTTTGGTATACGGCTTACAAAACTATCGTTGACCCGTTGTCCATTAATAAGGGCTGTACCTGAAGAAATAGTTGCTAATGTAGAATAAGGATCTATTTCAGTATTGCCCGTTATACCATAACTGGTACGTAATTTTATGCGATCAAAGAAGTTGGATTCTGAAAGGAAATCTTCTTCCGAAAGCACCCATCCTAAACCAACAGAAGGAAAGAAACCATATTTGTTATTAGCTCCAAAGCGCGATGACCCATCGGCACGCCCGGTTAGGGTTACCAGATATTTATCTTTGTAGGTATAAACTTCCAGATGAAGATCGGATACAGGCGTAGCAGCTCGAAGAAATTATCCTTGCTCAGGCGGTATATTTGGGCATGGTCAAGGGCTTCCGCATGGGCAGGATAGGCGATGTCAGCAAATAGGGGGGCTCACCAAAACTTTCGGGTGCCGAGAACATGCCCTGGATAAACTCTTTTCCACTTTCGTTGAAATTGTTCATTTTGACATTTCCGCTGGCGATTTGATAATAAAATACCGCCTTTTGACCTTCTTTGATGATGCGGTCCCCTTTATAATATTTTTTTAATGTGGCTCCAAATTCGATCAATTTTTCCTCGGGGATCATATCAGGTTCTTCCAAAACACTAGTTTAAAATTTAAAAAATTTGACAGCAAGGTACTGAGGCTACAAGCTACTAAAAGAAGGTGCAAAATCAAAACCCAATAGGTCTCCCCAAAAGATATATTTTCCATAAATTCACCTCATCTAATTCTCGGGTGTTCAATGGAATCACTACTCAATGGTTTATAAAATTAAAAAGCTGTTTGTAAGCTTTTTGCGTTTCAAAAAGGCCTTCGTCAATTACCCGTTCAAGAAGTTCAATCTTATAGAAATCCTTTTATTCTGGGTCAACGAAAAACTGACGCGTTCCCAGTTCCTAATTCTTTCTGGGATACTTGTGGGTACGAGTGCCGGTCTTGCGGGGGTGCTCCTCAAGGTGATCGTACATCATATTCAAGTGTTCATCAATGATGATATCCCTTTTCAGGGACGGCTCTTTATTTATGCGATCTGCCCTTTGGCAGGGATTGTGCTCACCTCTTTGATCGTCAAATATCTTTTTAATGGCGATGAGGAGAAGGAGCTATCCCTTGTTCTCAAGGACATTTCGCAGAACGGGAGCAAGATGAAATCGAACAAGATGTACTCACAGATCGTTCAAAGTGCCGTAACGGTGGGTTTTGGCGGTTCTGCGGGTCTGGAGACGCCCATAGCGGTAACGGGATCGGCCATAGGATCTAATTATGCACAGCGCTATCGTTTAGGGTTCAAGGAACGTACTTTATTGCTCGCCTCTGGTGCGGCGGCCGGTATCGCAGCGGCTTTTGATGCACCCATCGCGGGGGTGATGTTTGCTTTTGAGATCTTGTTGACCGGGCTGGTTTTTACAGATTTTATCCCGCTGGTCATCGCGGCGATCTGTGGCAGCCTCCTTTCAACGATCATCCTTAAGGAGGATGTGCTGTTTAACCTCAGGGCGCGCGAGACCTTTGATTATATCAATGTGGGCTACTATCTGGGCCTGGGCCTGCTCAGCGGGTTCTACGCCCGTTATTTTGTGCTCGTTGGACAAAAGGTGCATCATTTTTTTGAGAGATTTAAACGAAAAACCCTGCTCAGGGCCATCATCGGCGGATCGCTCCTGTCGCTTTTATGTGTGGCGTTCCCACCCCTTTTTGGGGAAGGGTACATCAACATCCGCATTTTGCACCAGGGCGGTATCAACCATTTGATCCATGAGAGCCTTTTTCGTTATTTTGATGATTCTCAACTGGTCATTATTGTTTTTCTGGCCTTTGCCACGCTGTTAAAGGCCTTTGCAACGAGTATTACCCTCAGCTCTGGAGGGAATGGGGGCAATTTTGCCCCATCTTTGGTAGCCGGTGGGTTGCTGGGTTATCTGTTCGGGTTCACCCTAGAGTCGATGGGGATGGCGCATGTGCCCATTACAAATCTAATGCTCGTGGGCATGGCCGGTGTCCTGAGTGGCGCATTATATGCCCCTTTGACCGCCATCTTCCTCATTGCGGAAACCAGCAGCGGGTACGACCTCTTTATCCCGTTGATGATCGTCTCGGTGATTGCGTATGTCATAAACCGGTTCTTTTCGCCAATAAACCCAGCGTTTAACAAACTCGCCGAAGAAGGGAGTATTTTTACGACCCGGCAGGATCAAAACATCCTCTCCCAAATCCGGCTCCGGGATTGTGTAAATACCTCCTCATTAGTGATCCATGCGGAAGATGATATGGCTGAGGTGCTCAATAAATTCAGGAACAGCGATCAGAACACGATGGCGGTGGTGGACGCAAATTTGCAGTTTTATGGTATTTTGAACAGGGATCAACTGCGGCCTTTTCTTTTGGGAAAAAAATCGATCCACGAGACCAATGTACACAGCTTGGCGATAAGTCCTTCATTTTTGGTTTCTTCCGAAGATTCGGTTATGAAAGTGATCAAAATGTTTGATGAAGCAGACGTTTGGCAACTGCCCATTTTAGATGAAGATCGAAAATTTCAAGGTTTTGTAAGCCGCTCCAGAATATTGAATAATTACCGGAAACTTTTAAAGGACTATTCAGAATAATCATCAGTTAGGCCCATTATTTGTTTTTCTTATATTTTAAAACCACAACCAGAAAATGGCTACGGGCAAAAGACAACTTACAAGAGTCAGAAGTAAAAAGAATCCGTTGAGAATGGGTTGTCCAATCCAAATGAGAATGGTCTTGTAAAACATTAGGATTTCAGAGAGCACAAAACCTGAAAAATAGATAGGAGAAATATTTTGGGGATTTCAATAAGTTTAAAATGTCTTAGAAAGGCAAATAATAAAAGGCTTATGATCCCCAAAAACGTCCAATGAAGGTAACCGATCACAAAATCGGGAACCCTCTAAGCCAAATCGGCAAAATAGGGCACTGCGGTAACGAGTTGCATTACCAGCTTGCCGAGCATTACCAGCCCGGCAATTTTTAAAAGAAAAGCCGTAATGGCCGAAAATGGTTTTAATACCAATTCCCCCTGATTTTTGAGCATTTTGTATAGCTGAACAAAAGCCACCCCCAGGCCGCCCAGAAGGTAAAAGGGTAGGGGAGGTTTTACCCAGAGCATGGAAAGCAATAGGCCTAATCCCACCGTTCAATAGGTAAAAAAAGCAGAGTGTTTTTTTTGCTGAAAATTTAAGGCCGGCTTCTTCAAAGATGTAGAAAAGAATTCCCCAAAGCGCCAGTATAAACCAGACATTGTACTGAAAGTGTAAATAAAAATAAATGGCGAGTTTGTACCATATTGAGCCTTTCCCCAAGGGTGCCACGATCCCACCCACGGCCCATGGACCCAGACTTGAAAAGACAAGGTAAAAGAGCGAGGCTTTGATCAGTTTCCATGAAAACCGGTCTTTGAACACGCTGGAAACGTTCTTTAGGGAAAACCAATAAGAAGCAATCAAAAACAGCGTGGAAAAAACAATGGAGAACAGGGCATATCCTTGAATGGAAAGGTAACGAGCATCCCCAGGATGCAAATGTTGGTAAACAGAAATATACGCTGATATAACCTCCCCTTTTCCGCAGAAGCAATAAAAATTGTATAGATTAGGGTGGTCAGACCAACATAAACCCATCCCAACAAGGCGGTATGTGAATGCGCGTGCAGCACAAAACGGTAGTTTGCGGGAAATGGAAAAACATAAAAAAACCGGTGGAACACCCCCATTAAAGCCACCAAGAGAAAATAAAAAAGCGCGATGGCAGCATGTCGTTTTAGGTTGATCATTTTTAATTGAAATCCAAAATTGATGATCTTTTACCTCATTTGGTCTTTTCCCAAAACGCATCTTCATATTCCCTGTCGGAATCCGGTTCTAAATGGTGCTCCTCAATGGCTTTCAATTGTTCGGGGGTGGCTTGTTGCTGAACCTCATTAAACAGGATCCGCTCTTCAAAACGGATGTGGGCCTGAAGTTCTTCTTCCAGTATGCTCAGGGACTTTTCGGGACTTTTATGATCCCGGAACAGACGTTTGATGCGCCGGTGCTCTTTTAATGCGCGTTTTACCTGCTCATGATCTTTACCAAGAACCGGGAAAATATATTTTTCTTCCGCTTTAAAGTGGGGCAATATCTCATTCTCAAAAAACCAGCTCGAAAATCTGTGCATTCTTTCAACGGGTATTCTTTTGCTGAACCCTTTGCGTATCTTCCAACTGAACAACAGGCCAAAATGATGTTGGCGGCTGAGCGGTTTAAGCGCTTCATGCCGCTTTATCGGCTTCTTTTTTTCCATAGATTCTAAGCGTTTTCTTTATAAATGATTCTTTGCCAGAACAGGAGGGGCATCGCTCTACTCTTCGGTTTTATTTTTGAAACCATCCACATGCTCTACCATAAATTTCCCAACTTCCCCATACTTGTCTGTGTGATTTTTTACATCGATCTGCTTCTCCTTG
>Ga0307487_1002434_pt1 | contig 11874 bp, 12 predicted proteins | sample CBIW12metaG_FD_203665 | JGI IMG/M metagenome (GOLD analysis project Ga0307487, IMG submission 203665) | Sea-ice brine microbial communities from Beaufort Sea near Barrow, Alaska, United States - CBIW 1.2 | ecosystem: Environmental > Aquatic > Marine > Coastal | place: USA: Alaska | collected... | reverse complement strand
GGTGTTCTCCGACTCATCGTCGGAGAGCTCCGCGAATGACGCCGCGGATATACCCGACCGGGCCAGGGACCCGGTCAGTTCAACGAAAACACCGTCAATGGTGGTTGTCATGAGATAAGTGTGACAGGCACCACTGACACTGGCACTGGCACTGGCACTGGCACTGGCACTGGCACTGGCACTGGCACTGACACTGGGCCGGGGGCAGCCGGGAGCGATCGACATCCTGCTCGCCCCGGACCTGCCCGGAATCGGGTCGAATCCCCCCGACGCACCGGTTCACGGCTGGTCGCTTGCGGTGGGGCCGTGGCGGTTCTAGATTGTGCGCATGACGGCCGAAGCGATCGTTCTCGAGGTTGATGGACCACACGGGCAACGCCAAGTGCGTCTGTCGAGCCCCAGTCGTGTGTTGTGGCCCGACCTCGGGCTGACCAAGCTGGATCTGGCACATTACCTGATGGTGGTGGGGGAGCCGTTCGTGCGGGCGAACGGGGACCGGCCGGTGTCGTTGCAGCGGTTTCCGGCCGGCATCGACGGCGAGCAGTATTTCTCGAAGAACCTGCCCAAGGGAGCTCCCGACTACGTGCGGGCGGTGCCGGTGGTGTACCCGAGCGGGCGCTCGCATCCGCAGCTCGTGATCGACGAACCGGCGACCGCCGTGTGGGCGGCGCAGATGAACACGATTGTGTTTCACCCATGGGCATCGCGCGCCGGGGACACCGACCATCCCGACGAGTTGCGCATCGACCTGGACCCGCAGCCCGGCCGCGATTTCGATGACGCCGTGCCCGTGGCCGTTGAGTTGAGGTCGGTGCTCGCCGAGGCCGGGCTCGACGCATTCGTGAAGACATCCGGAAACCGTGGCCTGCACGTGTTCGCGCCCATCGAACCGACGCACGAATTTCTTGATGTGCGGCACGCCGTCATCGCCGCGGCGCGCGAGCTCGAACGCCGTCAGCCGAAAGCGGTGACCACCAACTGGTGGAAGGAAGAACGCGGTGAGACGATCTTTGTCGACTTCAACCAGGCCAACCGGGATCGCACCATGGCCGGCGCGTACAGCCCGCGTCCACTCGCGCACGCGCCGGTGTCCTGCCCCGTCGAGTGGAGCGAACTAGGAAACATCGATCCGCGCACTCTGACGTTGTCGACGGTGCCCGATCGCTTGCGCACGAGTGGCGATGCCTGGGCGACACTGCACGAGCACCCGGGCACGATCGGCATGCTGCTGGAATGGTGGAAACGCGACCTTGAGGCGGGGCTCGGTGAACTTCCCTTCCCGCCCGACTTTCCCAAGATGCCGGGAGAACCGCCCCGGGTGCAACCGAGCCGTGCCCGCCGCTGACGCTCGGCGACGCCCGTGCGGCGCTGGAGAGCCTACGGCGTGGCATCCCCGGTGGCGTCGTCCTGCAGAAGCGCGGTAATGGCGCGGAGGGTCTCGGGTGAGACATCGGAAAGCGTGCGCGCCGCGAAGTCGACAACTCGGTTGGCGCGCAGCTGCCGCACGAACGCCAGCTGAGAGTCCACTCGTTCGGGAATGTCGTCGTCGGAGCCGAGCAGATACTCGGCCGGGATCCGAAAGAACTCGGCGATGCCGGTGAGCAGGGCGGGATCGGTCACGAGGGGCCCGGTGCCCGACAGCATGTAGGCCCAGCGCGCGCGGGACAGCGACAGTCCCTTCGCCGCCAGCGCGGCGGCGATGTCTTTGTAGGTGTGCGGAGTACTTCCTTCGGCGACCACCACGTCGAGCAGAAGGTTGATTTTTCGGGCAAGTTCGCGCTGGGCGGCCGAGGAACCGGCGGCACTGGCATTGTTGGTCGGCATTAGAGAACCTTCCCGAATCCGGTCTGTGTCCCGAAACGGGTGTTGGAGGAGTCCCTCAGCATGGTGATGGCGAGCTCGTCACCGATCGCCTCGGCCAGCGCCTCTTGTTCAACCGTGAAATCCCGTCGGGACAACGCATGCACGATCGCATCCATGGGAATCAGCGGTGCCAGCAGGGCGATGCGGTCGGCGGGCAGCAGAACCTTCTCGTGGGCGAGGATCATGTGCCCGTACTCGTGATTAATGAATTGCTGCCGGTGAACTGCGGACTCGGTAGGCGCGTAGTGCACACGCTCGAAGGCTTCGTCGGCGATTTCGATCCACAAACCGCAGATTCCGAACTCGACCATGCGGGAGGTGGCCTCGCGCACAACGATCCGCTTGCCGCGCAGACGCTCCATGCGGCGATGGAGACTTTCGGGGGTCAGGGGTCGAGGCAGGTCCAGTCCCGCGAGAAGTTCGCGGGCGTGAACGACTCGTTGTTCGTGGTTCGTGGTGTGTCCCTACTCGAATCCGTGCGCGCTCATCGCGAGCGATGACCCCTTCACTGTACAAGGGTTCGCCGGCGGGTCTGCTCCCCGCTGCGGGACGCGACCCTTGACACCGCGCGGCGCACTCGGGACACTGGGCACAATCGCAAGCGAGCGCGCGGATCGTCGACGGCAGGCGCCTTTCGAGTCCGCCGCCACGTACGGTTGGCCGGAGTTCGGAGGGGTCGTCATGGCGAATCGACGTTTCGTACTGGCCAACGGACGTGGCCTGGGACTCTCCGGCCTCGGTGACGCGGCTGCGAAGCGCCTGGTGGTCCTGTGCCACCCGACACCGGGTTCGGGGATGTTCGACCCGAATCCCACGATCACCAGCACGTGGGGTGTCCACCTCATCGGTCTCGACCGGCCGGGCTACGGAGGGTCCGACCCCGTTGGCGACTCAGAGCCGGTGACGATAGAGCGGCGAGCCGACGACATTGCCGAGTTTCTGGAGCGAACGGAACGGGTCTCCTCCGAAGTCACCGGCACTGACTTCGGTCGGGTGGGGGTCGTCGGCTGGGGGATCGGTGCGGAGGTCGCGATGTCGCTGGCTGCCCGGCATCCGCGTCGAATTGATCGTCTGATTGTGGTCTCGGCCGTTGCTCCCGTGGCGTCGGAACAGTCGTCACCGTCCTCCGCCCTGGAGTGCCTGGAGGTGTCACGCGGCGACACGATGGAATCCCTGATCGCTCGAGTCTCCGAACTGATGCCGTTCGGGCTCGATGCCCTCGGCGTCTCGCTCGATGACCCCGCTCTCGGCCGACTCGGGGAGCTGGGGCGTCTCGGAAGGATGCTTCGTGAAGCGGAGGTCCAGGGCGCCATCGGTGTCGCGACGGATCTGCTGAGTCGGCACGACCCCGGTTGGGTGGCAGATCTGGACCGCATTACCGCGGAGACCGTGCTGGTTTACGGGGAGGACGACCCCGTGGCGCGTGCCTACGACAGCGCCTGGTTCGCCAAACGCATCCCGCACGCTCGGCGTGCAACGGTCCGGGGGAGTGGGCGCCTGGTGATTTCCGACGTCTGGCAGCAGGTATTGCAGCACGTTGCACCGCGCCACGGCGGTGTACCGCCCGAGTTTCGCTGAGTCCGCGCAGCGCGACAGAACAGGGCACCTGACGCGGCCGGTGCGACCGGGTCAGGTGCCCTGGGGTGTCACGCAGGTCGGCGCCGGGCCTGAACCGGCGTCAACGGTGCGTCAGAGTCTCAGCGTCGGCCGTTGGCGTCGGGCAGCAGCCGAATCAGCCGCTGCGAGCCATCTTCCTGCAGCTCGGCCAGGTCACTGCGTGACGCGAGAAAATCGGTGAACGAACGGTAGCCGAGGGGCTTCTCATTGAACGCCGGGTCCATCCGACGCATTTGGTTCTTGACCGTTCCCGTGTTGAGCCACTCGTCGGCATCGCCCTTCGCATGCCCGATCTGCAGCGCACGCACGAGCAGCTCCGTGGCGACCGTCTGCGGGTCGGTGTCATCGGCCGGTTCCGGCTCGTCGAATTGCGTGTCATCGGTGTGCGAGAACATGGGGTTTGTCGAGACCTTGCGCACCTGTGCCGGGGCTTCCTTGGGCTCCTTGTCTACCGGTTCCGACGTCTTCTTGGTCGACTTGGCTCTGTCGGCCGTTGCCGGAGCCTGGTCGGATGTCGCCGCGACCTTCTCGATCCCGGGGAGCGAGTCGTAGTCCTCGAATTCGTCGCACGCCGCCGCGAGCGAGGTGCTCGTCGACCCGGCGACGCCGATGCCGACCACGAAACGACCGAGGCGTTTGGACTTCTGCGCGAGGGCGATGTAGTCGGAGTCGCCGGCGACGATGATGACGTGGGTCAGGTCGGGCAGTCGGAAGAGGTCTTCGACCACGTCGACGGCGAGCCGAATATCGGCGCCGTTCTTCGTTCCGCGTGTGGTTGCGGTGAACAGCTGGGTGAGATCCACCGCTCGCGACATGAGCTGACGCTGGTAGTTCGCGTTGACGGGAACAGACCAGTCGGCATACGCGCGGTTGACGACCAAAGCACCGAACGACAACGCGAAGTCGATGATCGCGTTGAAGTCGACGGTGGCGGCGGCGAGCCGCGCGGCGACCTCGGGGTCGGCACCTGCCCTCGACTTGTCGAAGTCGCGGATACCGTCGCGCTGGAACGCATTGCGCCCGTGCAACTGCTGGTACCGCGAGATGACGATGTTGTCGAAGTCGATGTAAAGGCCGACGCGTGCTTCGTTCGGTTCGGTCATGGTGAGCTCCTTAGCCGTAGGCGGAAGACTCAATAGCGATCCGGTACCTCTAGTCTGCGGCGAGCGATGCGGCGAGGGCAACTCGTGTCTCGGCGAGTTTGCCCCGCACTTCCACGAACCTAACGAGGAAGCGGCGCTCGTCCAGCTTTCTGCGGCGCATCCAGCTGGTCACCTCATCATTGCTCTTGCTGGCGTTGCAGGCGCCGCACGCCGGGACGATGTTGTCGAGCGTGTAACGCCCGCCCCGGGAGATTGGTTGCACGCAGTCCCGCTGCAGGGCACGGTCGCTTGCGGCACAATAAGCGCAGCAGCCCCACAGCTGTTGCAGCGTCGCCCACTGTTCCGGGGTCAGATCGTTCTCGACCAGGGCCATGCGTCGCCGGCGTCGACGAACGGCCTTGGCAGCGCGGCTGTTGGGGTGGGGCACGGATTCAGCTTATCGCCAGGCCTGCGGGTGCTCACCGGTCGCTCACCGTGGGCGGAATCAAAACAACGTTTCCGACGTGGCGTTTTTGCAGGAAGTCGCGCTGCGCCGCGGCAATGTCGTGCAGCGGGTAGGTGCGCTCCAGCAGCGGGCGGATCTCGCCTCGTTCGACGTACGAGACGACGTCGGCAAACACATGCTCATCCCAAGCGGTGCAACCGATGAGGCGCAAGTCGCCCAGGTAAAGGGTGCGCAGGTCGAGTTCGACGATCGGGCCGGCAATGGCGCCCGACGTGACATACGTGCCACCATGTCGCAGCACGGCGAGCATGCGTCCGAATCCGGCGCCGGCGACGTTATCGACAACGACGTCGATGCTCTCGGCGCCCAGGTGCACGACGGGATCCTGCCCACGCTCCAGCACCTCGTCGGCACCGATCTCAAGAACTGGTTCACGTTTCGCGCCGCTGGCGATCCCGATGACATAGGCGCCTCGTCGTTTCGCCAGCTGGACGACGGCCGATCCCACGCCCCCGGATGCTCCGGGGACCAGAACGCGCGTGCCCACGGTGATGCCGGCCCGGCTCACCATGTTCTCCGCGGTGCCGTACGCGCACGGAATCGTGGCGAGCTCGGCGTCGCTCCAGTTGCTCTCGACCGGGAACACGTCTCCGGCTCGCGCAATCGTGAACTGCGCGAAAGCGCCATCGCGATCGGAGCCGAGCCACTCGGTCTGGTTGGCCCCTGCCCTGGCGCCCAGGGGCATGCACGAACGAATGAGCACGCGGGTGCCGACGATGGCCTCGTCGACCCCGCTTCCGACCCCGGCGACCCGACCGCAGCAGTCTGCGCCCTGGATCAGGGGAAACGGTGTGGCTTCATTCCAGCCGCCGTCCACGCGATCTGCTCCGACTCCCTCGATTCCGGTGGAAGAATCGTCGGTGGCGGTCGACACTGACGACGAATACCAGCCGAGTCGCGTATTGATGTCGGTGTTGTTCACGCCCGCCGCGAGTACCTGGATGAGGACCTCGCCCGGGCCGGCCACCGGTCTTGGTACCGTGCTCACCACGAGGTGGTCGACGTCGCCAACACCCGTTGTGACGACGGCGATCATGCTCGCTGCGTCGGAGTGGGCGGATTGAGTGCTCTGCCATGGGCTCATGAGCCCAGTCTCGCAGGCTACCGAAAAACCTCGCAGAGCCCGGCCGACGAAATCATGAACGCGCCCGGTTGCCCGACAGGTCAACCGGGCACGTTTCGCGCCATCAGGGGGCGGCGTCTTGTCGACTCATGTCGCCCGTCGCAGGAACAGGTCCCTTCCATCCGTAGCGCAGGAGAACCGCACCCTTCTTCGACGGCGGCTCGGCAGCGAGAAGTTCGAGAGATGCGGGTGGGCCCTCGGCGGTGAACAGCCGTTTGCCCGGGCCGACCACGATCGGGTACACCCACAGGTTCAGCCGGTCGAACAGGCCATCGGCGACGAGAGTGCGGGCGAAGGCGATGCTGCCGATCACGTGGATTTCCTCGTGACGCTCACGCAGCGCCGTCAGCTCGGCGACGAGATCGCTGCCGAGCAGATGGGAGTTGTTCCATACGAGTTCGGGTGTGCCACGGGACGCGACATATTTGGGGATCGCCTCGAATTTGCGACCGATACCGCCTTCGGGCCCGTCAAGGTGGTGCGGCCAGTAGCCGGCGAAGATGTCATACGTGCGCCGGCCCAAGAGCAGGGCGTCCATACTGTCTATGCCCTCCCCGATCTGGGCGCCATCGGTCGTGTCGAGCAGAGGGGCCTGCCAGCCACCGAATGTGAAACCGCCGTCGGAGTCTTCGTCTGGGCCGCCGGGAGCCTGTGCGACTCCGTCAAGCGTGGTGAAGAGGTCGATCTGAATGCGACCGGACATAAAGGTCTCCTTTCGGCGCGGTACCAGGCCGTGTGCGAGAAATCGCTCCGTCACCTTACTCCGGGGGTGTTTCGTGGCCAATGATTACGACCAACCCATAACGACGTCATGCGCGTACCGATTGATTGGCAATCGTGAAGTTGCTAAAATACGGTCATGGATGTGGTCTTCCGCGCACTGTGCGACCCAGCTCGTCTCGCGCAACGTCCAGACCAAGCACACTGCGGTGCTGCGTGACGCCGGGCTCGTGCGATTGATCGCGAGCATGCCGTGAACCTGCTCGATGAGGAGGGCAGGAAGACCGGACTCTGGGAGGAATCCGACCCGCACGGCGGCATGACCTCCGGACATTATCTCGATGGTAAGCGCGCCGGGCTCTGGCGACACTACTTTCGCGACGGCGCCCTTCGCTCCGAGTCCCACTACGACGACGGCGTGCTGAACGGGGACTGCATCTGGTACCGGCAGACCGGCGGATTGCTGCAGAAGGGTGGCTTTCTGCGCGGCGACAAGCACGGCCTCTGGCAGCGCTGGACCACGAGTGGCGTGCCCATCGATGAGGGCACGTTCGATCGAGGAGCGAAGTCTGGCGCGTGGACCTACTTCGCGCCGGATGGAAGCATCAAGAGAACGACAAACCATCGAGGAAAGCGCTGAGCGCCACCCCTGCCGCTACAGCCATGCTCCGGCTCGTTGCGCGCCGAGAGTTAAAATCTGGCGGGACGCGAGCACGAGAACGCCGACAGCACCGAGTCCGATCGTGGATCCCCGCGGAATCCACATGGTCGAGCCGTTGGCTGCGGCTATTGTTCCGCTTCGTGCATTGTACGAAGTGGATCTCGGTGCAATGGTTGGGGGAATCGCTGCGTTCGGTGGTGATTGCACCATCGGAAGACCGCTTTCACAGATAGGGGAGAGGCCATGACGGAGTCGAAAGATGAGAAGCGCGAGTTGGGTCAGTGGAGCCGCAGTCTGGCCGAGGCGCTTCAGATCCTGGACCTGGAGGTGGAAGACCAGGCGATACTGAGCCTGGCGGAAAAAGCTTCGGGCGCAGTCAGCCCCGCCGCCGGAACGATCAGTGCCTTTCTGGTCGGGTTCGCGGCCGGTCAGGGCGCGACAAACGGCAAGACCAGCGTGGAGGCGTCCGTGAACTCTGCCATCGGCGTCACCGAGCGCTTGCTTGAGAACGAACACTGGGGACGCGACGGGTGGGCGGGCACCGCCCAATAGCGAACGGCAGTCAGGGCAAGAACGTCCGGCCCTGACTGCTCGCGGCCGGCCTCTTCCTACACCGTTGAGGGCATCGCGCTAGGACCCGGGGCGTGCGGATCCTGCTCCCCGGCGGGTCGCAGTCGAACGATAACCGCCTTGGACACCGGTGTGTTGCTGCCGTCAGCGACGTTGTCGAGGGGAACGAGCACGTTCGCCTCCGGGTAGTAGGCGGCGGCGCAGCCCTTGGCGCTGGGATAGGAAACGACCCGGTAATTGCGCAGCACTCGCTCCTCGCCGTCATCGTGGATCCCGTGTACGTCCACCCGTTGGCCGTCCTCCAATCCCAGTTCGGCGAGGTCGTCCGGATTTACGAAGACCACATGGCGGCCCTTCTTGATGCCGCGGTAGCGGTCGTCGAAACCGTAGATGGTGGTATTGAACTGGTCATGGGACCGCAGGGTCTGCAAGATCAGCGTTCCCGGCGGCCGGTCGAGAAACTCAAGCTTGTTGACGGTGATCACGGCTTTTCCCGTGGGGGTGTGGAAAGTGCGTGAGTCGCGCGGCCCATTGGGCAGCACAAAGCCGCCATCCTGCCTGATCTGGATGTTGTAATCCTCGCAGCCACCCACCACGTGCGAGATGTGTTCGCGGATCAGGTCGTAGTTCTTCTCGAAGCCGGCCCAGTCGGCGGTGGTCTTGCCCGGAATCGTCGCCCGTGCCAGACGGGAGATGATGGCGACTTCGGAAAGGAGTCCAGGGGCCACCGGTTCAACCTTGCCGAAAGACGGGTGCACCGCACAGACCGTGTCTTCCACGGACACGAACTGCTCCCCGGACACCTGCCTGTCAATCTCGCTGCGTCCCATGGTGGGAAGAATGAGCGCTTCCGCGCCCACCACGGCGTGAGAGCGGTTCAGTTTGGTGGAGATCTGGACCGTCATCTCCGTGCCGTGCATGGCGGCTTCGGCGGCATTGCTGTCGGCGATCGCTCCGACCAGGTTTCCGCCCAAGGCCATGAAGAACTTGATGCCGCCCTCGCGCATGGACTGAATCGTCTGCACCGCATCGGTGCCGTGGTCAATTGGTGGTTCGAAGCCGAATTCCTTGCCCAGCGCATCCATGAAAGACGGCGGCATCTGCTCCCAGATACCCATGGTCCTGTCGCCCTGCACGTTACTGTGGCCGCGGATCGGGGACGCCCCGGCGCCCGGCTTGCCGATGTTGCCGCGCAGTAGAAGCAGATTGATGATCTCCTTGATGGTGGCAACCCCCTTCTTCTGCTGAGTCAAACCCATCGCCCAGGTGATGATCACCCTTTCGGCCTTCAGATAGCGGGCCGCCAGCTCGTCGATTTCTTCGACGCGCAGGCCCGTGGCCTCCAGGACTGCGCCCTCGTCCAGCTCCGCCAGGTGGAGTCGGAGCTCCTCCAGACCTTCGCAATGCTCCTCAAGGAACTCGTGGTCCAGCACCGCCCCCGGATCCTCGGCCTCGGCGTCGAGCACTCGCTTGGAGACGGCCTGCAACAGCGCCATGTCCCCGCCTAGCCGGATCTGCATGAACTGGTCGGCGATCTCCGTACCGTGGCCAAAAATGCCCTTGACCTCTTGCGGGTTCTTGTACCTTTTCAGGCCCGCTTCCGGCATCGGATTGACGGCGACAATGTCTGCGCCGTTGTCTTTGGCCTCCTCCAGAGCCGTGAGCATGCGTGGGTGATTGGTGCCCGGATTCTGTCCCATGATGATGATCAGATCGGCCTTGCCGAAATCGTCGTACGCGATGGTGGCCTTGCCGATGCCAATCGTCTGACCCATGGCCCAGCCGGAGGATTCATGACACATGTTGGAGCAGTCGGGCAGGTTATTGGTGCCGTAGCCGCGCACGAAAAGTTGATACGCGAAGGCGGCTTCGTTGGACGTGCGGCCGCTGGTGTAGAAGGCGGCCTCGTCGGGGGACTTCAGATTGTTGAGTTTGTTGCCGACGATGGAGAACGCCTGGTCCCAGCTGACGGGCCGATAGTGATCCTCGCCGGCGGGCTTGTACACGGGTTCGGTGAGGCGTCCCTGCATGCCCAGCCAATACTCTGAGCGCGCGAGCAAGTCGCTCACCGGATGTTCGGCCCAAAAACCGGAAGGCACGACGACGGGAGTCGCTTCCCACGTGACGGCCTTCGCGCCGTTTTCACAGAACTCGAATGCCTTGCGATGATCCGGATCCGGCCACGCGCAGCTCATGCAATCGAAGCCATCCTTATGATTCATCGACAGCAGGGTCTTTCGCGTGCGCCCCACACCCATGTGCTCGATCGCCGGAATCATCGAGTGCAGGACCCCCGGCATTCCGGCGGCCCAGGTCTTGGGCTTCCCAACCTCGATCTCGCCCTCTTCAGGTTCATTCACCGGAGGATTCTCGCGCACCATCGCCACTCTCCCTTTGCCCGCACTCCACGGCAGCGACCGAAAACTCTCCTGCACGTCACATCAGGAGTAACAGCTACGGCCACCCATCGCAAGCAAAAACTCGAACCCAGCCGGTGGTCTCCCGTTGCGCCGAGGCCAGACGCTGCAAGAAGGTCTCACCGTGATGCGCTTCTGGAGTCTGGTCCCTTCGCCGTGGGTCTGGTCAGCGTCCGCCGTGACCGCCGTGGTCGCGGGTGGCGATCACGCCGGTGTCGATGGCCTTCTGGACGGCATCCGCCTCAGCCTGGGTCAGGGTGCCATCGGTGACGGCCTGGTCAAGGCTGGCTTTTCGCTCGGCCGACTCTGCGGCTTTCTTCTCGGTCCGGACGTCGGTCAGGGCAGTGGTCACCGTGGTTTCGTCGATGTTAAGCTCAGTGGCCAGAGCACTGGCCAGTTCGCTCTGACGGGCGGTCCTGGCGGCGTCTCGCTCGGCCTGGGTGGCATCCTCCGCGGAGGGCCGGGTGGCGGATCCGGCGTGGCCACGCACTGCGATCAGGGCATCGGAGACGGTGGCCTCGGGCAGACCCAGTCTGGCAGCCAACGCTCCCACGTCGAATCCCTTGCCGCCGCGACCATCGTGACGACCGGAGGTCTCGTCCGGCGTTGCGGATGGGCTGTCGCTGGCCGTAGCGGTGAGGGTGTCGGCCTGGGCGGTCTGGGCCAGCCCCAGCCCGGTGCCGGCCACCAAAACAATGCCTGCTGCGCCGGCAATCAGTTTGCTCTTCATGATGGTTCCTTCCGTCGTGTCCGGAATCTCCGGTGTACGAAAGAGAGCCTGCGGGCGGCACCTATCAGGACGCCATGGTGACGCTGAGAAAAGAGTGAGGAAGTACTCGGGCGTCGTCGCGGCGGAGCACGCCTCGTGGCCAGACGTCGGGCGCTCCACCAGCCGAATGCACCACGCCCGTCTCGGAGTCGGAAGGCCATTTTGAACAAGTGGAAGCCGCCTCGACCTGGGCCGGCAGTCGATGAAAAAACACCCGCGCCGTGCGTCACGTTGGCGCGGCTGACCCGAAACGCATGAAGTCGGGACCCGTTCGGCAACCGCAACCGGCCCGCCTGGAACTGTTTCGGCGGCTGGACGCATTCCGTAAGGCGAATCCCTATTGGGACCCTATCGAGAACGGTGTCACTGGTGATACCGTGTGTCCATGCCAATGACCCTTCGCTTGACCGATGACGAGGCGGACGCCCTGCGTCGCCGTGCCGAGTACGAGAGGCGGTCCATGCAGGACATCGCCAAGCAGGCGGTGCGTGAATACGTCGAGAACCACAGCCGACAGGACCTTCTG
>Ga0307487_1002431_pt1 | contig 11876 bp, 6 predicted proteins | sample CBIW12metaG_FD_203665 | JGI IMG/M metagenome (GOLD analysis project Ga0307487, IMG submission 203665) | Sea-ice brine microbial communities from Beaufort Sea near Barrow, Alaska, United States - CBIW 1.2 | ecosystem: Environmental > Aquatic > Marine > Coastal | place: USA: Alaska | collected... | reverse complement strand
TGGGTGCATCTTCCGACACCAGAAAGCCTGGGGGGCGTGTCATCCAGTATCTGGCCGACAGTGGATTTTCGGGTAACATTTACCCTATCAACCCAAATCAAGCCGAAATTCTGGGGAAAAAGGCGTATGCCTCGCTCGAGACACTCCCGGAAGTTCCTGATTGTGTCGTTGTTTCTGTACCCGCTGCGGCGGTACAAGGGGTGGTCGATAGCTGTAATCGAATCGGTGTTCCTGCAACAATCATCTTCTCCAGCGGATTCAAAGAGGTAGCTACACCCGAAGGACTGGAGCTGGAAGCCCAGTTACAAGAAGCCGTAGGGGGCGGTACCTTGATCCTCGGACCCAACTGCCAGGGTATCATCAATTTTTTCACCGGCTGTGTAGCGAATTTTTCATCTGCTCTGGCCGACGCATCCATTGCAGAGGGCTCCGTCGGGGTGGTCTCTCAAAGCGGCCTCTTTGCTGCCCTGATCGCCGATTCGTTAAAGGACCGCTGCGGCATAGGCTATGTAGCAACGACCGGCAATGAAATCGATGTGGAATTCGGTGATCTGGTCATGGCCATGGCCACGGATCCGAAAATCGAGGTCATCGTCGGTTATCTGGAAGCGATCCGGGATGTAGAGCGCTTCAAAGAAGCTGCCAGGGTTGCGAGGGAAAATGGCAAGCCGCTCGTCATCTTGAAAGTTGGCAAGACTGCGGAAGCCGCCGAAGCGGCCAAGTCGCATACTGGGGCACTTTCCAGCCCGGCATTTCTGTATGACAGCCTGTTTGACACACTGGGCATTATTTCTGTGAACACTTTGACCGAACTCACAGAGGCAGCCTATCTTTATTCTTGCAAGCTGCCGACTATGAGTGGATCGCGCGTCGCTGTGATGACGAACTCCGGGGGGCTGGGTGTGCTGTGCACCGACCTGCTTAAGCCTCTCGACTTGGAGTTGGCCAAACTGGACGCTGAAACCACTGCAAAAATTCAATCTGAAATGCACGCGTTCGGTGCTTACAGCAATCCGGTGGATATCGCCACTTTAGCTATAACAGATATGCCGGCAGTCCAGAAAATCTTGGAAAGCCTGGTCGTCGCCGACAATGTGGATATTGTGGCACTGGTCCTGGCGTTCACTCATGCCAACGCACAAGAGCTGTGTCAAACAATTGTGGACCTGGCAGAGGCGCACCAGAAACCGATTGTAGTCTGCTGGATGTCTTCCGATGGTCCGGCCAAAGAAATTTTGGTTCAGGCGGGAGTCCCTACCTTTGATACACCCATGGGAGCCTTGCGCGCTGCGGCCAATATTCGTCAGTTGCATATCGGTATGGGCCGGAGTGCTTCCGCGGAGTCTTTTGCGACCTTGGATCTGAAGGCATTCCGAGACCTGGTGGAAACTACGAGAGCGGCGGGGCGTCACTTCCTGAGTGAGTTTGACGCGATGCGTGTTCTGAATGACTTGGGTGTACCTACGCCCACGGTACGCCGCATTACCGATGTCAAACAAATTGCATCAGCCCTGGATGCCTGCGGCAGCCCGGTAGTGATGAAAATCGACTCCGACGAGATCGCGCACAAATCCGATGTGGGCGGTGTTATCTTGCCCGTCGTTACAAGACAGGACGCTGAAACCGCTCACGAGACAATTCTACGTAACGTCGCCAAGAACTGTCCCGAACAGTCCGTAAACGGCACGTTAATGTGCCAAATGGTCAGTGGCGGCTACGAGTTGATCGTGGGTGGAATGCGAGATCCGGTGCTCGGGCCTTACGTAATGGTGGGCTTTGGCGGTATTTATGCCGAAACCATCCGTGATGTGTCGTTTCGGCCCGCACCGGTGACGCAGGAAGATGCTGGTGAGATGCTGCGCGAATTAAAAATGTTTCCGGTTCTGGCGGGCACGCGTGGGCGTGCGGCCATCGACCTCTCTGACCTCGAATCCGTGATCGCTACCGTGTCGGTATTGCTGGCGACGGTCGACGGCATAGAAGAAATTGACTTGAATCCAGTGATTGTGGGAAGTGATGCCGGCGCGCTGGTGGCCGTCGATGCGTTGGTAACATTTTCTTAGTTCGGGAGCAACAAACAGTCCAAGACGTTCCCTCTTTTAACTTTGCAGGAGAATAACAATGAGATATTTCAAAAAATTTGCAATGTCATGTGTAGTGGCCGGATCGGTCGCCTTCGCCGGAGCCGCATCGGGCGGCACAACGTATGGTCAATTTATGACGGGCAGTTCGGGAGGCGTTTACGACATCCTCGGAAGTGCAATGGTGAACGTCATCAACAAAAACGTTCCCGAGACCCGACTCAATCCGAGCAACCCGTCGTCGTATTCCCGTACACCGCCGCAGGTTAATAGCGGGTCGGCGGTCTTCGGCATCAGCGATGCGGATCAATTCGACAAGGCCTATAACGGTAAGGCTGAATTCAGTGAACCATTGAAAAACCTTAGGATTGTGACGGCGCTTTACTCTAATGTCATGTCGCAGGTTACGCTTGAGGGAAGCGGCATAAAGACATTGGCTGACGCAAAGGGCAAAAAGATTGCCGTGCCTTCGGTAACGACCAAAACCTTGGTCGCAGAAATGTACGAATACGCAGGTGTTCCGGAAGACAGTATTGAGTGGGTGTATCTGACCTATGGAGAATCCGCCAGTGCGTTGAGTGACGGCCATGTCGACGTCGCGACGTTTACTGGGTTCCCGAAGAATGGCACGGTGGAAAGTATTGCTTCACTACAAAAGGCCCACTTTTTGGAACTTAGTGACGAGGTGGTCAATAAATGGAACAACGAACATCCACACACCAAAATCGGAATAATCCCCGGTGGGACCTATCCGGGGGTCAGTAGCGACGCCAAATTTTATGCACTGTACGTATTGCTCACCACCAATAAAGACGTCGACCCAGAGTTCATTAAAAACACGGTCGCAGCCATTTATGATCATCAGAGTGAAATTGCAGCCGGCCACCCGGCCGGGCAGCAAATCAATCCTGACTTATTGCTGAGTTATGTGAAAAATGGGCTCATCGACCCCAAGCTTATCGCCGAGGGGACTATCGAGTATTATAAATCTATAAATAAGCCCATCCCGATGGAGGATTGATCCGAGCGTTACAGAACGTAATTTTCTTAGTGACTGAAAACCCTCGTCCGAAAGGCGAGGGGCTCAAACCATCACCGATAGGGGGGTATTAAATGTACTCAGGTGCGACAGGCTCATTGACAACTACCGTGGCGGCGCCAACAGGTGTTAGTTAGTGCGCACGAGCCGTTCGAGTGGGAGGGGTGAAAGAGAACGACACGCCGGGCAGGCGAAACCCTGTGGCCAGCGCGATTCTTCGCAATGTCGACCCTCTTCATATTTCGGTTATGGCTTTGTTCCCCGGGTCAGCTGGCTCATATCGTGAGCCAGCTGAGTTTTCGAACTAACTATAGATAACAATAACCTATTATGATTAAACTCCATGGTAGATCGATCCACAGGGTTCTTGTAAGTCTGATTTGCGTGTGTTGGGCTGCATTTCATCTCTATACAGGTGTTCTTGGTGTTTTTCCTGCGCAACTTCAGCGCGCCATCCATTTGGCATTTGCGATTACCCTTGTCTTCTTATTGCGGGATGCCAGGGGGCGGAAAGTAGAGGATGGCATAACCTCACGAGGCCAATTATTCAGCCAGGTGTTCTGGGTGCTATTCACACTGATCCCGCTGGGCTATGTCGCGATCAATTACGAAGCCCTGTGGATACAGACATCGGCGGCAACAACTCTTCAAATTACCCTTAGCGTGATGCTCATCCTCGGATTGCTCGAAGCAAGCCGGCGGACGGTGGGGTATGCCATACCGATTATTGCGCTGGTGTTCATCGTCTATTCCCGATTTGGAGAAATGCTCCCCGGTATTCTCGGCCATATGGATTATTCGATTGCTGAAATAGCTCAATATCAGGTTCTGAGCCTGCAGGGGGTATTCGGTGTAGCACTCGGGGTGATGGCGACATTCATCTATCTATTTATTCTGTACGCTGCGGTTTTAAACGTCAGCGGCACCGGCGAATTGTTCATTACCATTGCCACGCGCTATTTCGGTGGCGTTCGGGGAGGTCCTGCAAAGATCGCCGTAGTGGCCAGCGGCCTGTTCGGCTCGATTTCCGGCAGCGCGGTGGCCAATGTGGCAGGTACCGGCACATTCACGATTCCCTTGATGAAACGCTCAGGCTTTCGGGCGCCTTTTGCCGGCGCTGTAGAAGCGGTAGCCTCCAGTGGCGGGCAGTTCATGCCTCCCTTGATGGGTGCATCGGCCTTTCTCATTGCGGAAATCACCTCTACGCCCTTCTGGCAAGTGGCTCTGGCTGCGCTCATACCGGCGCTGCTGTACTACTATGCGTTATTCATGATGATCGATTTCGAGGCCGGAAAAACAGGCATACGCGGTATGGATAAATCCGAGTTACCTGTTGTCGGGCCGTTGGTGCGTAAAAGCTGGCATTTGCTGATGTCGCCGCTTTTCCTGATTTTCTTTCTGCTGATACTGCACTGGTCGCCAATGAAGGCAGCCGTGTGGACCATAGGCGTCACGTTCCTGTCTATGTTCATTAACCCGAATTCCCGGATAACGTTGTCCCAGTTACTGGAGATAGCCCGACAAGGCGCCATGGGGACCATTGAGGTCACGATTGCCTGCGCCAGCATTGGTATCGTGGTTGGCGCGCTGGCACAGACTGGCTTGGGATTCCAACTCTCGTCCATTCTGGTGGAAATCTCGGGTGGGATTTTGTGGCTACAGCTGATTCTGACGATGGTTGCATCGCTTATACTGGGTATGGGTCTGCCCACTGTTGCAGCCTACCTCGTGCTGAGCGTCACCGTGGCACCCTCGCTGGTCACCTTGGGAGTCCCCCTGCTTGCGGCTCACCTGTTCATCTTTTACTTCGGGATTATTTCGGCCATTACACCTCCTGTAGCTTTGGCATCGTTTGTCGCCGCCGGGATTGCGCAAGCAAAGATTTGGCCAACCAGCTTGGCGGCGATCCGGTTGGGCAGCGTGGCCTTCCTGTTGCCATTCGTTTTTGTATACGACTCCGCGTTGATAATGGATGGCAGCACGGCTTCCATCGTGTGGCGCACCTTTGTTGCAATTTGCGGTGTGACGCTTTGGGCGGCGGGCCTGCAACGCTATCTCATGGGACGCATGAGCTGGTTTGAGACAGTGATCGCGCTAAGTACCGCAATCCTGTTGATTGTTCCCGCCGACTGGGCTGACGGAGCGGGGCTGACGATGTTCGCGCTGCTGCTCATTTACAGAACCGTGATGAAGCGAAAGGGAAATGCCAAGCGCGGACTGGTGAGCGGTTGATGTGGCGCACAACAACGCATTGGTACGAATACTTCAAACAATTGAAACTGGTTGGGTGTAATTATAATGGAAAATGTAGTTTTGTATGCACGTGAGGGACAGACTGGGATCATCTCTATGGATAATCCGCCAGTCAACGCTTTGGGCCACGCGCTTCGCAGTGGCATCATGCAGGCCTTAACCGAAGCGCTGGCTGATCCAGCAGTCAAGGCTATAGTTTTTATCGGCGCCACTGGCCGATTTTCCGCAGGCGCCGATATCCGCGAATTTGGTAAACCGCGCGAAAATCCGGTGCTAAATGAGGTAATTTCCGCTATTGAAAGCGCGGGGAAGCTGACCGTAGCCGCAATTGATGGCGTTGCACTGGGTGGCGGCATGGAGTTGTCGCTGGGATGCGACTACCGGATGGTCTTGCAAGGGGCTCGCATGAGCTTGCCCGAAGTGACGCTGGGTATTCTTCCAGGCGGGGGGGGGACCCAACGCTTGCCTCGCCTGATAGGTGCGGAAAAAGCGCTGGACTTCATCGTTTCGGGGCGTATGGCGGGGGCGGATGAGTTGCTATCGCTTGGCATTGCTGACCGGGTGGTTGAGGGAGATTTACGTTCCCAGGCGATCGAGTTTGCCGAAAGCCTGATCCGGAATGACGCTCCGGCCAGACCGATACGGGCCATGGTGGAGAAAGATGCTGATGAGGAAGTCTTTACAAAATTCGAGCAATCCATCGCGCGAAAACAGCGCGGTTTTCTCGCGCCATTCGCTTGCATCAAAGCGGTCCGGGCATCTGTAGAAAAGGATTTTGACGCCGGAATGGCCTATGAACGTGAACTTTTTACGGAGCTCGTCAATTCACCCGAATCCAGGGCGCAGCGTCACGTCTTTTTCGCCGAGCGAGAGGCCGCCAAAGTACCAAACATAGAGCCGGGCATAGAAAAACGGGTGATTCGCAAAGTTGGCGTGGTTGGGGCTGGCACCATGGGCCGTGGGATTGTGATGAACTTCCTTTCCGCCGGGATTCCAGCGACGCTCGTTGAAACTAAGCAGGACGTTTTGGATGGCTGCGTAGAAGCTATTCGCGCTACCTATGTGTCTGCGGTGAAAAAGGGCCGCATTAACGAGGCGCAATTGGCCGCAAGTTTGGATTGCCTGTCTACTTCGTCGTCGCTGGATGACCTGGCCGACTGTGATTTGATAATCGAAGCAATTTTTGAAGACATGGCCATCAAGAAGCAGATATTCAGTACGCTTGATGGCTTGGCCAGGCAGGGCGCCATTCTGGCGACCAATACCTCCACTCTTGATGTCAACGAGATTGCCCAAGCAACGCAGCGCCCGGCTGACGTGGTAGGCATGCATTTCTTTTCACCTGCCAATATCATGAAGTTGCTGGAGGTGGTGCGGGGCGATGCCACGGCGGACGATGTCATAGTAACGGTCATGGACCTGGCCAAGCGGATCAACAAGGCCGCTGTCGTATCCGGGGTGTGCTATGGTTTCATCGGTAACAGGATTTTGCATAAACGCCAGGAGCAGGCTCTTGCACTGGTCAATGAAGGCGCCACACCGGAGCAGGTAGACAAGGTTCTATATGACTTCGGTTTGCCAATGGGGCCGTTCGCCATGTGGGATTTGGCCGGCTTGGATATAAATTATCGTATACGCCAAGAACTACGGAAGTCGCACCCCGACTCGGCTCCGGCGCGGGCATGGACAGAGGATCTGGTTGAGGCCGGTCGTTATGGGCAGAAAAATGGTCATGGTATCTATGACTATGAGTCCGGCCAGCGCGGCGGGAAGCCGTCACCTGTGACCGCTGCCGCTATCGAGGCTTTTCGGTCCGCGCATAACATCGAAGTGCGGGACATTGATGATACCGAGATTCTTGAGCGTTGCCTTTATGCCATGCTCAACGAAGGCGCGAAAATACTGGAAGAGGGGATTGCACAGCGCGCACTGGACATAGATGTTGTGTGGATCTATGGTTATGGCTTCCCGAAGTATCGGGGGGGTATTATGCACTGGGCGGATGAGGTTGGTCTGGCGACCATCTATCAGCGGGTTTGTGAGTTCTATCAGAAGCATCAAACGGCTGACTGGGCCCCGTCCAAATTATTGAAGCAACTGGCGGAAGAAGGTGGCACATTCGCCGGTTGGAAGCGCTGATAAAAGCACCTTGAAGGGGGCTGATGCGATATCAGGCTGAATCGTTTTTGAGCAGGGAAACGACCTTGGGCACAGAAGGTGTGACCGGCAATTGATCACACTGTAAAGGCTGTCAGGCTTTTATAGGTAACCATGGGCCCCTTATCCCCTGTCGCTGGCTGCGCGCAGAAAGCGTGGCGAAAACCGGTTCACCCAGAACATGCGATCAAACATCCACGAGAGCTACCCCGCGGTAAACCCCGGGGTAGCTTGTTCATCCGGTAGAAAAAGGAAGCTATCTCAAAAAACCGGTCTCGAGCCGTGCCCTTCTGAGTTAGAAACACCGCGACTTCGCTGTATCCCGTCTGCATTAAATTTGCTGTACCGCGATCGTGAATTTGCAGCGCTGCGTGCTGACCGTCACAAGTCATTCATTGAGCATTGTTCAGAATACAATGGTGGCTAAATACCGGTTGTGCGAAATTATTCTCTGGCGGAACCACTGACAACACAGGACGCCTGGCTGTTACAACACCAATCATGTGATCAACAAATTGCTGATAGCCTGGTAATTCCTGCCAGCCCAATGTTTACTGCCTTGGTGTGCGTGAGGTGCATGGCCGGCTGGCCGGTGCTGGCCTGGCGCAGATTCACGGTGTGGGGTCTTATTTGTCAGCATGACCAGTGGTTGAGTGTGGTGAAGACCGGAGCCGTTGGCCTGCCACACACCATTTCAAGTCGTGGCGGATACTGGCGCTTGGCTGTGGGTACAGTTGGACTTCGGCAAGTGTGCTGGTCTTGATGCGCACCAAGGTGGAGTAAGTGCGAACTTCTTGCCCGGGTGCAATTTTCGACGCTCGATTAGTAGCGTTGCTGCAATTGACGATTCGCCATCTGGCGCCAGTAACCTTGCATGAAACGGGTCTCCTGCGCTTTATCAATTCGGTGACCTGCAACACGGTGCCTGAATCTACATGCAACGCTGGTATTATTCCGCACTCGATGGAAACCAGCCGGGTCTGTCGGAAAGCCTTCGCTGGCAAACTGGAAATGGCTATCACCTCTCAAATTTGAGTTTGGGCCAAAACCTCTTTTACAATATGCTGACCAATTGGAATTGCTGAAGTTGCGGCCGGGGAAGGCGCGTTACAGACGTTAAAAGTGCGCTTTGTGTTAACGAATAAAAAGTCATCAATTAATTTCCCGTCTTTCGAAATTGCCTGCGCCCGAACACCAGCCGGGTGTGGCTGCAGGTCATCAAGGGTCAAGCTCGGACAATACTTTCGAACCTGGTTCAGGTAGCCTTGCTTGTAAAGCGAGTTTTTGAATTCGATCAGTCCGGAGCGCATGTTATCTTTGAGCACCTTACGAATCCCCGGGTTCGACAACATAGAAATGGTATCGGTGAGTGAAAAATCGCCTTTCTGATAGCCTTCACGCTTCCAGGCCAACACAGCATTTGGACCTACGGTTACACTTCCATCAATCATGCGCGTTAAATGCACACCCAGAAAAGGCATTGCGGGATCCGGAATCGGATAGATCAGGTGGTTGATAATGTTATTATGCTGGGGTGGCAGTTTAAAGTATTCCCCCCGGAAAGGACAGATTGCAAAGTCAGGGGCTTTGCCGAGCATTTGCACGACCCGATCGGCCATTAGTCCGGCACACGAGATCATAAACTTGGTTGTGAAGTCACCATTAGTTGTTTTGACGACGACTTCGTTAGCATGTTCTTCGAGTCCAATAACGGAGCAACTGTAGAGAATTTCTCCACCTTCTTTTTGAAACTCTCTCGCCATTACCTCGGTGATGTTACCGTAGTTGACAATGCCGCTTGAGGGTACAAGAATGCCTCCGAGGCCAATGATATTAGACTCGGTTTCACGCAGTTCTTTTGCGTTAAGCCACTGACGCTCAATCCCGTTGGCTTCAGTGCGGTGCCAAAGTGCTTGCATTCGCTGCATTTCAAGTGCATTTGTCGCAACCAATAACTTACCGCATTGCTCATAGGGGATCTGGTGTGCTTCGCAGAAGGCTGTGGTGGCTCGATTTCCCTCGAGGCAAAAGCGCGCTTTCAAGCTGCCGAGGGTGTAATACACCCCTGCATGAATCACTCCGCTGTTGCGACCAGTTTGATGTTGGGCAGGACCAGATTCCTTTTCCACTACCAATATCTTCTGATCCGGACGAGCCTTAATCAATTGCAGCGCGGTGGACATGGCAAGAATACCCCCGCCAACGATTATAAAATCGTGCATTTTTCTTCCCTTTGATCTGAAGTCGTTATCAAGCAAGTGTACAAATTTTCATCTGGTCTCATTTCATGGTCAAAGTTGACGGACAAACCGGCAAACCCGGGAGTAGGATTGGAAGCGAAAAAAGGGTGGAGTCGGCTTCGAAAAACGGATACTCGCAGGGCAGTTGCAGAGAGCAGTAAATCTCCTTTTGGCTCGTGTTCGCAGTATGTGGAGGCAGCGACTTACGGAACCCCGAGAGCCCTCTCGGCAGCTTGTTCGCAGAGGGGGATGTCGTCATCGTCTCGCTTTAAAATGTTTAATTGCAGCACCATGTTTGACGTTGGCAACGAAATTGTCAATAATAATTGTCAATAATCTGAGCACAGGGTAAGAGGGCGCGAATGGAGAGTCCAAAAGCAGTGACAGTTGACGACGTCGTGAGCACGATCGAGACGGATATTATTTTTGGAAAATACTTCCCCAGGGAGCGACTGGTAGAGGAAGACCTCATTATCAAGACCATGGCCAAGCGTCACACTGTTCGGGCTGCCTTGAAAGAACTTGAAGCCAGGGGGCTCGTAATCCGGGAAAAAAACCGAGGGGCTTCAGTTAGACAGCTTTCTGACACTGAAATAGTTCACATATATCAGATGCGTGCTCTGCTGCAGGCCGCTGCCGTGGACATGATGACATTCCCCTTGCCAGAAGGCTTTGCGGGCGAGATAAGGAGGCTTCACTCTGAATACGAAAAAGCAATCGAGCAAGGCGATATTCTGGAAGTGAATAACCTGAATGAAGCATTTCACAGGAAGATTTTCTCTGCGTGCGAAAATCCGAACCTGATTGCCGATGTGGAGGGATACGGGAACATAGTGAAGGCTATGCGAAGTCACGCTATAGCGGTTCCCGAACGCTTGGAAAAGTCGCGGCTGGAACATGAAAAGATGGTTCGTGCCATAGAGGACAATGATAGAGAGACACTACGAGACCTCTGTGTCAGTCACTTATGGGGTGCGCTCGATGCCTATCGATTCCATATGTCACTTAGAGGGAAATCGTAATGCTGCCCCGTCCACAAGGCGGGCGCTGCAATTATCGTTTGACATAGATGACCGGTTGGCGAAAGCCCCCTTGGGTAGACGTCACTATGGCCGATATCTCTGTGAGTTTGCATACAGCTGATTTTAAATAAAAAAAGTCTAGAACAACAAAAACAAAGCTGCGTAATGCCAAAGAATAATTAAAATGTATGGAGAGGAAGTCATGGGCACGCCTGTCTTGTTTGGTGTTGATGAGGGGGTTGCAGTCATCACGCTTAACCGTCCAGAAGTCCTAAATGCTGTGGACGGTGAGTTGCGGTCTCAATTGATCGAAACTCTTAATTCTGTTAATAAAAATAAGGATGTAAAGGCGGTAGTTATTACAGGTAGTGGCTCGCGCGCATTTTGTGCAGGCCAAGATCTAGAAGAAGCCGGCAAGGTCACTTGGCAGCGCCTTACTCCCTGGTTGATGTCTATTCGTGATATGTACCAAGCTGTCCGCAATTTGGATAAGCCGTGCGTCGCAGCCCTCAACGGAGTTGCCGCTGGTGCAGGTTTTCAATTGGCGCTTTGCACCGACTATCGGATCGTTGCTGAAAAAACACGACTCGGTCAACCGGAGGTCAAGGCTGGGTTAGCTAGTGTGGTGGGCACATATCTTATGACACTACATATAGGTCTTGGTCATAATACTGAACTGTCTCTACTAGGCGACTTGATTGACGGGCGCCGAGCTTATGAAATAGGTTTAGTGAATAAACTATCAGACCAACCTTTGGAGACGGCAATTGAGACGGCTCGTCGATTGTCGCTATTACCGAGTACGGCACTTCGTGTATCGAAACAAAGAATACGTGCATTGACGCAGCCAGGATTCGATGATGCAGTTGCTGCTGGTATTCGCGCGCAACTTGAGTGTTATGCAAGCGAAGAGCCTCAAGTTGCGATAAAGAAGTTTATGAATGCTAAAAAGGAGAAAGTGCGTATTCCGGCGAACGTGAACGCTCATTCGGGCTGAACGTGAACATCTTTTTTCTTAACGCATCACCCACCGAGGTTTGTACCTCGGGTGTTCATGTTCAGTCAATTTCCTGAAGTCGTTTTC
>Ga0307487_1002430_pt1 | contig 11877 bp, 9 predicted proteins | sample CBIW12metaG_FD_203665 | JGI IMG/M metagenome (GOLD analysis project Ga0307487, IMG submission 203665) | Sea-ice brine microbial communities from Beaufort Sea near Barrow, Alaska, United States - CBIW 1.2 | ecosystem: Environmental > Aquatic > Marine > Coastal | place: USA: Alaska | collected... | reverse complement strand
GCCGCCAACGACGGGTTGTCGGAGACGGCGCGAGTTGCCTTGCCAATCTTGGTTTTCACAAGCCACCACGCAAACATCACGATAACAACGATGCTCACAACCATGCTGATCATGTTGGTCTGGCTGAGCGACACCGATCCAAAGAGTGGAATATTGGGGGAGTTGGAGCCAGGTAGCTGTTCTGTTCCTCCACCGCGGAAGTACTGGAATGTGTAGCGAAGCGCCAGGGACAGACCGATCGATACGATCATGAGCTGAACGATGCCCACACCCTTTTTGCGCAGCGGTTTCCACAACCCGGCATCGAGTGCCCACCCGAAGCCGGCACTAAGGAGTACAGCAATCGGTATCGCAAGGAGGATCGGCCAGCCGAGGTCGACCGACACAATGAGCGCCATCACCGCCCCAAAGGTCACCATCTCGGCGTGAGCGAAGTTGGAAAGCCCGGTGGTGCCGTAGACGAGCGAGATACCGATAGCGGCAAGCCCAAGCATGAGCCCGAAGTTGAGGCCATTGACGAGGCGTTCGACGAGTTGGTCGAAGAAGCTGACAACGTTTCGTTCACCACGACCGATAAAGAAGTTCACCACGGTCGATCCACTCGGACCGATCATGGCTTCTTTGACGTTGGGGGTGTCGTCATCGCCGACTTCGTCAATCACTGCGATGCCGTCTGGCAGTGTCGACTCGTCGAGCGTGACGCTGAACTCGTCACCGTCTGGCACGCCAACTTTCCATTGGCCGTCGGCATCCGTTTCAACTTCAACGTCGTAGCCGCCTCCAGAAATGGTGAGAAGTACACCTTCTAGTGGCACGCTTTCGAGCTTCACGTTGCCGATGATGCTGTTGTCGTATTTATCGACGTTAACTTCGTCAGCCATGGCAGGCATCGACATGAGAGAAAACGCGGCGGAGAGGGCGACAATGAGCGCTACTAGCACTCCTCGTCTATTTTTCCGTCGCGTGCGGCGATATTCCGCTGTGTTCACAGGACCTCCAGAAAGGGACCCAGCCGGAATCAAGAATCCCGCGGGTTCTGATGTGTCGACGGCATTGACGACACCGGCCGATTGCGCCCGACATACAACTGCGTGTCGGGTACAAAGCGGTGAAGCTATTATGCGGGGGAATGTTCGACCACGAAACCCGTTAATATTGATTGGCCGCAGATTTAACACAAGATCGCCGGTTTCACGCGCTTGGTGCAAGGAAGATTTAACATGGAACAGCCTGACCCTTTTGGCTTCGTCGGACTCACCTATGACGATGTGATGCTTTTGCCCGGTCATACTGATGTGATTCCGAGCGATGCTGACACCAGTTCACGTCTAACCCGCAGAATCAGGCTATCTTCGCCCCTAATTTCGTCGGCGATGGACACCGTCACTGAAGCGCGAATGGCGATCGCGATGGCTCGAAATGGTGGCCTGGGGGTGCTGCACCGCAACCTCTCGATCGACGATCAGGCGGCCTTCGTCGATAAGGTCAAACGCAGTGAATCGGGCATGATTACCAATCCTGTAACAACTACGCAACGGGCCACTCTGGCCGAGGTTGACGCACTCTGTGGCCAGTTCCGAATTTCCGGCGTGCCGGTTATCGAAGATGACGGAACGCTCGTCGGAATCGTCACCAACCGCGATATGCGGTTCATCGAGCCAGAAGACATGGACTCGACGCTGGTGCGCGATGTGATGACCAGAATGCCGCTTGTCACCGCGCCCGTCGGGATTGAGCGTGAGGGTGCAATCGCTCTCCTCAACCAACACAAGATTGAGAAGCTGCCTCTCGTTGACGAGAACGGCAAGCTAATAGGCCTTATTACGGTCAAAGACTTTGAGAAGACCGATCAGTACCCGAACGCCACGAAAGATGACGAAGGCCGACTCCGCGTTGGTGCCGCCATCGGATTCTTTGGCGATGCGTGGGAGCGCGCCGAGCGGCTGCGCGATGCGGCAGTCGACGTCATCGTCGTTGACACCGCCAATGGTGACTCCGCGGGCGTGATCGACATCGTTCGACGACTCAAGGCGGATTCCTCGTTCGACGCGATCGACATCATCGGCGGCAACGTCGCCACCCGATCAGGGGCGCAAGCGCTCATTGACGCGGGTGTGGATGCGGTCAAGGTCGGCGTCGGACCAGGTTCGATTTGCACCACTCGCGTCGTTGCTGGTGTTGGAGTGCCCCAGGTGACCGCCGTTTACGAGGCATCACTTGCGGCACGTGCGGCAGGCATCCCCGTCATTGCCGACGGCGGCCTTCAGTACTCCGGTGATATCGCCAAGGCACTCGTGGCGGGTGCAGACACCGTGATGCTTGGCTCACTGCTCGCCGGAACCGACGAAAGCCCCGGCGATCTCATCTTCCTCAACGGCAAGCAGTTCAAGGGCTACCGCGGAATGGGTTCGCTCGGTGCGATGCAGACCCGTGGCACGAAGACGTCGTATTCACGTGACCGCTACTTCCAGGCGGATGTTCCTTCCGACGATCAGCTGATCCCTGAAGGCATCGAAGGCCAGGTTCCCTATCGCGGCCCCGTCTCCACCGTGATGTACCAGCTGCTCGGTGGCCTCCGGCAGTCGATGTTCTACACGGGCGCTCGCACAATCAATGAGCTGCACGTGAAGGGTAAGTTTGTGCGGATCACCGCCGCCGGGCTGAAAGAATCGCACCCCCACGACATCCAAATGGTCGTTGAAGCACCGAACTACCGCCGCTAAGCAGCTACATCTCGGCGGTTGAACACGATGCCGCCGATTACGAGCACGACAGCCGCGCTACCGTAGATGAGGCCAAGGGCTCCCCAGTCGGCGCCTTCGCGCAGCGGGGAGTTGCCAAAGGCCCAGTGATACGGGGATATGGTGTGCAGCCACTCAAGGTCGGGACTTTGGTTCCCCAACGAGTTGAGCACGTAGCCGAACAATGCGATTGCCGCCGCCGCAGCACTTGCATATGAGCGGCGGCCGGTGATCGCGCCCACAGCTAGTCCACAGCTCGCGGCCAGGAGACCCAATCCGAGCAGGGCGAGGCATCCGCCGACAATGTTCGCAGGTTCGAGATCGATCCCGGAAGACTCATTCAGCGCAATAATCAGCAGCGCAGAAACTGCGGCGAGCCAGGTCAGTCTCAGGATGACAGCCAGACTGCGCTCAATGACTATCTGCACACGTGAGACACCGTGGACGAGAGTGAGCTCAAGGGAACCCGATTCTTCGTCGCCCGCGATCGCGGCCGAGCTCCAGAGTGTCGCCGCGATGGTCATGAGTGCGAACCCAATGAGACCAAGGAACGTTGCCTGAACGTAGCCGCCACCGCTGGAGAGGTCTTCGAACCCGAGGGTCGTTGAGAGCCCCGCTGGCAAGGAATCGATGACATCTTGGAACCCGGCATCCGGTCCCGAAAACGACGAGTACAGCGGGACGTAGAGCATGATCGCCGCGACGAATCCGATGGTCCAGCCGAGGGTCCCTCGCCAGGTGTCGGCAAGGTTGCGGCGCAGCAGGGGCAGAACACTAGTTTTCATGGGGGGCCTCCGAGGAGTAGAGGTTGATTACCGACGATTCGAGATCCTGTTCTTCAACCCGGAGATCGACAACGTGGAACGGGGCGATCGCCTTGACGAGAGCATCGATGTGTCCCTCGACGGTGCCGGTGACCTGAACGATGTCCCCATCGACGACCCTGAGGTCGGCGAGCTGTGGCAGTGCTTCGAGAGCAGTGCGGATGCGATCTGCTGCGACATCCATGAAGTCAACGACGACGCGCCGCACAGCACTCGCGCGCAGTGTTGCAACGTCACCGACTTTCACTATTTTGCCGTTGCGCAGGACCGCGACTTGGTCGGCTGCGCTCTGAATCTCGCTGAGCACATGTGAACTGAGGAACACGGTTTGGCCCTTGTTTTGGGCTTCACGAACCATGGTCAGGAACTCTTGCTGCACGAGAGGGTCGAGCCCGCTGGTTGGCTCATCGAGCACGAGGAGCGGCGGTTCGTGCATGAAAGCCTGGACGAGTCCGAGCTTTTGCTTGTTGCCTTTGGAGAGCTGACGAACGTGACGGCTGAGGTCGAGTCCGAGTCGTTCGGCAAGCTCATCGATGCGGCCTTTCGGTACGGGGCCGCTGATGTCTGCGTAGTGCGTGAGTAGTGCACGACCTGTTACTCGCCCTTCGAGCAGGAGTTCGCCGGGAAGGAAGCCAATCCGGCGGCGTAGTGATGCACCGCCGGCTCGAGGAGATTCTCCCAGCACGATGGCGGTGCCTGAGGTTGGCCGGATGATGTCAAGCATCAGTCGCATTGCTGTGGTCTTGCCGGCGCCGTTGGGGCCGATCACGCCGAAGACACTGCTGGTCTCTACGGCGAGATCCATGCCATCGAGTGCCGTGTGACGGCCGTAACGCTTGGTCAGTGCTCTGGTTTCGATAGCATTGGTCATGGGAGGAGGCCGGTGCCTCGTCCTTTCTCTGAGCGGTCGTTGCGTGCGTTATCTGTCGCTTCGCGCGTGGCGTTGAGCACGCTGCTATCGACGTAGAGACCCTCGGTGTAAATCTCGAGTGCTGCGTTACCCATGCGGCTGAGGCTTTCGAAGCTGAAGTGACCGCTGCCCAGGGTGCGGGCAATGTGGCTTTGCAGAATGAGGGTGCCGAGACTGTTGGTTGCGAGTACGAGTGCGCGTGCGCGTGCATCCGTGCTCGGACGCACCTGCTGCTCTACGACGCCATTCTCGAGGATCTCAGCGGTCATGGTGACGATGCGATCGAAGAGTTTGGCACCGGCTTCAGAGTCGTCGGTGAAAAGACGGCTCAGGTAGTTGAGCCACGGTTGGTAGGTGTCGAAGTCTGAGTACCACTCGTTCAGGGCCGCAGTGACATCGCTCTCGCCCATTCCCGTTTTGCGGCGGGTGATCTCGCTGATGATGAACTCATCGCAGGCACTCTTGAGCTCACGCATACTGCCGAAGTGGTGGATGACGAGGCCGGCGCTGACTCCGGCCTGACGTGCCACAGCTCGTGCGCTCGTTGCGGCAAACCCGTTCTGCCCGATGAGCAGGATCGCGGCATCGCGGATGCGAGCCCGTGTGGTTGAATCGTCATTGGTTGAACGCATGTTCAATAAACTAAACGATCGTTTAGTAGCTGTCAATAGTTCTCCGTTGCTGCGAGGCCGCACCATGCGCTTGAATACCCCTCGCAGACAAGGACGCCCAATCCGCAGCCGGGTAGGCTAGAGCAGTGAATGATTTCGAGATTGGCCGAGCCAAGCGCGCTCGCCGCGTCTACTCCTTTGATGACATTGCGATCGTGCCCTCGCGCCGCACGCGAGACCCACGTGACGTGTCGGTGAGCTGGACGATTGACGCATACACCTTCGACATCCCGGTCATCGCCGCGCCCATGGACTCCGTGGTTTCACCAGCGACCGCAATCGCGATGGGAACGCTCGGCGGACTTGGTGTGCTCGACCTCGAAGGTCTCTGGACTCGCTACGAGAACCCCGAGCCCGTCCTCGCCGAGATCCGCAGCCTGCCCGCCGATCAGGCAACCGCGCGCATGCAGCAGTTGTACTCGGAGCCCATCAAACCCGAGCTCGTCACTCAGCGTCTCGCCGAGATTCGCGAAGCCGGAGTGCCCGTCGCCGGAGCGCTCAGCCCGCAGCGCACGAAAGAACTCCACCAGACCGTCGTTGATGCCGGTGTCGACCTCTTCGTCATCCGTGGCACCACCGTCAGCGCTGAGCACGTCTCCAAAGCCAGCGAACCACTCAACCTCAAAGAGTTCATCTACGAACTCGACGTGCCCGTGATCGTCGGAGGAGCCGCAACCTACACTGCTGCACTCCACCTCATGCGCACCGGTGCCGCAGGCGTGCTCGTCGGCTTTGGCGGAGGCGCCGCAAGCACCACGCGCACCGCCCTCGGCATCCACGCCCCGATGGCAACCGCTGTCGCAGACGTTGCCGGCGCTCGCCGCGACTACATGGACGAATCTGGTGGCCGCTACGTTCACGTGATCGCTGACGGCGGTCTCGGCACCAGCGGTGACATTGTGAAGGCAATCTCCGTCGGAGCGGATGCCGTCATGCTCGGCAGCACCCTTGCTCGCGCAACGGAAGCCCCTGGTGGCGGCTGGCACTGGGGCCAAGAAGCTCACCACCTGGAGTTGCCCCGTGGCAACCGCGTCGAGGTTGGGCAGCTTGCGCCGCTCGCTGAAATTCTCAATGGACCTTCGTCACACGCGAACGGTCAGTCGAACCTCATTGGCGCACTGCGTCGATCGATGGCGACAACCGGCTATTCCGACCTGAAGGAGTTCCAGCGGGTCGACGTTGTCGTCGCCCCCTACAACACGCTGTAGTTCAGACACAGAGCAGCTCACGCACCGAGCCGTTCACAGGCAGAGATCAGCCACACGTTGGAGGATTTATCAATGGCTAAACCCCGATCGATCCCCCAGTCAACGGCGCTCAGCGTTGAACAGCGCGCGGCAGCGATCGCGGCCATGCGCGACACCGAACTCGACATCCTCGTGATCGGTGGTGGCATCGTCGGCACCGGCAGTGCGTTGGATGCTGCCACGCGTGGCCTCACCGTCGGAATGGTTGAGGCGCGTGACTGGGCCTCTGGCACCTCCAGCCGGTCATCCAAGTTGGTGCACGGTGGCATCCGCTATCTGGAGCAACTCGATTTTCGACTCGTGCGCGAAGCTCTCAAGGAACGTGGACTGCTGTTGCAGCGCATTGCACCCCATCTGGTGCGGCCAGTGCGGTTCCTCTACCCGGTGACGAAGCCGATCTTCGAACGGCTATATATCGGTGCGGGAATGTTGCTATACGATCTCCTCAGCTATACCGGTGGGCGGCCTCCAGGAGTGCCGCATCACCGTCATCTGACACGTCGGCAGATGTTGAGAGCCGCGCCCAGTCTGCGCGCTGACGCGTTCCGCGGTGGCCTGACCTACTACGACGCGCAGGTGGATGATGCACGTTACGTGTCGACGCTTGCTCGCACAGCGAGTTTTTATGGCGCGCAGGTAGCTAGCCGCGTTCGCGTGGAAGATTTTGTGAAGGTTGGTGAGCGGGTCGTCGGCGTGATGGCGCACGATCTTGAGACGGGCGAACGATTTGAGATTCGCGCCAAGCAAGTCGTGAATGCGACCGGTGTCTGGACCGACGACACTCAGGCGATGGTGGGCGAACGGGGTCAGTTCAGGGTGCGGGCGTCGAAGGGGGTGCACCTGGTTGTGCCTCGCGACCGATTCCAGTCGAAGCTGGGACTGCTTCTTCGCACTGAGAAGAGTGTGCTCTTTGTGATCCCCTGGGGACGCCACTGGCTGATCGGAACGACCGACACTGACTGGGATCTCGATAAAGCCCATCCGGCAGCCACGGCCGCCGACATCGACTACCTGCTCAAGCATGTCAATAAAGTTTTGGCGGTTCCGCTGACACATGACGATGTCGAAGGGGTCTACGCCGGTCTGCGTCCGTTGCTCGCTGGGGAGTCTGACCTCACCTCAAAGCTCAGCCGCGAACACATTGTGACCCACAGTGTTCCCGGGCTCGTTGTGGTCGCTGGTGGCAAGTGGACGACCTACCGCATCATGGCGAAAGATGCTGTGGACGCCGCGGTCGACGCTCTAGACGGCAAGATTTCACCGAGTATTACCGAAGATGTTGCACTGCTCGGTTCGCAAGGATACGGTGCCGCGTGGAACAAGCGCACGACTCTCGCGCACACCTTTAGCCTCCACCGGTCTCGCGTCGAACACCTGCTGAACCGCTACGGTGTGCTCGCGTCTGAGGTGCTCGAATTAGTTCGCAGTAACCCCACGCTTGCGGAAGCACTTCCCGGCGCCGATGACTACATTGCTGCCGAAGTTGTCTATGCGGCCAGCCACGAAGGAGCCATGCACCTTGATGATGTTTTGGCTCGTCGCACTCGTATATCGATTGAGGCATGGGATCGGGGCGTTTCAGCAGCGCCCGTCGCGGCAGAGCTCATGGCGGGAGTTTTGGGTTGGGACGACGCGCGCACAACCACCGAGATCGAGCGCTACCTGCAGCGAGTAGAGGCAGAGCTCGCTAGCCAAAAGCAGCCCGACGATGAGTCGGCTGATCGGGTGAGGCTCGAAGCACCAGATATCGTTAGCGAGTGAGTACGACGGTTTCTTCGCCAGCAGCCCCAGCGGCGCCAGCAGCGCCGGCAACAATGTGGCAGATCGCGCGTCGACCACGCTGGATCGGTGCCCTCATCTTGGCGCTAGCTATCGCAGGCAGTTTCGCGGCTCTTGGCCAGTGGCAGCTGAGCCGAAGTCTTGAGGGTGGCGAAATCACCGAACAGCAGAGCGAAACGGTTGTGCCGCTCGATTCGGTTGCTACCGCACAAGAGCCACTCGCCTCGGCGACAACCGGCCAATCCGTCAGCTTCACCGCAGAGCTCGTTTCTGGCGACTATGTTGTGCTCTCCGAGCGGCGCAACACCGCAGGGATGGGCTACTGGGTTGTCGGCCATGGGCGTGAACCCAGCGGGGCAAGCGTTGCTATTGCCCTCGGATGGGCAGCGACGACGGATGCCGCAGCATCCGCCATTGCTCAGCTTGACGCCTCGCCACCGGCGTCGACCTTCACGGGTCGTCTCCTGCCGACCGAGTCAGCCCAACAGTCCGATTTCGAGTCGGGAGTGCGCAGTGCCCTCGCGGTCGCTGAACTCGTGAACCTGTGGAAAGACGTGCCTGCGGGAACCTACGGCGGCTACGTCGTGAGCTTTGACCCGCCAGCAGGCCTTGACGCGATCGATTCACCGCCACCATCGACTGAGGTTTCGCTCAATTTGCTCAACGTGTTTTACGCCGTGGAGTGGGTTGTGTTTGCGGGCTTCGCCGTCTTCCTCTGGTACCGCCTCGTGCGGGATGTGTGGGAAGAGGAGCGCGAAGATCTGGTGCCCGACGCGGCCGTAGACTAGAGCCATGGCTCTCGGTCCCCGGCTTTCTGATCTTCCCCGCATTCGTCGTACCCTGTCGTTTTACAAGGTGTCATCGATCATCACCGGTAGCTTCCTGCTCGTGCTGTGTCTCATGATGTTTTTCCGTTACGGCCTCGGTGGCGACATCGAGCTGAATGGCCCCGCCGGTTTTGTCACGCTGACGCCGAAAGAGCTGGTTCAGGGCATCAACGTGTCGACGATCATCCTGATTGTGCACGGCTGGCTCTACGTCTTCTACGTTGCAGCAGATTTCATTCTCTGGCGTCTGACGCGTTTCTCATTCTTGCGGTTCTTGTACATCGCCCTCGGTGGTGTCATCCCGTTGCTATCGTTCTTCCTTGAGCGTCAGGTTCCTCGTTTCGTTGAAGCGAAACTTGCCCGTATTGAATCCGCTGCAGCCGCCCAAGCGGCGGGCGTCGACTCCGCAAAGGCTTCCGCATGACCGACTCCTCAGCGACAGCCCCGGCGACGGCCACAGCCCCGGCGACGTCCGTAGATACGAGCGCGCGTCCTGTTCTCGTCGTCGACTTTGGTGCTCAGTATGCGCAGTTGATTGCACGTCGCGTGCGGGAAGCCAACGTGTACAGCGAGATTGTTCCTCACACCATCACCGCTGAAGAGATCGCGGCTATGAACCCGGTCGGCATCGTGCTGAGCGGTGGCCCGTCGAGCGTGTATGAGCCCGGTTCACCCGACCTAGATCCAGGCATCCTTCAGTTAGGTGTTCCCGTTTTTGGCATTTGTTACGGCTTCCAGGTGATGGCCCGTCAGCTCGGCGGTACCGTTGCGAAGACCGGCCTGCGTGAGTATGGTTCCACCGACATGTCCGTGCAGGGTGGTGGTGGTTCCCTGCTGGGGGACCAAGCCGACAAACAGACAGTGTGGATGAGCCACGGCGATGCCGTAACAGAAGCCCCGGAAGGATTTGAGGTGCTCGCGAGCACAGACGCCACCCCGGTTGCCGCCTTCGCCAGCAAGGAACGTGGTCTCTACGGTGTGCAATGGCACCCCGAGGTGAAGCATTCCGAGTTCGGCCAAGGGCTGCTTGAGAACTTCCTCCACGACGCTGCGGGCATCCCCGCGGACTGGAACAGCGGGAACGTGATTGCAGAACAGGTCGCCCGGATCCGTGAACAGGTGGGTTCGGCGCGCGTAATTTGTGGTCTTTCGGGTGGAGTCGACTCCGCTGTTGCTGCCGCGATCGTGCACGAGGCCGTTGGCGATCAACTGGTCTGCATCTTCGTTGACCATGGGCTGTTGCGTCATGATGAGCGCCGCCAGGTTGAAGAAGACTATGTGGCCTCGACGGGTGTTCGTCTTGTCACCGTCGATGCTGTTGACCAGTTCATGGATGCTCTTGCCGGAGTCACCGACCCTGAGACGAAGCGCAAGATCATCGGCCGCGAATTCATCCGCAGCTTCGAGAATGCTGCAGAAGCGCTTGTCCTCGAAGCTGCCGGCGACGGCGAGAAGGTTAAGTTTCTGGTGCAGGGAACCCTGTATCCGGATGTTGTAGAAAGCGGCGGCGGAAGTGGCACCGCCAACATTAAGAGCCACCACAACGTGGGCGGGCTCCCCGAAGATCTGCAATTCGAACTCGTGGAGCCACTACGCACCCTATTCAAAGATGAGGTGCGCGCGATTGGGCGCGAGCTGGGACTGCCCGAGGTTATTGTGGGCCGCCAGCCGTTTCCTGGGCCAGGCCTTGGCATCCGCATTATTGGAGAGGTCACGTTCGATCGTCTCGAACTGCTGCGCACAGCGGATGCGATTGCTCGCGCTGAACTCACCGCTGCTGGTCTCGATGACACGATCTGGCAATGCCCCGTAGTGCTGCTCGCGGATGTGCGTTCGGTGGGAGTGCAGGGCGATGGTCGCACCTACGGTCACCCGATCGTGTTGCGCCCGGTGTCCTCCGAGGATGCGATGACCGCCGACTGGACTCGTTTGCCCTACGACGTGCTTGCGAAGATTTCGAACCGCATCACCAATGAGGTGGATGGCGTGAACCGCGTGGTGCTCGATGTCACGTCGAAGCCCCCCGGAACGATTGAGTGGGAATAGAAGCGCATTAGGAGAACTCCATTTCTGGCGTTCTCACCTTTCTATTCCGACGCCGTCTCGGCCGAGGTGCTTCCCTTTACGGGCGCGTGATGAAGCCTTCCTCCACCATCCAGTTGAATGCGACTTCAGCCGGGTTCTCGCCGTCGACGTCGACCTTGCCGTTGAGTTTGCGCATCAGGTCGTTGGTGATGGACTCGACGACTGGGGTGAATGCCTCTTCGATGCCGGGATACTTCTTTAGTGTCTCTGTGTTCACGAGAATGCTCGCGTTGTAGGAGGGGAAGAAGTTCTTGTCATCTTCGAGCACGATGAGGTTCAGCGCTTCAATTCTGCCGTCGGTGGTGAAGACTTCACCGAAGTTGCAGTCACCATTCGCGGTCGCCGAGTACACGGCACCGGTGTCAAAGATTCCGATGTTCGAATCTGGTACTCCCTCCGGGTCGCCGCGGGGGACGCCGTACGCCTCGAGCATGCCGTCCATGCCGTCTTGACGAGAATTGAACTCGGATTCGATGCAGAAGGTTCGATCTGCGACAGGCAGGTCAGCAAGCTCAGAAAGTGTGGAAATATTGCCCAACTCCGATACCGCATCGGCGCGCACTGCCATAGCGTAGGTGTTGTTTTCCTCCGACGGTGGCAACCAGGTGATGCCGTTTTCGAGGTCGGCGTCGTGCACCACCTGCCACTGTTCTTGCGGGTCGGGAACGGGGCTCTCGTTTCCCATGTAGACCAGCCACGCTGTGCCGGTGTAATCCCAGCTGATGTCGGCTTGGCCAGAAAGCATCAGGTTGCGCACCGGCTGGCTACCTGGCACATTCGCCAGATCGGTCAC
>Ga0307487_1002427_pt1 | contig 11879 bp, 17 predicted proteins | sample CBIW12metaG_FD_203665 | JGI IMG/M metagenome (GOLD analysis project Ga0307487, IMG submission 203665) | Sea-ice brine microbial communities from Beaufort Sea near Barrow, Alaska, United States - CBIW 1.2 | ecosystem: Environmental > Aquatic > Marine > Coastal | place: USA: Alaska | collected... | reverse complement strand
CGTCAAACAATGATTTCTTTCCTGTCGATTTGTATATCTGTTTATTCATGTTTTTATCTGTGCTTTTGAAGCCATGAATATACGGATAAATACTTGAAAATCATGTTTTTAATTTATAGAACTCCCCAATAATCAAATTCGTGCGAATTATGTAAAAGGAAGTTCCTTTAAACAAATAGTCCTTGGGGGTATAGATGATACCGTAGACCCTAAAGAGACTTTAAGCTTTCTGGCTAACCACATTCAAAAAGAAGAGTTGGATATCCATATAGATCCCAGCTTAGGCCATAGAATTCCAACGGAGCTTTTTGAGGCTCAAGCAAAGATTTTCTTCTCTAAACTTTGTTATTAAATCCATATTATGTCTGTACGCCAAACTATTAAACGCCATTATAAAATTATTTCCTGTCTTAAAAAAAGAGCTATGAGTTTTGAGGAACTTCAGAATGATATGCTCCTTGATCCCGATTCTATTGAAGAGCAGCTTATAAAATCCCAACGCACCCTGCAACGTGACATAGTAGATATTGACTCCATCTATGGAATTGTAATTGTTGCCGATAGAAGTTCCGGGAAATATTATATTAATGAAAACACTGAAAACACCCATTCTCAACGTCTCCGGGAGAATTTCGACTTGATAAATGCGATTCGACTAACCGAAAGATTTGGAGGTAATTTAGTATTTGAAGACAGGAAACCCTTAGGCACTCAGCACATGAGTGGGCTACTTCATGCAATTCAGAACCAGCTGGAAGTGAAATTCACGTATCTTAAATTCTATGATGATTCTATAAGTGAACGAAGATTAAAACCGATTGCATTAAAGGAAGCTCGAAACCGTTGGTATCTAATTGCAGAAGACATGAAGGATACTATTGTAAAGAATTTTTCTCTCGATAGGATTTCAAATTTTGTCATTACGGAATCCAAGTTCAAGCCTCATAAAGGTTATGATATCATTGAGGAGTTCAATCACAGCTTTGGGATAATAAATGGCACTGATGAACAACCTGAAAAGATTATTCTAGGCTTTACTCCCAATGAAGGCAGATATGTAAAATCCTTGCCTTTACACCATAGTCAGCAGTTGTTGGTAGAAAATAAAAAGGAGATACAATTCTCTTATTTTCTTAGATCCACTTATGATTTTAAGATGGAACTTCTTTCTTATGGGAACCAGGTCAAGGTAATAGAACCAGATACTTTGCGGAAGTGTATTAAGAAAAAACTTCTGGCAGCAATAGATCTATATTAAGGTGTTATTTAATCTTAATATTTCTTTGTGTTATGCCTTGACGTTAGTAACTCATTTATTTACATTGAAATAAAAGCTCGGAATATTAATTGTTCCGCTTTATACAAACAATTGGTTTTTAGTGGTAGCGGGTGTCAAAACGTGTCGTTGAATATTAAAAATTGAAAAAGGGTTTGGGAGATAATTTCTTTAATTTGAGGTTCAAGATACCCGAAACGCCCACACAGCCCATCAATACCAAAGTAGCAGAAAGTTATAAAATTCACTTGGCAGTATACCATCAGCTTGGATTTACAAGATAACTCAGGCATTTGGAAGATAATAATATTCAGGAAAACTGGGCCGGAGATGATTATACCGTCTTAACAGTTGTTACCAAGGTTGAAAAATTTTCTCTCTTATCCAGTTATCGATAGGCCATAACTATCTTAATATCATAATAATAGATATTAAATATTTGAAAACAATTATTTATTTAATTAAATTGCGCGGCTATAAACAATTTGTAATATTATGGACGTAATAAATGAAGCCATCGAATTTGAGAAATCAAAAATGAGCAACATGTCTACCAGTGACAGAGTGGCTGCAACTAGAGAAGCCAAACGTTTAATACTAGCTTTAAACGAGATGTATAAGAAATCAGAAGATACTGAGCTCATGGACATAATGAAATGTTTAACCGCAAAGAAGAAAAAAATTGAAATTCGTTTAAAAGGAAAACCAAAGGCGGCGTTTTAAGGTATGGAAATCAAAAACCTCGGGGCAAGCCCACAAGATATGAATGGGAAAATATTTTTAAAAATTCAAGGCAAGGTTCGGAGAATTAAACCCTGAATGAGGGATTAAACGTATCAGAAACAAAATTAAAGCCCTGTTCCACAGATCCTGCAACAGGTTATTCTAGAGATGGTTTCTGTCATACGATATCGCAAAATATTGGCTCCATATAACTTGGTTATTATGAAAGCCGGATCTAATTGTTATTAAACCCATCTTGTGGGCTTTCATACGCAAATAACCCGCATCTTTTTCTTTTTCGCCAGCAACATTAAATCCTGGGTGTTTTGAAGGCTTCTTTAGGTCTGTTTTCTGAAGCAGGGATCCAGTTCCTCCTCCGTAATCCCATTGATGTTGGACAGGGAATTCATCAGGTTTTCCAGCTCATCATAAAAACCTATTAATTTATTGAGGTTGATATCCGGTGTCCCCCTGAATTGTTCTACGTCAAAATTATAAGTGTCGCCTACTGCGAAAACCCTGTTGACTTCCGCCAGTTCACCTGTCATGCCCACATTGATGGTGCGGGTAAGAAGTTCTTCGTGCACTTCGAGTAAATATTTGTAGGTGAGGATGATCTTTTCCCTGTATACGCTCATAGTGATATGTTTTAAATTATGTTACAATTTACGTTTAGAGGGCGACAAAGGGTGTCGCTTGTAAAGAGAATGTGTTTTAGGTGTTTCCGTAACAGAAACCTATAATTTCCTGTTACAGAAACCTCTAAAATAAATTTTAAGGCCTCACCAGATCACAGATCTTAGGGTCGGGTTGTTTATAACGGTAAGAGTTGTGATTTTAGAAGGTTTTTCGCTATTTTCGTTAAATGAGACACCCAAAAATATTTATATGTATAGCAACTTTATGTGCCCTGATTTTATATTCCTGTACAGATCTTAAGAAGGATTCACCCATAACCAACTCCTCTTTAGCGTCTTCTTATAATACCTCAAATATTTTTTTTGTTAAGGCCAACCAGGAATCAGATATACCCCCCAAAAAACAAAAAGCCCACTAAAAAAGAAAGCATAAAAAACGCTTGAAACTAATGAACACAACGCCTACGGGCGTTTTTGTGTTAGTAGTGGTGAAAACTACCAAATGCCCACTTTGTAATATTTAGCGATATTATTGCGTTATTTTAAACCGCTATTAAATGCCGTTTAAACTCCTTACCGACATTACAACCCCATATTACCTTATATACCGATAACCCCACTAAAATTAACGCCTCACAGTTACTATGGCTGTTTGTTAATACTTATTTAAACCCCAATAACAACAGTTTCTTGAAGCATTTTTGAAATAGCCTAAAAACACCCCATTTTTACTATGCGGGGACAGATGCGGGGACAGATGCGGGGACAATCTTATGCATACAAACTATATGAAACTACCCCCCAAATGCATAAAAAAGGCGGTGAAAACAGGTAAAACAGCCTTGAAACTACCCCCTAATACAACAAAATCAATACATGTCATCTACTAATTAACTGAGAATCAATAATTTAATATGTTTTGATGTTATGATCCGTGTATAAATTCTACTAATTCATAGTATTTAACCGGATTGTGGCCTTTATTAAGGCCAAGGCACGTATTTTTTTTAATTGCACATCTTTATCCTGGTGGTGTTTGTTTTCACTCACCAATTTTATGTATTCTATGCCTTTTTCAGATTTTTGAATGTATTTCACCGTTACAAATTCCTCTTCGCCTACGTCAATGCTCAATAGGTACATTTCACCCCAAAAAATATCATTTTGAATATCTTCAACTTTCCTATAGGCAACAATATCCCCGTTTTTTAATAATGGGTACATACTATCCCCGGCAACATACACAGCTCCATCACATCTTGGTAGGTTGGGGATACTCATAGTATCTAACACTTCCATTTCTTCACTCCCCCTAAATAATTCAACTAAACCGGCTGTAGCCTCCAAATTATATATTGGAATTGATTGATGTTGTAGATCATTATCGGTTCTAAGCTTGAAGGTTTTTACTTCTTTTTTTACATTTTCATTAGATAAAACCATTTCACCTTTATTAGTGAGGATCCAGGTTGCATTTATTTCAGGAAATTCTTCTACTAATTTCTGTATTGGCACTATCCCAGCATTTGTTCTTTCTTTACATATTTCTGTAATAAGGGATGTACTTACCCCTAAATGTCTCGCGAAAGATGTTGGGGTAAGTACCTTTTTTTGTTTTTTTAGATACTCATAAGCTTCTAAAAATCTAATGGTTACATCGTTTGTTGGTTTTTTCATTACAGAAATATGTATAATTGTTTGGTTATGTACAAAAAACTGTATTATATTTGTTGTGATAACAATAACACAAACAAATATATGGAATTAGAAGAAATCCTTGCGTTGAAAGAGGAATTAAAGCCCAGAATGGAATTAGGTGACTACGTAACGCTCTCTAAAATGTTAGGTATCCCACAAAATACGGCAGCTATGCGTTACCGCCGCGATAATGAAGAAGCAGTACTGGCAATGAAAGAAATCATTGAATCCAGGGAAGCATTGATAAATAAATTTAAAAAGGATTAGATATGAGTAAAAGAAAAAGAAATTCAGAAAGACCAGAAATTCACATTAATATCAATATTGCAAATCCAAAACTGTGGGAAACCGAGCCAGAGATTTCGGAAACTTTAAGAAAGGCCATTTTGGATGACTTCAGTCCTCAATATGATACTCAAACTCCACCGAAACACCCCCTTGATAACACAAACTCTTCCAGAGCGAAGTCAGAAGGTCAAGTATCTGAATTGTTCTGCTCAATGAACTATGAGAAAAGTAAAAATCAAGAGTTAGTAGAGTTTCTTCGCCAAAAGACCAGCGAACTTCAGGATGAGGCTCGCCGGCTACAGAAGTTGGATTTAAAATATGGCCAGCAATCGAATGATAGTTTAAGATTGGCATCACAACGCCTTGTGTCTTTTTCAATAAATCTAGTATGGATTCTTGACCGGACGCTTCTAAAGTCGGATAAGCTGTAAGCTGACACACAAAATGAACATTACTCATATCACTATTATTTAAGATTAGACACCCTAAATGTAGTGATTTTCCCGAAAGGCATACAGGGCGGTTCGAGTCCGCCCCGGGAAACAATCAATACCCCAGAATAATGCAGGAATCACCATACGAATATTACGACGGTAAGCTTGGACTTAAAATTAAGTACCTGATTTCCGATAATGACGGAAAATACCAACGTCATTCAGAAAGCATCAGGGTGATATCATACGATGCTCTTAAAAAACGTATGAATCGCAAATCTAGTTGTGAAAAAAGACTTCGCAGGGCTGCTTTGAACAATGATACTCTTATACTTTTTTCTTCAATTTCTAGAGAATGGAAGGATCGGCTCACCACAAAATTTGGAAACCCGAAAGAAGAAATAAAAGAAAGCTGGTTTGCGCAACATTACACAGCAGACCGTAAAGCCTATGAGTTTTATGTAGGGCATAGATATGGTGAGAAAAACGAAAAGAAACTCGACCTTAAATTGGTTGAGACCTACACTTATAATGCTTCAGTTCTCAATGCGGTATTAGAAATGAAAACCAACCGCCGTGCATACGCAAAAGCCTTGGGCGGTGTGCAGTTGGATATCTGGCAGAGCCTTAGCAACGATGTGAATGCATTCAGGGAGGTTGCCCACGATCTTCCGGCTACAAGGGATGGTTTACGGAGAAAAACAAATAAGTATAAGAAAGAAAGCTTTCTAAGTCTTATATCCGGTCGCCTTCAAAACAAAAATGCTTCCAAAACAAATCTCGAAGAGCAAATGGCCCTCCTGGATGAGTTGCTTTCAAAACACACAAATCTTGACAATCAGTTAATTTCAGAAATATACAATGCAGTGGCCCGGCAAATGGGATGGGAGGAAATCACCCCAATGACCGTTGGAAACCGCAAAGAAAAAAAGAAGCTTTCCATACACGCCAGGCGAAATGGTGTAAAATCTTTAAAAAGCAAGGTGCTGATGCAGGTAAAACGATCCAAGCCAACCACTCCCATGCTTTACTGGACCCTCGATGGTTGGGATGTAGAATTGTTGTACCAGGATACTTCTGTAGATAAAAAGGGCAATAAAGTAACCACCTATCACAACCGATTAACGGTAGTTGTGGTATTGGATCCTCACAATAACTATCCTGTAGGTTATGCCATAGGTACAAATGAAAGTCCTGCACTTATTAAAAAGGCACTTCAAAACTCCATGCGGCATGTTAATTCCCTTTTTGGTGAATTATATATGCCCTACCAGCTTCAGAGTGATAACTACGCTGTAAAGAACCTTACTCCAATTTATAAGGCAATCACTCCACATTTTACTCCTGCTGAAGTTGGTAATGCTAAAGCTAAAGTGATCGAGCCATATTTCGGGTATATCAATAAAAAATACTGCAAATTACTGGACAATTGGAGTGGACATAATGTAGATAGTGGATCTAAGAACCAGCCAAACACGGAATATCTACAAAAAATTAAAAAACAGTTTCCGGATCAACAAGGTTGTATATCTCAAATTCAATCCCTCATAACTGCTGAACGTTCAAAAAAACAGGAAGAGTACCAAAAAAATTGGTTGAACACCAAGGAGGAGTTTAAACAGATCATGAGCCTTGAAAATTACCTGCTCACATTTGGCAGTAATAGTGAATATACCAATAAGCTTACCGGGGAAGGTATCAAACTTACCATTGAAGGTGAAAAATGCTACTTCGATAGCTTCGACCTTAATTTCAGGCACCAGGCACACAAGGACTGGAGCATCCAGTATGACACTAATGACCTTAGCCAGGTTCTTGCCGTTTCTTCGGACGGTGCCGAGCGCTATATCCTGGAACAAAAGTATATCCAACCTATGGCATTGGCCGACAGGATGGATAATGATGCTTACGAGCTTAAAAGGGTCCGGGACTTTAATAAGGAAACAGTGGATGGTTTAATAGATGAGTATGCCAGCAATGCCCGATTACTTGACCCCTTCCTTAACAGGCCAGAACTAAACGACACTCTTGCAAAACATTTGCTTACCGATAGTGTAGGCCAGCACAAAAACCACAAAAGCCGGGAACGTTTGGAAGTTGCCAAAAATTCGAGTCAGTTAGTTGAAAAGACTGCCAAAAAGGAAGAAAAAAAGCAATTGAAAACCTTTGCTGATGAACAGCAGGAATACTACGACTCTAAAGTGAATATTAATGAATACATCAGTTAAGAATGGCTATTAAACCTAAGGATAAAAGAAGGTATTATTTACATCAGAAAATAAAAAAACTGTTCAAATATTCAGCTTCAAAAAAGACAGTGTTCATTAATTGGGATCAAGAAGTACAAAACCGGCACCTCATTGAATTAAAAGAAAAATACAATTATAGCATACAAACCGAAATCTAATAATTATGGATAACATTACCAAACAACTTATTGCTGAAAAATGTAGGCTGTATTTATCTGAAAACAACCTAACCCAATCAGACTTTGCCTCCAAGGCAGGAATGGGCAAAGAGTTTATTACCCACATCCTTAAAGAAGGATCAGATTTCACCTATTCCGCAGGTAAAAACAAGATCGTAACCATTTCAGATAAGTATTTTACAAGGATAGCAGAATTCATTGGCCTTTCACTTACCAAATCCTATTGGGAAATTATACCCACCCCACAATTGACCCAGGCAATATCAATATTAAAGGATGCTAAAGCATACGGTGCTACCAATTTGATCATTGCGGATACTGGAGCAGGGAAAACCCAAAGCGTGAACCTGTTCCACCGTAAAAATCCGGCAGATACGTTTGTCGTTACCGTGGGAAGTTCAGATAACCTCTCAGATCTTATAGATAAGATCATAGACCAGCTGAAGATCACTACCGGAAAAACAAAAAGCAAGAAGCTTCGGGATATTGCAAAAAAACTGCGCAATATGAAGGAAAGCGGCTTGGAACCTCAGTTAATTATGGATGAGGCAGAATATATGAAGATCCCTGCCCTTTGTGCCACTAAGGAGCTTTATGATTACCTGCACCAGTACTGTTCTATTGTATTGGTAGGAACTTCACAATTACTTAAAAACCTTGACAGTCTTCGCAAAAAAGACAAGCCCGGAATACCTCAGTTTTACAGACGGATAAAATTTGGGATCCGAAAATTACCAAATGTGGATACTTCATTTAAACTCTTTTTAAACGGCCTTTCAAATGAGGTTCAAAAGTATCTAAGAAAAATATGCGATAACTACGGAGAACTTCATGATGTTCTGGTTCCGGTTAGGCGTGAGGCAGATCGGACTGGAGAGACCATTACCGTAGCTTTTATTCAAAAAGTGTTAAACCTCTCAAAAGACTACTAAAATCTTAAATGAATCACTCCCCCACAACTTCAAAAAATGACAAACCCCAACAGAATAAACAATCAGCCAACCATACGGACTCCAGTAAAACACCAAAACTTAAAAAAGTCCTGACCGTTGCGAATATTCAAAATCAAAGCATAGACAGGATCCCATTTAAGGGAGATTGGTTCCAGGCATTTAAAAAACCTCAGAACAAAGGCGTGTGGTTTATCTGGGGCGGTTCAGGAAGCGGTAAAAGTACCTTTCAGATGATGTTGGCTAAAGAGTTCGCTAAAACAGAGAAAGTGTTTTACAATCTCTTGGAAGAGGAAATGGACGATTCAGATTTTGTGGAACGTACCGAATTATGCCGAATGAATGAAGTGGCAGATAATTTTAATGTTCAGCGATATAACTACGATGAATTGTACGCCTATCTCGAAAAGAGAGGATCCCCAAAAGTGGTAGTGATTGATTCTATTACCTATTTCACAAAGGATTTTTCAAAGTACATGCATCTAAAGAAAAAATTCCCGGATAAGATTTTCATCATAAGTGGTCACGCCGAGGGAAAAAATCCAAGGACAAAACTTGAAGAAGACATCATGTACGACGCCAAGATGAAAATATTTGTTAGCGGTTACCTGGCAACTTGTAAGGGACGGACAATTGGTCCTAATGGAGGTCTTTTTGTGATCTGGCCAGAAGGATATAAAAAGCTGCAAGGCGCATCTATTAATTAATAAAAACAAACCTATGAATACAGTACACGCACGATTGAAAATTACACCAGGGGAATATCAGGATCTTATAATGGATCTATGGTTTCAATGGTGCTGCACCAAAACAACCAACCTGCTTTCCCTTCAAAAGGTGCTAACCTGCCAACCATTGTTCAGGTGGTGGTGTAGAGAGCTTCAAAAATTTGAAGCCCAATTTATGGAAGAAACCCAATTCTATGAAAATGTGATTTCCAAAGAACTGGCTCTTTCCTGCTATCAGGAAAACATTCAACCCATTTATAACCGATTCTCAAAACCCTTAATTAAAAAAGCCTATGAGCGCCAATCAATTGAAGAATAAAAATTTAATAACAAAAACCACAAACTATAAACTATGAATACAACTACCCCAATTTCCGAAGCTAAATTTAAAGAAATTAAAAAAGGATTATTCAGGGAATCCCTGAATGAAATACTAGAGCAATATCCTGTTGTATCATTTGAATTTTCTGAAAAAATTATAAAATCGGCAAAAGTATATAACATAAAATGCCTTTCCGGAGAACAGCTAATTCAACTTATTTACCTGGCTACAGCCTGGAACCAAAATATCACCATAGACGTATCAAATTCACACATCGAAATCAATTTCACTCTTAAAAATAATTAAAATGAACGCAGAAACCACAACCCCAAAACCGGTCAAAACGCTTGACCAAATGACCGATGCCGAATTAAACGCAGAAATGGAATTGCGGGGCAAAAAACAGAAGTCCGCACGCATTGCAGCCCGTGCAAAGTTTGAAACAGACAAAGACAACTTCCTACTGCATGGTTCCCGAAAATTCCTACAACTGCGTGAAGAACTGAGGGATTTGAAAGCCTATACCATCGCCGAGGCCAACTCCCTGTACGAGCGTATGTATTTGATGAATGACAAAACCCCACGGGAGACAAACTCCTTTACATTGAAAAATGAAGCCGATACCGTGAAGCTTACCGTTGACAGGCAGGAACGCTTTGAATTTACCGGAGAGGCAATGGTTCACATCAATGCCATCAAGGAAATTTTTAAAGAGAAATTCGCCAAGCGTAACCAGGGATTATATGAAATTCTGGACGGCTTGCTTATCAAAGGATCCAAGGGAGAGTACGATCCAAAGTTATTGGCAAAAGCACGCAACCAGGTACGCAAGTTAGGCGACGATATCCTTATAAACGAATTTGACAAGCTGGACGATTGCCAGCGCATAACCGGCACGGCCTTGTATTGCCGCCTTTATGTCAAGAACCTTGATGCCAAGAAGTGGGAAGATGTATCCCTTCAATTTTCAGCCTTATGAACAGTTTTAAAATGCGGCAGCTGATCAATGATCAGCTTGCTGGCATTAATTATAAATCCATTGTAAAATCTAATAAAATGGCTGTAAAAATTAAGTGTACTCAAATCGAAGATAATATTATCCTGGTGAATGGTAAAGAAGTAAGAAAGGATATGGATGGTATTTGGATAACTAAAGAGCGCTTTAGTATGATAGAAGCAAAGTTTTTTGGTGAATTCAGGGAAACCTTGAAGAGATGTAAAAGCGCACAATATTTAACAGCTACCTATACAATTTGAATTAATTGACCGGAGTGGTAAATGCTGCTCCGGTATAATTATAAATCCAAAACCCAATAAAATGACAACAACAAAACAAACCACTCCCGAAAACAAAACCGACCGCCGTAAGCTTTGGTCATATTTTGACAAGTCCAACGGAAAACACAAATACATTCTTAGTCTTTGCATCCAGTACGGTTGGTGTAAACCACACCATATTACAGGGCATGAGGTTGCCGATCTTGGCGCACTGGACGGTTGGTTGCGTGGAAAATCCACAATAGGACAATCTCCCGTTAAAAAGCCATTACAGGAAATGGAACCTACTGAGCTTTCTAAAGTAATAGTTGCTTTGGAAGCTATGGTGACCAAAACCAACAGTTAAAATGAAAAAAAGACACATAAGTTTTAAAGATTTCTGCAAACATCCGGCAAGCGCACGTAAAACCATTGTATTGGGATCTGCGGTTACCTGTGAAACCACTGTTACAAAATGCGCCTTTTGCGGGGAGCATTTAACCCAACCTCAAACCGATTGTTAGAAGATAAGAACAATGACCACAACAACCCACTACAAAATACACATCCAAAAAACTGATACTTACCTGAAGCTTACCTACCGGGGCAATAGTTTTTCCAAACTGGAGCGTCTAAAAGGTAAAATCACCGATTCCATGCTAATGGAACTAGGCCGTATCATCCCACCTAGATTGAGCGAAATGGAAAAGTGGCAAAATCACTTTAAAGATAAGATCAGCCTGGAGCCTTTAGAAAAGAAGAAAAGCCACTTTTCAGAGTTTAATAATGCCTGGTTCCAGTTCTATGAAGATTTTACCGGGATCCCTCCAAAATTTGGAGCTACTGAAGCTTCTCATTTAAAAAAGATCATTACCCACCTTACCAAGGTTGGCGGTTCTCCAGATGAAGCCCTTAGTCTTTGGAATACCATTTTAGCGGCTTGGCCTAAACTATCTGATTTCCATAAGGACAACACCGATATAAAATATATTAACTCACGTCTAAATGTAATTTTAAATGCAGTTAAAAAAGCGATCAACACCGGAACCTCCACCATTGGTGGAACTGATAACAGCGCCTCATTATAAAAACAGGCTTGTGGTGCAGCACTATGGTAAAATGACCATGCAAAGCGCT
>Ga0307487_1002423_pt1 | contig 11894 bp, 9 predicted proteins | sample CBIW12metaG_FD_203665 | JGI IMG/M metagenome (GOLD analysis project Ga0307487, IMG submission 203665) | Sea-ice brine microbial communities from Beaufort Sea near Barrow, Alaska, United States - CBIW 1.2 | ecosystem: Environmental > Aquatic > Marine > Coastal | place: USA: Alaska | collected... | reverse complement strand
TGGCCGGCGCCCACCTGGTCCCCCACGCGCACGTGAATGTCGGTTACCACTCCCTCCATTGGAGCCGTCACCGTGTTCTCCATTTTCATGGCTTCGATGACCACCAGGGAATCTCCCTTGGTGACGCAGTCTCCCACTTTCACGTCCACCACCGCCACCAGTCCCGGCATGGGGGAAACCGCGGCACCCTGACCGGTATCGTCGGCGGCATCGGCGGCCTCCCCGGCGAGCAGGCGAAAACGGACGCCACGGGCCTGGATCTCCAGCACCTCGCCGTGACGCATGGCGGCCCAGGTGCCGCCCTGCTCCAGTCGTCCACGGAGCACGCCGTCGGCATACACGGCGCCCGGTTCAATGGGAAAGCGACTATGCTCCACCGCAATCAGCGCCCGACCGTCGCGCCAGTCCAGCACGCGCGCGTCCTTCCAGACGTCCGCCAGACGCACGGACAGACGGCCGTAGGGCGCGGCCTGCTCCAGGGCAGCGCGGTCCAGAGGGCCGATGCTTCCGCCCCAGGGGTTTCCGGGCACCACCTCGCCGACGGATTCCACCAGCCCCGCCGCCGCGGCGCAGGCCACGGCCAAGGATTCACGGTCGGCATCCACGACCAGTTCATCAAGATGGGCATCCACCAGTCCGGTATGCATGCGTCCCTGGAGCACCAGCGGATGGGACAGCAGATCACCCAGGAAGCCGAGGTTGCTGGTCAGCCCGAGTATGACCGTATCCGCCAGGGCGTGACGCATGCCCGCCAGGGCCGAGGCCCGGTCAACGTCATGAACGATGAGCTTGGCGATCATGGGATCGTAGAATGCCGTGACTTCATCGCCGGCACGGATACCCGCATCCACCCGCGTGACGCCCGAGCCCGCCGACTCCCGGGGCCAGTGCAAAGCCAGCACGCGGCCCGGACACGGCCGGAAATCATCCGCAGGATTCTCGGCGTAGATGCGACACTCCAGGGCGTGACCGCGGGCCTCGAGGGCGGCCTGCGCTAGGGGCAGGGATTCGCCGGCGGCCACGCGCAACTGCCATTCCACCAGATCCACGCCGGTAATCATCTCCGTCACCGGATGTTCTACCTGCAGGCGGGTGTTCACCTCCAGAAAATAAAATTCCCCATCCTCGGAGAGGATGAACTCGAAGGTGCCGGCGTTGCGATAGGCAATGGCACGAGCGCCGGCCACGGCGGCATCGCGCATGGCCGTGCGCACACTGTCGGGCAAATTGACGGCGGGCGCCTCCTCGATAATCTTCTGGTGCCGCCGTTGCAGCGAGCACTCCCGCTCGAACAGGTGCACCACATTGCCCTGGCTGTCGCCGAAGACCTGGATTTCGATATGTCGCGGCGTGCGCACGAAGCGCTCCACCAACAACCGGCCGTCACCGAAGTTCGCCCGGGCCACGCGCACGGCGGCGTCCACCGCGTCCAGCAAGCCCTCGGCCTCTTCCACCACCACCATGCCCTTGCCGCCACCGCCGGCCACAGGCTTGAGCAGGACGGGGAAGCCCATGTCCCGCGCCGCGGCGGCGATCCACTGCGTATCCTCGCTGGCCTCGCTGCTGCCCGGCACCACGGGCACGCCGGCTTTTCCCATGATGGCCTTGGCCGTGGACTTGTCACCCATGGCCTCGATGGTTTCCGGCGACGGGCCGATGAAGACCATGCCGGCCTCGGCCACGGCCCGGGCGAAAGCGGCGTTCTCGGACAGGAATCCGTATCCGGGATGCACGGCGTCACAGCCGCTTTCCACGCCGGCGCGCACCACCCGCTCCATGTCCAGGTAACTTTTCGCGGCGGCGGCAGGGCCCAGGCAGACAGTCCGCACGGCGCCTTCCAGATGCGGCGCGCCCGCATCCGCCTCGGAATGGACCGCCACGTATTCCACCCCCAACAGGCGGCAGGTGCGGGCGATGCGGCAGGCGATTTCGCCGCGGTTGGCAATCAGTACTCGTTGAAACATCCGCATGGTTACATCCTGAATACACCGAAGCGGGTCTCCTCCCGGGGAGAACCGGCAGCCAGAGAAAGCCCCAGGGACAGCCAGGCGCGGGTATCCACCGGATCCACTACCGCGTCCACCCACATGCGTCCGGCGGCGTTGAGCGGGTGACTGCTACTCTCGTAGGCGTCGCGGATGGGTTGTCTGAAGGCCTCCGCCTCGCTTTCGGGGAAGTCCTTGCCCTGTTTGGCCAGTTGCGATTCCCGCACCAGCGACAGCACCGTGGCCGCCTGCTCGCCGCCCATGACGGCGGTACGGGCGTTGGGCCACATGCCCATGAACCGGGGGCCGAAGGCACGGCCGCACATGGCGAAATTGCCAGCGCCGTAGCTGCCGCCGATGAGCAGACTGAACTTGGGAACCCGCGCGCAGGACACGGCATTGACCATCTTGGCGCCGTGCCGGGCGATTCCCCCCGCCTCGTACTCCCGGCCCACCATGAAGCCGTTGATGTTGTGCAGGAACAGCAGCGGGATATTGCGCTGTGAGCACAGTTCGATGAAGTTGGCGGCCTTCTGGGCACTTTCGGAGAACAGCACGCCGTCATTGATCAGCACCCCCACGGGAAAACCGCCGATGGCGCCCGTGCCGCAGATGATGGTGCTGCCCCAGCGCTGCCGGTATTCCGTAAAGCGGCTGCCGTCCAGCAGCCGTGCCAGCACTTCCCGCGCGGGTATGGGCTCCCGGGGATTCATGCTGATGATGCCCGGCAGTTCCTCGGGATCGTGCAGCGGCTCCTCCGGCGTCATCGGCGGCGCGGCGGGTGTGGTGCCGGGCTCCCGGGCGAGTATCTGCCGCACCAGCGACAGGGCGTGGCGTTCGTCGTTGGCGTAGTGATCGGCCACGGCGCTGCTTCCGGTGTGCACATCGGCGCCGCCCAGGCTCTGGGCGTCCACTTCCTCGCCGGTGGCGGCCTTCACCAGCTGGGGCCCGCCCAGAAAGATGGTGCCGTTGTCGCGGACAATGACGGTTTCGTCCGACATGGCCGGGATGTAAGCGCCGCCGGCAGTACAGGAGCCCATGACCGCGGAGATCTGCGGCAGCCCCAGGGCGGACATTTCCGCGATGTTTCGGAAGATGCGGCCGAAGTGCTGCTCGTCCGGGAAGATTTCCTCCTGCAGAGGCAGAAAGGCGCCGCCGGAATCCACCAGGTAGACGCAAGGCAGACCATTCTCACGAGCGACCTGCTGGGCACGGATATGCTTGCGAATGGTGATGGGGTAGTAGGTTCCCCCTTTCACCGTGGCGTCGTTGGCCACCACCACGCAGGCACGGCCCGAGACCACGCCGACGCCGGTGATGATGCCGCCGCTGGGCACACCGTCGTCGTAGAGACCGTTGCCGCCCAACTGGCCGATTTCCAGAAACGGGGTGCCCATGTCCAGCAACGCGGAAACCCGCTCCCGGGGCATCATCTTGCCCCGGGAGCGATGGGTCTCGCGGGCCCGTTCGCCACCGCCGGCCACGGCCTGCTCCCGCGCCCGGTCGATGTCGGCCCGCAGTCCGTCATAGGTTTCGGCATTGGTCCGGAAGGCGGCCGCCGTCGTGTCGATACGCGATGGCAGCACGCTCATCTGGCGGGACCCACGAGGGGCAGGCGCAGGATGGCGTTGCCGATGGACTTGCCGGTCTGGTCCAGGCGCAGCGTGCTGGTGGCGCCGCCGCCTAGGGCGTCTTCCATGTAGACCACCACGGCCTCGATGTTGTCCATGGGGTAGACGAGTACCGCACCCTTGACCCAATCGCCGAACAGCGCCTTGACCCGCTCCGGGGTCACGGTGCGCAGGATCACGGGGTAATGTTCGGAATCGGTGGCGATAACGCCGATGGTCAGGGTGTTGCCCTTGTCGCCGGAACGTACGTAGGCGATATCTCGAAGCAATGTGCTCATGATCAGGCCTCCAGGATGTCCACGGACTGACGCACTGCGTCGCGGGGAATGAGCGTGGGCCAGACGGACACCACCGGACGCGGCTTCATGGGAGCGCCGAAGGAGGTGCCGCCGGGACCCATTATCCACAGATGCGTGCAGGCACGCCGCACCTTCTCGGCCTCCTCCCGTGTGCGCGTACGCACGGCCACCCGCAGCCCGATCTCGTTGACGTCGTGATCGAGCATGGGTGCGGAGGGGCCGTGCAGCGCGTTCATGCCCACCAGGTCGAACTGGATTTCCTCCGATTTCAGACCCATGCGCTGAAAACGCTCGGTGAGCGTCTGCCGGGCCTTGTGGGCGCGCCGCAGGGCGTGAGGCCAGGGGAAATAGAGCAGGCCTTCGCCGATCCAGCCGTCCTGGTAGCCGATAATCAGCTTCAGGCGATCCGGCTGCGCCCGACCGCTCATGTTGTCGATGCGCACGCGATCCTCGCCCAGATCCGTGAGCCGCAGGGTAGTGAAATCGGCGATGCCGTCGGGCATGACGTAGCTGCCGGGATCCGCGATCTCGTAAACCAGATGCTCTTTTATCGTATGGGGATCCACGCGACCGCCGGTACCCGGCAGCTTGGTGATCACGGTGGAGCCGTCGGCGGAGAATTCGGCGAGGGGAAAGCCCGGCTCGCCCATGCGCGGCATATCCTCGAAGCGCGACGACATGCCGCCGGAACAGGCGGCGGCGCATTCCATGACGTGGCCCGCAGTGATGGCGGCACCGATGAGGTTCTCCTGCCCGGCGCCGTAGCGCCAGCCGAACTCGTGCATGATGGGACCCACGTATAGCGCGTTGTCCGAGACTCGGCCGGCGATGACCACGTCCGCTCCAAGGCCCAGAGCCTCCTGGATACCGCTGGAATCGGTGTAGACATTGGCCGCCACCACCCGGTCGCGGATGGCAGCGAAGTGCCGGTCCCCGGTTTCCATGTTGGCGAGGGGCTCGCCGGCGGCCAGCAGCTCGTCCAGCCGATCCAACAGATCATCGCCTTCCACCAGTGCGACTTTCATGCCCTTGAGACCGAGTTCCGTGGCCGTCTGTGCGACTTTTTCGGCGCCGGCGCGGGGATTCACACCACCACCGTTGCAGATCAGGCGGGTGCCCTGCTCCCGGGCGATGGGCATGAGTGCCTGCATGTGCGGGACTATGTCCGGGATGTAACCGGCCCCAGGGTTCTTCATCTTCGCCCTCTGCAGCAGAGCCATGGTGAGTTCGGCTAGATAGTCCATGGACATGTAGTCCAGCTTGCCGCCCTGCAGCAGCTCTTCGGCGGGATCCAGGGCGTCGCCCCAGAATCCGGAACCCGCCCCGATGCGGAGAGTTTCTTTCATGATCTGCACCTATCTTCGCGGAAAGTGGGAGTCGCCCGCGCGCACGCGCCGGGCACGGCGATAGTCACCCCGGCTCCTTGCGGGCCGGTTTATTCGTTGTTGAGAAAGCGCCTCAGGCGATCCTTGTGTTCATCCGTGCGGAACGCGAAGCTCTGGAGATAGGCCTCGTATTCCAAGCTGGCCTCCAGGGTGGTCTGCGCACCCAGGCGCAGGGCCAGCTTGCTGATGGTGGTGCCCCGCCGGGACTGGGCGGCAATGTTCTCCGCCAGGGTCTGCACACGGGCATCCAGCTCATCCGCCGGCACCACCTCGGCGAACATCCCCAGTTCCAGGCCGCGCCGGGCATCGATACTGCCGCCGGTGAGCAGATAGTAGGCGGCCAACTTGCTGCCCAGGGCCCGACGCAGCAGGGTGGTCGCCCCCATGTCCGCGGCGGACAGGCCAATGCGTGCGAAGGCGAAGTGATAGGCGGCTGACTCCGCTGCCACGGCAAAGTCGCAGGCCATGGCCAGGCAGGCCCCGCCGCCGTATGCCGGGCCATTGACCGCGGCGATCAGCGGCCGGTCGAAATTGCACAGCCGGGCGATGACCTTGTTGTAGCCCCGCACCAGGTCCAATTCCCATTCCCGATCCGTGGATTCCGTGCTCATGATTTCGGACAGGTCGCCGCCCCCGCCGAACACCGGGCCGTTGCCGGTAAGCACAGCCACGGTGATGTTGTCATCGCGCTCCACATCGTCCAGGGCACGCTGCATGTTGCCGCTGAAGGTCACGCCTTGGGCGTTTCTCTTCTCCGGTCGGTTGAGCACGATGCGCGCAACCGGCCCCTGTTTTTCCACCAGAATTTCCTGCTTTTCCATTGCCCGCCCCCTGGAGCCGTCCAGTTAGCCGTCGAAGCGGCCCAGCAGCTCCCGCGCGATCACCATGCGCTGGATCTGGCTGGTGCCTTCGCCGATCTGGTACATTTTCGCGTCACGTAGGACCCGCTCCACGGGAAAGTCCCGCAGATAGCCGTATCCGCCATGAATCTCCACTGCCTGCCCGGCGGCCTGGATGGAGGCCTCGGCGGCCATGAACTTGGCCATGGCGCCCTCGGTCTTCACGGGCAGGCCGGCGTCGAACATGCGGGCCGCGTTTAGGGTCAGCAGGCGGGAGGCTTCGATCTGCACCGCCATCTCCGCGATGGGCCACTGGATGCCCTGAAACGACGCAATGGGCCGGCCGAACTGGACGCGCTTCCGGGCATAGACAATGGAGGCGTCCAGGGCCGCCTGGCCCAGGCCCACGGACAGTGCAGCAACGTTGATGCGGCCGCGGTCCAGCGTCTGGGCAAACTGGCGGAAACCCTTGCCCTCCTCGCCAATCATGTTCTCCACCGGAACCTTGACGTCGTCGAAGAACAGCATGGCGGTGGGCGATCCGTTCATGCCCATCTTCTTATCGGCCTTGCCCACGGTGAAACCGTCCATGCCCCTTTCCAGGATGAAGGCGGACACGCCTCGGGAACCGGGCTGGTCGCTGGTGCGGGCCGTGACCACGAAGGTGTCGGCCACGGTGCTGTTGGTGATGAACGCCTTGGAACCGTTGAGCACGTAATGGCCGCCACGCAGCACCGCCCGGGACAGGCAGCCGGCGGCGTCCGAGCCACCGCTGGGCTCGGTCAGTCCGAACGCACCGAGCTTGCGGCCGCTGGCCAGCTCCCGCAGGTATTTCTGCTGTTGCCCAGGGCTGCCGTGCTCAGCAATCACCGAAGACGCCAGGCTGATGTGGGCGTTCAGGGAGCTGCCCACGGCACCGGAGGCCCGGGAAACCTCCTCCAGCAGCAGGCAGACCATGACCGCATCGCAGCCGGAGCCTTCCATCTCCGTGGGGTGCGGTGCCCCGAGGTAGCCCAGTTCGCCCATTTCCCGGAACAGATCCATGGGAAACTCCGCAGTGACGTCAATCTCGGCGGCCCGCGGCGCGATGCGCTCCCGGGCGAAGCGTATCACGGCCTCGTGAAAGGCCTGCTGGTCTTCAGTGAGCTGATATTTATTCATGCTGCCTGGGCCTCATTGTCTCGGGGTTCATGTTAACTGTTGCTCTTCCAGGAGTGTCCGAAGCCGGAAGCGCTGGATTTTCCCAGACCCGGTCAGCGGCAGTTCGGGAATGAAACTGATGCCCCGGGGCACCTTGAAGCGGGACAGGCTTTCCCTGCACATCGCCAACACGCTCTCTTCCGATAACGTTTTGCCGGCCCGGAGTACAATGAAGGCGTGAACGGTTTCACCGCGGATCTCGTCCGGCCGCCCCACTACCGCAACGGACTCCACCTCGGGCAGCTCGGCGATCACATTCTCGATTTCCTTGGGGTAGACGTTGAAACCGTTACTGACAATCATGTCCTTGGTGCGGTCGAGAATGTGGATCTCGCCGTGCTCGTCGACGCGCCCCAAATCCCCGGTATGCAGCCAGCCGTCGCGTAGGGACCGGGCAGTCTCCTGCGACTGGTTCCAGTAGCCGAGCATGAAGGTGCCGGACTGGAACAGCAGTTCGCCGGGCTGGCCCGGAGACAGGTCGTTGCCGTCCGCATCCACCACGCGCACCTTGAACCCGGGCAACGGTTCACCGCAGGAACTGCTGGTGACGCTCTCCGGGTTGCGCTGTGCGCTGGCCACCGGCGAGATTTCCGTGAGACCGTAGCTTTCTACCACACCAACGCTGTAGTCGTCCCGCAGCATCTTCTTCAGCCTCAGGGAGACGGGCCCGCCCCCCACATCGATCAGGCGCAGGCTGGCAACATCACGCCCCCGCAGGTTGGCGGCGTCGAACATGCGGGCGAACATGGTAGGCACGCCGGCCAAAAAGGTGACTCGGAAACGTTCCACCAGATCCACGGCACAGTCCTCGTCGAAGCGCCCCATGAGCACCGTGGACGCACGGCTCATGGCCGCGTGCAAAAGATCGAAGGCAAAGCCAAAGCTGCTGAACAGGGGCAGCAGGGTGAGAAAACGATCCTCGGCATTGTAACCGAGCACCGGACAGGCGCACAGGCCGTTATCGATGATGCTCCGGTGGGACAGCACGATGCCCTTGGGTTTGCCAGTGGTGCCAGAGCTGTAGATTATCAGCGCCGGTTCCTCGGGATCACGCCACACATCATGCTCCGGCGGCACGACCTCGCCCAAGGCGTCGTCGTAGGCCTGCCAGCCTTCGGCGGTTGCACCGCCGGCCAGCAGTTTCAGACCCACGCTCGCGGGCAGGACGGAGGGCGACAGAACGGCAAGGAACTCCTCACTGGTCAGCAGCGCCGAGGGCGTGCAGTCCATCAGCAATGCGCCTGCCTCCCGTTGCGTGCTGAACGTATTGATGGCGACACCAATGCCGCCGCACAGCCCGCAGGCAACGAAAAACTCCACCAGTTCCCGGGAATTGCGCAGCATGGACGCAACCCGGTCTCCCGGCTTGATGCCGCCCCGCACTAGCACCTCCGCAAGGCGTTGGGCACGGCAATAGGTTTCGGCGTAGGTGATTGCTGTTCCGCCCGGAATCAGCAAATGTGTTTTATCCGGCGAATCCTCCGCCGCCTGGTGAAACACCCGGTCTATTCGTTTATCTCCGTCACGCACCACCTTCTCTCCCTTGGTCCCTTGTTGTGTCAGACATGCATCCGTTGGCCGCCGTCAATAACGAAGGTTTCGCCACTGATAAAGGCTGCCTTGGGCGATGATAGAAACGCCACCAGATCCCCCACTTCCTCGGGCTCCCCCACTCGCCGCAGCGGGATTCGCGACAGCAATCGCCCGGACAGCTCCGGGTCATCCAGCGCGGCGGCGGAAATGTCGCTGCGGACGTAGCCCGGCGCGACGGTGACCACGCGGATGGAATCCCGCGCCCACTCCGCGGCCAGGGAGCGGCTCAGGCCTTCGATGCCCGCCTTGGACGCGCAATAGGATGCCGCCGCCGGCACCCCCAGGCCGCCAAACATGGAGCCGATATTCACCACCACTCCACCGCCCCCGTCGCGCATGTAGGGATGGGCGGCGCGGGACAGCACGAACGCGGCCACGAGGTTGGCGTTGATCACGTCCCGGAATGCCTGCGGCGTAGTGTCGGCGGCCCTGGCCTCGCGCATGATTCCGGCGTTGTTCACCACCATACCGATACCGCCGTGTTCGCGGGCGGCATCGGCCGCGAATCCCTCCAAATCCGCATCCACGGCGACGTCGCCGGTATGCACCGACGCGGTTCCGCCCGCTTCGCGAATCAGCGCGGCGGTCTGTTCCAGAGCTTCGCGGTCGCGACCGAAACAGGCCACGGCACGGCCCTCTTTCGCCAGCGCCAGAGCGATGCCGCGGCCGATGTTGCGGCTGGCGCCGGTTACCAATGCGGCGCCTCTCATGCCTCACCCCGCTCGGGTGCCTGGAGTGCGCCCTTGTTCAACCACTCACCGCCGTCAATGGTGAAGACTTCGCCGTTGACGTAGTTGGCGGCTTCGGAGCAGAGAAAGATGCCTGCCTCCACGGTTTCCTCCAGGGAGCCGAAGCGCTTCGCCGGCACGCGATCCAGAATGTGCTGACGAGCTTCCGGCGTCGGCCAGAGTTTCTCCCGGGACTGCTCGGTATCCACGAACCCCGGGCACAGGCAGTTCACCTGTACATTGCGGCCGCCCCACTCCACCGCCAGAGTTTTCGCCATGGCGATCAACCCGGCCTTGGCGGAGGCGGAATGCACCGTGTTGGGCCCGCCGACCCAGGCGTAGCTGGCGGTGACGTTGAGAATCTTGCCACCGCCATGGGTCAGCATCCGGCGCCCGGCAGCGCGGGCGCAGAAGAAGGAGCCGTTGAGTACGATGTTGACCACCGCGACCCAGCCGTTGGGGGTAATATCCTCGGCGCGGGCGACGAAGTTGCCTGCGGCGTTGTTGATCAGAATATCCAGCCGGCCGGTCCGCTCCACAATATCCGCGACTGCGGTCTCCACGGCCTCGCCGTCGCGAATGTCCAAGGGCACCACCAGCGCCTCGCCGCCGGCAGCACGAATTTCTTCCGCCACCGCCTCCAGTCGCTCGACGCGGCGGGCGGCCAGGGCGACGGTAGCGCCGAGCTCAGCCAGACGCAGCGCAAAGCACCGCCCCAAACCTGTCCCCGCGCCGGTCACCATGGCGGTCTTGCCGTGGAACGAGTCGAAACCTTTCATCATGATTTTCCCCCGAAACGGTGGCTCCGGATGCGCCGGAACACCGGTTATTTTCATTAAAAAACACCTTATCAGGGTCGCCAAAACCTGTCAATGTTTTTAAAACTTAGTTCCGCCATGTGGACTATTGAAAATAAATGGTAGTTTTACAGACGAAGGTTTCCATCAACGCACATGCGTGGAGAAGCGCCCCGTGCTTCTGTGCCGGGGCCTTTTCCTTTAAGATAGGCGACACTGACTTATTCGCACGACCGCGTTAGGGTCCAGGTAGTTTTCGCAGTAGAAGCGTTTTGAGCATAGATTTGCAGAGCCCGATCAATGCTCAAAACGCTTCTACTGCGAAAACTCCTAGGCCTGAGCCAAAATTGCCTTGAGCGCGACTCACGTAAATAGCTCATTGTAGACACAGTTTCGGCGCCAACACCGGGACTACTCGGAATTCCTGGAGCGTGATATGGACAGCAAGACAAAGACGACCGACCCGACGCGGCGAGTCCATCCAGCAGACCCGAACTTTCTGACGATCCTCGGCAAGGCTTTCGGCATCCTCAACGCGTTCACGACATCGGACGTCTGGCTGGGCAGCACGGAGCTGGGGATTCGCGCCAACACGCCGAAACCTACAGTTTCCCGCCTGGCGAAGTCCTTGGCCTCCATGGGGTATCTGCATTACTCGTCACGCCGACGCAAGTACCGCCTGGGCATCGGCGTGCTCACCCTGGGTTACGGTGCGCGCTCGGAACTGGCGATCAATGAGCTGGCTCACATCTACCTGAAACAGATTGCCAACGAGTTCGGCGTGCACGCCTCGCTGGCGGGATACGATCAAACCGACGTGGTAAACTTGGTGGTCTGTCACAGCAACAACACCCTCATGACCCTGCGTCTGGAAGAGGGCTCACGCATCCCCTTGGCCGGCACCGCCACCGGACACGCGTTGCTGGCTGCGGTTACGGGGCCAGATCGCGAGTACCTGTGGAAAGAGCTGGCACACCGTCACCACAAGCACTGGGCGGAGCTGCGCAAGGGCATCGAGAAAAGCGCGGAACAGATCCGGCAAAACGGGTATACCCTATCCGATGGCGGCTGGCACACAGACATCAACGGCGTGGCCTCGCCCATCCCCTTGGGCCCCGGCAATCCGGCGAGGGCACTTGCCTGTGGCGCACCGGCGCGGCACCTGCCGCGCCGGAAGATGGACCTGATCGGCGCACGCCTGGCGGAAATCGCGCAGCGGATCGCCCGGGAGGTTACCGGGGGAATCGGCAGTGTTGCCGGCGCTACCCGCAAGGAGATTGCACACAACGAGGGTGTTACCGACTGATCACCCCCCGGCAATGGCATTCTCTTTATTAGGGGCTTTTTTTTGATTCTTTATGACTCGGCCTAACGTATTGATGGGTAGGGCCTTGTTCGCTTTGATCTTGCTGATGTGATAAATATTTGACTCTCGCG
>Ga0307487_1002420_pt1 | contig 11905 bp, 13 predicted proteins | sample CBIW12metaG_FD_203665 | JGI IMG/M metagenome (GOLD analysis project Ga0307487, IMG submission 203665) | Sea-ice brine microbial communities from Beaufort Sea near Barrow, Alaska, United States - CBIW 1.2 | ecosystem: Environmental > Aquatic > Marine > Coastal | place: USA: Alaska | collected... | reverse complement strand
CTGCGAGACCGCCGCCTGCGATTTGTTAACCGTGTCGGCCAGTTGATTCACGGACAGCTCCGTGTCGCGCAACGCCAGGATAATGCGAATGCGCGTGGCATCGGCGAGCATCGCGAAGACCTCGACGGCCAACTCGACGTACTCGCCATCGGTATCCAGCGTGCACATCTTCTTATCTGCATTTATACGCACATTATGGCACACAGGACCTGTGCCACGTGTGGTGGTCGTCCAACTTGCTGACTCGACCACCACACAACACTGCTTTTTCCTACTTGATGCGTCGGCTGTGCCGAATGAGCAGGGCGACGGCCACGCCGACCAGAACGATGAAACCGCCCCCGGCGAGCAGCCCGATCAGAAGCCCGGAGGGGCCGCTTGATTCTGAGCCTGGTGTCGCGGCATCTGCTGACGGGGGAGTGATTGCGCTCCCGCAGCCCAGGGGCTGGGTCAGGCCTGAGGCGGCCGTGGTGCCGGCGGCGGCGGGTGCATAGTCGAACGTATAGCTGTCTGAAATAGCATGTCCGTCCGCCGAGACCACCTGCCATCGCACCGTATATTCTCCTGCCACGCCGAGGTCCGTGGCAGCCGTGGTGATGGCACCGGACAGCTCGGCGCAGCCGGACTCGTAGTACCGGTCATTGGGGCCGACGACCTGAATGACGAAGGCGTTGTCCATGCCTCCCAGGTTCAGGAGCGTATCGCTGAACGTGAGCGAAACTGCGTCAAGCTCGGTGACCGTTGACCCAGCCTCGGGGGAACTCGAGCGCAACGAGTCATGGGCCAGCGCGGCCGGGGCCGCGCCCCCCACAGTCACGAAGGCGATCAGCGCAGTGGCCGTCAGTGCCAGCCATCCCGTACGAAATCGTGCGGCCATGGTTAGGCGCGCACGCTCTTGCGACCAAAGGCCGCGAACGCGCCGAGGCCAGCGCCAATCGCCGCCAGCACGAGAGCGGCGATACTCAATCCGAGGGCCACGCCGGCGTCCCCATTCGAGCGGCTCTCGGACGATGCGTCGGTGCTGTGGCTATCCGTTGTGTTGGCAGCGCTATCGCCCGAGCCGTCGTGGTCGTCGACGACCGGTTCGTCATTGACAAAGACGACCGGGGCCAGCTTCAAGGACGAGTCAGCTGCGGCCTCGTCCGCCGTCGCGGTCCAGTTGTCGACCTGCCCGTCATCGTAGGTCTGTACAACCGGGAAGACGAGACTTCCCACGTCGGGGAGGGGGCCAAACGATACGGTCCACTGCTGGAATTGACCGGGAGCAATTCCGAAGCCGGCATCCGCTTCAAACACAATCCGAGCCGGAGCCTCGGTCAGTGTGTTGCCACCAACGGTGACCGGTGTGGGGAGCGTGTCCGTGATGACCTCGGTGGACCAACCGGGGGTCGGCTGATAGGAGACGCTGACGATGGGGGTGTCCGTCGGAAGCGTGATCTCCAGCCGGGTCGTCGTGGCGGTCACCGACTCATTCAGGGCTTTGAAATCAAAGTTGGAATACGCGCCGGCATCGGAATCGTCAGGGCTGACACTCACGTGTGCCGAGGCGGCCAGCGGTGCAGCCATGGCGAGGGCCAGTCCTGCCGCGGCAGCGATCAGGGTCGTGGAGGTGATGCGTAAATTCATGGCAAATCTTTCAGGTACAGGCCCAGCGAAAAGTGACCGATCGGCTGGGCAAAAAATGGGGTAATAGAACGGATGCCTGATCAGGCGACCGAAACCGGCGGCCCGCGAAGCCGCATCGACGACAGCGGCGCCAGCGATCGAGGTATACGTGCTCGCGGGTTCCCGCCGGATCGCTGAGGATAGGGGCGCGGCGCGAACGTCGGGGCGCTGGCCAGTGCGATCGCGATGCTCAGTCCGGCCAGCGCCAGGACTGCCCAGAATGCCGCTTCCCCGTGGCCGACAGCAAGGATGGTGACCACCGCGGCGAGGAGGTGGGCCGGCCACATCGCCCCGTTGTGACCGAGGATGTCATGGGTCGCCACACCGGCGAGGTTTAGTACTGCCGCCGGGTCCGCAATCGCTGTGCTGCCGTGGTGGGCAGCAGCGAGGGGGCCTTGCCGAAATGGTTGGCTGCTCATGCCCAGAGTGATGTGCAGGAGGAACTGGCTTGCGGCAACGGTCAGCGACAAGCGGATCCACGACAAGGTGGAGCCCGTGAGGAACACTGCCGCAGGAATGGCGCCCGCCAGAGTGACAGTTACGGCCAGCCAGCTCGGCGGGCTACCGCCGGCTGCCGAATGGAACCAGGCGGCGACGAAGGTCGCGAAAACGGCCGCAAGTACGCCGCGGACGACGCGTGCCCATCGTGTCGTCATCGCGTCTGTCCTGTTCGAGAGACGGTCGGGTGCCTCAATGCTCTTCAGTGTCTCATCTGTACCTGCTCGAGCATGAACTGATAGCGCAAGCGCGTCAGCATCCGCTGTATAGTCAGTGGATGCTGACCATCGCCTCGCACCTGGACGTCATGAATCGCCTCGGCCGTGCCATGGCCGACCCGACCCGTTCGCGCATTCTGCTGGCGCTGCTCGAGCAACCGGGGTATCCGGGCAACCTCGCCCGTGACCTCGACCTCACCCGGTCGAATGTGTCGAACCATCTCAGCTGCCTGCGGGGGTGCGGCATTGTCGTCGCAGTGCCGGAAGGGCGTCGCACGCGGTACGAACTGGCCGATCCGCATCTCACCAGATCGCTCACCGCACTGGTCGAGGTCGTGCTGGCCGTCGATGACGGCACCGGATGCGTCGACACGAACTGCGATGTACCGTTTTGCTGCGGCACCGGAGCCTCCGCGTGAGCCGGGAATGCTGCGGTCCCGACGAGGCGGAGTCGCCGATCAAGGTCAGTGACGAAGTTGTCTTCACGGAGAATGCCCCTGACGACCTGCCGGCCTGGTGGCGGGATCGCAGCCTGCTCGCTCCCGTCGCAGCCGGAGTATTTCTGCTGATCGGTTACCTGCTCACCTGGTCCGGATTGGACACCGCCGGAACGGTCGTTCTGGCCGTCGGGCTGCTCGCCGGCGCGTCGACGTTCGTTCCCGGGGCCGTGCGCCGGCTGCTTCGCGGTCAGCTCGGCGTCGGCCTGCTGATGGCGATTGCCGCCATTGGTGCGGTGCTCCTCGGGCACGTCGGAGAAGCTGCTGCGCTCGCGTTCCTGTTCTCTATCGCCGAGGCGCTCGAAGACCGCGCGCTCGACAAGGCCCGACACGGACTGCGCGCGCTGCTCTCGCTGATTCCGGAAACCGCCCGCGTCAAACGTCATTCCGGCGACATCGATGTCGCTGCCCGCGACCTTCGGGTGCTCGACCTGTTGGTTATTCGCGCCGGCGACCGTGTCGCCACCGATGGCATCGTGCGCGAGGGCCGCAGCAGCCTCGACGCCTCGGCGCTGACCGGCGAGTCGATTCCGGTCGAGGTCGGCCCGGGCGACCCGGTGTTGGCCGGGTCAATCAACGGTTCCGGAAGCTTGCTGGTCGAAGCGACGGCCGACGGCACCGACAACTCCCTCACCACGATCGTGCGTCTGGTGGAACAAGCCCAGGCCCAGAAGGGCCAACGCGCCCGGCTCGCCGATCGGATCGCGAAGCCCCTGGTTCCGATCGTGCTCGGTGTCGCCGGCCTGATCATCGTGTTCGGATTCCTCGTCGGCGACCCTGCCCTGTGGACGGAACGCGCCCTGGTCGTGCTCGTCGCCGCGTCCCCCTGCGCGCTGGCCATCGCGGTGCCGGTGACGGTCATCTCCGCGATCGGCGCGGCGAGCCGGTTCGGCGTCGTCATCAAATCAGGTGCCGCCTTCGAGCAACTCGGTGCCATTCAACTCGTCGCCTTCGACAAGACGGGCACCCTCACCCGCAACCGGCCGGACGTCGTCGCCGTCCACACCCTGCAGCCGCACGATCGGGCCGCCGTGCTCGGTGTCGCCGCAGCGCTGGAGGCGCGGAGCACGCATCCGCTGGCGGCCGCGATTTTGGCCGAGCAGCCGCATCCGCTCGACGCAACGGAACTGGTCGAGCACCCCGGCCACGGCCTCACCGGCGTTGTCGCCGGCGACCGCGCCCGGGTCGGCAACCCGCGCTGGGTCGCTCCCGGCTCGCTGTCGGAGGCCTGCGAACGCCTGGAAGATGAGGGCATGACCGTCATCGTCGTGGAAATCGACGGCGCAGCGGCCGGCATCATCGGCATTCGCGACGAACTCAAACCCGAAGCCGCTACGACGATCACCGATCTCACCGCGCAGGGAATCACCACCGCGATGCTCACCGGTGACAACGAACGCACCGCCCGGGTTCTCGCCGGCCGGGTCGGCATCAGCGACTACCGCGCCGAGCAACTCCCCGCCGACAAAGCGGATGCCATCGGCCAGTTCGCCCGCAGCCGCCGCACCGCGATGGTCGGCGACGGCATCAACGACACCCCTGCCCTCGCCGCCGCCGATGTCGGCATCGCCATGGGAGTGGGAGGGTCTGCCGCCGCCATCGAGACCGCCGACGTCGCCATCATCGGAACCGACCTGCGACTCATTCCCCACGTTCTGGCGCACGCGCGACGCGGCCGCCGCATCATGACCGGCAACATTGTGCTGGCGCTGCTGATCATCGTCGTGCTGTTCCCCCTCGCCCTGTTTGGGGTGCTCGGCCTGGCCGGCGTCGTGCTCGTGCACGAACTCGCCGAGGTCGTCGTTATTGGCAACGGCCTCCGGGCGGCCCACAGAGCGGCCCTCACATCTTCGACCGGCGACCGTGATTCTGTGGGCCAGCAGCCTGCGGCATTAGTCGTGGACAGCCGTTTCGGAACGGACTCATGACCGATGGCCCCGGGCAGCGACTCCATCGTGCACAGAAACTGGCAGGACACAGTCGTCAGTGGTGAACGGGGATCGCCAGCTCCACATGTGTCGTTGAGCAGCATCCGCCTTTGACGGACGCTGGGGCGACCGCCGGTGTGGGCGCTACCGTCGCCGCACAGCAGGAGTCGACCGCAGCCTCACCGGCCAAACCGTGTTCGAGCCCGGTGGAGAACCCGACCGTTGTCACGGGAGTGACGATTCCTGGGGCGATGCAGCAGACTCCGGTCTCCGGCAGGGTCAGTTCAACCCGCTCGGCGGCGGCGTGGTCGCCGGCGAGTTCGGCGGCGGTGGAGCGCACTTGTTCGTATCCGGTGGCCATGAGAAAGGTGGGGGCGCGGCCGTAGCTTTTCATCCCGACAATGAAGAATCCGTCGTCGGGGTGGCTGAGGATAGTTGCGCCGTGCGGTGCGACGCTGCCGCAGCTGTGAAAGTTGGGATCGATGAGCGGAGCCAACAGTGCTGGCGCTTCCAATGACGGATCCAGGCTGAGGCGAACCTCGCGCAGCATGTCCAGGTTGGGCCGGAACCCGGTGGCTGCCGCAACGGTATCGACATTGAGTGAAACCGGGAGCCCGTTGGCCCTGCCGTCGACCGTGAGTTGGCCGGTCTCATCCGGTGCGGGACGGAAACGGTCGATTGTGAAGTTGGTGAGCAGGGTGATGTCCCCGACGGAGACAGCGTTGCGCACGCGGGTGCCCAACGCGCCTCGGGCTGGCAGCTCGTCATCCGTGCCGCCGCCGTAGAGGCGCTCCGGAGACGCACCTCGGATGGCCCAGGAGATCGTCGTCGTCGGATCGGACTGGCGCAGTTCAACCAGGGCGAGCAGCGTGTTGGCTGCGGAGTGTCCCATTCCGACGACGAGCGTGTGCCGTCCGGCGAAACGGTCGCGATCTTGCCCGAGAACGTCGGGCAGGGGGCCGCTGAGCCACGCCGCGGCATCCGTTTCGCCTGCTGCCTCGAGGCCGTTCGCTCCGAGGGGGTTGGACTGGCCCCACGTTCCCGAGGCGTCAATGACCGCTGACGCAGCTATGTCCGCGACGACGCCGTTTCTGCGCACGCGAACGACATACGCACGGCCAGCTCGCCCGATCGAGCGGGTCTTGTCCATTCCTTGCCGGGAGACGGCCACGACTTCAGCAGAGAAACGGATGCGCGCCGTCAGCTCCGGGGTCGCCGCCAGTGGACGCAGATACTGTTCGAGGAGGTCGCGGCCACTGGGCATCGCCTCCGGGTCGGGCTGCTGCCAGTCGGTCTGCTCCAGTAGACGCCGGGATGCTGTGTCGATGTCGTACTCCCACGGGGAGAACAGCGAGATGTGTTGCCAGGCGGCGACGGATGCGCCGGCGTACGTTCCGGCCTCGAGCACCAGGGGTTCAAGTCCGCGTTCCAACAGGTGCGCCGCTGCCGCGAGGCCGATCGGCCCAGCGCCGATCACCACGACCGGAAGCCCAGCGGTCGGGTTCTTAGCGTTACTCATCATGATTCGCCCTTCTCGTAACCAACAAACAAGACAGACGATAACAGTGTTCACTGTTGATAGCAAAGAGTGTGTGTAATACTGAGTGCATGCGGCAAGGTCTCGATGTGCAACTGATAACCGACGATGAATTGCGCTCTCCGGCGGAGGAAGCGCGGATTCTGGCGCCACCGCTGCGGGCGCTGTCGGACCCGAATCGGCTGCACCTGGTGCTGCTGCTGGCCGAGGGGCCGAAGACGGTGCGGGAGCTGACGGATGCGTCGGGCATGAGTCAGACCCTCGTCAGCCATCACTTGACGCCCCTTCGCGAGCAGCTGCTCGTTAGCGTCACGCCGCAGGGGCGCAGCAATGTGTATTCGTTGTGCTGCGAGAATTTGGCGACGCCGTTGCGCATGCTCGCCACCGTGGTCGCTAGCAGCCCGCTCGGCGTTGAGGCGTGCTGCACCCCCTCGACCTTGGCGTGAGGGTGCTGAGGTCTGTGTCGGAAGTCGCCCATAGACTGACTGCATGCCCTCCTCCGCTCGTCACGACGACGCAGACGCAGCGCAGCCGTTCGTCCCACTTGATCGAACGGCCGCTGAGTTGTTGGCACGCACCCTCCGCGCGGTGGCGGATCCGACCCGGCTTCAGCTGCTGAGCATGATCGCCGGCGCGGAATCCGGCGAGGTAACCGTAGGGGACCTCGCGACAACGTTGGGCATGACCCAGCCGACGATCACCCATCACCTGCGCATCATGGTCGACGACGGACTTCTCGTGCGGGACCAACGCGGGCGTCAGGTCTGGCATTCCATTGCTGCCAGTCGTAAGTCCGCCATTCTCGATCTCCTGAGGTAACACGTGTCCAAATCTCCGCGCACGATCGGCCGCCCCCTCGACACCGAAGCGGCCCGCGCTCGCGCGAAACAGATCAGCGCACTCACCGACCCAGTCAACCTCCGCGTGCTCAGCATGATCGCCGCGACACCCGCTCCGCAGAGCTCATCGCCGGCACTGGCCGACGCCCTGGTTTTGCCCGTCACGGAGGTCGACCGGGCGATGACTGATTTGACGGGCGTTGGCCTTCTGGCAACGGACCTGCGCGGCCAGTTCCAGTTGACCGCAGATGCGTGGGTGCGGTTCGGGCGGCTACTGGCCGCACCCGTCATCGGGCAGGCGACGTCAATGTCGTCGGCCGCCCCTACCCAAAATGGTGCCGTTCCTCCAGTGATTTTGCGAATCGTCGACGACCTGTCCTACCGGTTCAGCTCCACCTTTTCGCGGGAGACCGTGGCCCGGTATGTAACCGAGAGCTACGCGCTCCTGGCCGAGCGTGCTCATATCGTGCGGTTTCTACCGTCGCTGACAGCCAAATTTGCCACCGACAGGCTCAGCGCGCTGGCGACTGCAGAAGGACTGGTGCTCAGGGGCACGCCCGAAGTCCTTTTCGTCTGCGTGCAGAATGCGGGGCGGTCGCAGATGGCTGCGGCCATCCTGCGCCAACTCGCCGGCGACTCGGTGCACGTGCGAACGGCGGGATCAGCGCCGGCAGCAGCCGTGCACCCGGTCGTGGTGGAAGCCCTCGACGAGATCGGTGTTCCGCTCGCAACCGAGTTTCCCAAGCCTTTGACCGAAGAGGTCGTGCAGGCCGCCGACTACGTCATCACCATGGGCTGCGGCGATGCTTGCCCGATTTATCCCGGGCGACGGTATATGGACTGGGTATTGGAAGATCCCGTCGACAAGTCCCTGGCCGAGGTGCGGGTTATGCGTGATGAGATCAGTGCGCGGGTGCTCGCTCTATTGGCCGAGATGATGCCTACGAATCAGCCGGCGATTCGGTAACCGATCCCCCGGATCGTCTCAATGATGGGGGGAAATCCGGGCGCCGCCTGGGCGAGTTTGGTGCGGATGCGGTACACGGTAATGCGCACGCGGATGGCGTAGTCCACGTCGCCGTCGGCGAAGTGGCGCACGAGTTCGTCAAGCGAGACCAACTTGGGGAAGCCGCGCATGAGAAACTGCAGGACCTCGAATTCCTTGGGTGAGAAATACACTTCGACACCGCGCACGAGCACTCGGTGTTCTGCCGCGTTGAGCACCAGCCGGCCGCACGTCAACACTAGGTCAGGCGGGTGGTCGTGACCGCGCCGCATCGGACCCACAGCTGACGCAAGCCGCGACGGAGTGAGGGGAAGCGCGACCAAGCCGGCCGCGCCCCGACTGAGACCCTCGGCGACGAGCCCGTCGGGCAGCGTCGCGGTGAGACCCATCAGGACAGGCGCATGGGCGAGGTCGGCAACGATTTCGATGAAATCGAGAACGGGCATGTCTGTCATGTCAGTCGGGGCGACGACGACCGAATCGGGCTCATGCGCGAGCATGCGCAGGGCAGTGCAGCCGTCGGCCGATCGGCTGAGAGAGATACCGCGCCGGCGAAATTCCGCTGCGCTGCCTCGGTGCAGCGGTGTCGGGGAATCGATAACAAGGACGTGCAACGGCCAGGTCGGGGTTTCAACGACGAGACTCACCCGAATCGACCCGAGATATAGTCTTCCGTGCGCTGGTCGGCCGGGCTCTCGAAGATCTTCTTGGTGAGGTCATATTCCACCAGGAGCCCGGTGCGGTCGCCGGTTTCTTCACTAGCGAGCGCCGTGAAGAACGCGGTGCGGTCGGCCACGCGTGCGGCCTGCTGCATGTTGTGGGTGACGATGATTATCGTGTAGTCCTCGCGGAGCTCATACATGAGGTCTTCAATCCGCGACGTGGCGATTGGGTCGAGAGAGGAGCAGGGCTCGTCCATCAGGATCACGTCGGGTTTGACGGCAATGGTGCGGGCGATGCACAGGCGCTGCTGCTGACCACCGGAGAGACCGAAAGCGGACTGCTTGAGCTTGTCCTTGACCTCGGTCCAGAGGGCGGCGCGGGTGAGGGCTTCCTCGACCAGGTCGTCCATGTTGGACGCTTTCATGCCGATCACGCGGGGGCCGTAGGCGATGTTGTCGTAGATCGATTTGGGGAACGGGTTGGGCTTTTGAAAGACCATCCCGATGCGGCGCCGCACTTCGATGGCGTCGACTTCCTTGTGGTAGATGTCTTCGCCTTGGAAGGTGACTGAACCTTCCACGCGGGCACCGTCGATGAGATCGTTCATCCGGTTCAGCGATCGGAGCAGGGTGGACTTGCCGCAGCCAGACGGACCGATCAAAGCCGTGATTTCTTTCGCGCCAAACGCCAGGTCGACGCCGGTCACGGCGCGAAACGCGTTGTAATACACGTTTACGTCCTTGCACTCGATAATCGCATTAGGCACTGCGGGCAGCCCACTGCTTCGGTGGGCGTGTTCGGCCGGAAAGTGAATGGTGGGCTTCTGGTCGCTGCCCGTGGTGAAGCTTGCAGCGCGAGTGTTCGTCGTCATGGGAGGTCCTGTCTATCTACCAGCGCTGCTGGTAGCGGTTGCGAATGAAGATGGCGAGCCCGTTCATGGCGAGCAGAATCAGCAGCAGCAAAATACTGCCGGCGGAGGCGAGCTCGTGGAACTCGGCCTGCGGACGGGACGTCCAGTTAAAAATCTGAATCGGCATGGTCGTGTAGCCGCTGAGTAGCCCATTCGGGTCGAAGCTGACAAAGACCAGCGCGCCCAGCACGAGCAGCGGGGCGGCTTCGCCGAGGGCACGAGACAATCCCAAAATGGCTCCCGTAGCTATGCCGGGGACCGATGCTGGCAGCGTTTGTCTCCAAACGGTTTGCAGCGGTGTCGCGCCGAGGGCGAGGGAACCTTGCCGGATCTCGAGGGGAACGGCTCGCAGGGCTTCCCTCGTGGAAATGATAATCACGGGTAGGACGAGCAGGCCAAGCGCCAAAGCTCCGCCGATGACGATGTTCTTGTTTTGCACGCCCAGCAAAGCGAGAAATCCGAGAGCGAGCAGCCCGTAGACGATCGAGGGGACGGCGGCCAGGTTCTGCACGTTGAGTTCAATCGCGCGGTTAAACCACTTCTTGCGATCGGCGAATTCCTCCAGGTGCACCGCGGCTGCCACACCGAGCGGGATGGTCATCACGGCGGTGACTCCGATGACCCAGATGGAGCCGAGGATCGCCGGGCGGAGCCCAGCCCGTTCGGGGGCGGATGCTGGATACTCGGTGACGAGGCGGGAGTCAAGGCGGGAGGACCCGTCGATGAGGGTCGTGATGATGAGGGTCAGAAGCACTCCAAACGCGACGAACAGGCACAGCCACAGCGCGATGAGAAAGAGCACGGAGCGGGCGCTGTTCTCGCCGCCGCGGACCTTGCCGCGGATGCTGGCACTTCGGATGTGGGCGCCGAGTCCGGTAGTAAGGAATGTCATCAGTAGATCTCCCGGAAACGGCGCACGAAGCGGATGCTGATGAAGTTGAACAGCAGGGTGACGAGAAAGAGGAGTAGGCCGACGGCGAAAAGGGTGTCGTATTCAAGGGATCCCACTCGGGAATCGCCGAGCGCGGCGTTGGCGATGAAGCCGGTCATTGTTTGACCCTGCTCGAGCGGCCCGGTCACGATGCGGGCCTGGCCACCTGCGGCAATGGCTACGATCATGGTCTCTCCAACGGCGCGGGAGACACCGAGGACGATTGCGGCGATGATGCCCGACAGTGCGGCGGGAAAGACGACGCGCACGGTGGTTTGCATGCGGTTGGCGCCGAGTGCTGCTGATCCCTGGCGCATGCTCAAGGGAACGGCGGACATGGCGTCTTCACTGATCGAGGCGATCGTCGGCACGATCATGACTCCCATAACGAGGCCGGCCGCGAGCACGCTGAAGGCGCCCGTGTCGAGTTCAAACCATTCACGAAAGACGGTGGCCTGCACGAACTGCAGGGCGAAGAGGCCAAACACAACAGTGGGAATACCGGCCAGGATCTCCAAGACAGGCTTCAACACTTTGCGCAGGCCAGGTTTGGCGTACTCGGACAGGAACACGGCAGCGCCCAGCCCGAGTGGGATGGCGACGAGCAGAGCGATACCGGAGGTCCACGCCGTCGCGGTTATCAGTGGCAACACGCCGAAGGAGGCGTCAGCAAAGCGGGGCGCCCAACGATCACCGAAGAGAAAATCGAAGATCGGCACGGTGCGGAAGAACTCTATGGAGGGGACCAGAAGCGCGATCAGAATTCCGACGGTGATGATGATTGTCAGAATGGCGGCGAGGCGCAGGAGGAGCCGAACGAGTGTTTCGCAGTGGCGGGGGCGGGTGGACCGCAGGGATACCGCGGGGCGGCCCGGCATAAGAGCCGGACCGCCGACGGGGGTGAGTGTGCTCATGAACGCACAATCTCCTTCTTGAATCAGTGTGCGGGTGTGACTATCCGACGAGGGTGGCGAGCTCGGTCTGAGCCGTGGTCTTCTGCTCTTCGGTCAGGCCGATGAACAGGGATGCTTCGGCAACCTTGTCTTCGTTTTCAACGTAGAAGTCGATGAAGCTGCGCAGCTGGGCCTTCTCGGCGTACGACGCGTTGTTCACGTAGATGAACAACGGGCGCCCCAGCGGCGTGTAGGTGCCGTCCTGAACGGTGTCGCTGGTCGGGTAGACGCAGCCGGCGCCGCCATCAATTTCCACCGCG
>Ga0307487_1002417_pt1 | contig 11936 bp, 8 predicted proteins | sample CBIW12metaG_FD_203665 | JGI IMG/M metagenome (GOLD analysis project Ga0307487, IMG submission 203665) | Sea-ice brine microbial communities from Beaufort Sea near Barrow, Alaska, United States - CBIW 1.2 | ecosystem: Environmental > Aquatic > Marine > Coastal | place: USA: Alaska | collected... | reverse complement strand
GTGCAGGGGCCGAGCGCACCGAATGCCTTCTCCACGATCGCGCCACGCGCTTGGCGCGGAGCCGTCGCATCCGCCGGAATCGGCTACGGCGCAGCGCTCGTCGTCGCGCTCATCACCGTTGCGCTCACCGGACTGCTGACCTCGTGGGAGTTGTTCTCGGCCGGGTGGCTCGTATCGGGGCCGGTGCAGTTGGTGGCGCTATCGACGTTCGGCCAGCTCGGTGTGGCGGCAGAAGTTGAGTTCTTCGTCTCCTTCGCCGGCGCCATCACCGTCGGCGTGTTGCCGATTCTGGTGCTCGCGGGGCTCGTGGCCGCTACCTATATTTCCAGCCGCGTCGTCGGGCGCGGCATCTGGCACGGTTCGTCGGCCCTCATCCTGTCTGGCGTGACCGGGTTCACCCTCGCCGTCGGTACCACTGTGCTGGCGGCCGTACTGCCCTTGCAGCTGCCCGATGTGCTGGGTAGCCCCTTCGGCTCTGCCTCCGCGGCATCCGCGGGGTCGTTCATCGGCGCGCTCGTCCTCGGATTCGGAGTGTCGTATCTGGCCCGGTTGCAGGCCACTGACGGATGGTCGCGTTTCGTCGCCCGCGCGACGTGGCTGCCGTGGGGAACCCTGCGTATAGCGGCCCTGCACCTCGGCACCTTAATTGCTGTGCTCGCCGTCGTTCTCGCTATTGCGCTGCCGTTGGCCGTGGATGAGGGAGTCATGGGAGCGCTTCCCGCTCTTCTGCTCACCATCGCCATCAACGCTGCTGTGATCGGCATGTTGGGGGCGTTCTCCGTCGATCTGAGTGATGTGCAGCGTTTGCTGACCAGCTTCGGCGGCAGTTCGGACCAACCAGCCCAGCCTTACTTCTCCGCGTTCAGCGACGGAGTTTTCGGCTATGCCTGGCTCATCGTGCTGCTTGCGGTACTGCTGGCCGTCGGCGCATCGCTGTTGCTCGCTGTCCGACGCAACGCGGTGCCCCCGTCGTCGTCGTCGTGGCTCGCGACCATCACCAGCTACACGGCATTCGGCTTGCTGGTGCAACTGCTCGGCAGCGCCACTGTGACGGCGTCGATGACTGCGCCGAGCAATGTCACCGCTGCCGGCTCGTTCGGCCCAGCAGCCTGGACTTTTTTGATCTTCGCCGTTTGGGGCGCGGCCGTCGAGGCTTTCGCCCGGTTCGGTGCACCCATTCTTCTGGCGGCGGCTCCGCCAACGCTTATTCGCGGCCTCGTCACCTTGGCTGGTCAGGAACGCCTCGTCGTTCCGGTCGGCACCATTCCTGTGAGCGCTGACGCAACAGGCAGCGAATCGGCGGGCACGTCGGCAGCAGGCGCGGCTGTTCCGGCAGGAACGGCTTACGCCGCCGATTCCGCAGCTGGCCGGTCCGACGCGTCACCGCTTGCGTTCGCGACCACCACCATGTCGCCGGCGACCGCGAAGCGGGTAAAGATCGGCGCCGTGGTCGTCGGTGGCGCAGTCCTGCTTATCGTCATCGCCAGTGTCGCCGGCGGCATCGTGCGTTCCTCGGTGTTCGGCCCGCAAAACGTTGCGACCGCTTACCTGAAAGCGTTGGAAGACGGCGACGCCACAACAGCACTCACAATGATCGGCTCCCCGGCCGACGCCGGTGACGGTCTACTCGCCAACGACGTCTTCGGGCTCGCGACCGATCGCATCGAAGACGCCGCCATCTCCGACGTCACAATCACGGGAGATGTTGCTCAGATCGAGGTGCATTTCAAGCAGGGCGGGACATCCGACAGCGCCGTACTGAAACTGACGCGCACGAGTACAGACTGGCTCATCGCCGATCAGTGGTCCATTCTGAATGCCCAGCCGGGTCAGATTGAGGTCTACACTCCCTCCAGTCTGGGCAACGTGGACCTGGAGGCAAATGGTTCGACGGTGGGAAGATCGGAGGGCGGCGGGCTTGCTTTGGCTGCCTTCCCCGGCACCTACGAATTGACTATTCCGGCCACGGACTATTTCGAAGAGTCGTCGGTGACCTACGTCGTGAGCGGCCTGCTCGGCGGATACGGAGAGTCAGAGTCGTATGACGACACGTTCACGGCCACCCCAACGGACGCGTACGAAGGCGCAGCGCTGGAGGCCGTCAACACGCTGATTACGACCTGTCTCGCATCCCCTGGGACCGAGTCCGACGATTGCCCGTACCTGGGCTATATCTCCACGTTTTACGCGAACGTTGTCTATACCCTCGTCACGCCGCCCGAACTCACCGTCGAGGCCGCGTACGACGGCGGGGGACTGAGAGTCTCCACCGACACCCGCGGTGTCGTGAAGGTGGAGTATGACGTCGACTACGGATTCTCGTCCGAGGTTGATCACCGCACCGATGAAAACGACCTCAAGATCACCGCCGATGTGAAGGTTGTCGACGGCGAGGTCGTGGTGACTTCGGCGTACTGAGCCGCGCACAGACCCCACCCGGGGGTTCGGGTTCGGCTGCGGCCGAACCCGAATCCCCATTTTTTGTCGTGCAGCCCCGACTGCAGACGACGTGTACTACCCCCAAGAGGGGGTGTTTCACGGTGTTCGTGATATAGATTTAAGTGAGGGAAATTTCCCCGGTCGACTCGCGGCAGTCCAGCGGGGCGAAGTTGCCGACCGCGTGCCTCTTCTGCCTTACCGTGAAGCTTTTCGTGCACCGCACGCTCACTGCACATCGATACATCACGGAAGGTGTGATGACCATGGAGAAGAACCTGCTGGTGCAGGCCGTGAACCTGCAGGACGCCGTCTTCAAGAGCGCCAATATTGTGAGCATAGCCACCGATATCCACGGGGTTATTCAGATGTTCAGTGTCGGTGCGGAGCGCATGCTCGGCTACAACGCCGAGCAGGTCGTGAACAAGATCTCGGCGGCCGAGTTCCATGACCCGCAAGAGATCATTCTGCGCGCGGCCCTCCTGAGCCTGGAGTACGGCACGACGATCACGCCCGGCTTCGAAACTCTCGTGTTCCCAGCGAGTCGCGGCATCGAGGATACCTATGAACTGGCCGCCATTCGCAGGGACGGCAGTCACTTTCCAGCGATCGTTTCGGTCACCCCCCTGCGTGATGCCGATGCGAGAATTATTGGCTACCTACTGATCGGCACCGACAACACCTCGCGCAAGCACGTGGAGATCGCTCAATCGGTACCGGACCAGCAGCTGCGCGACCAGCAGTTCTATACGCGGTCACTGATCGAGTCCAATATCGACGCGCTCATGACCACCGACACCATGGGCATCATTTCCGACGTCAATCAACAGACGGTCGAGCTCACCGGACGAACCCGCGATGAACTCATCGGCGCTCCCTGTCGCAACTTCTTCACTGACCCCGAGCGGGCGGACGCGGCGATCCAGCGGGCTCTCGCCGAAAACAAAGTCACCGACTACGAGCTCACGGTGCGGGCGCTCAACGGCAAGGAAACCGTCGTCTCCTACAACGCGGCAACATTTTACGACCGAGACCGAGTCGTGCAGGGCGTCTTCGCATCCGCCCGTGACGTGACCGAACGCAAGCGGTTCGAGCGGGCGCTCAAAGAGACAAACATCGAACTGGAACACGCCAGCCGCATGAAAACTGAATTCCTGGCAACCATGTCGCATGAGTTGCGCACACCCCTGAATGCAATCATTGGGTTCTCTGAGGCGCTCAAAGACGGTCTCATGGGCGATATGAGCGAATCGCAGCGCGAGTACATCGGCGACATCTTCACCAGCGGGCACCATCTGCTCGCTCTCATCAATGACATTCTCGACCTGTCCAAGGTTGAGGCGGGAATGATGGATATCGAGCTGGAGACAGTTGAGGTGCGCTCGCTACTGGAACAAAGCCTCTCGATCGTGCGCGACAGCGCCGCCACACACGACATCCAACTTCGGTTTGAGGGCGCCGACGACCTGGGAGCTCCGCGGCTCGATATGCGCAAGACCAAGCAGATCGTCTACAACCTGCTGTCGAACGCGGTGAAGTTCACCCCGGACCAGGGCGAGGTCACCCTGGTTGCCCGGCGTGTGGCACGCGGTGCCGTGGGAAAGATAGCCGGTTCCTGGCCCGTGCACGATTTTCCGCTGCCACCGAGCACCATCACGGACTTTCTTGAGATTCGGGTCGACGATACCGGGATAGGAATTTCGGCGGAGAATATGTCGAAACTCTTTCTGGCCTTCAGTCAGATCGACAGTACTCTGGCTCGACGCTTTGAGGGCACGGGACTGGGCCTGGCCACGGTCAAGCAGATGGTGGATATCCAGGGCGGCACCGTTGCCGTTGCCAGCGCTGCGGGCGAGGGCGCCAGCTTCGCCGTGTGGCTTCCCGTGGGGGCTTCCGACCAGATCGGGCCGGCATGGTCAGCGCCAGCCTCGAATGCAACGGGATCCGGCTCAGGAGGGGTTTCACCGGTCGGCTCGCAGGCACCCACGACCACCCCGTCGAAGCCGCATCCGGCCTCACCCGCGGGCTCTGCACCAGCACCAGCACCCGTATCCGCATCGATGTCGGCGACGGTCACGGTTGCGCCCGACGTCGAGGTGTTCTCATCCACGACCGGCCAGCAGACCGACGACGCTAGCGCCCCGGCCGCCACGTCTCAGCCGCAGCACGACGAAGCACAGTCGGCGAAGCACGTCGCGCTGGTCGTTGAAGATGACGCCAAGGGCGCTGAGGTGCTTCGTCTGCTGCTCGAAGCTGAAGGGTTTCGTGTCATCGTGGCCACCAGCGGCGAGGAAGCGCTCGCCATCGCTCCGTACCAGGATCTCAGCCTCATCACCCTCGACATCCGCTTGCCCGGAATGGACGGCTGGGGTGTTTTGACTCGATTGCACGAGTCCTCTAATCTCGTCACGGTTCCGATCGTGATTATTGCGGGGGACACTGATGTGAGTCTGGCCCTGACCCACGGTGCGGCCGCCGTGCTGGAAAAGCCTATTGGCCGGGCTGCGCTGCAGCGGTCGCTGAATGTGCTCGGCATCAGTCCAGACTCCCTGCACCCCCGGAGGATACTGGTGGCGGATGACGACCCAGAAACCGTCGACGTGATTGCACGATTCCTGACCCGGCCGGAGTATGCGGTGGAACGTGCTTTCACCAAAAATCTGGCCATCGAGATGGCCCAGCAATCGCCCCCAGACCTCATTCTCTTGAACCTCATGATGGAAGGCTTCAGCGGCTATCAGGTTGTATTGGCGTTGCAGGGTGATGACAGCACCAAGAATATTCCCGTGCTGGTCGTGACCGGGAGGCAGCTCACCAAACAGGAGGCGGCGGCGGTTGCCAGCGATCCCGGCCAGCCCGTGCGTGTGTTGGGTACCGACACCTTCAACCAAACCGCCTTCCTGGCCGAGATCAAGCGTGCCCTCGCGTCGGACGACCCCGTGGATGGGTGACCCAGTGGCCAGAATTCTGATCATTGAAGACAACGCCATCAACATGAAGCTGGCCACCCTGCTCGTGCGCCGTGACGGCCACACCACGACGGCCGCCATTGACGCTGAAAGCGGCCTGTTGCTGGCTCGCCTGGAATTGCCCGACCTGATTCTGATGGACATCCAGCTGCCGGGAATGGACGGATTCGCCGCGACTGAGGAATTGAAGAATGACTCGATCACCGCCGATATTCCGGTGATCGCTCTCACCGCAATGGCCATGTCGCGTGATCAGGACCGAGCCCGCCAGGCTGGCTGCGACGCGTACATCACCAAGCCGCTGCGCTATCAGGAACTGCATGACGCCATCAACTGGCTCATATCCCGAGGAGATGACGAAGTCGGACCAGACGAGCCAGGTCCACCGCTCGGTACTCCCACGCCGATCGCCTTGCACGACAGTACCGCGGTGAATTCCCGGGCAGGATCGGATATTTCGGCCGGGCAATCGGGTCAAGTGACCCCTCGCGTATCTGGTGCAACACGCATTCTCGTGGCCGAAGACAACCCGACCAACCAGAAATTCATTCTGTGGCAGCTGACCTTGTTGGGATACGAAGCAGATATGGCGGAGAACGGCGCGCTTGCATTTACGCGGTGGACTGCGGGCGACTACGACCTGGTGATCACCGACCTGCATATGCCGGAACGGAACGGCTACGAACTGGCCTCGGCTATTCGCGCTTCCGAACTGCCAGGTTCACGAACACCGATTCTGGCCATGACTGCCAGCGCCATGCGCGGCGATGCCGACAATGCACGCATGGTCGGCATAAATGAGTACCTCGTGCGTCCCCTGAATCTGGTCAAATTGCGCGCAGCGCTGCTGAAATGGTTGCCCGAGCACTCCGACCGATAACCGGTCGGCCCTTACAGACCTGGAATGCGCAGTGTGTGGCGGAGCAGGTCTATGGTTCGGGTCAGCGAATCGTCGAGAGTGGCAGCGGGTACAGCGTCGGCTGTGTTCGGGCCGGGAGCGGCCGTGGAACCGGTCGCGGCATCGGTCGGGCACCCTCGAGCTGGAGTGCCCTGGAATATCATGAAACGCATGACGCCCAGCATGGCATGTGTGAGTAACTCAGCCTGGCCATGTCGGAAGGCCCGGTCGGCGTCGTTCTCGCTGGGTTCGGCCACCCCACGGCCCAGGCGCAGGTAGACCAGCTCGATGACCTCGGTGGTGACCCGAGTCAACCGCTCCATCTGCTGCTGCCTGAGCTCGGGATGCAGCCTGAATATGCGCAGGCGGTCCGTGAACAGCTGCTTATCCGTGCCATCACGGGGGCCGATCGCGCTGATCAAGGTGAGTACGTCGGGCAGGAGATCGTCGCCGGGGGCGGCGATGAAAGCCCGGGCCCGACTCTCATCAATGCCGGGCGGTTCGGCCCCGACGATGGCGGCATTCTTGGTCTTGAAATAGTTGAAGAAGGTGCGCTGCGAAATACTGCTTTGGCTGCAGATCATATCCACGGTGACGTTGTCGAATCCGTGTTCCAGGACGAGGCTGACCGCACTCCGTTCCACGCGCAGGCTCGTCTCATGATGCCTGTCTTCACGAGTTCGCGTACGCGCGGGCGCTGCGATGCGCGGCGTTGGGGTGTCGGTCATCCCGCATCCTGGTTCATGGTTTGTGTGCCTGCGCTACTCGTAGCGCAGGGACTCGATCGGGTTCTGCTTGGCCGCCCGCTGAGCCGGCAGCGTGCCGGAGAGGAAAGCGATGAGCATGACCAGACCGATGACGAAGGCCACCGATGTCGGCTCAAAGAGCAGAATGTTCAGCCCGGGCAGCCCAGACAGCAGCCCCCGCGACAGCACCGCACTCAGCGCGGATCCGAGCCCAATAGCGACACCGGCACCAATGGCGCTGCCGAGGAAGCCAATGACGATGGCTTCGAGGCTGAACAATGTATACACCTTGCCGCCACTCATACCCATGGCCTTCATCAGGCCGATTTCGCGGGTGCGTTCCTGCACGCTCATGAGCAGGGTATTGATGATGCCGAATGCAGCGGCGATCAGGGCAATCACGGCGAAGGCGTTGAGCACGCCGACGATGCCGTTGATCACAGTCTGCACGGCGCCGAGTTGGTCTTCGATGGTGCTCGCGGTGTAGCCATCGGACTGGAGGTCCGCCTTGAGCGCGGTGATTCCGTCCGCGTTCAGCGCGGTGTCGAAGTGAGCCACTGCCACCCCGTAACTCGTGACCGCGGTCTCGATTCCGCCGGATTGCGCGTCGGCCAACTCGGCAATCAGCGCGTCGTTGGCCCCAGCGCCGGAAGCGAGCAGGCTCTCCAGCGAGACGCCCACGACCTTGGCGTTGACAGTGTGCTTCGCGCCGAGAATATCGGTGATCCCGATTGATACGGATGCTCCGACTGCCTCGTCTGCCGAGCTGAACCCGAGCGGGGTCACGTAGGTGTCCGGTAGTACAAGCTGTGCCTCACTGGCGCCGCCATCGAGCTGCGCGCCAGCCGTGAGATCGGCCGTGGTGACTGCCGAGGTGGCGTTGATGCTGAACTCGTAGGGGGTTCCGGAGTCATACTCGACGTAGTCGGGCTGCACGGAGCGGATGGGATCGACCGAAACGATGCCCGCAGTATCACCGATTTTCGTCAAGTCGGCAGCGGTGAGTGCCTTCGTCGTCGTGCCGGGAGGTCCCTGCTGGCTTGAGACCGAGGAACTGGTCCCGTCGTATTTCACCGGGCCGTCGCCGGTACTGGCCGCGTCGCTGGCCTGCGTGATGATGAACACATCGGGGGAGCCGAGGGCGCCCACCTGTGCGTCGACGTACTGGCTGACGCCGGCGCCGACCGCGTTGGTGAGGGTGAGCGTGAAAGCACCGACGAAAATGGCCAGGACCGTCAGGGTCGTGCGGAGCTTGCTGCGGAAGGTGTTGGAAATCGCGGTGGCGACGAGGTCTTTGGTTCTCATTCTGCGCCTCCGGAGGTGGTCAGTGCGTGGGCTCCGGCATGGTGCGTCGGCATGATGCTGGACACGATGAGCCCGTCGCGAATGTAGATTTGACGGTCACAGCGGGCGGCGAGTTCCTCGTCGTGGGTCACGATGACGAGCGTGATGCCCTGATTGCGATTGAGCTCGAAGAGAATGTCTTCGACCACGGCTCCGGTGGCGGTGTCGAGGTTTCCGGTCGGTTCGTCGGCGAAGATGACGCGCGGCGCATTCACCAGGGCGCGACCGATGACGACGCGCTGCTTCTGACCGCCCGAGAGAGTCGTGGCCTTGTTGCCGGCCTTGTCGGCCAGCTCCAGCTGTTCGAGAACCTCCATTCCGCGGCGGCGGCGCTCCTTGCCGCCCATGCCGGCAATCTTCAACGGCAGAATGACGTTGTCGAGCACGCTGACGTTGGGAGTGAGAAAGAACTGTTGAAAGACGAATCCGAACTCCTTGTTGCGCAGCTCGTTGACCGCCCGCTTCGAGAGTGACTTGGCGTCTTTGCCGGCCACCTGCAGCGTGCCGGTGTCGGGCTCGTCGAGTAGGGCGAGCAGGTGCATGAGGGTGGACTTGCCCGAACCGCTTTTGCCGACGATTGCCACGGACTCACCGGGAGCGATCTGTACGGAGACACCTTTCAGAGCGTCAAAACGGCTCGCACCCGACCCATAGGATTTCTCCAGGCCTTGTGCATCAATTACCCACTCGGAGTCCATCGTGTTTCCCTCGGTTCTGTGCGACCCGAGCGGGCCACATTTGCAGTCACTGCATTCTAAGGTGCAGTGACTGCAAGGTGTCTGAGAGTGGATTTCTTCTAGTGCATGGCCTTGCCGTTCGATCTACAGGTCCAGGCTGTCGCCCGGTTCCAGCGGAAAGAATTCCCCGCCGCCCTGTTCTGTCACGTCGCGAATTCGGGCGTTGGACAGGTCTTTCCCGGCGCGAGATAACAGCATTTCGTGGGTGGGAAAGCTGCGTTTCGGTTTCAGAGCGAGAACGTAGTCCATCGCCTCGCTTATTTTCATCCAGGGCGCGGCAGCTGGCACAGCGAGGGTGCCCACCGCGACCCCCTCGGGGATCGTGAAGGCGTCACCGGCGTAATACAGCTCGTCGTTGACAAGAACTCCGACGTTGTCGATGATCGGGATCGATTCGTGAATGACCGCATGCGTTGTGCCGAAGAAACGCAGGGAGAACGGGGCGACTTCGGCGGTGTCACCATCCTGCACTGTTGTGACGGCGAGATCGGCATTGATGGCAGCGATGGCCCTGGCAACTCCGGCTGGCGCGAAGATGCGCAGGTCGGAGTTCATTTCGACAATGCGGCCCAGCTGTTCGGGGGTCCAATGGTCGGCGTGTTCGTGGGTGATGACCACGGCGACGGCTCCCGCTGTGCCGGTGAGCGCCGTCGTGAACGAACCGGGGTCGATGTAGAGCTTCTTGGCAGAGAGTTCGAGGATCAGCGCGGAATGCTCCAGCTTGGTGAGTTTCATGTGCTGAGCTAACCCCGATCCGGGTCGTGGCGCAACAGCCTCCGATTTCTGCACCGATGCGCCTGCATATCGACTCCTGCCTGCGGCGACGCGCCGGGTGTGCTCGGTTTGGAGGAGCGCGCCTCCGTGTGGCATACTCGGTAAGTTGCAAAAACGGCCCCATCGTTTAGCGGCCTAGGACATCGCCCTCTCACGGCGGCAGCGCGGGTTCGAATCCCGCTGGGGTCACAAATGCCCGGCTTTCTTCCTATGGAAGAGCGCCGGGCTTTTTTTGTTCAACCCGACAGCGCGTCCGACAGCTCAAGCGCCGATGACCACGAGTACGTGGTACACCACGTAGACCGGCCAGACAATCGCCTGAAGCAGCCCGAGAATGACATTCCAGAACGAGCCGTCCGACGCCGAAATGAAATAGATGGCCGCTCCGATGTAGGCCAATAAGAAGGCGAAGCCCCATGGCCCGTCCCGAACTATCACCCGGCCCCGGCTGTCGGTTGCCATGTGCTCCACCTCCCCGCGATCGGCCTGACTGCCTCATCGCTGCAAGGGTAGCCCTCGGGGGCCCTGCACAACACCCCCGGTCGGCATCCCGCTACGACCGACTCGTTCAGAGGGCGGCGAGGCGCCAGAGCGAGGTGACTTCGTTTGCGCGCACCGCGTGCAGCGGGTCGCTCGTGTCGGTCGCCCGGGAATGCACTGCGGATGCTTCGAGTGCACCGATCACCCGCAGGCCGGCCGAATCAATCACGTTCATGAGATCGGTGCGGGAGCGCAGCCCGACCAGTTCGGCGAAGTCCGAGAGCACGAGCCAGACCTCACCCCCGGGTTCGAGATGATCGGTCACGCCGGCCAGAAAGCCCTTGAGCATGCGGGAACCGGGGTCGTAGACAGCCGCGTCGAGCAAGGAATGCGCGGTCGCCGGGATCCACGGCGGGTTGCACACGATCAGGTCGGCGCGCCCTGCAGGAAACATATCGCCCAGCTGGACCTCGACCCGATCGTCGAGCTTCAGTCGCGCAACCGTTTCTCGAGCGGATACGACGGCTCGCGGCTCGATATCCGTCGCGAACACCCGCGGCACGCCACGGGTCGCGAGCACCGCCGCGAGTACTCCGGTGCCGGTGCCGATGTCGAAGGCGACTTTCGGAGCGGCCAGGGGCGCGCGCGCCACGAGGTCGACGTATTCGCTGCGCACGGGAAAAAACGTGCCGTAGTGCGGATAAATTGAGGCGTTCAGCGCCGCAACCGGAATGCCCCTGGTGCGCCACTGGTGTGCGCCGATCGTGCCCACCACCTCGTGCAGTGACACAACGGATGCCTCCCCGACGCTGCCATAGGCATCGACAGTGGCTGCGACCACGTCCGGCGCCCGACGCAGACCGATGACGTTGCCGACCTGCAGCGGCACGAGCAGGAGTCCGAGAATCCGCGCCCGGTGTGAGCGGTTCTGTCGGTAGCGGTAGAACAACTCAGGGATCGTGCGCTCGGTCCGATCAGGGCGAGGTCGCGTGCGATGCTCGAGGGCTGTCAGGATCTGGCGGGCGTTCTGAAAATCCCCGTTCCAGATCATCGCAACACCCTGCGAGGCCAGCCGATAGGCGGCATCCGCTGTGATCGTGTCATCAACGGGCTCAACCCGCTTTGGGGCTGCGGCGCCGTTGGCTGAGCGCCAGAGGGCGGTGGTCGGGCGGCCGTCCTGCGACCAGTGAATGTATTCGCGGTGGGGGTCTGAGTCCGTCATCGAACCCGGTCCATAGTCATAGCCTCCAACTATAGGCCGCGGTCAGGCATGCCGTCGGCGTCGGCCGCTACCAAGCACTCTGCGGAGCTCACGAGCGAGCAGGTGCGCGCCGGGTCGACAGACTGTTAGAATTTTTGAAGCGAAGGGGAGTATCCCTCTGGGCCCGATCGGGTTCTATGTCGCGATCGTCAATACGGGCCGCGCTGGCGGGGCCCCGGTCGCGGTGGTATCGGTTGGTTCCGTTTGGGCCCTGTCGGTGCGGGAGAGACTTTCGGGTTCTGTAACACCCGACTCCCGTTTTTTGTGAAAGGCCCCCGTGGATCTCGCCCT
>Ga0307487_1002416_pt1 | contig 11949 bp, 9 predicted proteins | sample CBIW12metaG_FD_203665 | JGI IMG/M metagenome (GOLD analysis project Ga0307487, IMG submission 203665) | Sea-ice brine microbial communities from Beaufort Sea near Barrow, Alaska, United States - CBIW 1.2 | ecosystem: Environmental > Aquatic > Marine > Coastal | place: USA: Alaska | collected... | reverse complement strand
GGCAGTAGAAGATTATCAATCGAATTTTAACATCCTTAAACTTTAATTATGAACAGAAACACATTATTAATAATAGCGTGCCTTCTTACTAGCTTCTTTTCGGAAGCTCAACGTGTGGCATCATCCCCTGAATATGTTAAAAACCTGACATCCCAATGGGTAGGGGAGAGGCTTGAAGATGGACGGCCCAAGGTTCCTGATTTATATTTGGAACGTTTAGAGCATGCAACATTGGAACAAATTTGGGGTTATTTAGGACGCAAAGGATACAACAATCAAGTTGAACTGGACTGGGTAATTCTAAAACCAGGCGAAACAATGGTTGGACGCGTATTAACAACCCAATTTATGCCTTCCAGACCTGATCTAGATAGCATTGTGAAAGCACAAGGGAAAGCAGAAGGTCATTCACAACAAGGAGGAATAAACATATGGCCAATTGATATGCTAACCGAAGGTGATATTTATGTTGCGGATGGATTTGGAAAAGTTAAAGATGGAACCTTAATTGGTTCTAGTTTAGGAAACGCGGTATATGGTAAAACAGGCAAGGGTGTCATTTTTAATGGGTCTGTTAGAGATATGCAAGAATTAAAAGCTACAGAAGGTTTTAATGCGTGGGTAAAGGGGCATGATCCTTCATATATAAAAGGCATGACGCCAACCTCTATTAATGCTCCCATACGTATTGGGAAGGTAACGGTTTTTCCTGGAGATGTTGCTTTTGCAAATGAATATGGGGTTGTATTTATTCCTTCTCACTTGGTAAAAGGACTTGTGTCTTATTCTGAATTAACTGGTTTGACAGATGAATTTGAAAGGTTACTCTTGCAACAGGGTAATTACCCTTCAGGAGAGGTACATGGTCATTGGTCGGAGGAAATTAAAGCTGAATTTAGAACTTGGGTTTCAAAATATCCCAGGAAATTGGCTGTAACTAACGAACAAATAGAAGTATATTTGAATCCGCCGAAAGGAAACGATGAGGATTAAATTTTATGGGCAGAGAATGTCTTTTGTAAAACAAAGTGACGTATATTTTGGTGTTTAATCCAATTATAGAAGATACTTTTATTATCCTAAAAGGTGGTAATTTTAGCTGCCCTTTAGGATAAATTTATTTTAAAATCAAAAATTTCAATTTTATACAATTATGAAATCAAATATTTATATTCTAATGCTTTCTTTTTTTCTTAGCCTCAATTGTGGGGGCTATGTTTATGGCCAAACTATATCTAAAGAAGAATTAACTTTCCTTACCTCCGAATGGAAAGGAGAAAGGTTTCCAGATGGCCGGCCTAAAATTCAGGATGATTTACTTGAAAGAGCTTCTAAAATTGGTATAGATGATGCTTGGACAGTTTTAAAAAATGAAGGTTATACCAATCAATTTGCTGGTGAATGGAAGATGGTAAAAGATGATGTGCCAGTTGTTGGACGTGCTCTCACAGCTATGTTTATGCCAAGTAGGCCAGACGTTGAGAAAAATATAATGGAAAGGGGAATAAACTCTCAAGGTAGGAAAGGTAATACTAATTCTTGGCCTATTGAAATGTTAACACAAGGGGATGTTTATGTTGCAGATGGATTTGGAAAAATTGATGCTGGAACATTAATGGGAGCCACTTTAGCAACATCCATTTATAGTAAATCTGGGAATGGTGTTGTTTTTAATGGCAGTGCAAGGGATCTGGAGGCTATAAGCGAAATTGAGGGATTTAATGCTTTTGTTCGGGATTTCCACCCTTCTTTTCTGGAAGAAATGTTTGTAATGGGACTAAATATTCCTATACGTATAGGAGGGGCAATTGTTCTGCCTGGAGATTTGGTAATAGCAAAAAGAGAAGGCGTGCTTTTTGTTCCTGCTCATTTAGCTGAACTAGTGGTAAGTACTGCGGAATTTGTCAACCTTAAAGATCAATTTGGTTTTGAAATGGTTAAATCTCGGAGATATACCACAGGAGAAATAGACAGCGAATGGACAAATGAAATTAAAGTAGATTTCCTCAACTGGCTTAAAAAGAATCCTGAGTTGGGAAAAATGTCTAGGGAACAAATGGATAAAGTTTTAAGTAAAAGGACTTGGTAACAATATTTTTGATTGAGAAAAAGGTTAAAAAGGAACTTGATAGAATAAAATTTAAAATATTTATTTAGGAATGTTTTTCTAAAGCCATAGATTTGAATTTGTTTTTAAAATTAGCCTTGTAAATCAATAACAATAATTAAGGAGAAACTATTTTCGAAAAAGAAATTCTGATTGAATGCTTTTTTACAAGTACGACACATTTTATTCTGCTCTCATAATAGTTTTGGGACATTAAAATTGAAAGCTATGAAAATATTGAAATTTGCCTGTAATTTTCCGATGAACAAAGTTGTAAAGAGTATTTCAGGTATATTAGGATGAAACAAGTTATTGTATGTAAAAAAATTTGGGTACAGAAGGCATTATTGGTTGATTTCAAAATGATAATTTCAGTGCACTAAATGTAGTTTCCGGACAACTTTAAATAGTTGAAGCATTATGATGAATTCGCGTTTACCTTTTGGTACCTGGTTTCTTGTAATGCTCTTTATGATTACTACTAGAAAGGGGTTTTCTGCTTGTGAATTGCAACGGCATATAGGCTATAAAGAGATATGACTATTTGGTTTGTAATCTATCGATTACGTACAGTTATGGGTAAACGAGATGATTTATACCAACTTTCATATATGATTGTATTTGATGAGGAATATATTGAAAAAGAAGTTCCAGAACACACTAAATCAAACTTGAAACAGGGCCGGGGTAGAAAACGACAAATAATGTAGGCGTAATGCTAGAGGCTAAACCTCTTGAAAATTTAAAGTCTGGTAAAATATCAAATCCTTGTCGGTTCTTTAGAATGAAAGTTCTCAAAAGACATATTACCACAGAGATAGAATCCTTAATCAAGAATTCCTTGTTTTAAAAAGCTATTGTATTCTCCGATAAGAGTATAAGCTACTTTAATATTGAAAATTAAGTTGAAGCTTATATAACGGAGAAATAAATTAAGGAAACAAGGAATGTAATGCTGAAATATGGATACATATTTCTATTAGTAAGGTAAAAATAAATTTTTTAGGAGTCTATCATAAAATCAATGGAGAATACCTGCAAAACTATCCTAATGAAATTGTTTACAAGCTCAACGGATAAATTTTAATCAATTATGGAAAGGCTGGTGATAGGAAGTGTTTATCCTTACTGGCAAACAAAGGATTAATCAATAAAGAAAATAATTAATTTCTATGAAAAAAATATTCTTTAGTTTAAGTTTATGTTTTGTTTTAATACTTCTAGTGATTAGTTGTGTCGATTCAGGATCTACTAATACTTCTGCAGGCAATTATTCTATGGAAGTAGGTGAAGATTATCCAGTTTATGGTGGAAATAAAGCAGGGAACCGCTTTTCTCCCCTAGATCAGATAACAAAGGAAAATGTGAGTAGTTTAGAAGTAGCCTGGATGTATAATGCTGCGGAAGGATCCGAAATAGACGAGTCCGGGAGGGGGGCAAAAGAGATTCAATGTCAACCTATTGTTGTAGATGGAGTCTTGTATGGAACTTCTCCTGAACTTGAATTATTCGCTCTCAATGCTAGTACTGGGAAGGAAATATGGAAATTTAAACCTGGAGAGGATGAGGGAAGATACATTGTTAATACCAATCGAGGCGTCGCTTATTGGAGAAATGAGAAGGATAAGAGAATTTTATATACTGTTGGGGCAAATTTGTATGCTATTGATGCAGATAACGGGAAACTTATTTCTAGTTTTGGCAATAATGGAACGGTAGACTTGCGTAAAGGTTTATTACCAGATGAAGAATATGATATTGAGGCATTATCAGTGAATGCTACAAGTCCTGGGATTATTTATAATAATACTTTTATTTTAGGCTCCGCTGTTTTTGAAACTGGAAATGCGGCTCCCGGACACATTCGTGCTTATGACGTTTTAACGGGTGAAATGAAATGGATATTTCATACGATACCAAGACCGGGGGAGATTGGTTATGACACCTGGCCCAAGGATGCTTATAAAGAAATCGGAGGTGCTAACAGTTGGAGTGGTTTCAGCTTGGACGAAAAAAGAGGGGTTGTCTATTTAGGCACCGGATCTCCTTCATTTGATTTTTATGGTGGAAATAGGAAAGGCAAAAATCTATTTGGAAATAGTGTACTGGCATTAGATGCCGAAACAGGTGGTCTAAAATGGTATTATCAAACAATACATCATGATCTTTGGGACAGGGATCTCCCAAGTCCTCCAAATCTCACAACAATTGAGCATAATGGAGAAATGGTAGATGTTGCCGTTCAAGCGACTAAAGACGGCTTGATTTATGTGTTGAACCGGGATACAGGAGAATCAATTTTTCCTGTGGAAGAGCGTCCTGTTCCAACTGACGGTTTGCCCGGTGAATATCCCTATCCTACGCAGAAATATCCCACCAAACCACTTCCCCTTTCTCATCAGGTATTTACAGAGGATATTATTACTGATCGTACACCGGAGGCACATGCGTTTGTTAAAGATATATATGATCAATTTCGGACAGATCATAAATTTACACCACCGAGTGTAGAAGGAACTTTGGCATTTGGTTATAGTGGAGGAGCAGAATGGGGTGGTAACGCCATAGACCCTGATGGTATCCTTTACCAAAACTCTAATAATGATCCCTGGGTTCTTCAGCTTATAGATACCACTACTCAAAATAAAGCATTCGCCTCTCTTTCGAAGGGCAATGGTCTATATTTAAAAAATTGTGCGGCTTGCCATGGACAGAATAGGGAAGGAAGTGGCACAGATTTCCCTTCTCTTAAAAATATTAGTGATAAACTGTCAAAGGAAGAAATTGTACGGATTATAAAATTTGGAAGTGGTAGAATGCCAGCTTTTCAACAAATATCGGAAAATGATAGGGAATCAATTGTAGGCTATCTATTTGATCTTCATGCTTTTGGCCGGCCTCCAGTTGCACATAGCGGCGAAATTATTCAAGGGTCGGAGGTGAAATCGGAATCAGAGCCAGTTCAGAAAAAGAAATTTGGATTTAAACAAAGGTATGTATCTAAAGTGTGGAGGAAATTAGCTGACCAAGATGGGTACCCTGGGATTAAGCCACCTTGGGGAACGCTCAATGCTATTGATCTTAAAACTGGTGATTATTTATGGCGTGTTCCTTTAGGTGAATATACGGAACTTACTAAACAAGGAATACCCATTACTGGCACTAAAAATTATGGAGGACCGGTAGTAACCGCAGGAGGATTAATTTTTATTGCGGCTACTGCGGATGAAAGAATTCGCGCTTTTGATAAAAAAACTGGAAAGGTAGTATGGGAATATCAATTACCTGCGGGTGGTTTCGCTACTCCTATTACCTATAAAGTTGATGGGAAACAGTATGTAGTTATAGCAGCAGGTGGTGCTAGAGGGCAGAAACCAGGAGGGAATTACGTTGCATTTGCTTTAAAGGATAAATAAATTACAATATGGTATACGAAAAATGCACCACTGGGTATAGTGGATCGGGAGATTTTTTTTGTAAAGATTAAAAAGTGTAATTGCCCGGGGCCATTGATACTGTATTGTGAATATCCTTTAGGAGGTGCCGAACATCGGGCTTAAGAATTAACTATTTCTAAAAAGAAATTTGTTGATGTTGTTCAAAGTGATTTAGCAACATTAAAAAATAATTTAAGAGCTGCTTTGCCTTTATAGTAGAACGTGAAGCAGATAAGAAAAGATGAAATTTTATTCATTTTAAAAGAGTTTAAACTTGTAAATTAATATATATATGAAAATTTTTAAGAGTTTTTTTTTAGTGTTTATGCTGTTTGTATTTATTGGTTGTAAACAAACAGAGGATAATTCCAATGAAAGCAAAATAGATAATGTTGAAACAGGAACCGCTGAACGTGAAGTGGCTGCAGCTGTAGAGATTTTAAATAATGCTATTATTAATCCTGAAAAGTCCGTGCTTGAAAGTATTACCGCAGATGAAGTTACCTATGGACATTCAAGCGGACTTGTTCAAAATAAGGAAGAATTTATTGATGATTTAATAAATGGAGATTTTGATTTTTCCTCGGTTAATGTATCTAATCAAAGCATACATATAAAGGACGAAACGGCCGTAGTTAGACAAATTTTTTCAGCGGAAGCAACAAATGCCGGCGATCCAATAGATATCAGGATTGGAAATGTCCTAGTTTATGTTAAGCAGAATAGCCAGTGGAAGCTTCTTGCTAGACAAGCATTTAGATTATAGAAATAATAAAAAAATTTTTCATGAAACAATTGAACATTTACTCTATCTCATTATTTATTGCTAGTTTATTGCTAGTTATTGCCATTGGTTTTCTAATAACAGATAATGGGGGATATGCCGGACCAGTTCTGGTTGCTTTTTTTGCTGCTTTGGCATTAGGATTTAGAGGATATGACCGCCTAAAGGGATTTGTATTTACCACAATGATATTTGCAGCTGTCACTATGGCTATGTATTATCCACAGTATTTTGGGGAAATTGGCGGTTTTAAATTAACTGGCTTAATCACTCCCCTCATTCAAATTATAATGTTTGGTATGGGAACTTCAATGAGCGCCAAAGATTTTGCGGCCGTTATAAAATCCCCTCGAGCTGTTGGTATAGGCGTTTCAGCCCAAATGATTATTATGCCTATAATGGGCTATGTTTTAGCAACAATGAGTAACCTTCCTCCCGAAATTGCAGCAGGTATTGTACTTATAGGTTGTTCCCCGAGTGGAATGGCCTCAAACGTTATGGCTTATTTAGCAAATGCAAATTTGGCTCTTTCTTTAACTATCACCGCTATTGCAACTCTCCTGGCACCTTTTGTTACTCCTTTTTTAATGAGTATTCTAGCTGGGGAATTTATTGAAATAGACACTTTAGCTATGATGTGGAGTATTGTAAAAATGATTTTAATACCTATTGGTGCAGGTTTGATTTTTAATAAATTTGTCGGTGGAAAGGCTAAATGGCTTGACCAAGCTATGCCAATTATTTCTATGCTTGGGATTGGGTTAATAATAGTTGTCATTACCGCTGCCGGGCGTGATAGCCTTTTAGATATTGGTGCTTTGTTAATTGTACTTGTTTTAATCCATAATTTGTTTGGATATACTATGGGATATTGGTATGCAAGACTTTTCAAAATGACAGAGCGGGATGCAAGAACTATTGCTATAGAAGTGGGAATGCAGAATGGAGGTCTAGCTTCAGGAATTGCAAATGAGGTAGGCAAGATAGCAACTATGGGCTTAGCACCTGCTGTGTTTGGACCATTAATGAATATAACCGGATCAATCTTGGCTTCTTACTGGCACAAAAAAGTTCCTAAAGCAGATGAAGAGGATTCTGAACTTTTTATTAAAGAAAGAAGATTACCAAAAAATGATGTAAATTCATGATGCTTCTTTGGAAATGAAGATTTAGGAGCAGAATGGTATTAATGAAGGTTTGCCTTCTTTAATAAGAATACTATTATAATTATTTAATAATAAAAATATTATAAACAATATTAATATTAAGATTTATGAAAAAAGTTGTAACCTTCGGAGAGATCATGTTAAGATTGTCGCCTCCGGGATTTTTAAGATTTTCGCAAGCAAATAATTTCGATGCAATATATGGGGGAGGAGAATCCAATGTTGCTGTATCCCTTGCGAACTATGGTGTACCTGTTGATTTTATAACGCGTTTGCCAAAAAATGATATAGGGGAATGTGCGATGATGGAGATGCGCAAAAGAGGCGTTGGGGTTGATCAAATAGTATATGGTGGTGACCGCTTGGGAATCTATTTTTTAGAAACCGGAGCGGTATCAAGAGGAAGTAAAGTTGTGTATGATAGGGCTCATTCTTCCATTGCCGAGATTAAATTGGGAATGATCGATTGGGAACAAGTATTTAAAGGAGTGGAATGGTTTCATTGGACGGGTATTACCCCTGCAATCTCTCAAGGAGCGGCCGATGTTTGTTTAGAGGCAGTAAAAATGGCCAGCAAATTAGGGATTACCATTTCCACCGATTTAAATTACCGGGCAAAACTTTGGAAATACGGTGTAGAGCCGGAAGCCATTATGACCGAATTGACATCCTACTGTGATGTTATTTTGGGAAATGAAGAAGATGCTGAAAAACACTTCGGGATAAAACCTGAAGGTTTGGATATTACAACCCAGGGACACGATGTAAAAGCCGAAGCTTTCTTATCGGTTTGTCAGCAAATGATGGAGAAATTCCCACGGGCCAAAAAAGTGATCACCACATTGAGAGGTTCAATTTCTGCATCCCACAATACCTGGGCGGGGGTTTTATACGACGGAAAAACAATGTTGCAATCACCACAATACCAAATTACGGATATAGTGGATAGAGTTGGTGGTGGAGACAGCTTTATGGGAGGTTTAATTTATGGATTATTACAATATCCTGATGATGACCAAAATGCATTAAACTTTGCTGTAGCAGCTTCTTGTTTAAAACACACCATTAAGGGTGATGCCAATTTGGTGACGGTAGATGAGGTACAAAAATTAATGGGAGGGGATTCGTCTGGACGGGTTGCTAGATAATAATATAAAAATTAAATTATGGCACAATATTCAAGATTAGAGGTAGCTTCTGCTATGCAGGAGGATGGTATGATTCCTTTATTTTTTCATTCGGATATAGAATTGGGGAAAAAGGTTTTGAAGGCTTGTTATGATGGCGGTGGACATTTACTTGAATTTACAAGCAGGGGTGATTTTGCGTTTGAAATCTTTGGTGAACTGAACAAGTATGCTCTTAAAGAATTACCAGGAATGATCCTCGGGGTAGGATCAATAACCGATGCGGCGGCGGCATCATTGTATATGCAATTGGGTTCAAATTTTATTGTAACACCTGTTTTTCGGGAAGATATTGCAATTGTTTGTAACCGTCGGAAAGTTTTGTGGTCTCCGGGATGTGGCTCGTTAACAGAAATTGCACGTGCCGAAGAATTGGGGTGCGAAATAGTAAAATTATTTCCCGGTGATATTTATGGACCACAATTCGTAAAGGGAATAAAAGGACCCTGTCCCTGGACAAAAATCATGCCGACAGGGGGGGTTTCCCCTACAGAAAAGAACCTTAAAGGCTGGTTTGATTCTGGTGTTACTTGTGTGGGAATGGGGTCTAAATTGATTTCCAAAGACATTTTAGCCAATAAAGACTTTGGAAGCCTGGAAAATATGGTGAGGGAGACCCTGTCTTTGATTAAAAGTCTTAGAAAATAATTTTCCTTTACAGTTTACAATTTTCAGCAATAACAATCCCAGATATTTTAGCTTCTCATGAAGAATTCCAATAATAAAGGAAAAGTGGTCACTTTTGGTGAAGTGATGATGCGGTTATCACCTTCTGATAACCGCATCCTTCAGCAGGCTACACAAATGGATTTTTTCTTTGGAGGCACTGAGATGAATGTTGCAGCCTCTCTCGCACATATGGGACTTTATGTACAGCATATAACTAATGTGTCCAACGATATTGTTGGAGATGCAGCATTGGCCTCCTTACGAAAGTTTGCTATTGATGTTTCCGAAGTAAAAAGAGTTAATGAGCCTTTGGGGCTATATTTTATGGAAGTAGGATCGGCCATGCGGTCAAGTAAGATTGTTTATAACCGGCTTCACAGTTCTTTTGCCCATATAAAGCCGGAGAATTTTGACTGGGAGAGGATTCTGGAAGGATGCAGTTGTTTTCACTGGACAGGAATCTCCCCTGCTATTTCCGAAGGGGCTTATCAAACTCTTAAAGGAGCATTGGAGGTAGCAAAAGGAAAAGGTATCACCGTAACTACAGATCCTGCCTACAGAAGGAATCTCTGGCAGTATGGAAGAAAAGGCCGGGAGGTCCTGGCAGAGTTAATAGGTTTTTCTACCATCTTTATTGGTGGGGTTAATGAGATTAACGAGATCCTGAATGCAGATTTTAAGCACGATGAAGAAGGTTTTATAGCTGCCAGTAAAGCTTTGATAAAGGCTCATCCTTCCATTGAAAAAGTTTTTGATAAAGTACGCACAGGGGTAAGTGCTTCCTGGCAAAAGGTCTATGGACGAGCCTGGACAGGCACAGGCACTGTTTATCTGAGAACAGAAGAATTGGAAATTACTCCGGTAGTTGATAGGATAGGGACCGGGGACGCTTATGCTGCGGGAGTAATTTACGGGCTTCAAAACTTTGACGATCAAACGGCACTGAACTTTGCCAATGCGGCCTGTGCTTTAAAACACACACACTTAGGTGATGCCAATCTTGTAAGCGCAGAAGAGGTGCTGGAGATAGCAAAAGGAAATATAAGTGGGAGGATTAAACGTTAAGATTCGATTTCTGAAGTTATAAAGCTCAATGAATAATTTTAAGCTAATGGAGAAAATACTCTTTGCAATTTTATTATTATTGTGTTTAGGGAAAATTCAAGCTCAAATAATTGAAGGGAAGATCCTGAATGCGACAACCCTTCAACCTGTTGAAAATTCAACTATTCGCAATGTTGCTTCTGAAGTTGTTTTTTTTTCAAATAATAAAGGTGTATTCAGCATAAAAGCTGAAAAACTTCCGGTAAATCTTGAAATTTCAGCTGTTGGGTTTCAAACCCTGCAACTGAAACTATGGAGTTTTGAAGAAAAGTCCACAATATTTCTGATTCCTTCATCTGAAATACTTTCAGAAGTCATTATAAGAAGTACACTAATTCCTGGTAAACTTCAAAAAATCCCTGCCGCTGTTAGCGTTATTTCTGCTAAAGATTTAAAACGTATAGATGCAAGCAATCTTGCACAAGTTTTTAACAATGTTCCCGGGGTTTATGTAAACCAAGGCGCACTAAATACCACTAAGCTCAATATTAGGGGAATTGGGGCGAGGTCGCAGTACAGTACCAACAGAATTCAGGCTTATTTTAACGGGATCCCGCTAACTTCTGCTGAAGGCGAATTGACGCTGGACGATATAAATCCGGAATCACTTTCAAGTATTGAAGTGATCAAGGGGCCAACTTCGAGTTTGTATGGCGCCGGATTGGGGGGTGTTATTAATTTATATTCTGCGGAAGCCGAAGTTGATAAAACAGAAGTTTCCGCAGGTTCGTTATTCGGCGGTTTCGGGATGCTTAAAAAAACGGTTTCTGCCTCTCATGGAACTGCCGGCACCTCACTTTTTGCCAATTACAACGAATTGCAAAGTGACGGTTTTCGCGAAAACAGTACTTATAACCGGAGATCGACATTGATACATGCGAATTTGAAATCTGAAAATGGCAATAACTTGTCATTCCTGGCCAATTTCACCCGATTAAAGGCTTTTATTCCCAGTTCGATCAATGAAAATGATTTTAAAAACAACCCATCGGTTGCAGCATCAAATTGGGCGAATTCAAAGGGTTTTGAATCGTATGACCGGGGTTTGTTTGGAGTTTCTTATCAGCATAATTTTTCCGCTAATTTCAGCAATACTTCAAGTGTTTATATGAATTTCAGGGATGCTTATGAACCCCGACCTTTCGATATTTTAAAAGAAGATCAAATTGCCGCCGGAGCGCGAACAAGATTTAATTTAGAAACTTCCTTATTTCATCTTCCATCACAAATTAGCTTTGGGGCTGAATATTACAAGGAATGGTATGAATCTGCAACTTTTGAAAATTTGTATCAGCAATTTGAAAACCGGGGAAGTGTTTTGGGTGAAGCTTTGAGCAATAATGAACAGGACCGGAATTACGCGAATTTTTTCGGACAACTGAATTTAGATCTTTCAGAAAAACTAAAAATAGAAACGGGTTTCAATTTAAATGTGACCAATTACAGCTTAACCGACTTATTTGTCCAGGATGAAATAGATCAAACCGGGGATTAT
>Ga0307487_1002413_pt1 | contig 11962 bp, 8 predicted proteins | sample CBIW12metaG_FD_203665 | JGI IMG/M metagenome (GOLD analysis project Ga0307487, IMG submission 203665) | Sea-ice brine microbial communities from Beaufort Sea near Barrow, Alaska, United States - CBIW 1.2 | ecosystem: Environmental > Aquatic > Marine > Coastal | place: USA: Alaska | collected... | reverse complement strand
ACGCAGTTGTAGTGGCGGGCGAAGTCTTTAAAGGTGCGGTTGATCTCCGCCTCATATTTACTGGCTCTGGTTACCGCCGATTTTAAATTATCAGAGACAATGGCCTTAGGAACTCCTCCGTAAAAATTCAGAGCACCCGTGCAGCAGGCAATCAGATCGCTGCGTTTTTGAGTTAGACAGGCTTCCACATAGGTATAATGGCTGTTGGGAAGGATGGCAACGAATACTTCAACAGGAATGATTTCACCGGTTTCTTTATTTACGATATGAAGTTTTTTACCCGCAAAATCAATGAACATTTCTTTTCCGGCTTCATGTTCAAGTTTCATAGAACCTTTTTCCTTGGAATACTTTCGCCGGTAATGTTCCAGGAATTGGGTATAGCTATAAGGGTCTTTAGCTAACTGAACATATTGCTGATAATGATAGAGGAAGGTAAAACCGGGATGATTCCGGGCTTTATTGACCCCCTCAAAGTATAACATTAGCTCATTCTGGCGCTCAACATCAAGGGTAGTGTGCGAGGAAAATAATTCAGATAGGGCTGCATTATCAAAATGCAGCAATTCTATAAAAGAATATTCGCTTGACGTAAACAGCTTCATATAGATGTTTATCGTATTGCGGGAGATTCCTAAAGTGGAGCCGATTTTACGGTTACTGACCCCATCAAGATGTAGGGTGATGATTTGTTTCAAGTCCATTGGATCAAGAGTATTGGCCATATCGCTGGGTTTTAGAGCGACAAGGTAGTTTTTACTTGATCTTTTAAAGTGGCACCATTCGAACCGTAATAACCATCTGGAAATTCATCGAAAGGATTTCAAAACCGAAAAGTGGCATCATTCGAACCGTAAATCATCACAATTAGAAATAACCAAAAGTGGCATCATTTGAACCGTTTTACCTGGCACCCTAAGACCGTTTTAACTGGCACGATTCGAACCGTAATACCCATTTAAATTTCATTAATTGTTCAAATTCTAGTATTGTCAGGTTACCAAGTGCTGAATGTCTCCTATTTCTGGTGTACCAGGTTTCTATCCACTCAAACACTGCTAAAGCGGCCTGTTCTTTTCTCTCATATCGGTTTCTATATATCAGTTCTACCTTTATCGTTTTAAAGAAGCTTTCTGCAACGGCATTGTCCCAACAATTCCCCTTTCTGCTCATACTTTGCTGAATTCCGTCATAACTATTCAATAGATTTCTAAAAGCATTGCAAGCGTATTGGACACCCCTGTCCGAATGAAATATCAATCTTCCGTCAAGCGGCCTGTTTTTAACGGCCATTCTCCAGGCGGCTATGCAAGTGTTGGCAGCATTTAAATCACTACTGAGTGACCAGCCTATGGCTTTGCGATCAAAAAGATCAATGATTACTGGATATTACGGTTAAATTATAATACTCCCCAAATATACAGGGACTTTAAATAAAAATACTTCGCATAATAAAAAAGTGATGATAATCTGCTTTATGCGAATGTTCACATAATGCAGATGCTATTTTAGATAGGTTGGTACATACCTCTCATCGAATAGAATTAAAAGGAGAAAGTCTTAGAAAAAAACTGAAATATTGTCATTAAAGTATCTTTTTAGACCAAAATCAACAGGGGGGTCAGTATGACCGGAATGGGGTCAGCATCACCGGAATATACACATTGCCGCTAAAAGACAAGGAAGGATCTTGAGTAAAATCCCTTCTCCAACGATAGAGTAGTTCAGCTCTAACTCCTAATTCACGGGAAATCTCACTTACATTACCACGAAGGTTGCTTAATTCGACTGCCTTTTGTTTAAATTCTTTACTGTAGGTTTTTCTATTTTCTTTCATCGTTTTATAAAGTTAAGGTTTTTTAATTATTGGCCTTAACTTAATGTTCCAACAAATGTAGCAAGATCACCACTGAACTTTAAATAAAATCATTAGTACTATAAAGTAAATTTAGAGTACAGTAATTCAGGGCTTTATTAATGTAATTTTGGTTTTATTAATGCACTAATAAATTTATTGTCTTTGAATTATATTAAAAATTAAATAGTAAATGAAAAAAAGTTAAAATAGTACATCATGATCCTGATTTTGATACAAGAGCGTATTCTGATGCAATAGTTTGTGATGGATTTTTGTACACAAGCGGTCAAGCTTCTGTAGATTTTCTTTTGAATGAAAAATTAATGTATTTATGTTTATCAACCAATATTTAACTAATCTATACTTATGAAAAAATTATTATCACTATTAATTATGGTTTTTTCACTTGCAATTACACAACATGTACAGGCACAAGTGAAAACTATTTCTGGTACAGTTAAGGCTAAATCGGACGGATTGCCATTACCAGGAGTAAATGTTTTTATTCAAGGAACAACAACAGGAACTCAAACAGATTTTAATGGAAATTTCAAAATTGAAGCTTCAAATGGGGATGTTCTTGTGTTTTCTTTTATTGGAATGAAAACGACATCAGTAAATGTTACCGATGATGTTACTTCATTAAACATTCTCTTGTCAGAAGGTGCCCAAAGTTTGGATGAAGTTATGATTACTGCTTTAGGAATGAAAAAGGAAAAGAAAGCCTTAACTTATTCCGCTCAAGAAATAAAAGGTAATGACTTTACTAAAGTAAAACAAACAAATCCTATTAACAGTTTGTCAGGTAGATCGGCTGGTTTAACTGTTACTAAAAGTTCATCAGGAACTGGAGGATCATCAAAAGTAGTATTAAGAGGAAGTTCTTCAACAACTAATAATGATCCATTATATGTTATTAATGGTATTCCAATATTAAACAGCGGAAATGGTTCAAATAGACAGAGCGACGAGGGTGTTTTTGGAAATTTTGCAAAAGGAAATAGAGATAACGGAGATGCTTTGTCTCTTATAAATCCAGATGATATTGAAAGCATGACAATATTAAAAGGAGCATCTGCTGCAGCTTTATACGGAAGTCAAGGAGCAAACGGAGTTATATTAATAACTACCAAAAGTGGAAAAGAAGGTGAACTAAGTGTTAATTTTAGTTCAAGCTTTACAGTTGACAATGTAACTTCATTACCTAAATTTCAAACAGAATATCAATCAAGTTCTGTTGGTCAACCTATTGCAGAAAATGGAAGAGTAACTGATCCTAAATCTTGGGGAACAAAAGCGGATGGCTTATCAAAAAATGTGAACGATTTCTTTCAAACAGGGTATACGGCAATCCAATCAATATCATTATCTGCCGGGAATGAGAAAGCTCAAACTTATTTCTCGTATGCAAATACTTCAGCTGAAGGAGTAATACCAAACAACAAATTAGTTCAAAATAACCTAAATATTCGTGAAACTGCTAATTTTTTAAATGATAAAATTCAAGTTTCAGCAAATATTAACGTGTCTGATCAAAGAATTTGGAACAGACCAACTAACGGATTGGTTTCAAACCCTTTAACAGGATTGTATTTACACCCTGTTGGAATTGATTTGAATGTGTATAAAAATAAATTTGAATATTTCAATTCATCAACAAATATGATGGATCAATATGCAACATCATTTGATGAAACTACTCAACAAAATCCATATTGGTTAATAAACCGTAATCCTAGCAAGGACATTACTCAAAAAGTGCTTGCAAGCGTAAGTGTAAAATATCAGATTAACGATAACTTATCTGTTCAATCAAGAGGAAGTATAGATAAAACTTTCTTTACTTTTGACAAAAGATTATATGCTGGAACAGATCCCTCTATAGCTCCTGCAACTGGTAGATATCTTTTAGAAAAAACTGAAAACACTCAACAATACTTAGATTTAATAGCTAATTACGATAAAGAAATCTCTGAAAACTTAAGCTTTTCTGGAATTATTGGTACAAGTTTAACAAAATATTCTATTGGAGATCAATTATTTTTTGATTCAGGAAATGGAACAACTGGAAAAGGGTTAACCTATCCAAATGTATTTACATTAGCTAATTTCGGCAGTACTAACAGCATCCGTCAATCAGTAACAAATAAAGAAGTTCAATCTGTTTTCGGATCTACAAATTTAAGTTATAAAAATAGGTTGTTTTTAGATGTTACTGGAAGAAATGACTGGTCGTCAACATTAGTAAATACAGATTCTAACTCGTTCTTTTACTCTTCTGTTGGATTAACTGGAATATTATCTGAAATGTTTGAAATGCCAGAATCTATTCCTTTTTCAAAAGTTAGAGTTTCCTACGCAGAAGTAGGTAAAGATATTCCTGCCTATGCTACAAATCCATTAAATTCTATTCCTGTAGGACAAAGTAACTTCGCAAAACCTAGATTTGGAGTTAAAGAAGGTGAAACCTTACAACCTGAAAAACAAAAATCATTTGAAATTGGTACTGAATGGCGTTTTTTCCAAAGCAGATTAGGTCTTGAATTTACCTATTATGAGACAAAAACAACCAATCAGATATTTTTTATTACTGCAGAACCAAATATACAAGGATATCAACAAAACATTGTAAATGCTGGAGAAATAAACAACAAAGGAATTGAATTAGTTGTATATGCAAAACCAATAGTAAATGATAATTTTAATTGGAATACTGCAATAAACTTTGCAACAAATAAGAATAAAGTGATTTCTGTACATCCATCATTACAAAATGGAGAGGCTATTCTTACTGATCCTTGGGTTAATGGTTATAGTTACTCCTTAATTGAAGGAGAAGATTTTGGTAGTATTCGTGGCCGTTCAATTATAAGAAACGCAGAAGGATTACCAATAGTAACTGATGATGCAGGAAATTTAACGTTAGAAGCTACTGAATTTGAAACAATTGCACATGCACAACCAGATTTAACATTAGGCTGGGACAATACTTTTGAATACAAAAACTTTACATTCAACTTTTTAATTGATGCTAAAATTGGTGGAGATGTTGTAAGTGTGACTGAAGCCGTAAACGACTTTTATGGAGTTTCAAAAGCAACAGCAAATGCAAGAAACACTAACGGTGGTATGATTGACGTAGTAGATACAAATGGAAATGCCAAGCAAATGACTGCACAAGACTATTATTTAAAAACAGGTGGTAGAGCCGGTTTATTAGGAGAATATGTATATGACGCGACAAATGTTAGTTTAAGCGAATTTTCAATAGGTTATAACCTGAAATTTCAAGAAAAACGCATCGATAACCTACGATTTTCTTTAATAGCAAACAACCTTCTCTTTATTTATAAAGATGCTCCATTTGACCCGAACATTGCTTCAAGTACAGGTATCGGATTACAAGGTGTTGACATTTATGGTCAACCTTCTACAAGACGTATTGGATTAAACATTAACGTAAATTTCTAAGAAAATGAATAAACTAATTAAATATACATTGGCATCAATAATTGCTGTTAGTTTCATAAACTGTACAGATAATTTTGAAAATATCAATACAGATCCCAACGGAATTTCAAACAAAAGTTTAATGCAAATGAACAATCACATTGGAGGTTCATTTACACCCATGTTTGTAAATGTGTTCGCGGTAGATGCTGGTGATTATCAATTACAACAAAATTTATTAGGCGATGTCTATTCCGGTTATATGACACCTCCTACACCATTTGCAGGTAATGTAAATAACATGACCTATGCTTTAGTTGATGGATGGAACAGTTATCCTTGGTCTATTGCTTATGAAAATGTAATGCCTTTTGTATTAGATGTGAAAAATGCAGTAGCTGAAGGTGATAATGCTTCTGGAATTAAATTTGTGCATTTAGCAAATATCATAAGAGTTTCTGCAATGCACCGTGTTTCTGATATTTATGGACCAATTCGCTATACAAAATATGATGATTTTACAACTACTGGTGAATATGATTCCCAAGAAACGGCATACAATGCATTTTTTGACGATTTAGGCGCAGCAATAGATGGTTTAAAAGAATTTGAAGGTGATGTCCAATTTATTCCATTTGATAAGTCATCATTGGGTGGCGATATTGCAATGTGGCGTAAATACGCAAACTCTTTACGTTTAAGATTGGCAATGCGTGTTATAAATGTAAACCCTACATTGGCAAAAACACAAGGTGAATTAGCCTTAGCCAGTGATGCAGGTTTATTAGAAACTACCGATATGTATATCAACACAGGTTTTTCACATCCTTTAGCCTTAATTAGCCATGGTTGGGGAGATATTAGAATGGGTGCTGAAATGGAATCTGTTTTAGAAGGTTTTGGTGACGGTCGTGAACAAATATACTTCAATCCTTCAGATGATCCTGCTTTAGGAGGTACATACAAAGGAATTAGAATGGGTATAGATATTCAAGCAAAAGCACAATATTTAGGTCATTCTTCAATAGGAAGTGTAATTGATGGTGAAACAATGCAATGGATGACATCTTCAGAAGTTTATTTTTTAAGAGCTGAAGCCGCTTTAAGAAATTGGGCTGGTGCTGGAGATGCAAAAACCAATTATGAAAATGGTATCAAAGCATCATTTTCACAACATGGGGTTTCTGGTATAGATACTTATTTGGCTGATAATACTAGTACGCCTTCCGATTTTGTTGATGTATTAAACCCTGTAAATAATATAGCTTATGCCAGTGATGTGAAAATTGCATACAATGCCCCTGGAACAAATGAAGAACAACTAGAACAAATAATCACTCAAAAATGGATTGCTTTGTTCCCTGACGGACAAGAAGCATGGAGTGAATTTAGAAGAACAGGATATCCAAAGATTTTCCCTGTAGTTGTAAATAACAGCGGTGGAACTATTGATACAAATATTCAAATAAGGAGAATAAATTTTGTTCAAAATGAAAAAAATACAAATGCCGCTAATGTAACAACAGCAATTGGTTATTTGAATGGACCTGACAATGGAGGAACCAGACTTTGGTGGGATATTGCTGGGAGCAATTTTTAATAAATTTTACCAACAATAATTTTTGGATTAATTAAGTAAAAACAAACGGGAATTATACATTCTCGTTTGTTTTTTATAGACAAAAGCACTTCATACGTTGACATAGCTGATTATATCGAAATTAACATCACCGAAAAATCAAACAAGCAGACCACTACGGAAACACTTAAATGGGTATATATAGCAATAAGCAATGCAAAAAGGAATTTTGTGGGAACTTATGATAGATCAAGAAAAAATACTTGCAGCTATACCTTAATAAGTTCGTTTATAAGCTTAACAGGAGGTATTTTGGTGATCGTATCTTTGATAGACTGGTAATAGCAAGTATTAAACTGATAACGTTAAGTAAGTAATACCGAAAATTTGTACGATAGTCTTATTGCCAAAGGTTTCAATAAGAGGTGCTGAAAGCTAAGCACCATAATTCGGAATAAAAGTATGGTTTATTTGGTGTGTTTTAATATAATTTAGTCACTTCATTTAATTTAAAATATCTATTAATATTTTAATTGCATCAATATAATCTTAGAATAGTTAATTCATTCTATAAATCATTTTTAACACAAATTATATCACATATTATGAAATTATATCATATCAAATTTTTTAGTATACTTTTAAGCCTTTTAGCATTTAGTTCTTGTAAAACTGAAAAAAGAAAAGTGAATGAAGATAGTTCAAATTTTAGCATAGGTTTTGCAAAGGTTAATTATACGCCAAGAGTAGGACTTGCTATGGTGGGTAATTATAGAGGAGATGATTATGCATCTCGAGGTGTCCATGATTCTTTATATGCCAAAGCGATTGTGGCGGTTGGAACAAATAATATAAAAACAGCAATTCTTTCTGTTGATATATGTTTAATTTCATCTAATACAGTTAAAGTGCTTCGTAAGTATGTTGAAGATCATTCTGATATTAAGGGTGATAATATTATGATTCACGCTACCCATACCCATAGCGGACCTCCTTCCGAGTTAAATGAGCCAGAGGCTAAAAATTACATGAGAAAAGCAGCTGATGCAGTTATTTTAGCAAACAAAAATCTCAAACGCTCTAAACTAATGGTAGGTCGTACAAACGAAGACAGGGTGTCACACAATAGGAGACTTGAAGCTGTGGATGGTACCACGCACATGGTATGGGAGAAGTTTGAACCAAATTTTATAAAGAAACCATTAGGGTCTATAGATCCAGAGATGATTACCGTTAGTATTGTTCAAGAGGGTAAAACAGTGGCATCAATAGTTAATTTCGGTTGTCATGCTACTACTTTAACAGGAAACAATTGGCTTTATACGGCTGACTATCCAGGTTACATGACAGAATCGGTTCAAAAAGCAAGGGGAAAAGATTTTGGGGTCTTGTTTTTAAATGCACCATCCGGTAATGTAACACAAGTGGATTATAAAGTAGGATTTATTGATACGTTTCAGGAATGCCAACGCATTGGGTACATTCTTGGAGCCAATGTTTTGGAAGGCATGAGAAAAAGCAAGGAAATAATTACCTCAAATGAGACTGTAGCGGTTTCCAAGGAAATGGTACCATTAAAAAAAATAGCTATTTCTGAGGAGCAGTATAAATGGGCCAATGAAGTTTTAGAAAAAGTAAAAAGAGAAGGAATGCCACCGATTCAAGCAGATGGGATTCCAGATGCAGAATATGCACAGAGATGGGTTGAGATGTACAAAATTCAAAATAAAGTTGATTCTCTTGAAGTTATGGTTACTCGAATAGGCGAGTTAGCAATAGTGGCTCTGCCAGGAGAAATATTTCAGGAGTTTGGTAAGGACATTAAATTAAATTCTCCATTTAAAAACACTCTAGTTGTTGGGTTAACTAATGGTGAGGCTGGCTATTTTCCAACAAAAGTTTCTTTTACCCAAGGGCCAAAGGGGGGGTTTAAGCCATATGCTACTGGCTATGAAACTACCCCTGGTACAACTTCTTATGAAATTGGAGCAGGAGAAAAATTAGCTGAATCTGCAATAAAACAGTTAAAAAAGTTACATGATAAGCTTTAATTAGTTTTAACCCTTTAATTATATAATAATTATCATTTTGTTTTTATAGCTGAGTTCAACCCATAAGTGCAACACATTTATTTTTTAGGACTTCAATTGGGTTTTGATAATTAAACTTTCTTGTATGTCCGTAAAGATTCCTAAATTCAGGAATTATTCTAATATTGAACAGAATTTAAACTGATTAGTTATGAATTTATTTTCTTTTGGGGCTTACTTTATGAATGAAGAAAGTTGCCGTTTGCATTTTAAGGAGCAGCGTGACAAGCAAGGTGTTGTCTGTCATCGGTGCTAGGGCAGGGATCATTATTGGCTCCAGAACAAATGGAGTTATCAATGTAAATCCTGTAAAGCAAGGATGTCCCTTTGCAGTGGTACGATAATGCAAAGTTCAAGATTGTCATTTATGGACTGGTACAAGACTATATTGTTGCTCAGTACAACCAAAAAAGGGTTTTCCAGCAAGGAGATACAACGTCAACTTGGCCTGAAACGTTATGAGCCAGTATGGGCAATTGTTCATAAACTGCGCAGTGCAATGGGGCAGTGGGATGACCGTTACACCCTTGAAGGTATGATCGAGATGGACGAGGGCTATTTTACCATTGAGGGATCATCAAAAGATTACGCAACACAAAAAGCCGGGCGGGGCAGTAAAACTAAATCCAATGTTATGGTAATGGCAGAAAGCACCGTGCTTGAAGACCTATTCACAGGTAAGAAAGAACATCAATGTAGGTATTTTAAGGCCAAGGTACTGGGGGATCACAAGGCTGACGGTACCGGCTATACCCTATCGCCGGTGAACAGACCATTGTCTTTATCGACAAAAGCACTTCATACGTTGACATAGCTGATTATATCGAACTTAACATCATCGAAAAATCAAACAAGCAGACCACTACGGAAACACTTAAATGGGTATATATAGCAATAAGCAATGCAAAAAGGAATTTTGTGGGAACTTATGATAAGATCAAGAAAAAATACTGGCAGCTATACCTTAATGAGTTCGTTTATAAGCTCAACAGAAGGTATTTTGGTGATCGTATCTTTGATAGACTGGTAATAGCAAGTATTACAGCGAGTGGACATTAAACGAATATACAATTTGGCAGATAACATTATTTAACTAAATTTACTATGACAAAAAAAAATTACGTTAATAGGCGGCAATTTATTGGAACTGCCGCTGCCGCTGTCGGTGGCTTAATGTTACCAATCTCTGATGCATTTGGGACTTACCGCGTTGCCACGCCTGATGATTACCCGTCAACTCCTCATTTCTGGTATCGTAAACCACCTAATACGCCTTATGTTGACTCACAAAATAAAAATATGGCTTTTGCATTTACCGATACCGAAATTCTATTTTCTGATGACAACAGTCATACCTGGCATCACAAAAAGGCTTTCCCTGACGCGAAAAATATCACTTACAGCCATATTTTTAATGACGGAACAGTTCTGTTTGCTACACGCGAAAAACTGTATCTATGCAAAGAAAAACTTAAATCCTATAATGAAATTATTGTAGAGAACACTGATGGGTCAGATTATCTTCCCCATACACCTAAAAATCCGGATAATCCAGGGTGGTATTTTCATACAGTCACGGGAGTTGATTCATGGATTATTAACGGTAAAGAGATGCTGGTCTGGGGAAATTATAGTAACGTAAAAGGAGGAGCTACTCCATTAAATATCTATTATACAACAGATAATGGCAAAACAGTGAAAATAGCCTATTCATTTGGACAGAATCCTTATTTCACAGACAACGGTTCCCCAGGAGGAGGAAAGGGAGGAAATCTTTTGGGTAATCCTAACAATCCCGTAATCTGCCGTCATATTCACTCGGTTGCTTATAATCCTGCTGAGGATGCGTTTTATGCATGTACCGGCGACATCAAAAGGGGGCCGAAGGCAAAGGAAGAAGTTCACTGGCTTCGTGGTACTTACGACTTAGCTAAAGATAAATGGAACTGGATAGTTATCATCACAGAAAGTTCAAACACGAGATATAAATCTGGGGGTATAAGCTTCGTAGATGGTCAGATGTACTGGATCAGCGATGCCAATGGTCCTGAGCCGTGGGACAGAGGAATTTTCCGTTGTAATCCGGCTGATATTGCTAATCCTAAATCCCACACATTGCTGTTTAATCCAAAATATGAAACAACCAGAATGATCATTGAGGACGGGGTGATATTAGCTGCACTTCCTGCTGTTGCTTCTCCGTTTACTCTTGGAATCATAATTTCGCCCGACCTGGGCAAAACCTGGTTTGAATATGACATCAAGGAATTCGGACCATTCTATCCATCACGAATACAAAAAAAGAATGCAGAAGGTTGGTTCAGGCTCGATTTAAGGAGTGGATGGATAGACCGCTCTGGTTATATGTTCCTTAAACCCAAATAACTGTCAGATAAATAAATTGATATTGCTTACATTAGGGCTTGCTGAAAAAGTAAAATTCCTATATAAATAAGAGGTTTTGAGCTGTTTTTATTTGTAAAAAAGCAAGGTATTTACTATTTTTAAAGAAAAAAGTTTGCATTTATGTTCAATTACGAGGAAGAAAAATTTGATATCTCTGAAAGATCTGAAATTTTTGCATTTGTGGAATTTATCCTTCCTGGAAAAAGCTTCTCAGAAATGGGAAGTTTTTTTTATTTTTGGGTGACTCGAACTAGAATATTGGGCATAACAGCATAAAAAAAAGTTAATGAAGAGTGAAAATCGTGTTGTCGGCTCAACACAAAAAGTTGTGGAGTAACTAAAAATGAGGGAACTTTGAAATAAAAATTTCGATGCTCTCAGATTCACTATTAGCTATAGCCAATTTATTACTTCCCGAAGTACTCGTAACCTATTTTGATTTAACAAAGCACGAGATCAAAGCAGAAGAGCTTCACTTTTATTTTACGGAACTAAACAAAGTCCCTGATGGATATAGCGGTGCCAAGCTTCATTCCAAGGGCTTCTTTCCAGAGGCCACGGTCCAGGATTTTCCCATAC
>Ga0307487_1002410_pt1 | contig 11968 bp, 11 predicted proteins | sample CBIW12metaG_FD_203665 | JGI IMG/M metagenome (GOLD analysis project Ga0307487, IMG submission 203665) | Sea-ice brine microbial communities from Beaufort Sea near Barrow, Alaska, United States - CBIW 1.2 | ecosystem: Environmental > Aquatic > Marine > Coastal | place: USA: Alaska | collected... | reverse complement strand
CTGGTGGACATTTTCACTACGTCGGCAATCGCCGTATTGCTGAGCAGTCCGAAAATACTCACTACCAAGAAGGATACTATTCTGATACTGCGTTTCATTGGTCTATCTTATCCGCGGGAGACGGCATCTAAATCCGCCCTAAAGGTGAGTGCTATGGGTTCATCAAGCAACTGGGCTGAAAAACGCCAGAGGCGTTACTACAGAAATTAAAATGCTCAAGGTCGCACCGTAAAAGCCAAAGGTGCCAACTACTTATCACCGCAGAGCCAGGCGGTCGGGAATTTTACTGGACGACCTATGTTGGTCACAACTATTGTCGTCCGCGGCTGTCTTATGGAGCGCTTAGAGCGCCAATGAATTTGACACACCTGCCGATGCAGAAGAACAACGCTATCGATGAGCTGTTGCCCCACAACTGGAAGCAGGCTATTACTAGCAAAGTTTGAACGTTTTACGGCTACCAAGTATTGCAATGGAAGCGAGCATTCAAGGTGAAATGATATGGGTAGGACTTCCAAGGTTTACAGCCGGTACAGAAAAGAAATTCGAGAAATTACTAGTCGTTACCCCGTGACAAATATTCGGGTATTTGGCTCGGTTGCTCGTGGAGATGACGGCGATACCAGTGATCTAGATTTACTGGTAGACCCACTACCCGATGCCACATTGTTGGATTTGGGCGGCCTTCAGGATGAGCTTCAGTCACTCCTAAAAGTAAAGATTGATCTGGTTACGCCAGGCGATTTGCCTATCAGAGTCAGGGCGACCGTAATAAGCGAGGCAAGACCCGTGTGAAAGATCTATAAGCCAAATTGCATCTGGCTCACATCAGACCAATACTAAACTTGGAATGTGGGTTGTCCGGGTTCTTACCCATTCATTGCTTCTCTTCATGGTCTTTCATGAAATCTCCTGAAACGCCTTCTCCGTCAAACCACGCATCCCAATCTTCTGGGTCAGTAACGGAATCCGTAGGTCGCTCGAATTTCTTTACTGAACCTTTCAGTCTCTCCAGGGGCTCAGACTCGCGGGGGAGAAGCCCTGCCAACTCGTCCGCGTGGGCTCCGTAGGGGGTCAGGTCTTTGAGTAGCTCCTGTTCTGTTGGTCGTTTCTTTTTCATGGAAGCCTCTCGCATCAAGATTTTTTTCTAGTGTACCAAACTGGTAAATCCATGGGTCCAATAACAACGCTAGGCTCAAGATGAGATCACCGGACGGTTACGTCTAAGGTAAGACGTTATCCGGAGAAAACTAATTAGTCGAAGACGTTTAGATATAATTTCACGTTGACAACTCGAATGTCGGTAGCTATTCTTCACCGGCTCATAGAGCAACTTCAATCTTGAGCCGGAAATTATCTGGCTCATCAAAAACCGATTCCTAGTCACGCTAGGTATCGCACAAATCAAAATTTGTGGTGTATGTATGAACGAAACCTCGTTCGGCATGCGTTTTTTTGTCTGGATTGGAGATGCCAATGAAGCTTTCTACGTTAACTTCTTCTATTGATTCCGCCCTAGAGACAGTTATCGAGCGAGAGGGACTGATCAAAACCTTTCTTATCGACGACACTGTATCAGTCGAAGTCTTTGCATCAATAAAACAGATCAGCATTAAGACTGCTGGCAGAGTTTTCCTGGGCAATCTCGATTCCAAGTTGATTCACCAGCTCGGCAGCAAAATCTGGAAAAATCTGGATCGCGAGTCGACCATAGAACTATGGAACGAGCACATTAATTCAGGTTTAGCTCACAGCCTTGAGCGGGCACTATCTCGGTCAGGAACTGTACTTCGGTACGCTGAGTACGGCAATGTCTGCCGTATTTATGGTGTTACCTCACCCCACTTCATTGAAATGAATCAACGCGCATTTAGAAATACTCTAATCGAGTCGCTAAGTCCGATAGGCATCACCCCCAATGGGAAAATTTTTAAAACCCCATTTGGCGAGGTTGTGGAGGAATTCTCCGTGCCGGGGCAAGGGGGACAAGTCGGTTTAACCTGTAGGGTCGTGTATGGCTTGAACAATGGCTACAGCTCATACCGGCTCAACTGGGGACGAATTGTGCTCGTATGCACCAACGGGCTTACCGCGTTCAGAAATGCGGGGCGCGATCGCTGGATACACACCGAGCAAATGGATATTCGCGACTTCGCAATAAAATCCGTCGAATCAGCGTCCAGCCATCTTTCAGATGTCGAAAGACAGATTTTGGCCGCTAGAGAACGCACCATCAACTATTCATTACTTGATCAATTTATGACTCGCTTAGCATTGGCGAACGCAACCAAAGAGCGCGTTTCCGCTCGTCTCAATCATGAGCTCCGCGATACAGGCCCCAATGAATGGTCCGTGGGCCAAGCCCTAACGTTTTTAGGCGAACATGAAAAGGCGATAACCCCTCGGGTAAGAGACAACCTAACGCGACTGGGCTCTAGTTTGCTCGAAAAGTCTCTGGAACAGGTAGTTTCAGCACCACCCACCTTAACTTCTGCCGGCTTTTACGACATTCTTCGGTAATCACTGGCCATTAGCACGCCTGAGAATTTTTCTGCCTGATTGATATCGCAGATGACTAGTTCGGAAGTAATGAGCTAGCGCTGACAGTTAGGTTTCAAAACAGCTAGGAGAAGAACGCATGCCTCTACCAATCGTCCCTGTAATTGCGGCTCTAGCAACTGGCGGCACACTGGTTCCTCATGCTGCTGGCGGTATGATTGTTACGTCTGCATCCGGATATGTTGCGGGAACATTCTTAAGCACCGCAGCTATTAACGGCCTGCTTACCGCTGTTTCAACAACGCTTGGGGGTGGCGCAATGTACCTTTCCGGCGCTGCAAGCAGCATTATCGGTGGTGCAGGGGTATTTGGAATGAAAATTGGGGCTTCTGGTATCACTGGCGCCCTCATGTCAGCTGGGATTATTTCCTCAACCCCTTTATGGGCCCCTCTCTCAGCTGGCGGTGCTGCCATTGTAGGTGCGGCAGCACTAGGCTACGGCGGCTACCGTTTAAGCAAGCTTAAGCGGAAAGCTAGTGGCACCAAAGAGGGTAAAGAAGCCCAATTTACAGAAAGTGAAGCGAAACTTATCGAGAGAATCATCAGACGGCTAAGGAAGAAGAAATAGCTCAAACGCTGGAGCCTAACGACATTGCCAAAGTGAACAAAAGCCGAGCGGCTAAGCGATTCAATAGCTTTTTCTCGTCGTTTCTAGATAACTGAAAGGTTCAAGCATGAATGGATTTGAATTTGCAAGTGAAGCCCTATCACTCAAAAGATATGAGCTAGACACCATCGTGGACCTCACTGAGAAGTCGGAGGTCGACTGGCTCGAATTCAAAGCTGCAATTAGGCCGCAAAACCCGCAAGAAGTTGCCTACAGTAACGATGCCGACTACATTTTTAACCTAGTCAAAGCACTTGTTAGCATGGCAAATGGTAGCGGTGGCCTAGTTGTGCTTGGCATTGACGATGACGGAAATGCAGTCGAACTTGAAAAAAGTGGCTTCAATGGCGACAGGGATCACTTCACTCGCCATATCTCCGACAAAGTGCTTCTTAAGGAAGGTTGGCGCACCCAAGGCCTAGGCCATTGGCGCTGGAAAGACACCTCTGATCAACTATCCTTCCATCCGCAGTGGGCCAAGTATCAAGGCATGGATGTTCTTGCTTTCGCGGTTCCCCCTCGTGAAGCCTCGCTCGGCCCGCTAGTTCTCACACATGCGAAAAACAAAAACGCAGAGCCGGAAGATGTAGCGTTTATCCGGGCAGGTGGCGATAGAGGAAAAGTAGTTCGATGGTCTCGCGACGACGCAGATAACTGGTGGACGCAACGTGATCTGACGCTCTTCAGCACGAAGTTCAAAACCTGGATCACAGAGCTAAAGAAAACCGATCCCGCCATTTTTCGCTCCACTGTAGACGCTTACTGCAAAGAGTTGGTTGGCGATGCGGCTGAACTTGAGCACCTTTATGTCCCTCTTGAAGCAGATGTTCGAATCATCAACAAAGGCTCAGGGCGACGTCGAAACCGGACCGATGACAGCTACCTTTCCTCTGAAAATCCGGTTAGTGAACGGAACAGTTGGCGAGGTGAATTTCAAGAAATTATCAAAAGCGTTTACCCATCTTTTCTGATTGGAGAGCCAGGCTCTGGTAAAAGCACAAGCCTCTTGAAGCTGGCTCGCGACACCAATAACGGACGCACCAGTGATCCGGATATCTGGAGCTTGTACCTTCCGCTCTCTGGCTTTACCGCATCAGGATTACAGGACCTAATTTGCCGGGAAGTTGAACCTCTCAATTGGGCCGATATTGTTTTGGAACTGGAATCCGGCCGGTTGACCTTGATCTTGGACGGCCTAAACGAGTGTCCATCGGTACGTTATGACCAATGTGTGAGCGAGCTTAGCGATTTGCTAAAGGAACACGCCGAGTCAAAGATTATCGTTTCCACACGATCATCACACCTTCCTGCCTTCGCTCATAAAGTGATCGAGTTGCGGTCTATGGGCACATCTCGGCAGCAACTCCTCGTTAGGAACTATTTGAGCGATAAGCCGGAATCGGTCGAGGCGTTCTGGGAATACCTAACCCAGAAACCGACCGCAAAAATGATAGCGCGAAGCCCAATCTTGCTTCGAATGGCACTTTGGGTATGGAAAGAGACCGGTAAACTCCCGGGCGGACTTGCAGAGCTGTACAGTGACTTTTTTGATGGATGGATGCGACGGGAAATATCAAAGGATCGATCGGCCGGAGCAACAGTCATCTGGACGGAAGATGAAACGAGAGAAGCTTTAGCGATGCTTGCATACTCGATGCGCTGTGATGGGATCGTTGCCTGTTCAAAAGCCGAAGCGATAGAGCGGCTAGATATTGCACTAGGTGAAAAATCAAAAGCTTTCATTGATCGAATTGCTCAAGGCTTGCTAATTGAAACAGCCCGAGATGGCATCACGATTCGCTTCAGACACGAAACTATACAAGAGTTCCTGGTAGCAGTATTTCTGACAAGCCATTCCGAACACGGATTGCTTCAGGCAGGCCATCGCCTCGACAGTCGTCGTTGGTCTATGCCAATAGTGTTTGCTTTCGAGCTGTTTAAACAGCCTCCTGAACACTTCGTGCAAACAGCTTGGAAAATCGCCCCACTACTCGTGTGTGCAGCGATCCGTGACGAGGAAAGGTTATCATTGCTACCGGAGCCCCAAGGTAGACACTTCGCTCCCCAGAATGACCTCTGGGTTAGAGGGGTCATCCGATGTATGCGCGGAGAAAATGTGGTCGAGGCTACGCGTGGTCTGGCTTATCTTGGTCGCACGCCTTCTCCTGGCCGTTACTTTCAAAAACATCCTTTACCCAATGAGCTCACCTCCGCTCTGGAAGGAATCGCATTCTGGTACGCATTGAGTAGCCATGACTGCGGACGGGGCAGGATTGAGCGGTTACAACATCTCCTTATTGATCGCCGAAATTTGTGGCTTGAGTTACTGCCACATGCAATCGTTGGGCAACCAGACTGGGTAATACATCTCACGGAGGCTCAGAAACTACTAGTGGGTGAGCTCGAAGAAAGCAGGCGTGCAGAGGCATTAGCCAGCGCTTCCGTTGTTGAACTTTGCTACATGGTTCGAAATGAAATCATTAATGATTCCGAGTTCCGCGAAAACTGGAAGCGGGCACTCAACGTGGAGAATACCGAACCATTGGAGCTAGAAATTCTGGCGCTGCTCGCCTCCAAAAAGATCCAAACTTCCCAGTTCAACGGCTTACAGCGCTCAAAGATCAAAGATATCAGTCAAAACAAAAACTTATCGCCCCGGATTATTCATGTACTCGTTAAAGATAACATCGTAAAGGCAGACGAGATCCGCAGGGACCGAGAATGTATAAAAGATCTTGTCGCCCGAGTTTCTCCAATACGAGCAAAGCAGCTCGTAAAAGATCGCGTACTGAAGCGAGATGATTTTAATGAACAACAGATAAGGGCTCTTCTTGATCGTATAGAAACAGAGAAGGATATTGGATTCATCCTTGACGCCGGATTAGTCAAAAGCCGTCAAGACATACCAAAGGCCATTCGGGATTATGTCCACGGACATAGAAACCCGAAGGATAAAAAATCTCAAAGGGCGATCGGGCCTATTGCGCGCTCAGACCAGTCTGGCAGTGCGTCAACTGCTGAGGAATTGATATCGGACGTTTATTTATCCGAAGAGCAGAGGCAGCTCAAGATGCTTCAGCGTGATGCTCACGATCCCAAGAACTTCGAACCTGGTAGTGGGTTCCAGCGTGTGCTCGCTGATAATGTGACTGCGAGCACGAATTGGCCGATATCGGAGCGGAAGGTGCTATTAGATTTGGCGGAAGCGTTTTTTCACGAACATGCGAGCAAAAAACGTAAAAAGGAATACCGCGATCTGATTCGATCTGCCAGAGACGCTATCGAGAATGACCGTTTGCATAAAGCAGACATTTAAGCGCGAATCGAGGCCGGGCCTTTCGCGTAGTACTGATCCGAAATCTGTATTGCGCGATTCTCGACCAGTTCCCAGGCATCAGCTAAGTCGTACTCATAGATATGTGCAGATGCGATATAACCTTTCATGGTGCCAATTCCGCAGCCAATTCGGCGGGCTAAATTCTCGTGTAAATCGGCTAGCGCCAGGAGATTAGCGTACTGACGGCCGAAAATATTCTGGCTACGAAAAAAGAACTGTAAATGAAGCTCACGATTTCGAATTTTTGCATCAAGAACACTCAAGCAAGGAAGGTTGAGTGCATCCATCCCTGGAGTCATTAGCGAAATTGTCGCTGACTTCGTTTCTGGTTTGTGTTGCAGTCGCTGTAGTATCCACTCGAACTGATCGACGCCATTCATATCGTAGATCAATTGTCCGTACGTGAAAGGGCGATCTTCCATTACGACGCCTTTCGAGAATTTTCTCAGCATCTTGTCGATGACTTTTGAATCTCCAACCTTTTCGATGAAGTTATCTACTGAGGAAGGATGCGCTATCTCAATAGAAAGCCCTAGCACTTCGCAGATGGCAACATCTTCATCGTTATGCGAAAGCCCGTGCTCAAGCACATGTTGAATGCATTTCTGCCAACACTCCCCCAAAGTCTGGGCGGTTACTCTAGTCATAGCAAAACTTCCAGATACACCGAATTTGTCGCAAATTATTCAAACAACTCTTGAGGATCGCTTAAAAACTCAAAGTAGCTCTTTCCATCAGCAGGGCTAGTGAAGCTGTCATGTTCTATTTGACGTACTTTTCTACGCTCTCCCCCTAATGTTTTAATCCAGATTCCGCCGGTGTCAGTAATCTCACCAACTACGGTAAGCAGCGTCTCACTGCCTTCGCAGATGGCGCCTAATGCGTGAAGCTCACTCTTTGGGACGCAATACAGGAACCGCCAATCCCCGCCAGCCATTGAAAGCTGAAGAGGTGTAAGTGACAACGAACTGGCAAGGTCTCTGAGTTCCCAATGGACTGGTATGTTTTCCTCGATTAACTCAACGCCCAGACCGGTTTCTGCGATCATGTTGCGGCAAGCAGCCGGCAGGCCATCACTAATGTCTGTGCAGGCACTGGCTACACGAGCATTACTCATCGCTAGACCCAATCGATAAGGTGGCCGCTGGCGAATCAACGCTTGATCAATGATTTGCTGGACTGAGGTCGATACCTTATGTCCCCGCTTATGAACAACCGAACCGAGCAACATTGAGCCAAGCTCTCCTGAAACAACCAATTGATCACCCACTTTTGGGGTATTCCGAAATAAGAGGTTACTCTCAGGGGCTCTGCCGAGCGCGGTGACGACCAACGAGAGAACTTCTGCTTTTTTAGTATCGCCCCCCGTGATGGTTACACCGAAATCGGAACATGCTTGCTGTATTCCGTCGATTATTTCATCGACTAAACTAACCGTTGTGTCTCCTGGCAATTGCATTGCAATAGAGACTGCGAAGGGGACGCCCCCAGTCGCTAGGATGTCGCTAACTGCATGCGAAACCGCAAAATCCCCAATACATTCGCCGCCAGCGAGGCCAAGATTATACGCCTTACTCACCCCAGATCTGTCCGTGTTTATGAGCAGTGTATCGTCAGCTTTGAGAGGGTTGCGCAGCACGCCTGCATCGTGCCCCAGACCTCCAAGCAAGGCCTGATTCGTCTCTGCGTATTTTTGTAGGCGAGCGATGATGCGCTTCTTTATATATCTCTCTCCGACGACCTGTAAAGTTCTGGTGTCACTTTGCTGCTCGGGAGTTGTCATCTTGATGGGCTCAAAAGTTGTAATTTATAAGTTATGCCACCGCCTTTCCCTAACAACTTAGGGCTGACATGTAGCTTTAATGCTTAGGAGAATGCTACACCGCTTGGCTGGACTACGAAACAGCCTCGTGTAGTGGTTCAATGATTCCGGACACCAACGTAGGTGGTAAGATCGCCACCATAAACGAGGTGTCTGATGACCAGAAAGCGACGTTCTTTTTCTCCTGAGTTCAAACAGGAAGCAGCCAGCCTGGTGCTGGATCAAGGCTACACAATACCGCAGGCCAGTGTGTCCCTGGGGGTCGGTGAAAGTGCTATCCGGCGCTGGGTTAACCAACTGGCCGAGGAGCGTGACGGCGTCACGCCAAAGGGCAAGGCGTTGACACCCGAACAGCGCCGGATCCAAGAGCTGGAAGCCCGCTGCAAGCGGCTTGAGCAGGAGAAAGACATACTAAAAAAGGCTACCGTTCTCTTGATGTCGGACGACATGAATCGTACGCGCTGATAGACCAATTGAGTGAGCGAATGCCTGTTGAAATGGTCTGCACTGCGTTCGATATAAGCCGTTCCAGCTACTACGAATACCGCCAACGGCGGAACCGTGTGGATGCGGAGCGTCTGGCTCTGAAGGCTCAGGTAAACCGCCTGTTTACCAAGAGCCGCAGCTCTGCCGGCAGCCGGACAATCAAGGGCTTGCTCAGCGAGGAAGGTATCGTCGTCGGTCGCTTCAAGGTTCGACGTCTTATGAGCGAACTGGGCCTGATCTGTAAGCAGCCAGGCCCTCACGCCTACAAGCAGGCCACCGTTGAGCGGCCGGATATCCCGAATCACCTGGATCGTGAGTTTGCAGCAGAGCAGCCCGACCAGGTCTGGTGTGGTGACATTACTTACATCTGGAGCGGCCAGCGATGGAGCTATCTGGCTGTGGTGCTGGACCTGTACGCCCGGCGAGTTGTTGGCTGGGCAATGTCATCCAGTCCGGATGCGGACCTGGTTGTAAAAGCTCTGGATCACGCCTGGGAACAGCGTGGTCGGCCAGAGAAAGTCATGTTCCACTCGGATCAGGGAAGTCAGTATGCCAGTCGTAAGTTCCGTCAGAGGCTCTGGCGCTATCGAATGACCCAAAGCATGAGCCGGCGTGGCAACTGCTGGGACAATGCCCCGATGGAGAGGCTGTTCCGAAGTCTGAAATCTGAGTGGATACCGGCCCTGGGATATCGGAATCTGCCTGAGGCCCAAAAAGATGTTGGTGGCTATCTGATGGACTACTACAACCGGCAAAGACCTCATACGTTCAACAGTGGCATTTCTCCCGTTGCAGCAGAGGAAAACCTTAAAATACTGTCCGGGATTAGTTGACCACTACATCGTGTGGTCAAACAGATCAGACCTGCTTAGTCTCGCGCCCATTTACTCACGTCCTCTCCTTTAACCACGCTTCTCGATGAACAGTGGCCCTCTGCAGCTTTGACTCTGGCCTATCAAATTCGGCTAGGAATTGTCGTTTCTGAGTCTCTATGCGTTCCACTTCCTCTTCCCTCTCGACGACCCCCATCGCTATTCTGCTCTGCATGATATGGGCAAGGCGATCGTCCTTCAGCTGACTAATGGATAGCTTAGCGTTTCTGATATCCACGTTTAACCTATCAATTACAGTTTTTATGCTATTTACAGTTACACCTGTATCTTTAAGCGCATACATGTAACTACGCTGTGCCTTTGTATTGCCAATTTCACTCATGACATCGCCAATTTTCTCCGAAATGCCGCGGATTCTGTTGCTTATAGATTTTTGACTATCTTTGATACGCCTGATGGTGTTTTTTGCCTCGTTAACATCCTGGAAGGCAGAATCTCGATGACTTTTGTATGCCTCTAAATCACCAAAACTCTGCCCAAACAGCGAGTGTTTGGGCATCTTATTACCACCATTGCCTAATAACCAAGGGGTACGTTTTGATTTCCGATGCCAATCATCAACTCTTTCTTTAGCAGAATTCAGCTCACTGTACGCCGTCTGTTTGTCGGCGAAGGCTTCCGTGAGGGGTTCACTCAAAGAGTCCCGCTCTGCGAAAAGATCGCGCTTATCATTCAGCAAGACTTGTTTGGAGTCATACAACTCATCCAGCTTTGATTTGTAACTGTAGGTAAATAGAGCGAGTTTAGTATGCTCACATTCTTGTTCTGCTTGCTTACCCACCAAATAAGCGCTGTGTGAACTTATCTCGGCGTCAAACCGGTGTGCAGCGCTAGATTCTATCGCCGTTAGCAGCTCCGTGATTTCACGCGTCAGCTTGTCAGTTGTAAAGCGAACACCAGCAGTCTGTTGATGCCTCGCCCAGGAATTCGCTTCCTGTCGCTTGAAACTTAAAGATATGCGGGCCTCTTGAACGTACTTTATAATTCGGTCAAAGATCATAAATATTTTCCGTTTCGCCAGTCAGTTGATCACCAACTGAACACATTCGACTTTGAACTCAGGGCTGGAACGAGGTCTTAATTTTCTGGTCATTATTGAATCACTGGTCATGTTTGAGTGCATTTTAGCACCTCCAATCATGTGACCAAATTCACTATGCCACTACAATTAGAAGGTCGTTCTATCTAAAATAGGGTTGCAAGGAATGTCAGATCATCAAGCTATTTCGTTTCTGAAGGGACTGCCGAGTTGCCTGGCAATTAATATGTGTCGCCATGCTAACTGCCTTTCTCTTCATAATGGCTGTTCATAACGATTATTACTCTTCCACCGTGGAAAGTAGCAACTTGTTCTGGTGTGCGCTTGGAATTGGTGTTTTCCTATCGTTGATCGTCTTGTCGTTGCCAATCATTCGCTGGGCCCGAAAGACCTGATACTTGACAATCCTAATTCGAAATGAACGCAACCTCTCAACTCAGATTGGAACCAATATTATGGGACAAGAATCACGAGCACATTCACATACACCAGTGAAAAAGACCGTTTGCGATGTGATCGATGTATATGACGGGGATGTAGAGACTGCGCTATTGTGGTTGTTAGAGCCTCTCCAGGCCCTAAATGGACTGAGACCTGTCGACTGTTTTTCCGATAAAACAAAAACACTTCAACTGCAGGCCCTGATTAAAAAACTAGACCAAGGCGACTTCTCGTAACAAGCTCCGCGCTAAGTTGTGCCGGGTTCAAAAAGCCGACTCTTAGCCCTGACCCAAGCCCAGATCATCAGGATGTGCATCGGCCTCTTCACAGCAAGCAGCATTAGCCAGGTTATTTTTCACCGACGTAAACGAGAAAGTTCCTGGGATCGATAACGTTTCGACCACCGAACTCAATGAGCACCTGCGACCGGATGTATTCCGTCTGTATCTTTCACAACCGACGGGTAAGTAATCCAGATTTTTCGCCTCCACCTGTCAACACCCACTTTAGTTTCCAGTAGGCTTCTTGCAAGGTGATGCGTCTGTCCCAAGGTTTCTGGCGTGACACTGAAAATCGTGGATTACAGGCACGACCGACTACATTGCGCACCTGATAACCTGATTGCCGCGCTCGCATCTCCAGCACATTGCGCCACTGTTACCGCCGGAGCAATACTGACCCACCACTCGCAGACCGTCCGAACCGGTTTTTGAGGATGTAGGCCGGATAATGATTCGCTCGAAACTTGAGATTGCACTCCCCTATAAATATCTTCTCGGGCACC
>Ga0307487_1002407_pt1 | contig 11976 bp, 13 predicted proteins | sample CBIW12metaG_FD_203665 | JGI IMG/M metagenome (GOLD analysis project Ga0307487, IMG submission 203665) | Sea-ice brine microbial communities from Beaufort Sea near Barrow, Alaska, United States - CBIW 1.2 | ecosystem: Environmental > Aquatic > Marine > Coastal | place: USA: Alaska | collected... | reverse complement strand
GTCAGCCGGTATCCACCCAGAGTGTGACCCTGGAACGCATCGCCGAATCCCGCATTGCCATCGAGCAGGCCCGGCTATTGACACTTAAAGCCGCCTACATGATGGATACGGTGGGCAATAAGGTCGCGAAGGCAGAGATTGCCATGATCAAGATAGCGGCCCCCAACATGGCGTGCAAAGTGATCGACTGGGTGATGCAGGCCCATGGTGGTGCGGGCGTAATCAACGATCACGGTATTGCTGCTGCCTATGCTGTGGCCCGTTTCCTGCGCATCGCGGACGGCCCGGACGAGGTACATCGCAACCAGTTGGGCCGGATGGAACTGAAGAAGCACCCCATAGCCGGCCAGTAAAACGAAAGACCCGCCAGTCCGGCGGGTGTCAGACTGCTAACAAACCCCGGTTTTCCCCAGGTGTGTTGCGTTTGGGCGGAAGTATATTCAGCAAACGTGTTATAGGCCCACCAAACTCAGCGATTCTTCCAGACGGGTGCACGTTTTTCGGCAAAGGCGCGGGAACCCTCGATAGCATCTTCGGACTGCATCACCGGGCCGATCAGTTCGCCCTGGCGGTCGAACATCTCATCCAGGGACCAGTCCTGCTGCCGGGCAATCACGGCCTTGGTCACCCGGAGGGACATGGGTGCATTAGCAGCGATGGTTCTGGCCAGCTCAAGGGCGCCAGACATGACATCACCGGGATTTACCAACCGGTTGATCAACCCGAGATCGTACATCCGCTGCGCATTCGCCATGTCTCCTGTCAGAGCAAGCTCCATAGCCACTCGGTATGGCAATTGACGGGGCAGGCGCAGCAGGCCACCGGCACCCGCTGCCAGCCCCCGCTTAACCTCCGGCAGGCCAAATTTGGCGTTATTGGCGGCCACAATCAGGTCACAGCTGAGGGCCAGTTCACAGCCGCCAGCCAAGGCGTATCCTTCAATGGCAGCGATCACCGGCTTACTCAGTTTCGCCTGTACGAAACCGGCGAAGCCCTTGTCATCTGTGACGACTTTCTCGCCCGCTACAAAGGCTTTCAGGTCCATACCGGCGCAGAAGGAGCCGCCGGCACCGGTCAGGATCACCACCCGCACGTCGTCCCTGGATTCAATCTCGTCCAGGGTCTTATCCATGGCCTCGGCAACAGCTTGGTTGATGGCATTCTTTGCGCCTGGGCGGTTCAGGGTGATGACCGCAACACCATCTTCCACGTTCAGCAGTATCTCGCTCATAGTCGTCTCTCTTGTTTTGAAATCAGGATTCGTCGGAGCCGGCGATTCAAACCGGCATAATTCTGTCCTCTCGCTCGTAAGAGCCAAGGCTATTGCACCACGGCTTCGAATCCGTCGCCTCGGCCAAAAGGACGATCATGAGACAGTCAATACTACCGCACCTGATGTTTTTCTCGCCTCCATGTCCGCCTGAGCCTGCCCCACATCGCTGAATGCATACTCATGCTCAGTGCGCGGTGTCAGGACCCCGCTGGAAATGGCATCGAAGAACCCATTGGCAATTGACTCACGACGCTCGGAATTTGCGATATAGTGCGACAGAATCGGTCGTACCAGCGTTGTTGATTTCTCCGCTAGCCGAGAGACAAGCAGGGGCTCAACTGGTCCGGAGGTTTGGCCAAAGCTCACCAGATACCCAAGGGTTTTCAGGCAATCCATGGATCCCGAAAACGTGTCTTTCCCCACTGAATCGTAGGCGACGTCAACCCCCTCACCGCCCGTCACATCCATGACCCGATCCACAAAGTTCTCCTGTCGGTAGAGGATCGCATGGTCACAACCCAGGGCACGTGCGGTTTGTGCCTTCTCCTCGTTGCCTACCGTACCGATTACTCTCGCTCCCAAGTGTTTAGCCCACTGACACAGAAGCCGGCCGCCCCCCGCAGCAGCGTGCACCAATATCGTATGAGACGAATCAACCGAAAAAACTTCATGCAGCAGTACCTGGGCGGTCAGTCCTCTCACCATCATGCAGGCTGCGAGCTTCGAGTCCACGGCCTCCGGAACACGAATCAGCAGGCTCTCGTCAATCAACCGCTCATCCGCATAAGCACCATAGCTGGAAGAGATGTAGGTAACACAGTCACCGATTTTCACCAGGGTAACTCCCGCGCCCACCTCCTCGACAATCCCCGTGGCTTCGATACCAGGAACACCCGGCAAGGACAGTGAATTGTATAGGCCGGAACGCACGTAGATATCGTGGTAGTTGACCCCCACCGCCAGCTGACGGATCCGGACCTGATGCAGACCGGGTGAGTCGAGAGAGTATTCCTGCAACTTCAGAACGTCCGGACCACCGGCCTCATAGATGAAAAATGCTTTTGCCATTAGCTGTTTCCTTGATCGGGGTTATTGAGGGTTGGTGCCCAAAGCCAGCGCCTGGGCGCATTAATCGGACATCACCAGATTCTGCGGTGTATCTCCACGGATAAACCGGACAACATTTTCGGCCGCCATATCCGCTAGAAACCGGAAATAACCTTCCCCCCCGGCTCCGGCCACATGAGGGGAAATAATTACGTTGGGCGCTTGCCAAAGAGGGCTGTCCGGCGGCAGGGGCTCTGGTTCCGCTACATCGATAGCCGCGCCAGCGATGGCGCCCTCCTCCAGAGCACGAATCAACGCTCCGGGGTCCATAACACCACCTCGCGCTACGTTTACCACAATTGCTTCCGGCTTACAGACCCGGAACTGATCCGCCCCCATGAGGTAACGGGTGTCGGGCTTCAATGGCACTGCAAGCACAACGGCATCGGCTCGACCCAGCGCCGCATCAAGACTGCTGGCCGGATACATCTCATCCGCCATTGGGTCTGGAGCTCCCGAACGAGTCACCCCAATAACTTTCATTTCGAACGCCTTCGCCCGGGTAGCGACTTCATGGCCGATACTGCCAAACCCCACTACGGTCAGGACCCTGCCCCTCAGCGCCCACAGTTTCGGTGCCACATCGGCGTAGTCCCACTGACTTTTCGCCTGTTTGACCAGTACCCGGGGTAACCCGCGGGCCAGCCCGAGCATGAGCCCCATACAATGATCCGCCACCACCGATGACCAGATATCCCCCGCGCTAGCGACGGGCACTCCAGCCGGCACCCCGAATGTCGTCAGCTGCTCGTAGCCTGCCGTCAGAAGCTGGATAAAACGAGGTGGTCGCGGCGGTGCCATCAGGAAGTCGGCAATACCCGGCGTGTAAGAAATGGCCGGGATCACCAGAATGTCAGCATCAACGCATGCCTCTAGGTAGTCCTCCTCGGAATCAGACCAGACACTGCGCACCCCCTCCAGCTCCCCGAAACGCTCCATTAACTGTGTACGGGCCGCCGCTCCTGACGACGTTCACGGGTATGGCCAAACGGGTCGAGCCAGCTACCCCTGATTTTTCTAAGCCTGGCAAGCACCTTGAAAACGGAGAATACCCAAGGACCAAATGTGCGCTTTCTGGCTTCACCGGTAATAGGATCCTTACGGGAAAATATCGGCGGGGCCAGGTGGAAGGTCAGTTGGTAGTCGCCTTCGAACTGACGATCCAGTTCCTCCTGAAAGCGCCCATCGGTAAACAGTCGAGCCACTTCATACTCGTCCTTGTAGGCCATCAGCCGGAACAGGTTTCCCGCCACCACCCGAGTGAGCTCAGTTGCCCCGGGTACGCGGTCCTGTTCGACATCCTGTATCATCCGCACCTGCTCCAGATACCGATCAGCCCATGCCTGATCCTGATAGGCGACGAGTTCCTTTGAACGGTTCCGCACCAGCGCCCCGACATCCAGGTCACGGTCAGAGGGCGACGCCTGCCCACCGGAAAGACCGGCCCTTTCCTCTACAAGAGCAGGATCATGGGCCGCCAACCGCCCCCACATAAAGGCTCGCCGGTTATTCTCCACGGCCACGTTATTAAGCTCCACCGCCCGCATCAGCGCTTCCTGACTCACCGGCACCAGCCCTTTCTGCCAGGCATAACCGAGCATGAAGAGGTTTGTGGCTATGCTGTCCCTACCAAGGCCGTGGCCAGCGCCGTCGCATCCACCACGTCAAAGGTCTTGTCGCCCAGGGCCTCACGGATACGCCCGTACATATCCGGCAGGTTGAAATCGAGGTCGGGGTTACCCACAAAAGCGGCGGTTGGCTGCAAGTCGGAGTTCACCACAACCTCCGTGCTGCGCGGTTCAATAACGGAAAGTGCCTCGGTACCAACAGTGACTACCAGATCACAGCCCAGTATGAGATGGGCCCCGCCTGGCGACAGCCTGACGGCTTTCAATTGGTTCGGTTCCCGGGCGATTCGAATATGACTCTCCACCGCTCCATTTTTCTGGGCCAGCCCAGCAAAGTCCAGCACAGAGCAACCATTGCCCTCAAGATGCGCGGCCATGCCAATCAGCGCCCCAACAGTAAGTACTCCAGTACCACCAATACCAGTCACGAGGATGCCATAGGGTTGCTCAAGACCCGGTAACACAGGCTCGGGTAGGCTCGGGTAGGCTAGACCAGGGATCCTGACCTGCCTGTTCCGGAGGCAGGTGAACCTGTTTCTTCACCTGCCCCCCTGAACTGTTACAAAACTTGGACAAAACCCCTTGACACACGAAAAATCCTTGTTGCAGTTGGACTGATCGATCACACGCTTGCGCCCATAGGCTGTCTCCTTGGGCTTTACGGAGATGCAACTGGAAGCAGCAGAGCAGTCACCACAACCCTCACAGACCGCCGAATTTATGAATACCCGCTGTGCCGGATCTGGATACTCACCTCGTTTACGCCTGCGCCGCTTTTCCGCCGCACAGGTCTGATCGTATATCAGGATGGTCAGGCCGCGGATCTCCCTCAGTTCTCGCTGGACCGCATCGAGCTCGTCCCGGTGACGGATCTGAACGCCAGCGGGAAACTCCGCCGATGCCGGATATTTGCCGGGATCATCCGCCACTACAACAACCTTGCGGGCACCTTCATTCACCATCTGATGTGCGATCTGCCATACTGTCAGTCCGCCTTCAGCAACCTGTCCTCCAGTCATGGCCACAGCGTCGTTATAGAGGATCTTGTAGGTTACGTTGACCCCAGCTGCTGCCGACGCCCGAATTACGAGCGATCCACTATGGGCGTATGTGCCGTCGCCCAGATTCTGAAATACATGTGGACTGGATCGGAATCTGGCCTGACCGATCCAATTCGCACCTTCTCCTCCCATCTGAGTGATCGTCTCAGTGTTCAGATGGGGCATATAGGTAGCCATGCCATGACAACCAATACCACCAAACGCATGACTACCCTCCGGCAAGCGAGTGGAGGTACTATGGGGGCAACCTGAACAAAAGAAGGGCGTTCTCTGGGTCTGCGAGGCAGGCTTGTCCAGCCCCTGCTCAAAAGACACCAGCCGACCGAGCCGCTGACGGATTGAATCATCCAGGCCTCCGATTCGGGACAGGCTCTGGACAATAGCCTTGGCCACCAGGGTAGGCGATAGCTCACCCGTCGTCCCCAGCATCACCTCGCCCTCCAAGGAACGCTTACCCACGATCAACGGCCGACGGTCATCGCCTACATTGAACAAAATTCTGGCTAGTTGCTCCTCAATAAAGCCCTGTTTTTCCTCCACCACCAAAACCTCTTTCAAGCCCTCAGCGAAGGTTCTGGCGCCAACTTCCTCCAGAGGCCAGGTCAACCCAAGTTTGTAGACACGGATCCCCAGTTTGTCGGCCTTCGCGTCGTCGATCCCCAGATCCTCCAACGCCTGACGAACATCCAAATACGCTTTACCGGCGGTAATGATACCCAACTCCGGCACCTTGGAGTCGAGCATCATCCGGTTGATGTTATTGGCCCGGACAAAGGCCACGACCACCTGCATCTTGGGTCCATGCAGGCGCTTTTCCCGTTCCAGGGGTGGGTCGGGCCATCGAATGCCCAGCCCTTCCTCGGGTAAGGTAAAGTCCGTGGGGATAACGATTTCAGGCTGATCAACATCCACCAGCACCGAAGCGGAAGCCTCTACAGTTTCCGCAATGGCTTTGAACCCCACCCAACATCCTACGTATCTGGAAAGCGCAATGCCATATAGCCCCAGCTCCAGGTACTCCTCCACACTGGAAGGATTAAGGATCGGAATCATGGCCGCCTGGAAAACCTGCTCACTCTGGTTGGGCAGCGTCGATGAACGGCAGCCGTGGTCATCTCCCGCTATCGCCAGGACACCGCCATGTTGGCATGTTTCAGGGCATCGATGGAGCGATCAACGCCTGGCCCTTTCGCGTACCACATTGAGAAAACCCCATCAACCGTGGCATCGTCAAACAGATCAGTTTGCTGAGACCCCCAAACCGACGTTGCCGCCAGGTCTTCATTCAAGCCCGGCTCAAAATGAATGTTTTCTCTGTCGAGGTAGCTTTTCGTTCGCTCGAGTTCACTATCGAATCCTGCCAAAGGTGAACGATACCCAGAGACGAACCCCCCGGTGTTCAAGCCCGCCTTGACGTCACGCTGGCGCTGCACCAACAACGCCCGAACCAATGCATTAAGGCCGTTCAGGTAGACGCGGCCCTTATCCAAGGTGTATTTATCCTGCAGAGATACCGATTGGTTTATCAAAGAAGCTTCCCCTATATTTTGTTGTTATGCTGACTCGGCCAGCGGAATCCGCTTGTCATCACTAACATCACTGTATTTCCGGAGAAGGATCATCTGCTCTTCCCGCGCCAGCTCAACGTTGCGCTGTTTGACATGGCCATAACCACGGACCTGCCCGGGCACACTGGCAACCTGGATTGCGATGCGATAGTTCTCTGGAGAGAGAGACTTTATCAAGGTCGCCATGGTTTCCTGATAGTCCCTGATCAGCCTGCGTTCCATTTTGCGCTCACGGGTCTGACCAAACGGATCCAGCGGTGTAGCCCGCAACCACCGGAACGCGGCCAGCGTACGGAAAAGAGGGAACATCCAAGGGCCAAAGGTCATTTTCCGGGGCTTTCCGGTTTCCCTGTCCTTTCGGGCCAGCAACGGCGGAGCTAGGTGGAACCGGAGTGTGAAATCGCCTTCGAACTGCTCTCTCACCCGGGCCATGAAATCGCCATGGGTATAGAGCCGGGCGACTTCGTACTCATCCTTGTAGGCCATAAGTTTGTAGAGATTCTCAGCGACCGCCAAAGTCACTCCCGCCTGTCCGGGAACCCTGACAGCTTCCTCCTCTCGGATGCGAGCCAAGAAGTTGCGATATTTACGGGCGTAACCAGCACTCTGATAGGCTGCCAGTTCCTCAGATCTTTTGCTGATCACACCATCAACAAGGGGCATTGTCCCCACTTCCAATTCTGGCTTTGCTATTCCTCGGCCCACGGATTCGGGTTGCAGCCTGTCAGGCTGGTACGCCAGCATGCGCCCGGTGGCCAGTATCTGCCGGTTAAGATCCGGGTCGACGCCGTTGATCTCAATGGCCTGTTCCAGTGAATCCAATTGCAAGGGGATCAGCCCTTTCTGGAAAGCAAACCCCAGCATCAACACATTGGTTGCCACAGGATTGCCAAACAGGTCAGCGGCCAGTTCAGAAGCTTCCACCAAATCCAGTCCGTCGTCGCCCAGAGCCAACTTCAGGGCCCTCACCATACTGTCACTATCAAAAGTCAGATCCGGATCCTGGACGTGAGCTGCCGTGGGCTGCAGGTCGGTGTTCACCACCGCTCGAGTCTTCCCTGGCACCATGGTTTCCAGTACTGGTGCGCTGGTAGCTACCACCATGTCACACCCAAGCACCAGGTCAGCGGCCCCAGCAGTAATGCGCACCGCATGGCGACTATCAGGGTCGACTGTAAGGCGCACATGGGTTGAGACTGCACCGTTTTTCTGGGCTGCACCCGTGTTATCAAGCACTGAACACCCCTTACCCTCCAGATGAGCAGCCATGCCCAGAATTCCACCAAGCGTAAGAACACCCGTACCACCAATACCCGCCACCAGAATACTGCAGGTATCTGTCAGGGGCGGGATCTCAGGCAGGGGGATATCCTTCCAGATCTCGCTGGCTGCCGCTTGCTTGCTCTTGGTCTTCAGCCGCCCCCCCCTCGATGGTGACAAAACTTGGGCAGAATCCCTTGGTACAGGAGAAATCCTTATTGCAACTTGCCTGGTCAATCTGCCGCTTTCGACCAAACTCCGTTTCCAGAGGTTTTACAGAAATGCAGTTAGATGTTTCGGAGCAGTCGCCACACCCTTCGCACACGTCCTCGTTGATAAAAATCCGCCGAGGTGGATCCTCCATCAGCCCCCGCTTGCGCCGGCGCCGTTTTTCGGCGGCACAGGTCTGGTCATAAACCAACACCGTGACACCTGGCTCCTCACGCAGGACTTTCTGAACGGAATCGAGTTGATCGCGGTGAAATATATCGACGGATTTCGGAAAAGCATGGCGCGGATATTTTCCCGTATCGTCACTCACCACAACCACCCGGCGGGCACCTTCCGCCAGCACCTGCTGGACAATATCACCTACCGTAAAGCCACCTTCCGCCTTCTGACCCCCAGTCATAGCTACTGCATCGTTGTAGAGAATCTTGTAGGTAATATTGACATTCGCCGCCACAGCAGCACGGATGGCCAGTGTCCCACTATGGGCGTAGGTGCCGTCTCCGAGGTTCTGAAACACATGCTTTTCACCAGTGAACGGTGCCAGACCTATCCAATTGGCACCCTCGCCCCCCATTTGGGTGAAAGTTGGCGCCCCCCGGCTAGGCATGAACATCACCATGATATGACAGCCGATTCCGGCAAGGCCTCGACTGCCTTCCGGTACCTGAGTGGACGTATTGTGGGGGCATCCGGAACAGAAATATGGTGTTCGTGTATGGCCGGGCACTACAATGCCGGTCAGCGACTTACTGTAATCAAGTGCGGCGATCCGTTCCTGATAGAAACGAACCTCTACGCCCATACGCTCAAGCCGGCCAACGATGGCCTTAGCTACCAACAGGGGTGTCAGTTCGCCTTCACTGGGCAGCAATTTCTGGCCGTTTTCTAGGATCTTCCCGACCACAGCAGATCTATGTGCGGTGTCGAGATTGTACAGAGTCCGAACCAACTGGTCCTCAATGAAGCTCCGCTTTTCCTCAACCACCAGGATATGCTCTAGCCCGCCGGCAAAAGCTCTCGCGCCTTCAGTTTCAAGCGGCCAGGACAGCCCCACCTTATAGAGCCGAATGCCCAGAGTGGCCGCTTCGTCCGGGTCGATACCAAGGTCCTTTAGAGCCTGAACCACGTCCAGATATGCCTTGCCGGTAGTCATAATACCTAAACGGGCATTTGGGGAATCCAGTTCAATACTGTCGATACGGTTGGCCTTGGCAAAGGCTGCGACCGCATCCATCCTGGGACCATGAAGGCGACGCTCTTGCTCCAGAATACGGTCGGGCCAACGCAGGTTTACGCCATCTTCTGGCTTCTCGAAATGCGGTTCCACCAGGTTCATGCGATCAAATGACGCATCCACAGAGGCAGAAGTTTCCACCGTCTCTGCAATCGCCTTGAATCCCACCCAGCACCCGGAATAGCGTGACAGGGCGTAACCAAATACACCAAAGTCCAGGTAATCCTGCACCGTTGCCGGATTCAGCACGGGAATCATCGCCCCCGCGAGCAGTTGGTCACTCTGATTGACCAAAGTAGAAGATTCCGCTGCGTGATCATCCCCCGCCACCAGCAAGACTCCACCATGAGTGGAACTGCCGGCAGAATTAGCGTGTTTGAAAGCATCCATGGCCCTGTCCACTCCAGGACCCTTGCCGTACCACATGCCGAACACCCCATCCACCTCAGGCAGGGGCGACAACTGTACCTGCTGGGTTCCCCAGAGAGCTGTAGCGGCCAGCTCTTCATTCAATCCGGGCTGAAAACGGATATTACCTTTAGAAAGAAAACTGGCGGCCCCCCCACAGGGCCTTATCGACGCCGCCCAGGGGGGACCCCCGATAGCCAGAGACAAAGCCGCCTGTGTTCAAGCCGGCGTCCAGATCCCGCTGTTTCTGGATAAGTAACAAGCGCACCAAGGCCTGCGTACCGGAGAGATAGACACGCCCATGCTGGGATGTGAATTTATCGTCAAGACTTACAGCTCTCGTCACCATGGTGCAGTCCTTTTTTATTTGCTATTGTCATTAACGAGCATAAACATCGGCTCAACCATCAGGGTGAGCCTAGACTGCCAGTCACATACCGTAGGTTGAAGGATCCACCTTCGAATAGACTTCTTCCCAATAGAGGTCAGCCAGCTCTTCCTTGCTCCCGACCTCAGCAGTTAGTGCTACCCACTTTTCCAGCAGCTCCCTGAAGTCTTGAAGCAGCTGTTCACCATTAACGATGTTATATTTTCGCTCATAGATAGCCGGGGACTTCTTCATATCCTGCCGCACAAAGTCGCGGGTCGCTTTCAGGAGTTCCGGATCTGCCTCATGAATTTCGACGCCCAATTCCCGGGCATCTTCCAGGCGCTGCTGCTCCCGCTGGTAATAGACATAGGGGATTTCGGCAGAAATTTCGGCAGCCGCCTTCAGGATGGCACGGCGTTGGTTGTCTTCGAGACTACGCCAGGTATCTGCGTTGACGTTGGTAATGGCAGCATCCGACATCACGCCACCGGGAATGGCCATCGTGGTATGTTTGGTAGCCTAGTGAACACCGAGATTGAATAGGTCCGGGGCGGAGATCACTACACAGTCAACAACCCCCTGAGAAAGCGCCTCGTACGCATCGTTCCCGGACAGAGTGACCGGGGAGGCCGAGAAATGTTCAGCCCAGCGGAACCACTGGGCTGAACCACCGATGCGAAGTCGTTTGTTCTCCAGAGTTTCGATGCTATTCACCGGCGTATTACAATGGGCACCATAGGTGGAACTGGCCGCGTTACTGGTGTATACCTGATTCTGGTTCAGAAACTCGGACTGGCACTCGGGGCAGTTGAAAAGCACGAATTCCGCCATCGCGCCATTATAAGCCAGCCCGCCCCTGGCCCGGGACTGGGTATCCAACAGCGTCAGCAGCATCGAATTCTCAGCCAGGAAGTTATAGTGGGGGTAATTCGCAGGAAAGTACGGCGCCAGCATATAACCGATATCCGCCATACCGTCCCGAACACCGTCGGAGGTTTCAGAAAAACTCAATAACGAAAGGGGGTATACCTTGACTGTAAGCTCAGCCCCGGAATACTCGGAAACAGCATCCGCAAAGTTCAAGGCGGCGGCATGGGAGTCTGTGCCGGACGGATATCCGATGGCGTAGCCCAGTTCTTTCGGGCTGGCTGCAACCGCAGAAGATACCGACGCCAGCGCTGCCAGGATCAATATAGCAAGACCGCTTTTGTTCATAAAAGCCATCACTTTCACCTTTTATATTTGTTTGTGGAAAGATTACAAGCAAGGAGTACAACAAGCACATCCATCCGTCCTTGGCGTATCCAACGGACGTGGCACGGGCTTCTGTGCTTATCATCAACAAAACCACGAGAACTGACCATGGCACAACAAGGAGGTAATAGACATTTCGTGCCAAAATGCGAACAACAGAAGCAGTGTGCTAGACATGATGTTTTGATCCGCCCATCTCAGCAGCATGGATTATGCTGAAATGGGAACATGCCAACACGGTGCCATAACTGAGAGGGCTGGTCATGACAGAGGCTAATGCAGAAATCAGTGAGCATAAAACACCAGTGAACCTGTTCAACACAGAGCACCCGAGCATCAAACGTTGCTATCGGGCCTACATTGGCATGGGTGTCCACAAAGAGACGATCACCTGAGCCGTTACACATGCTGGCCGCTGGTGGGATCCGACTAGGATTGCCAGATAGTGGCGTCATCAAGGACTCCCGAGCAACCCGGGGAACGGATCAAGACCGACCGGCGTAACGCGTTCAAGTTGGCGCCGCTGCTTTCACACCCGGTGCCTGCAGGTAACCTGCCATGGCTTTAACCTCTTCCAGCAGG
>Ga0307487_1002406_pt1 | contig 11977 bp, 8 predicted proteins | sample CBIW12metaG_FD_203665 | JGI IMG/M metagenome (GOLD analysis project Ga0307487, IMG submission 203665) | Sea-ice brine microbial communities from Beaufort Sea near Barrow, Alaska, United States - CBIW 1.2 | ecosystem: Environmental > Aquatic > Marine > Coastal | place: USA: Alaska | collected... | reverse complement strand
GCTGGAGTAGGGGTGGAGTCAACCTCTTCGGAAGCTTTGGGTTTTTTACCGGCAGCTTTATCTTTGATGATCTGTAAAAGTTGGTCGTTATAGATGTCCTTATATTTTGTGGGATCAAATTTTGTGGTGTATTGCTCAATGAGCGAAAGCGCCATATCCACTTCTTTTTTGGAAACTTTGGTGCTCGGTAATTTTAAATCGGTAGGATTTCTGATTTCATCATCAAAACGGATCACGTGCAACGTAAGCGCGTTTTTATAAACGCCGATAAGGCTCAAATGTTCCTTTTGACGCATCACGAAAGTGGCCACACCAAGTTTTTTGGTTTTTTTTAGCGCATCGCGCAGTAGATTATACGATTTTCCGCCTTCCTTTTGTGGTTCGAGAAAATATGGTTTTTTGAACAGCACATCGCTCACATCGGCTTCTTCAATAAATTCTTCAATATCGATGGTTTTGCTCTTTTTTACGTTGGCCTGTTCAAAATCCTCATTTTCAAGGATCACGTAGCCATCATCGCGTTTATAACCTTTTACGATATCCTTCCACGCAACCTCTTCGCCGCTTTTCTCATTGATTCGCTTGTAGCGGATGCGTTCATGATCGTGGCTGTCAAGCATATCCAGATCGATTTTTCGGTCTTCAGAACCAGAATACATTTTTATGGGGATTGACACCAGGCCAAAACTTATGGAACCGTTCCAGATTGAGCGCATACTGTTTAATTTTCATTAAAAGTAGTTATCCAGGTTCTACAAAAGGCTAATTTTCACGGTAGTTTAACCATTTTTCGGACTTAAATCAACGTAAATCGATGGTTCAGGTGGTTTACTGCTTACGCTCTTATTCCAACAAATTGGAAAAATCCATTTTTAATAATGGATTTGCTTTATTCTCTGGATTTAAAAGAAAGAGCTGTTCGCGGTTTAGAGCTTGTTTAAAGTCAAATCAAAGTGATCTTCATCTCGATAGCTATCGTGAGTTTGTGGTTCCGGCTAAGTGTCAAAATTTGTAAATATCGAGATGTTCACCAATTTTTGGACAACGCCACGGTTCAAAAAACATTGGAAATCAAAAAGGAGCCAGTTTAAACAAGCTCTTAAATCGACTTTAAACAAGTGCTGATTGAAAAACTACATTAATGGATATAGTCAAGTATTCCATAGGTGGGTTGCTATCTAATTTTTTACTTTTAGAAACTCAGTAACACTTAATAACATTTTATATTACTTAATGGCATTATTTCAAGTATCAGTACTTAAATCACATCTCGTTTTACTAGAAGAGACTACCGTTAATAAAGCCTATAAAAAATACCGCAACTACTTGTGGAACAATACGATACAGTAAAGTATCAAGAGCGCAAAAGAAGAACGCGCGGAAAGCTGACGGGGCGATTTTAAAAGATGTGATCGCCATAGGTGTGATTGAATTAAAGGGGACGAACACTAAAGATCTGGAGAGCATCAGAAGGCAGGCGTTTGATTATAAGGCCAATCAGAAAGGCTGTGTGTATGTCATTACGTCCAATTTTGTTTTATATAAACGATACCATAGAGTTTGAAGAGTTTGATCTATTTACACTTTCGCCAGGGCGTTTCAAATTGCTGTACCTGTGTTTGCATATGGACAACGTGCGCAACCATACACCACTTAAGATCAAGGAAGCATCAATTGTTGCAGAAGAAGAAATCACCAAATCATTCTATAAAGATTATTCCATCTTTAAACGTGAATTATTTAGGGATCTTGTTAAAAGGAACTCCAAACCGTAAAGCTCAAATTATTTTGAAAACGAGCAAATAGATCATCATGCTGATATTACAAGTCTCGCGAAGAACGCCAAACTGACCTTATTCAGAAAATCCCAAAAACTTATAGATCGGTTCCTGTTCATCTTTTTTGCGGAAGATAGAATGTTGCTGCCCAATAATTCTACCATCCAAATTTTGAACAAATGGAAGGACGACTGCGATTTTGGCGATGTACGGTCATTATATGACCTGTTTAAACAATATTTCAATTTTCTGGACCTTGGCCGCAAAGGCACCGAAAAACGTACTGAAATCTATGCGTACTTCGAACCGAAAGTTTGAAAAAAGAGCCTGTTCAAATTTGCCTTCTCTTTTCATTGCACATAAAATGCTGAAAATAAGCATGGAATATTAATTTATTACCCTATTTTTATGAGAGCTTTTATTGGTGCTTTTAAGTTGGAAGGGTTCTTTTTAAAGAATATATGACCCGAATGTGAAATAAGGACGTACCTAAAAGCTTGTTTAAAGTCAATTTAAAGTGATTTTCAGAAGTTTGTGGTTCTTGCTAAGTATCAAAATTTGGGAATATCGTGATATTCACCAATTTTTTAGACAACGCCACGGTTCACAATCCCGATGGTTATCGGGATGGAAATCAAAAAGAAGTCAGTTAACACGCTTTAAGGTGATTCCACACTTAAAATAATTTATCGGCAAACCGCCCTCAGGGAAACCCCACCAGAATTAAGTGTCCTGCATCCAATCGTTCACAAATACCTGCTGTTATTCAATAAATAAGAACCTTAACTTATTGGCTTATGATGATTTTTTCTTCAAGACCCAGATGGAAATTGGCCATGGCCGCTTTTCTTTTTCTCTGTACAGGCCTAGTAAGTTATGCGCAGGAAAAAACGATCACCGGGATTGTGGTCGACAATGAAACAAACGAAATCCTTATAGGCGCCACGGTTCAAGTAACGGGAACGACCATCGCTACCATTACCGATCTGAACGGCGAATTTAAACTTATGGCAGAGGATGGGGCTTTACTGCAGATAAATAGCCTGGGTTATGAAACGGCTACAGAGCCAGCGATATCCGATGCCCCCATGAACGCGCTGGACGAAGTGCTCCTAGTGGGATATTCAACCCAAAAAAAGTCAGATCTTACCGGCGCTGTATCCACCATTAAAAGCAGTGATATATCCGCCCTGCCGGTTGGGGGCGCAGACCAGATATTGCAGGGCAAAGCTGCGGGGGTCTCCGTGACACAGTCGAGCGGTGCTCCCGGTGATGGCATCAACATTCGCATCCGTGGTGTGGGAACTATCAACAACAACGACCCGTTGTACATAATTGATGGGGTGCCCACACAGAACGGCATCGATCAGATATCGCCAAACGACATCGAGGATATCAGCGTGCTCAAAGATGCATCTTCTGCGGCGATCTACGGGGCTAGGGCATCGAACGGGGTGGTTATCATCACAACAAAAAAGGGAAAAAAAGGGGAACTTAAAGTCAATGTAAATGGGTACACGGGCATCCAGACTTCACAACATTTGATAGGTATGGCCAATACCGCTCAATACGTGAACGCGTATAATATTGCGGCAGCAAACGACGGGCGTACACCCATACCCAGCGATATTCTAGCTGGTCTGCCCGATGTGAATTGGCAAAAAGAGGTTTTGGAACCGGCACCCATCAGCAACGTTCAGGCGTCCATAAGTGGCGGTGGCGACAATACCACATATATAGTGTCCGCCAATTATTTCAATCAAGAAGGACTGATCAGGAACTCTTCCTTTGACCGCCTAAACCTCCGCACATCGATCAACAGCACACTTTCTAAATTAGTTACGGTAGGGGTCAATATGAACTTGGGATATTCAAAAAACCGGCAGGTAGGCACATCTGGCGACGGTTTCGGGGATGGCAACCCCGGTGCCAGTGTTTTACGCTACGCGCTGTTCAGAACACCGGCAACCCCAGTCTATAATGAAAATGGTCAGTTTGTGGATTTGCCGGAAAATCCAGGTTTTTTTGGTGACGGATTAAACCCCGTGGGCTTTGCTGATAATTATGACCGTAATTTTTATAATTATTCTCTACTGGGCAACATTTTTATAGAACTCTACCCAATTGATCATCTTAAGATCAGGAGCGATTTTGGCACCAATTTCGTCATAGTTGATTATAAGCAATTTTTTGCCACATGGGGCATAGATCGTTTTTTGAATTCCCCCAATAGTCTGGCACAATCCCATAGTACCCAGTTCGACTATAACTGGACAAATACCGCTTCTTATGATCTAACATTCAACGAAAAGCATGTATTTGAGTTTTTAGGTGGTAGCGAACTTGTCAAAAGCGACACCCGTCAATCGAGCGCTTCCCGGACTTTGTATTCCGACCAGGGATCCACATTTCAATATCTCGACAATGGCCTGGGCATACAGCAAAATGGGGGAAATGAAACGCACTGGGCGTTGTTCTCTTTATTTGGCCGTATCAATTATGCCTTTGACAATAAATATCTGGCCACATTAAATTTCAGGCGAGATGGTTCGTCCCGCCTTGACCCCAGCGATCGATACGGGAACTTTTACGGGGGCTCCCTCGGGTGGAGGTTGGATCAGGAGGCCTTTCTGGAAGATGCAGCCGCGGTCAGTTTATTGAAGATACGCGCGGGTATCGGCCAGCTGGGCAATCAGGAAATAGGTAATTACAGCTATGCCACCCTTGTTTCCAGTTCGGGATATTACTCTTTTGGGGGAACCAGTAACCAAGGCAACGCCATTAATACTTTGGGAAACCCGAATGTAAGATGGGAAACAAGTACACAGACTGACGTGGGGTTGGATCTTGGCCTTTTCAATAATGCCCTTTCCCTTTCAGCTGATTACTATATCAAAAACACCTCAGGGGTATTGTTACAGCCCCAAGCACCACCAAGCGCAGGTGGTACGGCCAGTGCGTTTGTCAACGCGGGCAAAATACGCAATAAGGGCTTTGAGCTGGAATTGAATTATAGGGATAATATCAATGATAAATTCAAGTATGATATTACCGGTAATTTTGCAACCGTAAAAAATAGGGTGATCTCATTGGCCGGAGGGGCACCTTTGGTGGGGGCGCGCATCGACAATAATTATTTTGCGACACGCACTGCCGTAGGTCATGCCATAGGTTCTTTCTATCTGCTGCAGCAGGAAGGTATTTTTCAGAATGAACAGCAAATATTTACCCATGCCTATCAAGGGCCGGGCATAAAACCTGGGGATGTTATGTTCAGGGATGTGAGCGGGCCCAATGGTGAGCCGGATGGGGTGATAGATGAAAATGACCGAACCTTCGTTGGAAAATCCATTCCTAAATTTACTTATGGCCTCACCACCAATGGCTCCTATGGCAACTTTGATATAAGCCTTTTCTTTCAGGGGGTATATGGCAATGAAATCTATAATCAAGTAAATACTGACATTGAAGGCTTTTACCGGGCATTCAACATTACAGAACGAATCGCCATCCAAAGCTGGGACGGTGAGGGAAGTACCAATGAGTTTCCCCGTCTGTCATGGGATGGCGCGACCAACAACAAACGCCCTTCCACCAGATTTCTGGAAAGCGGTTCCTATCTACGGCTAAAAAATGTACAGTTGGGCTACACGTTGAGTGAAAAAGTATCAAAAGTACTGAAACTCTCTGGTGTAAGGGTTTTTGCAAGTGCACAGAACGTATTTACCATAACCGAATACACAGGTATTGACCCAGAGATATACACTAACAATAATTCGGCCGGGGATGGGGTAAGGGCCGTAGGTATTGATTGGGGCACGTATCCCTCCGCACGCACATTTACCGTTGGAGTGAACGCAAACTTTTAACCTTTAAAAAGTAGAAAAAATGATCAAAAAATATATCCATATCTTCATAATGATCATGCTCGTTTTTTTTGGGGCCGGGTGTTCAGATTCTTTGGATCAACCCATATTGGGAACCTATCAGGCCGATCAGTATTTTACATCACTCGCCAATGCCAATGCTGCATTAACGGCTGCCTATACCCCTTTGAGTTATACGGATGCTTTCTCGAACCAAGTCTGGGTGCTGGGCGATGTTTCCTCTGATGATGCGGTAAAAGGTAGCTTACCGGGTGATCAGGCAGATATTGATAACATCAATGATTTTAACATACAGACCAGTAATGCCGCGGTGGAATCGGTGTGGAGCAGGTATTATGATGGGATTTCAAAGACTAATTTTGTGATCGGTGGCCTAACGGATGAGAATACGGATGTGCGAGATGAAGACAAGGCCGTGATTGTAGGCCAGGCGAAATTTTTAAGGGCCTATTATTATTTTACATTGACCAACAGCTATGGTGATATACCGCTACGCCTTGAGGTAGCTACGGCAGACAACTTGTCTGCCCCAGTCGTACCGCAGGGAGATATTTACACCCAGATAGAAACAGATTGCAATGATGCCGCAGCCGCTTTGCCCACAAGTTGGGGTGATGGCGATTTTGGCAGGGCCACAAAAGGCGCTGCCCTATCCTTGCTGGCCAAAACCTATCTGTTCGAAAAAAAATATGAAATGGCTATAGCGGCTGCGAAACAAGTGGAAGGTCTTGGTATTTACTCCCTTACGGAAAGATTCACCGATAATTTCAATGTGGCCACAGAAAACAGTTCCGAGGTTATTTTTTCCATTCAGCACACTTCTGGCCTCAGCCCAAAACAGGGAAGTGGACTCAATCAAGCTTTTGCTCCGCGCGGTGCATTGAATGGATATGGTTTTTTTCAGCCCACGCAAAACCTGGTAGATAATTTTGAGCAGTCTCCCGGTGGTGTGGATGACCCACGTTTGGATTATACGGTTGCCCGTGCCGAAAAACCCTATTTTGATGTGGAATTTGATCCAAGTTGGACCAATACCGGTTATCTTTCCAAAAAGCAGGTACAGCCCCTTTCTGAAGTGCCGGTGCCAACCAAGGGTGATGGCGATCTAAATGTGGAGGCTATCCGTTTCGCCGATGTTCTGTTGATCGAGGCCGAAGCACTGAACGAATTGGGCAACGGTGCTGCGGCATTGATCCCATTGAACAGAATCAGGAAACGGGCGCGAGAAAGCTATCTTTACGATGATTCCCTTGGCAGTCCTACCGTACCCGATGGCCTGTTGCCCGATATTACAATAACCGACCAGTCGCAGCTCAGAAGCATCATCCGCCGTGAACGAAGATCGGAACTGGCACTGGAATTCGGCCGTTTTTATGATATTATCCGTTATGGGAGCGATTATGCCAGCGATGCCCTAAAAGATATCCCCAACTTTAGCTTTGAGGTAAACAAGTTCTTCCCGATACCCCAGAGTGAGCGTTCCACCAATGATTTATTGAAATAAACAATAAAAGAATCAAAGCGATGAAAATAGATCAAAAACGCAGTGTAATATGGTTGTCAGTCTTTGTGGCATTCATTGGTTTGACCGCTTGTGGCAGCGACGACGGGCAACAGGTGTTCAATCCCGATACGGGCAACATCGCAATGGCTATTGATTCCGCTAGTATTTTATATAATAGTGCTGAGGAAGGAAGCAAACCGGGCGATTATGCCGTAGGTTCAAAAACCGAGCTTAAAAAGGCGATCGATCTTGCCTCGGCAACAAAAAGTTCAGATCAGTACGATCAACGGGAGGTGGATAACGCTTTGGCCAGTCTGTACCGTGCCGTTGAAATCTTCAAAACCCGCTTAATTCAGGAAGTTTCCGTAGAAAATCTGATAGCTCAATGGAAGTTTGAGGGCAATACGGATGATGTTTCCGGCAACGGTCACAACGGGATGTTGATGTCCGGGATCATAGGACCGGGATCTGCACCGATGGATGGCAATACCAAACCTGTCCTGGTGGCCGACCGTTTTGACCGGCCAGATAATGCCTATGATTTTGAAAACGGGGCCTATGTTGAAGTACCTTATACCGTTGAGCTAAACCCGAAGGAATTTACCATAAGCCTTTGGGTCAAACGCCATGGCACCAATCCCGACAATTATATGTTCTCGCTCAATACCTATAATGGGTTTAAATTTCAGCTTCAGGGCAGTGATTTTCTTTTTTTGACCATTCATGCAGATAATGGATATCATGATGTGGACAGTGCGCCGGGGGTTGTCCCAGACGAAATGAAATTTTATATAAATGATAAACTTGTAAAAACCGAAGCCGTAACAGGAATACCGATAACATTGGAATCCCCCGTAGATTTGGCCATCGGTCAACAGCTTCCAAAAGGCATTATCAATTTTTCTGACACCAGCAATCCATTTTATTATTATGGGCAAGCGTTCTTTGTAGGCGCCATGGATGATATCCGTTTCTATAACCGCGCATTGAGCGATGCAGAAGTATTATCTATTTATACCATTGAACAATCACTTTGAAGTAATGAAAACATGATCCTACGTTCGCAACTATTTGGAAACAGGTCGATTGTTGAGCAAATAGAGCAACATTCCTAAAGTTCCATCACCTGAATACCATTCATACTATGAAAATATTTAAAATGCATCTGGCTTTCACCATCTTGCTTTTGCTCGGCACGGCCTGCAGTGTCAATCCCAAGCAGGAAACCAAAGCAGCGAGCAAGGGTCTTCCTGTTGCAAGCGCTACGGAAAAACCATGGATGCTGGGCCCCTTTGAACGGCCAAAGGATGCGATGCCCATCATCATGCGGGATACCAGCACCACTTTTGAAGACCCCATGACGGGCAGGGAAGTGGCTTGGCAGTCCAAGGCCACATTTAACCCTGCCGCCATCGTAAAGGATGATGAGATCAATGTGCTGTATAGGGCTGAACAAGATCGGTATACGGATACCATTGGCGGGCATACTTCGCGCATCGGTTTAGCTACCTCAAAGGATGGGATCAACTATGCCGGTGCAAAAAAACCCATCTTCTATCCCGATAATGATGACCAAAAGGAATTTGAGTGGGTCGGTGGAACCGAAGACCCCCGTATCGTCCAAAGCGAAGATGGAATGTATGTGCTTACCTATACCCAATGGAACGGTAAATATCCCCGTCTTGCCCTCGCTACTTCGGCGGATTTAAAAAACTGGACCAAACGCGGTCCCATTTTTCAAAACTATAAAGGCGGAAAGTACCATAATATGGAAACAAAATCCGGTGCGATCGTTACCAAATTGAAAGACGGAAAACTGATTGCAGCCAAAATCGATGGGGATTATTATATGTATTTTGGGGTGCCACACATTTGGCTGGCAACATCTCCAGATCTTCTCCATTGGGAGCCTGTGGAAGATTATGCGGGCAATCTCGCCCCCGTTTTAAACCCACGTCCCGGTTATTTCGACTCTTGGCTGGTAGAGGCTGGGGCGCCCCCCGTTTTGACAGATGAAGGGATCGTTGTTTTGTACAACGCCGGGAATTCTTCAAATATCGGCGTGAAGGATCTGGGCAACCGGGTGTATACCAGCGGCCAGGCCTTATTTGATGGCAAAGAACCTTGGAAGTTGCTTGACCGCAGTGATGCCCCCTATCTCAAGCCCGAACTGCCTTTCGAGAAATCGGGTCAGTATGAGGATGGGACAACTTTTGTGGAGGGTTTGGTGTACTTTAAGGCGAAATGGTACCTCTATTATGGTACAGCGGACAGTATGGTGGGAGTGGCTACCGCTGATGTGGATTAAGTATTTGTTGCATGTTCAAATCCAAACCGGATATCTTTTGACCGATAAGCTGATAATACATAATACAAAGTACCAAGGACAAATTGGATTTTTTCAGGGTTATATACTCCTCAACTAAATTCAGAGCACAGGTTAAGATGAAAATTTCATTAACTTTTAACTCTATGGCTCCAATTATGCAGTGGGCTTGTCCACTTCTTGCCGATGTTTTTTGGTGGTCAGGTAGATCCGCGGTCCCTTGGCCAGCTCTCAATATTTACCGCCCCATTTTTCTTCCAAGTCCAATAGTCTGTCCTCTGCAACTTCTTTACCGGTCTCGGGGTTGACGAGTTTGTGGTCTTGCATGAACTCCTTTTTAACTTTAGATGCGATATACTTTAACAAGTTGAGAATTTGATGGATGATACATAGTTACTTGCGTTTTTGGAAAAATACTCAAGATTGCCTTTGTGAAGCCCTTTAGGTTATCGGACAGGCAATCAGGATGGCCTTCAACCTCGTTGATTGAGATCGGTCAGACTCCATTGAATAATTTCTTGGTGCTCTTTTCATTTTTTGATGGTCGTTTAAATAATAAAAAGACCCTTATCTTCCTGTTCAGTCAAATATAGGATAAGGGTTTATAAAAGTTCTTTAACAAGAAGACCATTTGAGAAAAAATTCCAAACAAACAAACAAACGAATAAAAGAAGTTGAAAAGATTATTAAATCACAGAGCGATTAGAAAAATTCAATTACTATAACCTATTGATCTTCTACAAAACAAATATGTTGAACTTATGGATCGAATTTACCCAAGAAAGATTCTTGATTTTACGATTTTCAAAATATTGAATATGATTGATTACAATTAGTTAAGAAAAAGATTACCTGATTTTTAGTACTTTTTATAAAAACTATTAGGGTTACCTATTTAATTCTCAAATAATTGATTATGAACATCTTGAATGTTATGGATTTTCAAACTTCCTTTTCCCCGGCCCTAGAGGGAGGGAAGTCTGAAATAGTCTTGGTTCCCTTTAGGGTTAGGGTAGAACAGGACTATTTCAGACAAAATGGCAATCTTGAATAAACAAAATGCAGTTTTTCTCTGCGACTTAATTGTGCTTAAAGGTATATAAAGTTACAGAACTTTGAGCGTATCCCATTAAATGCTAAAAAAATTTCATTTAATAATAGTTTATATCTGGGTTGTATGAAAAGAAAAAAAATATCTCTTAAGGATATTGCAAAAAAGTGGGTGTATCTACAGCCATCGTTTCCTATGTACTTTCCAAAGGAAAGGAAAGCAAGGTGAGCGCCGCCGTTTCTGAAAAAGTCAAACAAGTCGCTAAAGAGCTCAACTACCAGCCCAACCAGATCGCCAAAAGCCTTAAAAGTGGCAGGACCTTTACCATTGGCCTTATCGTTGCGGATATTTCGAACCCGTTTTTTTTTCCATATCGCGCGCATCATTAAAGATGAGGCAGCACATTTTAATTACAACGTGATCTTTGGCAGTTCCGATGAAAAAGTCGAAAAGTCCGATAATCTTATTCAGTTTTGATCAACCTTCAGGTAGATGGTTTTATTATCGCTCCCGCGGAAGGTTCGGAAAAGCAGATCCAGGCCCTTAAAGAGCAGCATATCCCTTTTGTACTGACTGACCTTTATTTTCCTGAGATTCCCAGTAATTATGTAGTGCTCAACGGAATTAATAATAAGAAAGTCCTGCGGAATGGCAATTGAAGAAAAAAAAAGGGTTAAAAATTCAAAAAATTATATTTTTGGTTTTTTATTTAATCGATTAACCATATATTTGGAATATCATTGGATAAAAAATTCAACATGTACTATTTAAAAGGCTGTGTTATGAATAGGACCCTTCAACTGTTTTTGATAGTAACGATAAGCACGATATGCTTTTCGTGTGGCGAAAATCAGCAAAAAACGGAAACCAAAACGGCGATGAAAGATCAAGATTTTAAAAAAGGAACTTTTGGTTATGACCTTAATTTTCTAAAGCAACGAGATACTTCCCTTGTTGTTCTGGGGCAGGGCGAAAGTGAAATTCTCGTTTCCCCACGTTACCAGGCCAAGGTTTTTACCTCTACCGCTGAGGGCATGAAAGGCAAAAGTTTTGGATGGATAAACTATAACGTTTTCGATGAAGAGGTGGATTCGCACATGAATGCTTATGGTGGTGAAAACCGCTTCTGGTTGGGCCCCGAGGGCAGTAAATTCTCCCTGTTCTTTAAGCCCGGTGCGGCGATGGAATATAAAAACTGGCACACCCCACCTGCAGTGGATACCGAAACTTGGCAGGTCACAACCAAAGATGATAAGATAGTCAGGATGGAAAAAACCATGTCTTTACAGAATTACGCAGATACACAATTTGAGATCCTTGCCAAGCGCACTATTAAAATACTCGATAAACCTGAGATCGAAAACGTGTTGAATATTTCCTTGGACAGCGTCAGTTCGGTGGGATTCACCACAGAAAACAGTATTACCAATA
>Ga0307487_1002403_pt1 | contig 11984 bp, 7 predicted proteins | sample CBIW12metaG_FD_203665 | JGI IMG/M metagenome (GOLD analysis project Ga0307487, IMG submission 203665) | Sea-ice brine microbial communities from Beaufort Sea near Barrow, Alaska, United States - CBIW 1.2 | ecosystem: Environmental > Aquatic > Marine > Coastal | place: USA: Alaska | collected... | reverse complement strand
GGCGACGCCGAAGGTACTGCGGCCGAAGAAGCAGAACAGGTAGGACGCCGAGGAATAGGCGATGACGGTGGCCCACGCTGAGCCCACGATGCCGAACTCGGGGATCAAAGCGATGTTGAGTCCGATGCTCAGGGCGGCGCCCACGCCGTGGCGCAGCAGTGACAGCCACAGCAGGCCTTCGGCGACGATCCACTTGCTCAAGATCGCGGCCATGAAGACGAACGGACACGCTAACACGTGCACCTTGAGCACGGTCGCAGACTCTGTATAGTCCGCGCCGAACAAGAGCGGAACCAGCCAGTCGGCGGTGGCCAGTGTGCCGATCACGGCGAGAATGCCGAACCAAAACGCGGCGTCGAAGCCGCGCTGCAGCTGTTGGCGGTACTCGGCGCTGCGGTTGCCGAACTTCTCACGCACGTCGAGCAGGCTGGGGAACGTGGCGCTCATATACGAGGTCGGCAGAATGTAGAGAATCTCACTCAGTCGGGCGGCGGCCGCGTACAGGCCCACGTTGGCACTGCCCGACATCGCCTGGATGATGACGATGTCGGCGCGCAGGTTGATCTGGTTCGCAATGCCCGAGATCGCGAGGGGGGTGGCGTGTCGGGCCAGCGTGCGGGTCTCAGCACCCTCGGCCTTCTGGAACGGTGAGGCGCCGGTGGCGCGCCGGTACTGCACCGAGATGAGCACGCCGTTCGTGATCTGCTCGGCGACGAAGAGCACGATGAGGCCCATCACTGTCGGTGCCCAGAACAGCAGGCCGAGGCGCAGCGCAAAGAACACAACGGCGGTGCCGATGCGCACGAGCGCCGGCTCCTTGGTGCGCAGCCGCGCCTGGAACCACAGCTCGGGCGCGTCGAGCACGCGGGCGATCACGGCGAGGCAGGCCACGATCGTGACCGCCACCACCGACTGGTCGGCGCTCGCCAATGCGAACAGCGCAAAGCCCACGTAGACCACGAGCGCCATGACTTCGCGAATGAAGAAGAGCGAGGCGAGAATCCTCGCGGAGTCCTGCTCTCGAATGCGCAGTTCGCGAATGGCCAGCCCTTGCAACCCAGAAGCCATGACGGCCACGCCGAGCGAGGCGAGGGTGACGGCGTAGCTGTAGGTGCCGAAGTCGGACACCGTCACGAAGCGCACCAGCACAATGCTGAAGGCGCCCGTGAAGACGAGGGTCGTCACCTGCTGGGCGACGGCCCACAATCCGTTCTGTTTCGGCGACCCGGCCGCGACCGGGGTCTTGGTTCCACTCATCGAGTGCCCGGCTAGCGCGCCGGCGCCAGGAGCGCCGCCTTGAGGAAGCGGGCGTTGCCGAAGACGTAGCGCTTCCACAGGCGCCGCGGCTCGCTCGCGAAACGATAAACCCACTCAAGCCCGGTCTTCGTCATCCACACCGGGGCCTCTGGCGTTGTGCCGGCGGCAAAGTCGATGGCTGCGCCGATGGCGACAGCCACGACGGGGAGATTCTTGGCGATTCGTTGAGCCTCGCGGTCCTGTTTGGGGGTGCCGAGTCCGACCCAGACGATGTCGGCTCCGCTCTCCCGGATACGGTCATCCTGCGCCTGCAATTCGCTTGAGTCGAGTGCGCGAAACGGCGGGCTTTCCACCCCGACGATGTCGATTCCGGGGAATTTCATGTGCAGGCGACTGGTGAGCAGGTCGAGCACGTCGTCAGTGGAGCCCAGCACGAAGTGTCGGATTCCTTGCTTGCGCCCCCGGTCGAAAACGTCGAGGAACAGTTGCGGGCCACGCACCTGCGTCAGGCGGGGCGACTGACCGCGCAAGGCGGAGATCCAACTGATCGGCTTGCCGTCGGGAAAGTTCAGGGCCGGGGCAGCGAGCACTGCGGAGTAGCTGGACTGCTGGTCGGCGAGGGCAACTGTATAGGCGTTGGCGAGGTGTACGTGGGTGCCTTCCTCCGTCGTCTCTGTGGCCAGTGCCACGATGTGGTCGCTCGCATCGTGCGGGGTGCTGGAGACGAATTCCACCCCGCCGACCCACTGGGTCGGCTCGGTCGTTGGCATCGTGCTGATGAGTTTCTTCACGTGAGATTCCTTGCTTGTGGTTCAGGTGTGGACGGTGTCGGCCGGGGACTCAGTAGGCCCCGTCGCGGCCGACGACGGCCTTGGCGGTGCGCCAGAGAATCACGATGTCGCCGATGGTCGACCAGTTCTCCACGTAGTAGAGGTCCAGTCGCACGGTGTCTGTCCACGACAGGTTCGACCGGCCGCTGACCTGCCAGAGCCCGGTGATGCCTGGCTTCACGAGGAAGCGGCGGTGAACGTGGTTTTCGTACTCGTTGACTTCGCGTTCGAGGGGTGGCCGCGGGCCGACGAGCGACATACTGCCGAGGAACACGTTCATGAGCTGGGGCAGTTCGTCCAGGCTGAACCGGCGAAGAAATCGCCCGATCGGGGTCACACGGGGGTCATTCTTCATCTTGAACATCACCGAGTTGCCCTCTACGCGGCTCTGCGACTGCAGCGCGTCGAGGCGAACCTCGGCATCGATGACCATGGAGCGAAACTTGAGCATGCTGAAGTGACGGCCGTTGATACCCACCCGGTCTTGGCGAAACAGCATTGGCCCGGGGGTGCTCACCCGCACGGCGAGCGCAATGCCAGCCAGAACCGGCGAAAGCAGCAGCATGATTATGCTCGCCGCCACGACGTCGAAGGCGCGTTTGGCGAAGAGCTTGCGGCCTTCGTAGCGCGGGGTCTCCACGTGGATCAGCGGCAGGCCCGATACCGGTCGGGTGTGGATTCGCGGGCCGCCGATGTCTGTGAGGCTCGGCGCGACGACGAGGTGCTGACGGCCAGGTTCGAGGCTCCAGCTCAGTTCACGGATGCGAGCAGGCGGAAGCTCGTCGCTGCTCGTGATGACCACAGTGTCGGCGCCGGTGCGCTCCAGCACCGCCTGGATGGCGTCGAGGTCGCCGAGCACGGGCACGGCCGTGTCGCCCAGCCAGGTGCCGGTGCTCCTGTCGGGTACGCAGGCACCCACCACCCGGTAGCCGGCCTCGCTGCGGTCGTGCAGTTCGGTGGCGATGTGCGCCGCGGTCGTCGGGGAACCCACGAGCAGCACCTGGCTGGAGTAGCGGCCGCGACGGCGTTGCACGGCCAGCCATTGGCGCCACAACCAGCGCCAGAGCAGCAGCGCGAACACGCCGAGAGGCAGAGCGATGAGGATGTAGCCGCGCGCGACGTCCACCTGGAACAGGTACGCGCCCAGCGCCACGAGGGCGAAGAGGTGAAGCGAGGCCGTAGCCAGGTTCTTGTATTCAGCGGAGCCGGTGCCCAACACGCGAGAATCACGGGTTCCGTAGATGTGCAGCATCGCCATCCAGCCGCTGATGATGACCATGGAGACGACTGTGTAATTCACCATGAGCGGCATGGCGGTGTCACGGAATTTTACGTCGGCGGCGTCCGCTCCGAACCAGGCGATTTGAACGCCGAATACGACCCAGAGCAGCACGCCCAGATCGGTCACGGCCAGGTACAGAGCGTAGCGGCGCCGCCAGTCCGGGTTCGTCGTTTTGTCGGCAACCTCAGTTTCGGTCAGAATATTGCTCATAAACTCCTCGGACGGCGGCGGGGTCGCCGCATCGTTCGCTCGCTTCGTGGTTGTTTCAGGACAGGGCCCGACACTCGGCCACACGGGGCCGACGGCATCGAAACTGGCAGCAGTGCCGGGCAAACGTCTCCACTGGAATCAGACCAGGAGACAGCCTGTCGGAAGGACCTCATTCGAGACGGGCGACAGGGCGGTCGGCTGCACTCCCGCACGTTCCGGAAGACCGACCACTGGCTTGAACGTACCCCATAAGGGTTACAGACTCATGAACCGCCCGCTGAAGGCGTGTCATGTGTATGCGTTCGAATATTTATCAGGCGAACACGCCACTCATGGGGTAGTCTCTGCGGCATCTACGATGCGACTCGGTTCGGCACCACGGCCGAGGCTGCGGCCGTGTCATGGCCGTAGGCGTAGCCGTAGTGGCCGTACCCCGACGAATCCGGCCCCGTGGCCGGCAGCATCGTGAGGACCAGGCCCGAAATCGGAGCGCCCACATTGTCGAGGGCGGTAATGGCCTCTGCGAGCTGGTTCTTGCGGGCGCGGCCGACGGCCACGACCAGGATGGCTCCGCCCACGTTCCTGGCCAGAACGGCCGCGTCGGTGACGGCCAGAAGGGGCGGACTGTCGTAGATGACCACGTCGAAGGTGCGGTTGAACTCCGCAATGTAGTGGCTCATGCGCTCGGATCCGAGCAATTCACTCGGGTTGGGCGGCACGTGGCCGGCAGCAAGCACGAAGAGCGTTCCGGCGCCCCAGGGCTGCACGACATCGTCCAGTTCGGCTCCCCCCACGAGCAGATCCGTGAGTCCCACCGCACCTTCGAGGCCCATGTAGTCCGCAACCTTGGGTTGGCGCAGGTCGGCATCCACGAGCAGCACCCGTTTGCCGGTATCGGCGAGGGCGATGGCCAGGTTGGCAGCGGTCGTGCTCTTGCCTTCGGCCTCGATCGAGGAGGTCAACACGAAGGAGCGGTCGACGCGGCCCACGTCCAGGAACTGCAGGTTGGTGCGCAGGCTGCGAAACGATTCGGCGCGCGGGCTGCGCGGGTCGACGTGCACGATGAGCGGACGGTCCTTCGCCTTCGGATCGAAGGCGATGCCGCCGAGCACCGGTACGCTGGTGAGCTTCTCCACATCCCGCCGGGAGCGGATGCGGGTGTCGAGCAGCTCGCGCAGCACGGCGGTACCGAGCCCGAGGGCCAGCCCCACCAGGGTGCCCACTGCGATGTTGATCGGAATGTTCGGGGTCTCTGCATCGACCGGCACCGTGGCGTCCTGGGCGACGGTGAGCTGGACCGGCGTAGTCGCTTCGGCCCCACTCGGGGTTTCGATCTTGGTCACCACGGTCGTGAGGCTCTGCGAGGTGGCGTTGGCGATCTCGGCCGCGCGTTCGGGATCGGTGTCGAGCACGGTGATGCCGATGATTGAGGTGTCGAGCGGGGCGGACGCCGACACACGCATGGCCAGCTTGTCCGGCGAGGTGTTGAGGCCGAGGCTCTCGATTACGGGGGCGAGCACCAGCGGCGTCGCCACGAGATCGGCATAGGTCTTCACGCGCTGCACGCTGAAGCTGTTTCCCTGGGCAAGCTCACTCGTTGTTCCGCTCGACTGGGTAGACACGAAGATCTTGGCGGTGGCGCTGTAAGCCGGGCTTTGTAACGCCGAGACGGCGGCAGCAACGCCGACACCGACGAGGGTGATCACCAAAATGAGTCCCCAACTCTTGCGCAGGATTCGAAGGTAATCGCGAAGTTCCACTCAGTGGCCCCCAATAGCAGAAGACAGGGCGCCGCACACCGGCACCCCCCAAGAGGGTGCCACACAATATTGGCAAAAGGCCCCACCGAATACAGGCAACACTCAGGCCCGGGGCAGGAGGCCGCTGCGACAACGTTGTGACTGCCGGTCACTTTGGCCAGCTACCATGTCCCCAATGAGCTCTTCAATTACCAAGGCCATCATTCCCGCAGCCGGGCTCGGCACCCGATTCCTGCCCGCGACCAAGGCAATGCCCAAGGAAATGCTCCCCGTCGTCGACAAGCCGGCGATCCAATACGTGGTCGAAGAGGCGGTCGCCGCCGGCCTCAATGATGTACTCATGGTCACGGGGCGCAACAAAAACGCCCTCGAGAACCATTTCGATCGCATGACTGAGCTCGAGGCTGTGCTCAAGCAAAAGGGCGACCAGGCCAAGCTGAGCAAAGTGGAACACCCCACCGGGCTGGCCGACATGCACTACGTACGCCAGGGCGATCCGCTCGGACTGGGACACGCCGTACTGCGCGCCAAGAAGCACGTGGGCGCGGAGCCCTTCGCCGTGCTGCTCGGCGACGACATCATCGATTCCCGCGACCCGCTCCTCGACAAAATGCTTTCTGAACAGCACAAACGCAACACCACAGTGATCGCGCTGATGGAGGTGGACCCCTCCCAGATCCACATGTACGGCGCTGCTGCCGTGGAGCCCACTGACGATCCCGATGTCGTGCGCGTGACCGGTTTGGTGGAAAAGCCCAGTGCAGCGGATGCCCCGTCAAACCTGGCGATCATCGGCCGTTACGTGCTGCGCCCCGAGGTCTTCGGCGTGCTCGAGCACACCGCGCCGGGCAAGGGCAATGAAATTCAGCTCACCGACGCGTTGCAAGAGATGGCGGTGACCCCCGAGGCCACCGGCGGGGTCTACGGCGTCATCTTCCGTGGCCGCCGCTACGACACCGGCGACCGCCTCGACTACATCAAGGCCATCATTCAGCTTGCCGTTGACCGCGACGATCTCGGCCCCGAGCTGCGCCCCTGGCTGCACGAGTTCACCGCCCAGCTCAGCCCGATAGGCTGATCCAACCCGGGGCAGTCCGACCTCCCCCACAGACGACAGCGTGCGCAGCTGTCACGCGAGTGCCTAACGTCGTGCACCCAGCGCCAGAGTCAGGGTCAGGGTGACCCCGGCAGACCAGCAGTGGTAGCCGAACGCGATTGGCCGAAACATCGAGAACATGACTGAATCCCCTGCGTTCGCGGCGCAAGCCGTCAACGTGCGCAAGACGTACGGCCGCGGCGAATCGACCGTGACTGCCCTCGACGGGGTCTCCGTCTCCTTCGCCCACGGCGAATTCGCCGCCGTGATGGGCCCGTCCGGCTCCGGCAAGTCCACGCTGATGCAGTGCATGGCCGGGCTCGATACGGCTACCAGCGGCGACGTCTGGATCGACTCGACCAACATCACCCGTCTGCGCGACCGGGCCCTCACCCGGGTGCGCCGGGACCGCATCGGCTTCGTCTTCCAGTCCTACAATCTTCTGCCGACCCTGACGGCCCGACAGAACATCGTGCTGCCTCTGAACCTGGCCAGACGCCGGGTCGATCGAGTCTGGTTCGACCAGGTCGTGCAGTCGCTCGGGCTCACCGCCCGGCTCTCCCACCGCCCCCATGAGCTCTCCGGCGGGCAGCAACAGCGAGTCGCCGTGGCGCGCGCCCTGCTCAGCCGCCCCTCGGTGATCTTCGCCGACGAGCCCACCGGCAACCTGGATTCCGCGGCCGGTGCCGAAGTGCTCGGCCTGCTGCGCGCGAGCGTGACCGATCTGGGTCAGTCCGTCATCATGGTCACCCACGACCCCGTCGCGGCTTCGTACGCCGACCGTGTCGTGTTGCTGGGCGACGGGCACCTCGCCGGGGAGCTACACGACCCGAACGTCGACTCGGTGCTCACGGCCCTGCACGGCGCCGAAACGCGAACGACCGGGCCCCCAGCCACCCCGGCGGCCCGGTGAACCGGGTTCTGCTCGCCGGCCTCCGGAGCACCCTCGCACGCCTGGTCGCTACGGGCCTCGCGGTGGCCCTCTCCGTGGGATTCGTCGTGGCCACCCTCACCCTGTCCGCAACCTTCGCGGCCACAACCGAGCACGCTCTCACTGCGAACATGGCCAATGCCGACGTGCGCGTGACCCCCACGGTCGCCTTGGCGGCCGGCGCGGATCCCCGGGAGTCCCTCCCGGCCCTGCTCCCGCAGATTCGGGAGGTCGCACATGTCGCCGACGCCACCCTGGAACGGCAGGCCTATCTCGACCTGCGCTTCGACGGTCAACGTTCCACGGCCCAGGCCGGCGGCCTGTTGACGGATGCCGTGCGCTGGCAACAACTCGCCAACGGGGTCTGGCCGACGGCCACGACCGAAGCCACCCTCGACGAAGAATCCGCGAGCAGCAAGGGGGTCGACCTCGGCGACACCGTTTCCATCAACGCCGTGAACGCCGGCGTCAGCCCCACCGAGGTCACCATCGTCGGCCTCACCTCCTCGAGCGCAGAGGGCGCGAGTCTGGGAATGCCGACGCTGCTGCTGCTGCCCGAACTCCTCGACAACCCCTCCTTCTTCGCTGTGTCCACCGGAATCCTCGTCGCCGGCGACGGCATCGACGCGAACGCCCTCGCCGCTTCAGTTTCCGACCGTATCGCCGACACCCCCGGCGTCCTCGTCCAAACCGGCGACGAGGCGCTGGAGTACCAGACCGGTCAGCTCTCCGGCAGCGGGTCCGTGGTGACGAGCATCCTGCTGGCCTTCGCGGTCATCGTGCTGGTGGTGGCGGGGCTGGTCATCTCCAATACTTTCCAGGTGCTCGTCGCCCAGCGCACCAGGGATCTCGCCCTGCTGCGCTGCATCGGCGCGAGCACCGCTCAGGTGCGCCGGCTCATTCTCGGCGAGGCCGCCCTGCTCGGCACGCTCGCCTCTGGTGTGGGTGTGTTCGTCGGCCTCGGCGGTGCCCAGGTGCTGGCTCGTCTCAGTCGCACCGATTCCTCGGCTTTGCATCTGGGCACTCTCGTGATCGACCCGCCTCTGCTCGCGATCGGATTCGCCATCGGAATCCTGCTCACTGTGTTCTCCGCCCTCGCCCCCGCCCGGAACGCCACCCGTGTGCGCCCGGTCGCGGCCTTGCGGGCAACGGATGCCCCGGCGAGCGTACGCCACGGCGTCCTGCGTTCCCTTCTCGCCACCACCCTCCTGCTCGGCGGCGCCGCCGGCCTCTACCTCGGCGCTACCTCGTTCGGGCTGATCGTGGCCGTGCCCGCTGCGATCCTGAGCTTTCTCGGGGCGCTCCTCAGCGCGGGCCTCATCTTTCCCTGGCTGGTACGGGCGGCCGGAATGAGCATCGGTTGGGCCTCAGTGCCGGCGCGGCTGGCGTCCGTGAACGCCACCCGCAATCCGCGCCGCACCGCTGCCACGGCATCCGCTCTTCTGGTCGGCGTCACCCTGGTGACCATGATGGTCGTCGGCGTCTCCTCGGTGCGCACCTCCGTCACCGATCGCATGGATGAAAAGCGTCCCATCGACCTCACCGCACAATCGGTTGAACGAGAGGGAATGACGCCGGCCCAGACCGATGCCATCGCGGCTCTCGACGGGGTGAAAAGCGCGACCCTGGTCACCGCCGGAAAGGTCGACATTACGAGCGACACCGGCGAAACCCTCACCCTGACCGCCACCGGCATCGACCCGGCCGAGGCGCAGCTGGTCTCCCGTTCGGCCGTGACAGTGCCCGCGCCGGGCGAGGTACTGCTGAACCCGGAGGAGGCCGGCAGTATCCGCACCGGCGATGCCGTCACCGTCACGGGGGTGAACGTCATCGGCGTGAACGCGACCGCGACGCTGCAGGCCAACGTGACACCGGATGCCCCTGGCCACCGAGCCACTTTCACGCACGACGGTCTGCGCAGCGTCGTGACCGAGCCGGTCACACGCCAAATGCAGCTTCGCCTCGCAGGCGAGTTCACGGGTGAGCAGGTGCAGCAGATCAGCACTGACATCCTCTCCCTCGGCGACGACCTGCGGGTGGGCGGCGGAGCGGCCGAGCGCACCTATTTTGAGCAGATCCTCAACGTCATGCTCATCATCGTGCTCGCCCTGCTCGCCATGGCGGTGGTCATCGCCGTGGTCGGGGTGGGCAACACCATGGCGCTGTCGGTGCTGGAGCGCCGACGGGAGTCGGGGCTCCTGCGCGCCCTCGGCCTCAGCCGCGGGCAGTTGCGCAGAATGCTCGCCACCGAGGCGGTGCTTATCACGGTCGTCGCGGCGGCCTGCGCAACCGGTCTCGGCATCGTCTACGCCTGGGCGGGCCTGTCGGCGGTGGCGCTGGACGCCAACAAGCTGTCCCTCGGCCTTCACGTGCCGTGGAGGCAGCTGGGCCTGGTCGGGGCGGGTGCCGTGCTGGCCGGGCTCGCCGCCTCCGTCGTGCCCGCCCATCGTGCCGCGCGCGCGTCACCGATAGCGGGGCTTACCCATGGGTAAGCGGGGCCGCCCCTCCGATGAACGCGATGCGGCCAGTCCCCTCGCCGTTCGACTGCTGGGCACCTTCATCATGTTCACCGTGCTGGCGGGACAGTTCTGGCGCAACCTGCTGGGCTGGTGGGGCTTCGGCGCAATCGCCATCGTGTCGCTGCTGCTCGGCCTGATCGCCCTCGCTGTGCTGCGACCGCACTGGGGCTGGCGCAGCATTCCGAAACCGCTCGCGGCGTTCCTGCTTATAGCGACGGCCTCCATCGTCTGGTCGTACTATCAGGGAGCGAGCGCGATCGGTCTGGCCATTCTGTGGACCTCGACGATCGCGGCGCTGTTCCTGGCCCTTACCCTGAGCTGGGCTGAGCTGGTGCGCGCCCTCGCTACCGCCCTGCGCTGGGCTCTCGCGCTGTCGCTCGCATTCGAACTCGCCGTCAGCACACTTCTCGGGCATGCGATGCTGCCGTTCTGGGTGAGCTACCCCGGCGACAAGCAGCCCCTCGAGTTTTACTGGTCGCGTGGGTTGCTCCTCGACGGGGGCCCGATCGAGGGCATCGTGGCCAGCCACAACCTGCTGGGCTTTCTGGCCCTGCTGGCCCTGATCATCTTTTTGGCGCAGATCGTGGCGAGCGTGCGCCGACACGCGTGGGGCGGCGGGCTGTGGCACGCCATCTGGCTGCTCGTGGCGCTGCTGACCCTTGCCCTCACGGGCTCGGCCACGGTGATCGTGGCCAGCGCCCTGGTCTTCGTGGTCTTCGTCTTCGCCGTGTGGGCGCGCTACTCGGGACGGTGGGGGCTGCGGGCGGTGTACCTGATGGCCGCGGCATCCGTTGCCGGAGCAACATTCGCGCTCCTGACGTACACGCCGCAGATTCTCGGCGCCCTCGGACGCAGCCAGTCCCTCACCGGTCGCACCACCATCTGGGCGAACGTGGTGGAGCTCGCGCAGGAGCGTCCACTGCTCGGCTGGGGCTGGGTAGGATACTGGGCGCCGTGGGTGGACCCGTTCCAGGACATTTACGAACACGGCGGAGTGGTCTACCTGCAGGCGCACAACGCCTGGCTCGACGTGTGGCTGCAGACCGGGCTCATCGGGGTGCTAGCCTTCACGGCGCTCGCCCTCTCGACGCTGGGCCGCTCGTGGCTGTTTGCGATCAGGAGGCCACCGGCGCTCACGCCGCCTTCGACCCTGGCTCCCTTCTCTATGGTGCCGCTGCTGCTGACCACGGCGCTGCTCGCCCAGGGGCTTGCCGAAAGCCGGCTGCTCATCGAGTACGGCTGGGTACTGCTGGTCGTGCTGGCCGTTGTCACCAAACGGCGCCAGAAGCCGCAACCCGCGCCCCAGCCGAGTGTGCCGAAGGACGGGCCCGTCCTGACCGACTCTGCGCCCGACGCCGGGTCGACGGATGCGCCACGACGCCGCAGTCAGCCGACCGAGACCGAGGCGGCCGACCGGGTGGGTTAGGGCGTGCCGCCGCCCGGGTCGACGCTGTTGGCCGAACGGGCCAGCTCGGTACCGTTGCGCAGGTCGAAGGCGGTGGCGGAACGCCGGAAATCATTGCCGGTAAAGGAATTGTGCACCGACGCCCGGTCGAGCTGCAGCACGCTGCGCCGCGCCCCGCCCACAATCGTGTTGTCAACGAACTCAAGGTCGAAACTCTTCTCGATGCTGATCGTGGTCGGCCCGTCATCCGCGCAGGTGAAGGTGTTGCCGCTTACAACGGTGTCCCCGCACGTCGCAAATCGCACCTGCCCGGGCGTGTGCACGGTATTACCGCGGATCGTGTTGCCCGTGCCGGAGAACACCACGTTCGCACCCCGCACATGCGAGGTTAATGTGTTGCCCACGAACCGGGTGTTGGCCGGGTTCGGGCCAACCTGCGAGGTGCTCAGGAGCATTCCGGTCGCATGCTGGATCGTTGTGTCCTGCACGAGCATATGAATCGCCCCGGCCAGCTCCAGGCCGTAGCCGCCGCCAGAGATGCTGCAGCCGCGCACGGCCGAGTAGCCGGAGCTGCGGTCGACCTCCGATCCGTGTAGCAGCCCCGAGTCGTAGGAGACATTGATGCCGCCACTGGCTTCGAAGACACAGTCGACGAGGTCGATGCTCCGGTAGCCCGTCCTGACGGGGTTGCCGG
>Ga0307487_1002401_pt1 | contig 12002 bp, 10 predicted proteins | sample CBIW12metaG_FD_203665 | JGI IMG/M metagenome (GOLD analysis project Ga0307487, IMG submission 203665) | Sea-ice brine microbial communities from Beaufort Sea near Barrow, Alaska, United States - CBIW 1.2 | ecosystem: Environmental > Aquatic > Marine > Coastal | place: USA: Alaska | collected... | reverse complement strand
GCGAGTGACCTTTTCGATGGTTTGGTTGCCCATCACGGTCGTCACTCCGAGGAGTTCGATGTCGGGATTGCCGTGTGCAAGCAGAAGGGCAATTGCATCATCGTGCCCGGGGTCGCAGTCGAGGATTATCTTCTCAGCCATAGTCAGAAGCATATATGAAAATCACATTCATATATGTAGAGTGGCGTCATGAGTAATGAACTAGTATCCAGTGCCGCAACCCGCCTCGCGTGGGTTCGATCCCAAATGACGCTCTTGGCTGGAGTTCGCGAACAGTTCGCGGTGACACAACCCTTCGCTGGGCATCGCATCGGCATGTCGATGCACATTGAACCCAAGACAGCCGTGCTGCTCGAAACTCTTGTAGCCGGTGGAGCAGAGATCGTCGCGACCGGCAATCACGGTTCAACACAAGACGACATTGCGGCGTACCTGCGCGATCAGGGCATGACAATCTTCGGCGCGCGCGATGACAATGAGGAACAACACGATGCACACGTGTGGGGCGTGGTCGAGGCCAAGCCAGACATCCTGCTCGACAACGGAGCAGGCCTTGTGGCCAGGCTCGCAGAGCTCGGCCCAGTGGATCACATCGTGGGCGGAACCGAAGAAACAGGCTCGGGCAGTTACCGACTGCGAGCAGAATTAGCGGATCACGTGACGTTCCCCGTGATCGTTATTGACGAGAACCCGCTGACGGTGATTAACGAAAACAAGCACGCCGCGGGTCAGTCTGTTGTCGAGAGCTTCATGCGCATCACCAATCTCATGGTGTCGGGGCGACGATTTGTTGTAGCTGGCTACGGCTGGTGCGGTCGCGGTGTCGCCCACTACCTTCGCGCGCTCGGCGGCAAAGTGGCCGTGGTGGAGGTGGATGAGATCAAGGCTCTTGAGGCTGCGCTTGACGGCTACCGCGTGGCGAATATGTTCGACTTGGCCGGGTGGGGCGAAGTCTTCATCACCGCCACAGGACATCCGCAGATCCTGGGCACCGAATTCTTTGACGTTGTAGCAGACCGCGCCGTGCTCGTTAACTGCGGTCACTTTGACTGGGAAATCGATGTGCTTGCACTGCGCGACCTCGCGATTGACAGCACCGTGATCGACACTGCCATCGAGCGGATCGAGCTTCCGGGAAATCGCCACGTCACGCTCTTGGCAGATGGCCGCATGGTCAATCTCGCCGGTCGCGAGCCCAAAGGTAACTCGATCGAGTCGATGGATCTTGGCTTCTTGCTCCAGGCGCTCTCTCTTGAGCGCATTGCAACGTCGGCCGCCACGCTCGAGCCAGGCGCGCAGCCCGTTCCCGACAGCATCAACCGTGACGCTGCTCGCCGGATGCTCGCCGCTATGAAGGCTGACCGCTAATGACAGCGACTACCGAGTACACCGCGCCTGCCCTCGATAAGGGGCTCGACATACTTGAACTGCTCGCCGAGAGCCCCGGCCCGCTGAGCCAGTCGGAGATCGCAGGGGCCACGGGGCGCAGCATCGGTCAGATCTTTCGAGTCCTGTCGACGCTGGAGCGACGCGGCTATGTGCTCCGCGATAGGCAATCAGGGTTGTATGTGCTTGCGATGAAATTATTCGAGCTCGCGCACCGGCATCCCCCACTTCGTGGCCTCGTGAGTCTCGCGCTGCCGATCATGCAGAGGCTTGCCGAACAAGCGCTCCAGTCGTGCAATCTGGCCGCTCTTGATGGCGCAGAGGTGCGGGTGCTCGCTCAGGTTGAGTCACCCGCAGACTTCGGGTTTCGGGTGCGAGTCGGTGCTGCCTTCGACATCGCGACAACGGCGACGGGCGCAGTGCTCGCGGGGCGAGGTCAAGGCCCAGATCGCTCCGTCGTAGGTGTGGAAACCTTGCACCCGTCAATCACTGACATTGTCGCTCCTGTGCTGAGTGCAGACGGCGCGGTGGTCGCAGCGTTGACGGTGCCGTATGTGGCGAGCACGTTCAGCGAAGTGGATGCCGAGCGCGTACTTCAGTTGGCTACTCGCGCGGCGAAAGAAATCTCCGATGTTCTCCGCGGTGAAGCATTTACCGGATCTTAACGTCATCCAGCAAAGCCACAGAGGGCTTTCAGAGATTGTCACGGTAGCGTTAAGGGCATGAACGCCGCTGTTGATAAATATCTGATGCCCGGAGGCGGCGCAAGCATTACCGCGCTACCGAAAGTCTCCCTGCACGATCACCTCGATGGCGGATTGCGGCCCCAAACTATCGTCGAAATTGCCGCCGAGATCGGTTACGAACTCCCCAAAACTGACCCGGCGAAACTCACCAGCTGGTTCGCTGAGCACGCCGATTCCGGCTCGCTCGTCGACTACCTCAAGACGTTCGACGTCACCATCGCTGTAATGCAGTCGCAAAAGAACCTGCAAAGGGTTGCCCGCGAATTTGTCGAGGATCTTGCCGACGACGGCGTCATTTACGGAGAAATCCGCTGGGCACCCGAGCAACATGTGCAGTCAGGGCTCGATCTCGACCAGGTCGTGAGCGCCGTGCACGATGGCCTCGAAGAAGGTGTCGACACGGTTCGCGCAAGCGGACGCAGCATCCGCGTTGGCCAACTCTTGACTTCGATGCGCCAAACTGACCGCGGCACAGAGATTGCTGAACTCGCGCTTCGCCACCGCGATCGCGGAGTACTTGGCTTCGATATCGCGGGACCGGAGGCAGGGTTTCCCGCGAGCCGTATGCGCGATGCGTTCGATCTGCTCGCCCACAACTACCTTCCAGCCACAGTGCACGCGGGTGAAGCGGATGGCCTCGATAGCATCCGCAGCGCACTCTTTGATGGTCGTGCCCTGCGTCTCGGCCATGGCGTGCGCCTCGCCGAAGACATCACAATCGCGCGCGAAGACGACGAAAACACTTACGTGTCACTTGGCGACCTTGCTCAGTGGGTGAAGGACCGCGAGATCGCACTGGAATTGAGTCCCTCGTCTAACCTTCAGACAGGCGCGATTGAGCAGTGGGGCGACGAAATGATCGACCACCCCTTCGACCTGCTTTACCAGCTCGGATTCCGCGTCACCGTCAACACTGACAACCGGCTCATGAGCGCCACGACTCTCAGTCGTGAACTCTTCTTGCTGACTGAAGCGTTCGGGTACGACCTCACCGACCTCGAAATTTTCCAGGTCAATGCTGCTGCGGCAGCGTTCTTGCCCATCGAGGAGCGCGAAGAGTTGTCCGAGGCCATCAGCGTTGGCTTCGAGAGAGCATAACGATGTCGCTGCCTCCCCTTCCCGAATCTGCGATCGACATTGGTGCTTTTGCCGCTGATTGGCGTGCCGCTGTTGCGCTTTCTGGTGCGGCTCTCGCACGCTCAGGTGCTGCGAAACCTGCGTACGCCGCTGAGATGATTCGGATGATCGAAGATCACGGGCCCTACGTGGTGATTGCGCCGGGGCTTGCCTTGGCTCACGCACGCCCGGGCCCGCAGGTCATCACCAATGGGCTCTCAATTGTGACGCTCTCAGAGCCCGTACGTTTCGGCCACGCCCACAACGATCCGGTTCGGGTGGTGCTGGGCTTGGCAATTTCTGAGGCGGGGGCGCACTTAGCGGCCGTTGCCGCAGTGGCGAACATTTTTAATGACTCCTCAGCTATCGACCAATTGGCTGAAGCAACTTCGGCAGCAGAAGTCCAACAGATTATGGGGGTCACTCCGTCATGAAAATTGTGACAATTTGCGGCGCGGGAATCGGAAGTTCCGGAGTGCTCAAAGTCAACGCAGAGCGGGCGCTTCGAGCACTCGATCTCGAAGCTACCGTTGTCGCGGCCGATGTGAGCAATGTGCGGGTTATTGCTGCGGACGCGCAAATCATCCTCACTACCCAAGAGTTTGTCGAGACGATCGGCAAGACCAATGCCGACGTCGTCGTGATTGTGAACCTGTTCGACACCTCAGAACTCAAACACAAGCTCGAGGACGCGCTCGGCTAAACCCCGGACGCCTTCAGCTGAACCCCGGACGCCTTCAGCTGAACCCCGGCCCTAAGCCAAGAGCTCCCGCATACCCGACTCCAGTTGAGTGGCGACAGCCTCTGCGGCAGCGTGCCGCTCGGTGCCATCGCCTTCGGTGCTTGAAGCATCCACATAGAACTTGAGTTTGGGTTCGGTTCCGCTGGGCCGCACGATAACGCGGGCCCCGCTATCGAAGTCCATGCGCAGAATGTCGCTCGGGGCGAAGCCATCGATACCGTCTAGGAAATCGGTGAATGCGGTGACCGTCAGCCCTCCTACCTCGGTGGGGGCATTTGCGCGTACTTTCGACATCATCTCGCCGATCTGCGAGACCTTGTCGAAGCGCATCGACACTTGCCGTGAGGCGAACGCGCCGAAGCGTTCCGTGAACTCATCGAGGCGGTCGAGAACGGTCTTACCGTGAGCCTTCAGCTCGGCAGCAAGCGACAGGAAATCGACCGATGCCGAGATTCCGTCTTTGTCGCGAACCTTATCGGGATCAACAAGGTAACCGAGGGCTTCTTCGTATCCGAAAGTGAGACCGTCGATACGGGAGATCCATTTGAAGCCTGTGAGCGTGTCCTGATAGGCCAAGCCATAGTCGGCCGCGATCGCGCGCAGTGCAGGCGACGAGACGATGGACGCCGCAAGAACTCCTACACCGTTGGCCCGTTCTGCTGCGCGCCAGCCGAGCAGAATTCCCACTTCGTTTCCGCTCAAACGCCGCCATTCGCCGTCACGACCAGCAACAGCCACCGCAAGGCGGTCGGCGTCTGGATCGTGAGCGATGGCCACATCGGCTCCCACTTCGCGGGCCTTGGCGTAGCTGAGATCCATCGCGCCGGGCTCTTCGGGGTTGGGGAAAGCCACCGTGGGGAACGTGGCGTCGGGGTGGGCCTGTTCTTCGATAAGAACCGGGGCCGTGAATCCGGCTTTCGCGAACACGGCCTTGCTAGTTTCCCAACCGACACCGTGCATCGCGGTGTAGGTGTAGATGAGGTCGGCGCCCGGCTTGGCGAGCGCAGCGGTGCGAGCAATGTACTCTTCGACGACGCCGTCATCAGTCGTGACAAAGTCAGTCGAGCGTGGAAGTTCGCTGATGGAGCCCTTCGCGACAACATCAATCGCGTGGGCAATCTCAGCGTCTGCGGGCGGAACAATCTGGGAGCCGTGGTTGTCGCCGCCCAGGTACACCTTGTAGCCGTTGTCGTTTGCCGGGTTGTGGCTGGCGGTCACCATGATGCCAGCGCTGACATCGAGGTGGCGCACAGCGAAGGCAAGCACCGGGGTGGGCAGCAGCCGGGGAAGCAGCGTGGCACGCACCCCAGCACCGGCCATGATCATGGCGGTGTCGCGGGCGAAAACCTCAGAGTTCACGCGGCCGTCATACCCAATCACAATGCTGGGGCTGGGCTCATGGGCTAGCAGGTATGCGGCGAGTCCCGCCGCCGCCTGAGTGACCAAAACGCGGTTCATGCGGTTGGGGCCAGCGCCCAATTCGCCGCGCAATCCGGCGGTGCCGAAGGCGAGCCGCGAGTCAAAGCGGTGATGAAGGCCAGCGATTGCCGTCTCGTCGCCGTTGACGGCATCCGTAATGAGTGCTTCGAGCTCGGTGTGGGTGACGGCATCGGGATCCTGTTCGAGCCAGGCGCTGGCTGCGGCGATCAGTTCTTCGGTGCTCAACGTTTCGGCGCTCATAATGCGGTCACAATCTGTGCGAGCAGGCTACTAATTTGTTCTTCAGCCTCTTTGCCTGCCTGAATGACTTCTTCGTGGCTGAGGGGAGTGGTTTGGATGCCGGCGGCCAGGTTGGTAATGAGTGACATTCCCAAGATTTCCATGCCTGCTTGGCGCGCGGCGATCGCTTCAAGAGCCGTGGACATTCCCACGATGTGACCGCCCATGATCTTCGCCATCTGCACTTCGGCAGGGGTTTCGTAGTGGGGCCCGCGGAACTGGGTGTAGACGCCCTCATCGAGGCTCGGGTCGATCGATCGAGCAATCGCGCGCAGACGCTTGCTGTAGAGGTCAGTGAGGTCGATAAAGGTTGCGCCCTCTAGGGGGGAGTCTGCGGTGAGGTTGAGGTGGTCGCTGATCAGCACGGGGGTTCCGGGCTTCCAGGTCTCTTTGATGCCACCGGCGCCGTTGGTGAGGATCATTGTTTTCGCGCCGGTCGCTGCTGCGGTGCGTACTGAGTGCACGACGCGACGAACGCCGTGGTTCTCGTAGTAGTGGGTGCGGGCACCGATAACGAGTGCGCGTTTTCCGCTGGAGAGGAGCACCGAACGGAGCGTGCCAACATGGCCTTCGAGCGCGGGCTTAGAGAAACCAGGGATATCGGATGCCGGAATCGTTGCGGTTGTCTCGCCGATGAGGTCGGCGGCTTTGCCCCAGCCACTACCCAGAGTGAGGGCGATGTCGTGCTTCTCCACTCCCGTGAGCTCCGCGATTGCTGCGGCGGCGGATTGTGCGATTGCGAACGGGTCTGCGGTGGGGTCGTCGAGGGGGTTGGAGGTTGGCGACTGTGACATGGCATCCACTCTAAACGGTGGGCGCTGCAACACACCGTCGCGTTCGCCGCGAATCTGAGCAGTGCACACGTGTGTGCCGGTGGTTTGTCGCTGGGGCAGAAGCGCGAGAGAATTGGCTCATGGCCTATGAGTTCGAGCGCACCCAACGAATTGCAATACTCGGTGGTGGCCCCGGTGGCTACGAAGCAGCCCTTGCGGGTGCGCAATTGGGCGCGGAGGTGACGCTCGTTGAACGTGCCGGCGTCGGCGGCTCAGCCGTACTCACCGATGTGGTCCCGTCAAAGACGCTTATCGCGACGGCAGAAGCCACAAATGCGATTCGGGATGCCGCTGATCTTGGCGTGCAGTTCTACTCGCGCGGTGACTCTGGTCGTGTGGTTCGCCCCGAGATTACGGTCAACTTGGCCGCCGTTAACGCGCGCCTCATGCGTTTAGCCCAGCAGCAGTCTGACGACATGAGGTCGCAACTGATCAAGGCTGGCGTGCGCGTTATCGAGGGCGAGGGCCGACTCGATGGCCCCCAGCGACTCGTCGTGTCAACCGGCAAGGGTAAGGCAGGTACCGACTTCGACGAGGTCGACGCTGACACCGTGATCGTCTCGGTTGGTGCACGACCTCGCCTGCTCGACTCTGCGATGCCCGACGGCAAACGCATTCTCACCTGGACTCAGCTCTACACGCTCACCGAAACGCCCGAGCACTTAATTGTCGTTGGTTCCGGTGTTACCGGTGCCGAATTTGCCTCCGCTTACACCGCGCTCGGTGCCAAAGTCACCCTAATTTCCTCGCGTGATCGCGTACTGCCTGGTGAGGACGAAGACGCTGCGCGCGTGATTGAAGATGTATTCAAGCGCAACGGAATGACGGTGCTCTCGAAGTCGCGGGCAGGTTCTGTGAAGACCACAACAGACGGCGTTATCGCGACACTTCACGATGGAACAACTGTCGAGGGCAGCCACTGCCTGATGGCCGTTGGTTCGCTGCCGAACACCGAAAATTTGGGATTAGAAGAGGCTGGCGTGCAGTTGACCGACTCTGGCCACATCCGCGTCAACCGCGTCGCCCGTACATCGATGCCGTCGATCTATGCTGCCGGCGACTGCTCAGACTTCTTCCCGCTTGCCTCAGTCGCATCGATGCAGGGTCGTACCGCCGTGTTCCACGCAATGGGCGACGGTGTTACGCCGATCGAATTGCGCAATGTGGCATCCAACATCTTCACGCAGCCAGAGATTGCCACCGTCGGCTGGACACAGAAGCAGATCGAGGATGGCCTCGTGCAGGGCACCATCTACAAGCTGCCGCTCGCGTCGAATCCCCGCGCCAAGATGATGGGCATCAAAGACGGTTTCGTGAAGCTGTTTGCTCGCACCGGCTCGGGCACCGTCATCGGTGGTGTCATCGTTGCGCCTAATGCGTCTGAGCTGATCATTTCGGTGGCGCTCGCCGTAGAGCACCGCCTCACCGTCGACCAGATCGCTCGCGCATTCTCGGTATACCCGTCACTGACGGGCAGCATTACGGATGCCGCCCGCGCCATGCACATCGTGAACTAACCTCTCGCTCGGATGACGAGCGGTCGAGCTCGCACTGCTGAGCCTGTTCGAACCGCTAGTTGCCGGCCAGTACCGGTTCGCTCTGATCGGCGTGGAAGGCAATTTCGCCCTCGGATGCGGCGCCATCCTTGAGCTGCATCACGTGTTCGACGAGTTTCGTCGCTGTCTGTTCATCGACGACAAGGTCGGTAATGACGCCAGTGCGCAGTGCTGCCAGCAAAGGCACAACTTTGTTGTCGCCGACAACGCCGCAGATGCGCCGAGGGATTGAGCGCAACTCTTGGGGAGTTGGTCCGGTTGCACGTGCGTTCAGGGAGAGATCTTCGTAGGTGCCGTCTTCGCGCAAAAAGATCGTGCACACGTCGCCGACGATGCCTTCATTGTCGAGCGTGTGGATATCGTCGGCCTCAAGATAGCCGGCGGAGTAGACGTGGCTAGGCACTTCTCCCGCGATCGCACCGATAGAGAACAGGGCAATGTCGGCTCGGCGTTGGTATTCGAGCACGCGCACGATTGACCGTTCTGACCACATCGCGTTGCGAGTTTCGGCAAAATCGAAGAAGGCGGGTACCGGAAAAAGGTGCACTTGGGCGTCGAACGCTTCGCCAAATTGGGCGATCAGATTGCCAGCATATTCGACTCCTGAGGTGCGCACATTGGCGGCGCCGTTGAGCTGAACGATGGCACTTCCGCGGGTGGGTTTCTTGCCCAAATGTCGTGCGATTGCGGCCAAAGTCGTCCCCCACGCGACGCCCATAATCATGTCGGAATCGAACCATCCGGTGACGATCCTGGCCGTTGCTCTCGCGACCTGATCGAGCCGTTCCGCCTCGTCGGCGAGGTCGGCAACGGGCACCACGTGGACTTCGATTCCGAAACAGGCTTCAATCTTTTTCGCGAGCCCCGGGCCGCGCGTTGGGGTTGGCCGAAGGGTGATCTCGACAAGGCCACTGTCGCGCGCATCGCGAAGCAAGCGGGAGACGCTCGAGCGTGACATGTGGAGGTGGTTGGCGATGGTCTCCATCTTGATGTCCTGCAGGTAATACATCGACGATGCGGACAGCATTGCTTCTTCGCGTTCCATGCTGTCCATCCTTGCACGTTCGTGCAGATGTGCAGATCAGTTTGTCATTGGGCCTGCCTAGCGTAATACGCTGCTCAGCAGTGAATCATCTCAGACGATTCACAGTCGCACCTGGCGGCTACTACCAGCAGAAAGAATCTTCGTCTCCATGACCGATCAGGACCTCACCAGAGAAACCCGCGACAGCGCTATTCAGCGACTCGTCGACAGCACGCAACCGGGTCGTGAGCTTGACGTTCTTGTCATTGGTGGCGGAATTACCGGTGCGGGAATCGCACTGGATGCCGCAACCCGCGGACTCGATACGGTCGTTGTTGAGGCCCAAGACTGGGCTGCCGGGTCCTCCAGCCGCGCAAGCAAGCTCATTCACGGTGGCCTTCGTTACCTTCAGATGCTCGACTTCAAGCTCGTGCACGAAGCACTCACCGAGCGCGATCTGCTGCTCAATAACGTCGCGCCGCACCTCGTGCGTCCGCTGCCGTTCCTGTACCCGCTTCGTCACCACGTGTGGGAGCGCGCCTTCGTCGGCGCAGGAATCGCTCTCTACGATTTCCTCGCCACCGTGACAACCAAAACAGCCAAGGGCAACGGAAAGGGAAAGCGCAGTGTGCCCTGGCACCGCCACCTGTCGCGCAAGCAGCTCGCAGCGCGCTTTCCTGGGCTCGCCCACGATGCCGCCGTTGGCGCCATCGAATACTGGGACGCCAACGTTGACGACGCCCGCTATGTCGTGAGCGTTGTTCTCACAGCGCACGCGCATGGCGCACACGCTGCAAGCCGCACCCAGGTTGTTGAGATCACAAAGAATGACGAAGGTGCAGTAAACGGCGCAGTGCTCATCGACCTCGAGACCGGCACAACGTTCCCGGTTCGCGCCAAGGCCGTCATCAACTCCACCGGCGTGTGGACCGGCGAGACTCAGGCGCTTGCCCACGGAAGCGGCGGACTGAATGTTCTCGCCTCTAAGGGCATCCACATTGTTGTTCCGCGCGAACGGATCTCGGGCGAAGCCGGGCTCATCCTGCAAACCTCCAAGAGTGTTCTGTTTGTGATCCCGTGGTCGCGTTACTGGGTTATTGGCACCACCGATACGCCGTGGAAAGAGAACCTGCTCAACCCCGCAGCGACGGCGGATGACATCGACTACGTCATTTCCGAAGCTAACGCGGTGCTTGCCAACCCCATCGATCGCTCCGACGTCATCGGCACCTGGGCTGGCCTTCGACCCCTGCTGCAGCCAGGCACGATGGAGGGCACAAACTCCGCACAGGTGTCGCGGGAACACACCGTTGCGTCGCCGATCCCCGGCCTCACCATTATTGCCGGCGGCAAGTTCACCACCTATCGAGTGATGGCCAAGGACGCTGTTGACTTTGCCATCGGCAAGGCAGCAGCCAAGGCAAATCCTTCGACCACAGCCTCCGTAGCCCTGCTCGGCGCTGATGGCCTCGACAACGCAAGAGAAAACACTCGTGCCCTGAGCGAGCGCTTCGGGTGGAGCGATCAGATGATCGACCACCTGTTGCACCGTTATGGCGCGAACATCTCAGAAATCGCCGCGATTGCCGACGCTGATCCCACACTGTCTCAACCGCTAGCAGAAGCGTCCGCCTACCTGCGTGCCGAGATCGTGTACGCCATCACCCACGAGGGAGCGCTTCACCTCGAAGACCTCATGGTTCGTCGCACCCGCATGAACTATGAATACGTCAACGAGGCAATGGCCGTCGTGCCCGAGGTGGCTGAAATTGCCGCGAAACTTCTCGGCTGGAATGAACAGACCACCGCCCATGAAGTTGCCGTTTACCACCAAATGGCGGATGCCGTGGCCGCGGCATCGCTGACTCGCGATGACGAGAGCGCGTCTACCGTTCGCGAAGCGGCACCCCAAATTGTGCCTCTGGCAACGCCAGCGGCCCGTGAGGCTGGGCACCACAAGCAGCCGTAGTCCGCACCACTCGCGCGCAAAAACGCACCAAGACGATCAATGGAGATACGCCAAAAATGACACAGTACATTCTGTCGATTGACCAGGGAACGACGAGTTCACGCTCGATCATCTTTGACCAGGACGCGCGTATCGTCTCGAATGGCCAGCTCGAACACGAGCAGATCTTTCCCCGTGCGGGTTGGGTCGAGCACGATCCCCTGGAGATTTGGAACAACGTTCGCGAGACCGTTGGCCTCTCGCTGGCCCGCGCCAACCTCACCTATCAAGACATCGCGGCGGTAGGGATCACCAACCAACGCGAGACGACAGTGGTGTGGAACAGGTTCACCGGCGTTCCCGTCACCAATGCGATCGTCTGGCAAGATACCCGCACCCAGCACATCGTCACCGAACTTGCTGGTACCGAGGGTCTCGAGAAGTACAAGGCCATCACCGGCCTCCCGCTCGCTCCCTACTTTGCCGGACCCAAGGTCACCTGGATTCTGCGCTACATCGATGGGGCCCAAGAAGCGGCAGACCGCGGCGAACTGCTCTTCGGAACCATCGACACCTGGCTGCTCTGGAACCTCACCGGCGGAGTCGATGGGGGAGTGCATGCGACCGACGTGACCAACGCCTCGCGAACCATGCTGATGGATCTCGACACCCTGCAGTGGCGAGAAGACATCGCCGCCGACATGGGTATCCCGATGTCGATGCTGCCCGAGATTCGTTCATCGAGCGAGATCTTTGGCCACTGCCGCGACCACGGTTCGCTGCCGGGTGTTCCCATTGCCGGCATCCTCGGTGACCAGCAGGCAGCGACCTTTGGGCAGGCCTGCTTCAGCGAAGGAATGGCAAAAAATACTTACGGCACCGGAAACTTCCTACTGCTCAACACCGGCACCAAACGCGTCCACAGCAACAAC
>Ga0307487_1002400_pt1 | contig 12003 bp, 12 predicted proteins | sample CBIW12metaG_FD_203665 | JGI IMG/M metagenome (GOLD analysis project Ga0307487, IMG submission 203665) | Sea-ice brine microbial communities from Beaufort Sea near Barrow, Alaska, United States - CBIW 1.2 | ecosystem: Environmental > Aquatic > Marine > Coastal | place: USA: Alaska | collected... | reverse complement strand
CATAAGCAGTGGGATAGGAGGGAGACGATTGCCGATGTGAGTAATTGACGGGAAGCAGAGCTGTAAAGCTGGCTATTCGCGGATTGAGAAGAGCTGCTGAGGCGTTGTATTCAGAGCGTCGCAGACGAGGGTAAGCGTGGTGAAACGGATGGCTTTCGCTCGGTTGTTTTTGAGAATCGAGAGGTTGGCCATGGTTATTCCCGTACGAGACGACAGCTCCGTCAGCGTCATGCCTTTGCTGACCAGTACTGAGTCTAAATGGCAGACGATCCGGTGGTTTGCCGAAGTCTCATCGAGCGGTTCAGACAACTCCGTCGACATCCTTCTCAAGTTTCGCTCCGGCCTGGAACGCGGCCGTGAGGGCGAGCGCAACAAGTCCGGCGACGATAACGGATACCGGCCATTGCGGGGAGTTTATGTTTATCCCTTGATAGTCGCCGCCGAGAAACCGTTCCTGCTGCTCGGGAGAGACGAGGCCGGTTCCGAAGAGGAGCCCGATTCGTGAGGTGAGGTAGACGCTCGCGCTGGTATCCGCGAGCGCCTGAGATGCCCCGCCTATAAGGAGCGCGAAGCTGAGTCGGCGCCAGTTGGTAAGGACAAACGGCTCGAAGGGGCGCGCCTGCGCTACGCCGCGCAGAACGTGCAGGAGGAAGATCGTACCGAGAACAATCGTCGCGGCGAATATGACGGCCGGCACGGCGCACAGGAGGCGCAGTGACAGGTCGGCGTCAGCCAGTGTGCCGCTCGCGCCGTCGTGCAGGTCTGCTTTCGAGAGCTGCGGCAGACTTGCCAAGGGCAGACGACCGTCGGCGCCTCCAAACGCTACCAGCGCCCGCCCGGTCACGATTGTGATTGCCTGCGTGATGCTGCTCAGAACCGTGAAGCTCGCGACGATCAGCACGATCGCGCGGACCACGCGGAAGACTTTCGGACGCTCGCGAAGTGGTCGGCTCTTGATGACATTCCCCTGAACCATGAGTTGCTCCGTATCGTTTTTCGATGTTATCGAATATCAATATAAACGGAGTTGGGACAGCGTGGGCATCGAACCTACCGGCGTAGCAGTGCAGTGATCTGCGGGAGACCGTCTCGTTCGAGGCTGTTGAGTACGTCCTCTGCGGTACCGGGCGGATTTGCCCAGGCGTCGGCGATCGCTTGTATCGCCCGATGCACGGCCGGCCCATTGAGGTAGAACTGATCGACCAGAAAATCGTCCGGGTGCTTCGCTTCGATGCCCCATTTCTCAAGCTCCCAGGCCGGAAAATCCTTCACGTTGAACGTCACGATGACCTGAGCGCCTGACTTGATGGCCGCTGCGACCATGTGGCGATCATTCGGGTCGTTCGTGAGACTGATGGCGGGAATCAACTCTTCGTAGCCGGCCACCATGCTGTTGCTGACCACGGTGCGCAGTAGCTGGCGTGTTCGGGCCAGCTTCCAAGCGCCGAGGTCCGGCCTGTTCTTCGCAAGGTTTCGGAAGGTTTCCTCCAGGATCTCCTCAGTCCACTTGGCCTGGACCAGTCCGCCGAGGGCAATGCGGATGAGGACGTCTCGGAGCGTTGATGGGTACAGCACGTTCGCGTCATAAACGGCGACAAACGTCACCGCGTGAGGCCCATCTCCTGACTGAGCCCAACGAGTTCGTCCGCTGCTGCCCGACCCCGTGCATCGTTCTCGCGCTGGTATTCAAGAAGGGAATCGGCTCGAATTCGACGGTGGGCTCCGACGAGTCGATAAGCGATTCGACCCTCGTCGAGCATTTTCACCACGAATGGCCGTGAGACGTTGAGGATTTCAGCTGCCTGCTGCGTCGTCAGCTCGGCGTGTAGCGGCACGATGCTCACACTCTGGCCTGCAGCCATGTTCCCGAGCACCGACACCAGCAAGTCGATCGCTGCGCGGGGGACCACCACCGGTTCGGCCCCGTCGGCCACGGTGAGTGTGACTGGCCCGTCCTGGCCCTCGTGCTCAGCCAGCACGCGCCGCACTGAAATCAAGGCGGTCCTGGCCAGCTCTTGATCCGGATTCGGCAGAAGGTGCTCCATCGTGAATGCCATGACCACATTAAACACGCAATACCGCCTAAACGCAATAAACGAATCACTGGCGGTTTGAACCAGACTTGCTCCGGCGCGGGCTTTGCCGATCTGGGTACACCCGCGGCAAAATTGGCAGCAGTAAGTTCTGCCGCCCCGTCTTGAAGGCCCGGACCGGGAAAGCGCCTGCGGTCGTGGTCTCGTACCTGGGAGGGCCACCGATGGGAAGCGTCAGCGCCTACACGACTGCGAGCGGAAAACGCTACCGAGTGCAGTACCGCAAACCGGATCGGTCCGTGACGAGCAAGGGTGGCTTCACCACGAAGCGGGAAGCCACCCTCTTCCTGGCCACCGTCGAGGTCGCCAAGAGCCATGGAGCCTACCTGGATCCGAGTCGGTCGCGGGTGACGGTGGCCGAGTGGATGGAGCGGTGGCTCGCCACACGCAGCGACCTGCGACCCTCCACGATCGACCGCGTCGAGGGCATCATCCGACGCAACATCGTGCCGACGCTGGGGCGGGTGCCGCTCAGCGAACTTCAGCGCATCGACGTGCAGGAGTGGGCGTCGAAGCTGTCGGAAGACCAGGCGGCGTGGTCGGTGTGCAAGATCGTGAACACCCTGGGCGGGGCCCTGCAGCTGGCCGTCGACGACGGCCGCATCCCGGCCAATCCGGCTGCACGCCTCAAGCTGCCCAAAGTGTCGAAGGTCTCCAAGCGGTATCTCAGCCACGAGCAGGTCAGAGACCTCTCCGCGGCCGTGGAGCGGCGCGGCAACAGCTTCGGACTCGTAGTGCTCGTTCTGAGCTATTGCGGACTGCGCTGGGGCGAGCTGGCCGGCCTGACCGTCGCCGACGTCGATCTGACCCGCAGCCGGCTCGAAATTCGGCACACCATGATCGAGGTGAACGGCTACCTCGTTGAATCCACGCCCAAGGACTACGAGGAGCGCTCTATACCCGTGCCGGCCTTCGTGCTCGAGCTGCTGCGTGTTGCTGTCGCCGACCGCGCAGCAACCGACCACGTCTTCGTCGGCCTGCGTGGTGGGGGAGTGCTGCGCAATCGCGTGTTCCGTCGCAGGTTCCTCACGGCGGCCGCGGACGAGATCGGGGTGCAGGGTTTGACACCCCACGAACTACGCCACACCTGCGCCAGTCTGGCCGTTTCGGCGGGCGCAAACGTGAAAGCACTGCAGCGAATGCTCGGCCACGCGTCGGCCAAAGAGACTCTTGACACCTACGCCGACCTCTTCGACTCGGACTTAGACAGCGTTGCAGTCGCGTTGAATCACGTTGTCGAGGCGCTAAGTGAAGTCAAAAAATGTAGTCAGACGGCCAAATCTTCCAAATCGTGCTGGGAAGAAAACATCCCTTGACCAGGACTTTCAAAGTGTGCCCCCAGGCAGATTCGAACTGCCGCCCCTGCCTCCGGAGGGCAGTGCTCTATCCCCTGAGCTATGGGGGCCAGGGTGCTTCAAGGTTAGCATCTTGGGCCGCCGTCACGGACCGACCCTGCCGGCCCGGCAGTATCCGCTATCCGAGGTGTCCGAGTACCGCTGCCATCAGGCCTTCCGCAGTACCTGGCTCCTTGTAGAACGCCGGGGAGCTCAGCGTGACCCAATACGTGCCTGTGAAGACCTGGGCCTGACCGCTGCCACCGATGTACGTGAAGAAACCGTCGACGGTCGGCGGAGTGCCGTAGGTCGGCACGGCCTGACTGTCGGCATCCGCCTGCTGCTTGAGCGTGGACATCAGCACATCGTTGGGTGCCACGACCGAGAGCTCGATGAGCTCACCGCTCGACTGGTTTGAGTAGCCGCAGGTCAAGCCGTTGTAGTCAGCGGCGGTCTGGGCCAGGCCGTCCGCGGTCGGCGAGTAGTCGGGCGCGGTGCCGTAATTCGGGTTGAAATCGTAGACATCCTGCAGCGTGAGCAGATCGCCACAGGTCTGCGCGATCGGGGAGCCGGTCGCTTCCGGAGTCGGAGTCGGCGACGGTGTCGGTGACGCCGGCGTGGCGCTCGTGGTCGGTTCAGCGGAGGCCCCGCTCGTCGGCGTCCTGGAATTCGACGGCGTCGGTTCATCGCCAGCCGTGCAACCGGTCAGGACAACGGCGAACAGCGCGCCACCGGCCAGCACCATGGCGCCTCGTCGGCGCGTCGAACGCAGAGCGGTACGAAGGAAAGTGGGGTAGACGCGTGTATCAGTCACGCGTTGACCTTACCAACAGGAGTGGCCGGTACGATCGTTGGGTGACTCCTGCCGAACTCTCCCAGTCCCTTCTCGACCTCATCCTCGACGTCAGCGAACGCCGCCGCGAGGCCGACACAGCCGAGGTCGATCTTGGACTCACGCTCGCCGATGTCGCCGTCGAACGCCCGCGCAACCGCGACCACGGCGACTGGGCTTCGAGTATCGCGCTGAAAATCGCCAAACCGCTCGGTGCCAAACCGCGTGACATCGCGGCCGAACTGGCTGCCGGCCTCGAACAGCTGACGGATGTCGCGTCCGTGGAAATCGCCGGCCCCGGCTTCATCAACATTCGCCTGGAAGCGGCCGCAGCGGGCGCGCTCGCTCAGACCATCGTCGACCAGGGCGCTGTCTACGGAACCGGCCACATCTACGACGGCCTCAAGATCAATCTCGAATTCGTCTCGGCGAACCCCACCGGCCCGATCCACATGGGCGGGGTGCGCTGGGCCGCGGTCGGCGACAGCCTCGCCCGTGTGCTCGCGGCCGAAGGTGCCGACGTGACTCGCGAGTACTACTTCAACGACCACGGGTCGCAGATCGACCGCTTTGCCCGCAGCGTGCTCGCGAGTTATCTCGGTGAGCCCACCCCCGAAGACGGCTACGGTGGAGCGTACATCGGCGACATTGCCGCGAGCGTGCTCGCGAAGTACGACGGAGACGTCGCCGCCCTGCCGCGTGACGAGCAGCAAGAGGTGTTCCGCTCGATCGGTGTCGACCTCATGTTCACCGAAATCAAGGAGAAACTGCACGGCTTCGGAGTCGACTTCGACGTGTTCTTTCACGAAGATTCGCTGCACGAATCCGGCGCAGTCAACCGCGCCATCGAGCGCCTGCGCAAGCTCGGCCACATCTTCGAAGCGGATGGCGCCATCTGGCTGCGCACGACCACGTTCGGCGATGATCGCGATCGGGTGATCATCCGCTCGAATGGCGAACCCGCCTACATCTCCGGCGACCTCGGCTATTACCTTGACAAGCGTGAGCGCGGATTCGATCAGTGCCTGATCATGCTCGGTGCCGATCATCACGGTTATGTCGGTCGCATGATGGCCATGGTCTCAGCTTTCGGCGACGAGCCCGGTGTGAACCTGCAGATTCTGATCGGTCAGATGGTCAACCTGCTCAAAGACGGCGAACCGGTGCGGATGTCCAAGCGGGCCGGCACCATCGTGACCCTGGACGACCTCGTTGACGCCGTCGGTGTTGACGCCGGCCGGTACGCCCTCGTGCGCTCCAACAGCGACTCGCAGCTCGACATCGACCTCGACCTGCTGGGCAAACGAACCAACGACAACCCCGTCTACTACGTGCAGTACGCCCACGCCCGCACCTGCTCCGTGGCCCGCAACGCCTTGGCTAGCGGCGTCGAACGCACAGTCTTCGCCCCGGAACTACTCACCCACGATAGCGAATCCGCACTGCTCGGCGTGCTGCAGGAGTTTCCGCGCATCGTCGTCCAGGCCGCTGAACTGCGTGAGCCGCACCGTGTCGCCCGCTACATCGAAGAGGTAGCCGGCTATTACCACCGCTGGTACGACAACTGCCGCGTTATTCCGCTCGGCGAAGAGCCGGTCACCGACCTGCATCGCACCCGACTGTGGCTCAATGACGCGACCGGCCAGGTGGTTCGCAATGGCCTCGGACTACTCGGTGTAACCGCCCCGGAGCGCATGTAATCGTGGCTGGAAGGAAACGTCGCGGGCTCGTCCCGCTGATCATCGTCGGTGCGCTGGTCATCCTGCTTGTCGTCGCCTATTTTCTCGTTGACAGCGGATTGCGAGCGTTCGCGGAGGACCGCGCCGAAACCGAAATCAGCGACCAGATGCCCGCGTCGGTGACCGGAGACGTCAATGTCACCATCGGCGGCACCTCCGTGATTGCGCAGTTCATCAGCGGCAGTTTCGACCAGGTTGAACTCACCGCGCCGAAGCTGACGGTGGACGGCGTGCCGGCATCCGTTCACGTCGTCGCCCACGACGTGTCGACGAACACGGCCAAGGCCATCGGCTCGCTCACAGCAACGGTCGATTTCGACCAGGACGCCCTCAACCAGCTCGTTCAGGCTTCCGACTCCGCTCCAGCCGACGCCGTGCTGACCCTCGGCGACGGCACGGTGGAGTACACCGGTTCGGTGAAGTTGTTCGAATTCAACGTGGGCTACAGTGCCACGGCCACGGCCAGCGCCGCCGGCGACACCCTGAGTTTCACGCCCACCGCAGCTACTGTCACGAGCGGTGTCGGCGACATCGACGCAACACCCCTCGTCAACCTGATTCTCCAGCAGGCGCCGATCGGCGTTTGCGTCGCGAGCTACCTGCCAGAGGGCGTCGAGTTGACCGACGTGGACATTTCACCCGAACGGGCACGCGTTACGCTGGACTCGAGCACTTTACGGCTCACTGCGCAGTCGCTGACTACCCTCGGCAGCTGCGCCGGCTAATTCGAGCCTCGCCACCTGCGACGGTAGACTATTGCCAGGCACGTCCAATCTCTCGGGCTGGCCGATTTTCCGGCTTCAGGGACCAATCCGGGTTCGCTCGCTGAGATTCCCCTTCGACTCTCGTGAGGTACTCCCGTGACACCTGAACCCAATCCGCTGGCACCCGCCTGGCTGCACGTTCCGGCCGACGCCAACGCGCTCACGCCCGGTCTCTGGCCCACCTCCGCTGCGCGCACGAGCACCGGCGAACTCGTCGTCGCCGGGGTCAGCGCCTCGGCCCTCGCCGCCGAATTCGGCACCCCTCTGTACGTTATCGACGAAGCGGATGCTCGCGCTCGCGCAGCCGAGCTGCTCGCCGTATTCCAGTCCGAGTTCGCCCGGATCGGCACGAGCGCCAAGGTGTACTACGCCGGCAAGGCCTTTCTCTCGACCGAGGTTGTGCGCTGGATGATCGCGGCCGGGCTCAACATTGACGTGTGCAGTGGCGGAGAGCTGGCCGTCGCCCTGGCCGGCGGCGCCGAACCGGCCCGCCTCGGTTTTCACGGCAACAACAAGTCCCTGGCCGAACTGGATCAGGCCACCCGGGTCGGTGTCGGCACGATCGTGATCGACAGCGAGGTGGAGATCGGCCGTGTCGCCGAAGCCGCCGCCCGCAACGGCCGGGTGCAGAACGTGCGCCTGCGCGTGAACAGCGGCGTGCACGCCCACACCCACGAGTTCTTGGCCACCTCGCATGAAGATCAAAAATTCGGAATCGTCCTCACCGACGCGCCGCGGATGGTCGGGCTTATTCGCGCCGAAGCTGCGCTCAACTTTGTCGGCCTGCACTGCCACATCGGCTCGCAGATCTTCGGGGCCGACGGATTCGCTGAGTCCGCTGCCCGTCTGCTCGACGTGCACGCCTCCCTGCTGGGCGGTGGCCCGGTTCCCGAGCTCAACCTCGGCGGCGGTTTCGGCATTGCGTACACGAGCGCCGACGAGCCAACCCCGATTCGCGAACTCGCCGTGGCGTTGGCCGACATCGTCGCGACCGAATGCACACGACTGAACATTCCGCTGCCGGCCGTCGCGTTCGAACCCGGCCGCGTCATCATCGGTCGCGCCGGCCTGAGTCTGTACCGCGTCGGCACGACCAAGGCAGTCGATGTTTCGGGCACCCCGCGGCTTTACGTCAGCGTTGATGGCGGAATGAGCGACAACGTGCGCCCGGCCCTCTACGGCGCCGACTACGCGGTGCGTCTGGCCGATCGAGCGTCGACCGCTGCGCCGATGCTCGTGCGCATCGCCGGCAAACACTGCGAGAGTGGCGACATCGTCGTTGATTCCGACTACCTGCCCGGTGACGTGACCCCCGGTGATCTGCTCGCGGTGCCAGCCACCGGCGCCTACTGCTGGGCGCTCTCCAACAACTACAACTACCAGGGCCGCGCTCCGGTCGTCGCTGTACTGAATGGGTCAGCGCGCGTGCTTGTGCGCGGCGAAACGATCACCGACCTGCTGGCGCGGGACACCGGGGCGGCGCAGTCTCGCCCCACCAACGGAGGAGAATCTTGAAGACCGAATACCGAAATCTGCGCGTCGCCCTCCTCGGCGGTGGATCCGTCGGCGCCCAGGTAGCACGACTGCTGCTTGAACAGGGCCCGGAGCTGGCCAACCGGGTCGGGGCGCGCCTCGAACTCGTCGGCATCGCGGTGCGCGATGTGAACGCGGAACGCACCGTCGACCTCCCGCGAGAACTGTTCACGACCGACGCCGAAGAACTCATTCTCGGAGCCGATATCGTCATCGAACTCATGGGCGGCATCGAGCCGGCCCGCAGCTACATTCTGCAGGCCATGAGCTCCGGAGCGGATGTTGTTACCGCCAACAAGGCACTCCTGGCACTGCACGGGCCGGAATTGTTCGCGGCCGCCGATCAGGTCGGCGCGCAGCTCAACTATGAGGCCGCTGTCGCCGGGGCCATTCCGATTGTGCGGCCGCTCCGCGAAAGCCTGGCCGGAGATCAGGTCAAGCGCATTCTCGGCATTGTCAACGGCACGACCAACTTCATTCTCGACCGCATGGACACCCAGGGAGCCAGCCTCGAGGACGCGCTGGCCGAGGCCACCGCGCTCGGCTACGCGGAGGCAGACCCCACGGCGGACGTCGGTGGTTACGACGCGGCGCAGAAGGCGGCCATTCTGGCCAGCCTTGCGTTTCACACGACGGTGCCGTTGGAATCCGTGTACCGCGAAGGGATCACCTCGGTTACTCCGGCCCAGATCGAATCGGCCCGAAAGGCCGGGTATGTTGTGAAGCTGCTCGCGATCTGCGAGCGCATCACCGACGAGAACGGCGTCGACGGCGTCTCGGCTCGGGTCTACCCGGCGATGGTGCCGCGCAGCCATCCGCTCGCCGCGGTTCACGGTGCAAACAACGCTGTCTTCGTCGAGGCGGAATCCGCCGGCAGCCTCATGTTCTACGGTGCGGGGGCCGGGGGAGTCGAGACGGCTTCGGCCGTACTCGGCGACGTCGTCTCCATCGCGAGGCGTCACGTCGTCGGGGGGCCGGGCGTTGCGGCGTCCAGCCACGCCGCGCTGCCCGTCTATGACATCGGCCGGGTCACCACCCGGTATGCGGTGACCCTCGAGGTCACCGACGAACCCGGCGTGCTCGCGACCATCGCGAGCGTCTTCGGCAAACGCAATGTGTCACTCGCATTGGTGGAACAGTCCATGACGCCGGCCGTGATCGGCACGGCGAATCGCGCAGCCCGCTCGGCCACGGCTACCCTAGTGATCGGGACCCATGACGCAACGGAGGCCGCTCTCGCCGCCACCGTGCAGGACCTGGCCACCAACAGTGTCGTCAGCGAAGTCGCATCCGTTTTGAGAGTTGAAGGAGTCTGATGTTTAGCCCAAGTGAGACCAGCACCAACGTCACCAAGCCCGGCGCGATCGTCAACCGCCAGTGGCGCGGTGTGTTGAACGAGTACTCCGACCGACTGAACATCTCGGACGCGACGCCGATCATCACCCTGGGGGAGGGCGGAACACCGCTCATACCGGCTGCCGCGTTGTCGACGCGTACCGGCGCCAAGGTCTGGATCAAGTTCGAGGGCATGAACCCGACAGGGTCGTTCAAGGACCGTGGCATGACGATGGCCATCTCCAAAGCAATGGAAGACGGCGCCAAAGCCGTCATCTGCGCTTCGACCGGCAACACGAGTGCCTCCGCTGCCGCTTATGCCACCCACGCGGGCATCACCGCCGCGGTGCTCGTGCCTGAGGGCAAGATCGCCATGGGCAAGCTCAGCCAGGCCGTCGCGCACAACGCGCACCTGCTGCAGGTGCAGGGCAACTTCGATGACTGCCTCGACATCGCTCGCGACCTCGCCACCAATTACCCGGTGCACCTGGTCAACTCGGTCAACCCTGACCGCATCGAGGGCCAGAAGACCGCCGCGTTCGAGGTCGTCGAGGTGCTCGGCGATGCCCCCGACTTTCAGTTCGTACCGGTCGGCAACGCCGGCAACTACACCGCCTACTTTCGCGGCTACAGCGAAGAGGTCGCCCGCGGCGCCACATCGAAGCTGCCGCGCATGTTCGGCTTCCAGGCCTCCGGCAGCGCGCCGATCGTGCTCGGCCACCGCGTCGACCAACCGGACACCATAGCGAGCGCCATCCGCATCGGAAACCCGGCATCGTGGGATCTCGCGTTGAACGCGCGCGAGCAGAGCGACGGCTACTTCGGTGCCATCACGGACGCGAAGATTCTCGAAGCCCACCGCATCCTTTCCGCCGAAGTCGGCATTTTCGTGGAACCGGCATCCGCTATCGGAGTGGCCGGGCTGCTCGAACGTGCCGAGGCCGGGTTCATCCCCAAGGGCTCGACCGTGGTCATCACGGTGACCGGTCACGGCCTGAAAGACCCGCAGTGGGCATTGCGCACCACCGACGGCTCCGACGTCCTGCCCACCATCGTTCCGGTTGACACCGCCGAAATCGCCAGCGTGCTCGGACTGGCCAAGGCATGACCAGCCCCGTCTCGCTGATGGGCCGCGCCGTTTCGGTGCAGGTGCCGGCCACGACGGCGAACCTCGGGCCCGGTTTTGACACTCTCGGTCTGGCGCTGGCCAAGTACGACCAGCTCGAGGTCACCGTGCGCAGCGAACCCGGCGTGTTCGTCGAGGTGCACGGCGTCGGTGCCGGTCTGGTACCCACCGACGAGAGCAATCTCGTCGTGCGGGCCATTATTCACACGTTTGAGGCCGTCGGTCAGCCCATGCCGGGGCTGAACATCGTCGCGCACAACGTCATTCCGCACGGGCGCGGTCTGGGCTCATCCGGCGCGGCCATCGTGTCGGGCATTATGGCGGCGAAGGGCCTGCTCGAGGGCATCGTCGACATCGATGCCGAAATGCTGCTCGTTCTCGCCACCGAGATGGAAGGGCACCCCGACAATGTCGCCCCGGCCCTGTTCGGCGGTCTGACGATAGCCTGGACCACCCCGGAGGGCCCGCGTCACAAGGAACTCATGGTGCACCGCGGCGTCAAGCCGTTGGTGTTCGTGCCGGAGCAGGAGATGTCGACCGCACTGGCACGCAGCCTGCAGCCTGCCTCGGTGCCCCACGAGGATGCCGTCTTCAACCTGTCGCGCTCCGCCCTGCTGATCGCCGCGCTCATCCAGAGCCCCGAGCTGCTGCTCGCCGCGACCGAGGACAAACTGCACCAGAGCTACCGTGCCACGGCCATGCCGGAGACGAACAAGCTCATCACCCTGCTGCGGGCCGCCGGCTTCGCTGCTGCCGTGTCGGGTGCGGGGCCATCCATTCTTGTGCTCGCCAGTGACCCGGGCCAGCGCCTCGTGGCTGCCGAACTCGTCGCGAGCCAGTCGGACACGCCATGGCGCGCGCTCATGCTGGCCGTCGATGTGCAGGGTGCCACCGTGCACCCGCTCACCACCCAGAGCGCCGCGTAGCGAGCGTTCCCGTCCGGACGCGCCGAGTGCGCGTCCGGACGACTGCCGGGGGAGTGCTATGGTTGTTGTGCACCCGATAGAAACCGCCTTCGGCGACATCTTCTCCGGTGCATTCCCTGTACCTCACTGCTATTGCGATTTCGTGCGTAGCTGTGTGTGTTTACACCAATCCCCTCCATTTGTCGGATTGGATCACTCGCAGCGCATTCGTCGCTGCATACATCTCTCCTGACCTGAATTTTCGTTCGGCAGGGGAAAGGAACCCCCTTCGTGACTGATGTCAACCTCCGCGCCACTGGCTCGGACCTTCCCCGTCTGAGT